>Ga0315274_10009890_pt1 | contig 13755 bp, 12 predicted proteins | sample YL17G02_20_MG_FD_203700 | JGI IMG/M metagenome (GOLD analysis project Ga0315274, IMG submission 203700) | Sediment microbial communities from Yellowstone Lake, YNP, Wyoming, USA - YL17G02_20 | ecosystem: Environmental > Aquatic > Freshwater > Lake > Sediment | place: USA: Wyoming | collected...
ACGACATTGCCGTTGACTGGGCGGCCCGCAACCGGGATTTTCCTCGCGTGATGACATTTGGACCCGTCGAGGAAGGGACCCTCACCGGCGGCAGCACCATCCAGAGCGGTCTGGTCTTCAACATTCAGAAATACTGCGTGCACGATGGCCCGGGTATCCGGACGACTGTCTTCCTGAAAGGCTGCCCGTTATGCTGCGCCTGGTGCCATAACCCGGAAGGCGTCTCGCCCGAACGCGAGCTGGTGGTCGTCGAAAGCCGCTGCATCGTGTGCGGCGAGTGCCGCAGAGCTTGCCCTTTTGCCGCGGCTATCGCAGGGGCCGGCGTGCTGCCGACGCGTCAGCGTTCCTGCACCCTCTGCGAAGCGTGTGTGGAGGCCTGTCCGACCGGAGCCCGCCAGGTCATCGGCCGGGAAATGACCGTTGAAGCGGTCATGCGCGAAGCGCAACAGGACCGGATTTTCTACGAAGATTCCCTCGGTGGTGTCACGTTCTCCGGTGGCGAGCCGCTCCTGCAACCGGACTTCCTGGTGGCACTGCTCGAAGCCTGCCGGGCCCGGGGCCTGCACACCGCTGTGGATACCTGTGGCTTCGGCTGCACCGACCATCTGCTGTCCGTCGCACGGCTTACGGATCTGTTCCTGTTCGACCTCAAGCTCATGGACGACGCCAGGCATCGGGAGTACTGCGGTGTGCCGAACGGTCCGATTCTGGAGAACCTCAGACGGCTCGACCAGGTCCACGACAACATCTGGCTCCGCGTGCCGCTCATCCCGGGCGTGAACGACTCGCACGACGACCTGGAGGCGATCGCGCGCTTCAGCCTGTCGATCCATGGCGTTCGCCAGGTGAACCTCCTGCCCTATCACCAAACCGGCCGGCAGAAACTCCGGCGTCTGGGCCAATCCGCTCGGCTCGAGGCGGCGCCCCCGCCGACACCCGAGCAGATGGAAGCGGCTCGACAGGTATTCCAGAGCCGCGGTCTTGCGGCCAGGATTGGCGGATAACCTGGAACTGGCAGATGACATTCCGCCGCATTTTGCTATACTCCCGCCCATGACCGAACGAACCGCGAAGCTGCGTCGCCATAGCCTCGACACCGCTCCGTCCATCTCGCCGGAGCGGGCGCGGCTCATCACCGAGTTCTACCAGGCCAACGAGGGTCGCTATTCCGCGCCCGTCCTGCGCGCCCGGTCCTTCCTCCACCTCTGCCAACATAAAGCGATTTACCTCGGTGAGGACGAACTCATCGTCGGCGAGCGCGGGCCGCATCCCAAGTCCGTGCCGACTTTTCCCGAGCTCACCTGCCACAGCCTTGAGGACCTCCGCATCCTCGATTCGCGCCCCAAGACGTGGTACCGCGTCGCGGGCGAGTGCCTCCAACTCTACGAGGAGAAGGTGATCCCCTACTGGCGCGGGCGCTCGATGCGCGACCGCATGTTCGCCGAACTGCCGCCGGAATGGCGCGAGGCCTACGACGCCGGTGTTTTCACCGAGTTCATGGAACAGCGTGCCCCCGGCCACACCGTGCTCGACGACAAGATCTATACCAAGGGGATGCTCGATTTCAAAAGGGACATCGCCGACGCCCTGGCCAGGCTCGATTTCCTCAACGACCCGCAGGCTTACGAAAAGCGCGAGACGCTCAAGTCCTTCGATCTGGCCTGCGACGCCCTCATCCTGTTCGCCGAGCGTCACGCCGCGCGGGCCCGCGAACTCGCGGCCCGCGAGCCGTGCCCGCAGCGCCAAGCCGAGCTGCGGAACATCGCCGACGTTTGTTCGCACGTCCCGGCGCATCCGCCGCGCAATTTCCGCGAGGCACTCCAGTATTACTGGTTCTGCCACCTGGCGGTCATCACCGAGTTGAACGGCTGGGACTCGTTCAACCCCGGCCATCTCGACCAGCACCTGCTGCCCTTTTACGAACGCGGGCTGGCCGACGGCACGCTCACCCGCGAATCTGCCCGCGAGTTGCTGGAGTGCTTCTTCATCAAGTTCAACAATCATCCCGCCCCGCCCAAGGTCGGCGTCACCGCGGCCGAGAGCGGTACCTACACCGACTTTGCCAATATCAACCTTGGCGGCCTGCGGCGCGACGGCTCCGACGCCTCGAACGAAGTCTCCCACCTGCTGCTGGACATCGTGGACGAGATGCACCTGCTCCAGCCCGGCACGAACATCCAACTCTCGCGCAAAACCCCGGACTCCCTCCTTAAGCACGCCCTGCGCGTCGTCAGCCGGGGCTACGGGTTCCCGTCCATCTTCAATGCCGATGCGGCGGTGCAGGAACAACTCCGCCAGGGCAAGAGCCTCGAAGACGCCCGTGCCGGCGGTTGCAGCGGTTGTGTGGAAGTGGGCGCGTTCGGGAAGGAGGCTTACATCCTCACCGGCTACTTCAACCTCGTCAAAATCCTGGAGCTCGCCTTGCACAACGGGGTTGATCCCCGGCCGGGAAGGCAATTGGGCCCCCAGACCGGCGAAGCCGGTTCGTTCAAAACCTTCGCCGAAGTGTTGGCCGCGTTTCGCAAACAGTTGCACCACTTCCTCGAAATCAAGATCCGCGGCAGCCGGCTCATTGAGCGGATGTATGCCGACCATATGCCCGCGCCCTTCCTGAGCGTGTTGACTGACGACTGCATTGCCAATGGCCGCGACTACAACGCCGGCGGCGCGCGCTACAACAATACCTTCATCCAAATGGTCGGCCTGGGCAGCATCACCGACTGCCTGAGCGCGCTCAAGGAGATGTGTTTCGATGGCTACGGAAACGGCCGCCTGTCTCTCAACGAGTTGGTAAGAACCCTCGACCAGAACTTCGCCAACAACGAAATCCTCCGCCAGCGCCTGGTTAACCGCACCCACAAATACGGCAACGACGACGACTATGCCGACGCCCTCATGCTCGAGGTGTTCAACGCCTGCTTCGCCGAAGTGGATGGCCGGCCCGACGCGCGCGGCGGTCACTACCGCGTTGAAATGCTGCCCACCACCTGCCACATCTATTTCGGCAGCGTGACCGGCGCGATGCCCGACGGCCGCAAGGCCGGCCTGCCGCTCTCCGAAGGCATCAGCCCGGTGCAGGGCGCTGATCGCCACGGCCCCACCGCCGTCTTCAAGAGCGCCGCCAGGATGGACCACATCAAGACCGGCGGCACGCTCCTCAACATGAAATTCACACCCGCCCTCGTCGCCACCGACGATGGCCTCGATAAATGGGCCCACCTGGTCCGCAGCTACTTCAAGCTGGACGGCCACCACGTCCAGTTCAACGTGGTCACCGCCGACACGCTGCGCGCCGCCCAGGCGCACCCGGAACAACACCGCGACCTCATCGTCCGGGTGGCCGGGTACAGCGACTACTTCTGCGACCTGTCCGCCGAACTCCAGGACGAAATCATCGCCCGCACGGAACACCAGGGGTTTTGAGGTTGCCGGCCCCGTCTGCCGGCGTTCAGGGTTCATGCCATAACTCTTGCCACTGGGTATGCCATGAACCATAGTCATGGCATGAAGACGCTGATTTCAATGGACCCGTTTGGGCGGCTGGTGCTGCCCAAGAACATCCGCCAGTCGCTCAACACGCCCCGTACCGCCTTGTTCGAGGCGGAAGTTCTGGGCAACCGGCTGGAACTGACCCTGGCCGAACCGGAACCGGCCAAATTCCGCCGCAAAGGGAAATTGCTGGTGGTGCCCAAGCAAGGCGTTGCGGTTGATGCCGTCAACGCGGTCGAAGACACCCGGAAAGACCGGCTATGATCGAGTTCTTCGACACCACCGTGCTGGTAGCGGCCATGGTGGAGGACGAAAAGCGTCACGAAGCTTGCGCCCAAGCCTTGGAGGAGGCCAAAGATGGTTACGCTTGCATTCATTCCCTGGCCGAGTGCTATGCCACCCTCACGGGCGGCCGGCTTGGCGTTCAACTGTCACCGACCGACGCCGCCAACTTGGTGCGCCACAACGTTCATGAATGCCTTACGCTGGTCGGCCTGACGGCGAGTGAGTATCTGAAACTCCTCGACTCGGCGGGTCCGGCTGGGGCACGCGGCGGAGCGATCTACGACTTCCTCCTGCTAGCGTGCGCCCGCAAAGCAAAGGCAGAGAGGATTTACACGCTCAACCGGCGCCACTTCATCGCCCTGGCCCCGGATTTGGCGCAGAAGATCGTTTCCCCGTGATCAACAAGTCTCTGGAAAACGGCGAACGCGAATGGTAGTCTCTGGTCATGATAAAGGGTAGTGGGAGGCGATAGCGCGCGCCAACACGCTGCTGGGCCTTCTTAAGGCTGAAGCACACGTCGTTCTTGCCCAATCCAAGGCGTCTTGATGGACGCGGCGGCGAGTCAGTTCGTCCGCGAGCGGGCAGGAAACCGCTGCGAGTATTGCCGGCTTGCCTCGGTTGCTACGTGGGGGATGCTTGGTCCAGCCACTCGACAAACTGGCGGGGCGAGAGGATGCGGACGCCTTGAAATTCCTTGAGCGTGAGCAAGTCGTTATCGCCGGTGAGAATGACTTCAACCTGGGCGGCCAAAGCCGTGGCCAGCACTTCGTCGTCGTCTGCATCTCGGCAGACCGGTCTGGGGAGCGGCTTTGTCTTCACGACCGTAACTTCACCGTCGTACATTTGCAGCAGCGGCAAGTCCCGGGGATGGAGGCCAAACTTCTCGTGCAGCTTTTCCGCCAGTTCGTTGAGCAAGGCGCGGGAGGTGGACAGGTCGCAGGCCAGAAGGCGGCGCTTGACAATGTCGCGGCACAGACCTTCGGCCACGAGCCCGGCGATGAGGACGTTGGTATCAACAACCAGTTTCACGAGACGATCTTAAAGACGTCTTCGTCGGTATAAATGCGCTTGGCGCGGGCCTTGGGAACGAGCCGCCGGCGGGTTTCCTCAAAGGCGTCCGCCCAAAGCTGCTTCTGCACGGCGCGGCGGACGAATTCGCTCTCGCTCACGCGCTGAATCCTGGCGGCGCGCGAGACATCGCGGCGCAGCGCCGGCGGCAGGCTGATGGTCAAGGTCGTTCTCATGTAAGACAGATTAAGACACGCGGGCGGGAATGCAAGCGCCGGGATGGGCGAGGTCAACGCGCCGTCGCATACGTTCGGCAAACGCCGGCTCCGACCGGCGCCGGGCGTAATCGCGCAAAAGCTGTTGGTCGGTCAGACTGTTCACCCACAGGATGGTGGCCGCCGCCGCCCAAATCGGACAGGGAGCAAAGCAAAGGCGTGCTTGCCGGGCGGCTCGAAATGGGGCATCGTGCGCGCATGAACGAAGTTCTTGAAGCTCCGCGTTGGCAGGCTGTCGGCTTGGCCATTGATCAGAATCAGCGCGATTTTCTGACCGGACGCCACTCATTGGCCGAGGACTTGGTCGCGTGGTTCAAGGCGGTGGACTTGTTTCGTGAAACGCAGGATGAACGGATGATCCTCCGTGCTCCCACGCCCGACGACCTGCGCCAGCATCGCACCTGGCTGGCTGGCCTCATCGCCGAGGGCGAGCGATTGCTGACCGAGGCGCTTGGCCGCGGGGGACTTCCAGACGGCGCCACCCGCTTCAAACTGGCTGACGTGGAGGCGACGCTGGAGATACTGTACCTCTCCCAGCGCGAGTGGCACGGATCCAGGATGCGGGCCGAACGTCGTCGGGAAATCCTCAAAGCCGTCTTCAATGTCGAGGAACCCGCAGCTTGAAGCGGTCTTCCAGGCGCGTTATGCGTGGGAAAACGCATCCGCCGCCGATCGATCCGAACGCTTGCGCGAATATCACTGGCTGTTGGACGAGGCTTTGACAAGAGCGGGCATGGAGACCGCCGCGAGAGAGGATTTGGAGGACGCGCTCGTCGAGGCTTACCGTGAGTTCCGGCGCGCCAAGCGTCTGGAAGAACGAGCCAAACTCTCCCGCCTCCGCTGACGTGATTCCAGGCGGGATGGTACTCGACTCTCACCGTTTGCGGCCCGCCTCGACTCGACTCCAGAACTCGGCTTCAGGGAGCGGTCGGACCTGGCCGCTTTCGATCTCGCGTTCGCGGCGCTCCACTTCCGCGAGTTCCTCCGCCTCCGACCAAACCTCACCCGTTGGCGGGAGCGAATCCAGCAACGACTCGGCCAGCGCGACGCGCTGCGCCAACGGCAAAGCCAACAGCGTCTTCTCAATTTCCTCAATCGCTGACATGCCGACAGGTTGCTGTCCGCACCGCGGTTTGGCATGCCGCGCTGCAATGGCCGCCTCCGACCGGCGCCCGGCGCAATCGCGCAAGAGCTGTCGGTCGGTCAGACTGTTCACTCACAGGATAGTAACCGCCGCCGCCCAAATCGGACAGAGAAAGAGAGATTTCTGTTTCGGCAGCGCGACTATCGCAGCGAACGCTGTATGCCGTGTCTTCAGGTCCCAGAATTATATCAATCAAGGTTGTGTTCTCTCCTGTTTTTGCAGTGCTTCCTGCTTCATAAAAGTCTCATTGCTGCGTTCCCACACTTTCCAATCTGGCTTTGTTACAGGCCCGAGGGTGGCGGTCACAGTGCCTCCATCAGCTCTCAGATAAAGACGAATCCATCTTCCATCTGCTAACTGCTGCGGTTGCTTTTCGCGGGCGACGAACGTACAAGACAGTGCCTCCTCGGAAATCGTACCGGACCGGATTAACTCAAACCGCTGGCTGACGCCTTGGGGCAAAGGGTGGCCAGCCGAAGCTTCCAGTTTGGCAAGATCGTCGGGAAGTTCACCTGAATGCGCTTCGATGTAGTTTCCCAACGCTATATTCAGGTTCCGTGCGCTTCTGTAAGGGCCGCTGCGCATGAATTCATTCATCGCTTGTATTTCCGCTTTCCTGTCGTTTTGTTGAGGAGAGGGCATTTGCCAGGATTGTGTGGGCACGCGCTGTGGTGCCGGTTGAGCGAGCACCCCCACACGGTTCGACATTTCCTGCAATTCACGGCGAAGGGGTAGGATTTGTCCTCTGAGCCGGAGCAATTCAGTGCGCTCGTCTGGGCTTAATACAGCAACCGGGTTTGTTGGCTGAACTGCGGGTGTCGGCTGTGCTCCGAGCGTTGGCACTTGCGCATCGAGTTGATGGCGAAGGGACTGGTTGCTTGCGCGCAATTCGTTCAGGGTTCGCTGGCGCACACAGAAAGCAACCGCGATCAAAACGGTGGTAGCAAACAGGCAATACCAGGTTTTAGTTTTCATGAGGGTGCTGAGGTGGTTCAAGGTTGCTCGTCAACCGTCTCGTTTTCGGTTTGGCCGTCAATGCCGATAACCAGTTTCCAGCCGTCGTTGGCAGGACGGACACGAACACGCTTGCGCGTGGCAATTTCACCATCCTTGTTCACGAATTCGTAGACGATCCAGCGGTCGTTGTTGTCAGCAGACTGTTCTTCCAGAAGTCGAATCTCAGAAACCGGCGTCCCTGCGAGCATGGCGTCTATTCCCCTCGCGGTTTCCTTACTCATTTCTTCGAACATCCTCTGGACTTTCTGTATGTCGGTCTCGGGGGACAAAGCCATGAGTTGCGCGAGCCGATTGGTGTCGCCGTGCAGCATGGCCCATGTATGTGTTTGCAGCAGCGCGGCTGGTGTGGCCTGACCGGCGTCATGCGTTTCAGCCAGCCGGAGCGTTTCACCGATGGGAGTGCCGCGAATCTTCGCCGATGGCTTCGCGGCGACGAGACTTTGCAGTTGCGTGGAGAGTTCTGAGATTCGCGCTCGAACTGTGGCGGCCTCAGGACGAAGGCGTTCCAAATCTTCTCTCTCTCGCCGTGTACGGTCGTCAGTGTCACCGACGGGAGGTGTTGTCGCTGTCTGAATTGAAACATTACGCATTCCGGCAAGCAACATGGACTGCTCAACGCGTGCTTTTGCCAAGGCGCGATGTTGAATAAACAAAGGCGTAGCCAGTGTGGCCGCGAGCGTCGCGGCGAGGAAGGTTTGTTGCAGTGTGGTCATGCCGATGATTTTGGCGGCGGTGGCAGTTGCGACCGAGGCGATGGTTGGTCCGGCAAGGGCGGCGGCAGTTGAAATGGTGACGGCCAATCCAACGGGCGCGGCCTGGACGGCGTTGGTGGAGATGACGACGACGAGTCCGCTCGCGCCGACGGTGACGTCATGTTTGGCGAAGAACTCACGCAGGCGTTCGATGGCGCGGCTGACGCGTTTTTGCGCGGCGTCTTCGCTTGTGCCGAGGGTTTGGCCGACTTCACGGAGGGATTTGTTCTCGAAGTAGCGGAGCAGGACGGCGGTGCGATCGGTATCGTCGAGCGCGTGCATGGCTTCGTCGAGGAGGGGTTCGATGTGCGTCCAGTCGGCGGCGGTGGCGTTCATGGCATTCATCTCGGTGGCGATTTGTTCACGCAACTGCCGGCGGGCTTCGCGGCGGACGACATCAATGGCAGTGCGGCGGGTGACTTGATAGAGCCACGCGGTGAGCATGGTGTCGGGCGCGAGGCGATGCGCGTTGCGGGCGAGGTCGGTGAAGACGGATTGGGCAACTTCTTCGGCGAGTTGCGGGGAGCGGACCTGGCGGAGCGCGGCGGAATGGACGAGGTCAAGGTGGCGGCGGACGATTTCGGCGAAGGCGTCCTCAGCGTGTTGCCGGGTGTAGCGGTTCAGCAGTTCCAGGTCGGTTTCGCTCATTTTCAGAAGTATATCGCTGCCGACTTGCCAAATCCGACAAAGATGTTTAGGCCGGACTGCGTCCCTTTCCCGCTTGCATTCGCGGCCGCATTTTCAGTCTGATTGAAGCGATGAAAATCTTTGCCATCCTTGCCTTGGGGTTGCTCCAGGTTCCGGCGCTCAACGCGCTCGCGCAGCTTCCAGTTCTAAAGCGCTCCGATGTGGTGTTCATGTATCAGGCCGGGCGGCAGACTTACCAGGATTATGGCGCCACCGTCCTCGCATGGGGCGGACGGCCCACCGCGAAGTCGCTCGAGGAAGCCAAAGGCCTGAAGTTTTTCGGCAGCGTCGGGATGGTCACCGAGTTCAGCCGCTATTACGAGCGCTTCCCGCAAACCTACGAACAGGGCCTCTGCCGGGACGTCCAGGGCCAGCCGTACAAAGTCCCCTGGCTGACGGATCACCAGCACAAAGGCGTGCCCTATTGGTGGTGCTGCACCCGCCAACCGCTGTTCCGCCAATATATCACGGAGCGCGTGGCCGACACGGTCAAGGCCGGCGCCGAGGGCGTGCACCTTGACGACCACCTGGGCACCGCCGGCGGGCTCTGGCTGGGCGGTTGTTTCTGCGACCGTTGCGTCGAGCAATTCCATGACTTTCTGAAGGGCCTGCCCAAGGAGGAGCTCACTCGACCGGGCATCGAGGATCCCGGCAACTTCAACTTCCGGGATGCCCTCCGCGACTGGCTCAAGCAGAAACCGGGTCGGAAGGTTACCCAGCATCCGCTCTGGTCCCAGTGGCGCATCTACCAGCTTCGGGGCGCGGCGGAGTTCATGGCGGAGCTTCGCGCCCTGGCGGCCCGGACCGCGGGTCATCCGGTCCCCATGAGCGCCAACGCCGGCTTGCTCTGGCCGACACACCTGAGCGACTATCAGGCCCTCGATTACTTCAGCGCCGAGCTCGACCACCATGCGCCCCAACGACGGTTCAGCGACGCCCCGCTGGTGGCGTACCGGCTGGCGGATGCCGTGAGTCGCCCGCTAGCTTCGACCGCCAGCGGACAGGACTGGGCCTTCATCAAGGAGAACAACCTTCCGGGGCTGGTTCAGGGCTGGATCGCCCTCAGCTATGCCGCCGGCCATGGTTTGATGGTTCCGAACCGCCAATGGTGTTACACGCCTGAAAAAGGCACGCACTGGTATGCAGGTCCCCCTGAGAAGTTCGTCCCGCTCTTCCAGTTCGTGCGCCAGCATGCCGGGTTGTTCGATGACTACCGGAGCTATGCCGACCTCACCGTGGCGTTGTCGCACCGCACTTTCGACCGCGATTCCGGAAAAGTGGTGAGCCTCTGCGGCAAACTGGCCGCCGCCAACCTCTCGTACCGTCTCGCGCTGGGTAGCGACGAAATCGTGGACCATCCGCTGCCCGTGGAACAGGTGCGCCAGGCGAGGCATCTGCTGATCGTCGAACCCAAGGACTTCTCGCCGGCCGACCAACAGACGCTGGCGTCCGTGCCTCAGGCGCGCCGCTGCGCGACCGTGGCTCAGGCATTGGCCGACGTGAGACCCGCCGTGCGGGCTGGCGCGAGCGCCCCGTTTCGCATTTTCCCGCGCGTGAAGTCCGGCTCCGCTGTGATTCATCTCGTCAACTGGAGCTATGACGCCGCCCGCGACGGCGTGCAATCCCTCAAGGATGTCCGCCTGGAGCTGGACGCCGAGGCGCTAGGCGTCCCCGGGGCCAACGAAGTCCAGTGGTTCGCGCCCGATAAGCAGCGCGCCACGCTCCCGGTCCAGCAGAGGAGCGTGGTCGTGCCCGAACTCGGTCTTTGGGCAGTCCTGGAAGTGAAGGGCCAGTGACCTGGCTGCGGGCGGCGTTGGTGCAGGAGCATCATGCGCTGGTGCGGAGGATCCTGGGGCAATTTCCCTAAGGCCAGGAGGTCTCGACCGCAGGTGATTCGTTCCTGTTGGTCTTCCTCAAGCCATCGGACGCGGCCGGTATTTGACAATGCCCGTCAATCCTTAAAGAGCGAGGAGATTGAAGGCATCGGCGTTTTAGACTGGCTGAATCACGGCCGCTTCGAGCTGAAAGGTGTCGAGGAACCGGTTGAGATTTGCGAAGTCCGCTCGGCTGAGATCGGAGTCCTCCCAGCGCCCACGACCTCCGAGAAGGCACGGCGGGTCGAAGCCGCTGAAGGCGAAACCGTGTTGGGCTGGCGACCGGCCGTGGGACAGGTGGTGCCCAACACGAAGTGGCTGCTGGAAAAGAAGCTGGGCGAAGGCGGTTTTGGCGAGGTGTGGTTGGGCCAGCACCAAACGATGAAGGAGCGGCGGGTGTTCAAGTTCTGTTTCCGGGCGGACCGGGTGCGGAGCCTGAAGCGGGAGATGACGTTGTTCCGCCTGATCAAGGAATGGATTGGGCAAAGAACCTTCGCGCGCTGCCCCAGCGCCGGGCGGCCCTGGCCGCGCAGGAGGCCCGAGCTCGCCGCGCGTGAACGAGCGGCCTACCGCCGCGGCATCGCACGGACGGCCGCCGTGGCGCTGCTGGTCGTCGTGGTTGGCTGGGTGCCTCCGATGGCCGGTTGGGTTCAGACCAAGCTCCCCAGGCGGAGCAGTTGCAGGACCGGTTCCGCGGCGGCTCGCGAGGCCGCGAGGTCCACCGCAAACTCCGCCACCCAGTCGTTGTGCCCCTGCGGATCCACCAGCATCTGCTGGACCCGCCACGTCCGCTGGTCCTCCGACGGGGTCACATAAGTGTGGCGCAGATTGCGCGCGTTCGGGTCCAGGCAGATGCGTTCGTGCCCGGCGCGGTAGGCCTCGTGCGCTTGCGCCAACCGCTCGGCCGTCCAGGCCTGCCCGTCCCAATCCGTCGGCGCGGTGAGCTCGGCGGGCGCCTGGCCTGCCCCCGCGGCGCCCACACCCGGAGCCGCGGTGGCCCCCCGCTGCGACAACAGCGCCAAGGCCGCTGCATAATCGCCAACCACCAGGCCGCGCAGGAAGGTGAAGATGCGATTGCGGATCTCGGCGGTGAAGGCCTGGCCGTCGCGGGTGATGTCCGCAGCGGCTTCCTCCGCGCCGGGCGGGTGGACTTCCCTGGTCTCGGCGCGTTGGTAGTTCGGGTCCCGCAGCTTCTCCCACTCGTCGAGCAGGCTCGAGTCCACCTGGCGAATCATCGTGCCCAGGTAAAGCTCCATCTCGCGGACCGACTCGTCCTTGGCCGTGTCAGGGACGGTCTGGGCCAGCACCTTGAACACGCCGTTGAGATGCCTGAGCAACAGCCCTTCCGACCGCTGCAGTTCGTAATCGCGGATGTAATCGGAGAATGAGCGAAAGGACTCGAACATCTCGCGGGCGATGGACTTGGGCCGGATGTTCTCCTGGCCCACCCACGGATGCTTGTCCGCAAAGGCGTTGAAGGTCGAGTAAATGAACTCGCTGTTCGGCTTCGGGTATTCGAGCTTCTCCAGCTCTTCCATCCGCTCGTCATACTCGATCCCCGCCATTTTCATCTCCGCCATCTTCTGCGTTTTCAACTTGTCGAGTTGCTTCCGCAGGATTATGTCCGGGTCTTCGAGGATGGACTCGACGAGTGTGAGCAGGACCAGCGCGTAATCGGGTTGCTGCGGGTCCACGAGCGGGAGCGTCTCGATCAGATACAACGACAGCGTCTGGTCCATCGAGAAATCATCCTGCAACTCGATATTGACGCGCAGCTTGCCTCGTCGCTCGGGTCCTGCAACCTTTTGTTGCACCTGCAACAAAAGGTTGTCATCGGTGGATTCTCCCGTTTCCGTTGGCGCGATAATCTCGATGATTTTCCGATCCACCAGCGACCGGAACAATTGCCAGGCGCGCTTGCGATGCGCCCCTTTTGCCTTGGGCGATTCGTGGCAACCGCGAATCAGCCGCTGCATCGCGGCGCAGCCATCGCCTTTCCGGCTCAGCACGTTCAACAGCATCCCATGCGAGACCTGGAAGCGAGACGTCAACCGTTCCGGCGGGGCGGCGATGAGGCGAGTGAAGGTGTTCTTGTCCCAGTTTACGAAGTTGTGGTCCGGCGGCTTGCGCCTGACGAACTTCCGGCCCTCGCGCGCCTGTTTTTGCTCGAGCTGGAGGTTTTGGATGACGTGTTCGGGCGCCTGCACGACCACCCAGCCCTTTTCGTCGAAACCCTTGCGCCCGGCGCGTCCGCCGATCTGATGAAAATCGCGCGCGCTCAGGATCCCGGTCTTTTGCCCGTCGAATTTGCAGAGCCGCGTGAAGAGCACCGTGCGGATGGGCACGTTGATGCCGACGCCGAGGGTGTCCGTGCCGCAGATGATCTTGAGCAGGCCCTTTTGCGCGAGTTGCTCGACCAGCACTCGATACTTCGGCAGCAGGCCGGCGTGATGAATTCCGATGCCGTGTTTGAGCCACTTTCTAATCTCGGGACCGTACGGGCTGCTGAACTTGTAGCCTTCGAGCGTATTGGCAATGGCGTTCTTCTGGTCGCGGGGACAGACGTTGATGCTCGTAAAATCCTGCGCGCTCTGTGCCGCCTCGAGTTGCGTGAAATGGACCACATAAACCGGCGCCTTGCCCTCGGCCACCAGGCTTTCGAGCGTTTTGGCCAGCGGCAACTCCGAATAGGCATAGTCCAGTGGCACCGGCCGAACCGTGGACGCGACGGTGACCGTCGGGCGACCGTTGAGCCGGGTGAGTTCCTCCTCGAAAAACGCTGTGTCGCCGAGCGTGGCGGACATCAGCAGGAACCGCGCTTGCGGCAGGGTTAGCAGCGGCACCTGCCAGGCCACGCCGCGCTCGCGGTCGGCGTAGTAATGGAACTCGTCCATGATGACCTCCTGGACGTTGGCCTGGGCGCCTTCGCGCAACGCGATGTTGGCGAGGATCTCGGCGGTGCAGCACAGGATCGGCGCATCGCGATTGACCGAGGCGTCGCCGGTGCACAGGCCGACGTTGTCCGGGCCGAACTCGCGGCAGAGCCCCAGCCACTTCTCATTAACCAGCGCCTTGATCGGGCAGGTGTAAATCGAGCGTTTGCCTTGGGCGAGGGCCTTGAAATGCAGCGCCGTGGCCACGAGCGATTTGCCCGACCCGGTGGGCGTGTTCAGGATGACGTTCTTTTCCTCGAACAACTCCAGGATGGCCTCCTCCTGCGCCGG
>Ga0315274_10009893_pt1 | contig 13754 bp, 10 predicted proteins | sample YL17G02_20_MG_FD_203700 | JGI IMG/M metagenome (GOLD analysis project Ga0315274, IMG submission 203700) | Sediment microbial communities from Yellowstone Lake, YNP, Wyoming, USA - YL17G02_20 | ecosystem: Environmental > Aquatic > Freshwater > Lake > Sediment | place: USA: Wyoming | collected...
CTCCAAAAATGAGGTCCTCAAATCCTACATCGGCATGGGCTACTACGGCACGCACCTCCCGCCCGTCATCCAGCGCAACGTCCTCGAAAACCCTGGGTGGTACGATATCGACGTTTTTTTTCCTTCGAACTTGGCCGCCGCCGTCGCCACCGTGGTCGTTTCTCAGCGCTCTTTCCTCGACTCCCCGAAACAAAAAAAAACAAAACAGGTACACCCAGTACACGCCCTACCAGGCGGAGATCGCGCAGGGCCGCCTCGAGGCCCTGCTGACGTTCCAGACCGCCGTCACGGACCTTACGGGCATGCAGATCTCGAACGCGAGCCTGCTGGACGAGGCGACGGCGGCGGCCGAGGCGATGACGATGTGCTCGGCGCTGGCGCGCGGCAAGAAGACGACCTTCCTGGTCTCCGACGCCTGCCACCCGCAGACGGTCGAGGTCTGCAAGACCCGCGCCGACGGGCTGGGCCTCAAGGTCGTCGTCGCGAAGGAGGCGGACTTTGCCGCGGCCGGCCTCAAGGCCGGGGGCGACGTCTGCGGTGTCCTCGTGCAGTACCCGGGCACCGACGGCACGGTCCCCAAGGGCGGGCACAAGGCGACCGTCGAGCTCGCGCACTCCGCCAAGGCCAAGGTCTGCGTCGCGACCGACCTGCTCGCCCTGACGAAGCTGGCCCCCCCCGGGGAGTGGGGCGCGGACATCGTGGTCGGGTCGGCGCAGCGCTTCGGCGTGCCGATGGGCTACGGGGGGCCGCACGCGGCGTTCCTCGCCTGCCACGACGAGTACAAGCGGCTGATGCCGGGGCGCATCATCGGCGTGTCGCGCGACGCCGCGGGGGCCCCCTGCCTGCGCATGGCGATGCAGACGCGCGAGCAGCACATCAGGCGCGACAAGGCGACCAGCAACATCTGCACGGCGCAGGCGCTGCTCGCCAACATCGCCGGGCTCTACGCCGTCTACCACGGGCCCGAGGGACTGACCAGGATTGCCGACCGCGTGCACGGGCTCGCGGCGACGTTCGCCGCCGCTTCCGCGAAGGCGGGCATGGCGGTCCCCTCCTCCGCCGCCTCCTACTTCGACACGGTCACGGTCTCGGTGCCGGACTCGGGCGAGGCGGCCCGCAAGCGCGCCGTCGCGGCGGGCTTCAACGTGCGCGTGCTTGACGCCAAGCGCGTCGCCGTCGCCTTTGACGAGACGTCGCTGCTCGCCGACGTCGACGCGCTCGTCGACGCGCTCGCCGGCAAGGCCAACGCCGCCGGCACGAAGGCCGCCGACCTGGCCTCCTCCGTCGACGCCTCCTCCTCGCTCGGGGAGCACGCGCGCTCGTCGCCGTTCCTCGAGCACTCGGTCTTCAATAGCTACCACTCGGAGCACGAGATGCTCCGCTACCTGAAGAAGCTCGAGAACCGCGACCTCTCGCTGTGCCACTCGATGATCCCCCTGGGGTCGTGCACGATGAAGCTCAACGCGACCAGCGAGATGATGCCCGTCACCTGGCCTGAGCTCGCCAACCTGCACCCGTTCGCGCCGCTCGACCAGGCGAAAGGGTACGCCGAGATGTTTGAGCACCTCGCGACGCAGCTTGCCGAGATCACGGGCTTTGACGCCGTGAGCCTGCAGCCCAATTCGGGGGCCTCGGGAGAGTACGCCGGGCTCATGGCGATCCGGGCGTTCCACAGGGCCAACGGGGACGGGCACAGGAACGTGTGCATCATTCCGGTGAGAAAGTCGTTTTGTTTTTTCTCGAGCGAGAGAGAGAGAAAGAGAGAGAGGAAAAACGTTTTTGAGGTTGAGTTTTTTGGGGGGCTTTCGCTGACCTCGACCTCGACTGACTTTTTTTTTCGAACCTCGACTTTTTATAATAAAACCAGGTTTCTGCCCACGGCACCAACCCGGCCTCCGCCGTCATGGCCGGCATGGACGTCGTTGTCGTGCCCGTCGACGCCAAGGGCAACATCGACATCCCTGCCCTCGAGGCCGCCGCTGTCAAGCACAAGGACAAGCTCGCGGCGCTGATGATCACGTAAGAGAGTTTTGAATGTTTTTTTTGTTTTTTTTACTCTTCGTTCTCCTTCGCTCTTTTCTTTCTTCGCTCTTTCTTCTTCCCTCTGTCCCCGTCTTCCTTCTTCGTCTTTTCTCTTTCCCTATTTCGCATGCTCACGCTCTCTCTCCCTCTCTCCCTTTCAACCCACCAAAAAAAACATATAAAAAAAACGGGAAAAACGAAAATAGCTACCCCTCGACGCACGGCGTCTACGAGGAAGGGGTCGACCGCATCTGCGACATCATCCACTCCCACGGAGGGCAGGTCTACATGGACGGTGCCAACATGAACGCGCAGGTCGGCCTGACCAGCCCGGGCCGCATCGGCGCGGACGTGTGCCACCTCAACCTGCACAAGACGTTCTGCATCCCGCACGGCGGCGGCGGCCCTGGCATGGGGCCCATCGGCATCAAGAAGCACCTCGCGCCGCACATGCCGACGCACCCCGTCATCCCTACCGGCGCCCTCCCCAACTTCAAGAGCGACGCGGCATCGTTCGGCACGATGGCCGCCGCGCCCTACGGCTCCTCGCTGATCCTCCCGATCTCGTACGCCTACATCTCGATGATGGGGTCCAAGGGCCTCGAGCGCGCGTCCAAGCTGGCCATCCTCAACGCCAACTACATGGCCAAGAGGCTCGAGAGCCACTACCCCGTGCTCTTCAAGGGCCCGCGGGGCACCTGCGCGCACGAGTTCATCATCGACCTGCGCCCGCTCAAGGACTCGGCCGACGTCGAGGCCGAGGACATCGCGAAGCGGCTGATCGACTACGGCTACCACGCGCCGACGATGTCGTGGCCCGTGTCCGGGACGCTGATGATCGAGCCGACCGAGTCGGAGAGCAAGGCCGAGCTGGACCGGTTCTGCGACGCGCTGATCTCGATCCGCGAGGAGGTGCGGCAGGTCGAGAGCGGCGCGGCGTCCAAGCACGACAACGTGCTCAAGCGCGCGCCGCACACGGCCGAGGCGGTGCTCTCGTCCTCATGGGACAGGCCCTACTCGCGCGAGGTCGCCGCGTTCCCAGCCCCCTGGGTCTCCGGGGCCAAGTTTTGGCCGACGACGAGCCGCGTCGACAACGTGTGGGGCGACAGGCACCTGGTCGCGAGGCTGCCCGAGGGCGGGATGGAGGCCGCCAAGGCGAGGGCCGCGGCCAACGGCGGGTCGGGCGACGAGGGCGTCGAGGCCGCCGCCGCTTGAAGAGAGAGAGGCCAGAAAAAGAGAGAGTTGATGGTTTTGAGAGAGGGAGTTTTTTCTTCCTTCTTCTTTTGTCCTTGGAGAGAGAGAGAGAGAGAGAGAGGGATTCTAGAGAGAGAAAGAGCAGCGCTGCGGCGCTGCGGCGGGGAAAGAGAGAGAGAGAAGAGGAAGCGAGTTTTTTTTCTACTGCCTAGTTTTTTTAGGGAGAAAGAGAAAGAGAGAACGATTTTCTTTTTGACCCCTACCACCATTCTTTCCCCTTTCCAAACAACAAAAGGGAGAGTTCGTTTCCAATTCCCCCCTTCTTTTTGTAGAGCAAGAGAGCATTTTTTTTTCGTCATTTTTTCGTCGTGCTTTTTGAAAGGAGAAGAAGGAAGAGGTCGAGGTCCGAGAGGAGGTCGACGAAAGGGGCGTGAGTGAAACGCAAGCCGAACTTCAAGCCGCACAAGTTCTCTCCTTTCAATTCGAGGAGGGAGAAAAGCAAAGCGGCGCCGCGCGCTTTCGTCTTTTCCTTGCGGCCCTCTCGCGTGTGCCGTCTCTCGGCAGCACCCAGCGCTGTCGCCGTTTGCCGCCGACGTTCGCGCGTAGGGCGGAACATCAAGCGAAACGAAAAAGTTGAAACGCTCCCGCTCATTCTCTTCGTCCTGTTGGCCAGGGCGAGCCGCAATCGTCTCGCGCGCAGCAGTCCTCCCAGCGCTGCAGCGCCTCGCTTTCTGACAGGAGGAAACTCTCAGAGATCCTTGAATGAGGGCATCACCGGTGCCAACTCGCCAGCCCTCGCGGATGAGGGGGAGAGCGGGCGCGGCAATGATGGTGTCGGCGGCGCCTTGGCATCATCGCCCCTTGGCCCTTGCAGCCGTCTTCGCCGCGCCCTCTCCTCCGGCGGCGCTCCGCTCTTTCTCTTCTTCTTCTCGGCCGTCGATCGCGGCCGCGGCGACGGCACCGGCGTCTTCGTCCAACAGCTCGAGCGGAGGGATCGTCGGGGCCGCCTCACAGAAGCGGAATCCGCCGTCGTCGTCGCTGGCGTCGTCGGCGGTCGCTGGCGCCTCGGCCGCGACCTCGACCTCCTCGACAACGGCGGCGTCGAGGAACCCGGCGCGGCCCCCTCCTCCTCTCCCGTCCAGCGGCGTCACCTCCAGCTTCGACGACGACTACGACGGCAGCATCGGCTTCGGCTCCGACGCCGTCCTCGCCGCCGTCGAGCTCTCCCGGAGGAGGCTGAGGCTGAGGAAGGAGGACGAGCGGCGAGCTGCTGCCGCTGCCGCTGCTGCTGCCGCTGCTGCCGCCTCGGCCGTGCTCGAGGCGGAGGCGGCGAGAGCGGGCGGTTCGCCTTCTTCGTCCGATCGGCTCTCTCCCTCGAAGAGCGCTTCCACAAGCAGCAGCAGCAGCAGCAGCAGCAGCGGCAGCAGCAGCAGCGATCCTGCCGCTCCCCCCCGCCGCCGCGGCCGCCCCGCGGGCCAGCCGGCGTGGAACCGCGGCCGCGCGCTCGACCCGGCCCACCGCGCGGCGCTCTCAGCCACGGCCAAGGCCAGGCACGCCGCGAACCCGGGCCTGCGCCTGGCGGCCGCGGAGAAGCTCCGGGGCCGGGACCCGTGGAACAAGGGGAGGAAGGAGAGCAACGGAGGAGGAGGCGGCGGCGGGGGCGGCGGCGATGACGACCGGAACCCGCCGTCTCCCTTCTCGGCCGAGACGCGCGAGAAGATGCGCCTCGCGGCCCTGTCCCGCGGCCCCAAGTCCCGCGAGACCCGCCTGCGCATGTCCAAGGCGGCCAAAGGCCGCAAGACGAGCGAGGAGGGCCGGCGGAAGCTGTCGCGGCTGAAGAAAGGGGAGAGGCTGAGCCCGGAGCACAGGGCCGCGATCGCGGCGGCTGCCCGGAAGAGGCACGCCGCGGACAGGGTGCTGCAGGCAGTGCAGGAGGCGTACGCGGGGCTGTCCGCGGCGCCGAGGGGAGGGGGAGCAGGAGGAGGGGGCAGCGAGGAGGCGTCGAGGCGCTCGCTGTTGCCGATGGCCGCCGCCGCCACCAAGGCTCCTCCGCCTTCCTCCGCTCCTTCCTCTTTCCAGTCCAGCTCCTCTAGCGGCTCCTCCAACCCCTCCGTCGCCGTCAACGGCGTCCTCTCCAACTACATGGCGGGGCTCAAGGAGCTCCGCGCCCTGCAGGCCGAGCTCGCGCCCTGGACCGACGCGTTCCGCGAGGCGCACAGCGGGCGCAAACCCGGGCTGAGCGACGTCCACGCCTCGGGAGTGCCGTGGATCGTCCAGAAGTACCGACAGTACGTCCTGCTGCGGGAGCGGGTGCTGACGGACACGCAGGCGCTGAGGCCTCGGCTGGAGAACGCGAAGAAGGGAAGGGGCGGGGGCGGGGGCGGGTTTGCCGACAGCGGGTTTTTTGGCTCGGGGTCGGGCAGCGGCTCGTCGCCCAGCTCGTCGTCACCTTCCTCTTCCTCTTCGATGTTCAACCTCGGAGGAGGAGGCGGCAGCGGCGGCTCCTCTCCCGACGGGGGGCCCAGCGGCGACGCCGCGGTGAGGATGGCTCTGGTGGGGCAGTACAGGGCGAAGACCGCGGCGGCGAAGAAGGCAGCGGCAGACGCCGCCTCGGGAGTGACTGCAGCGGCGGCGGGAACGGCGGGAACGACGACAGCAGCCGCTGCTGCCGCCTCCTCGCGCTCTCTCCCTCTGCTGGGCCCCAACGCCCCCAACAGGCTCCGCGCCGCGGTTGCCGCCGCGGCGGACTACCGCGCCAAGGCCGCGGCGGCGACGGCGGCGATCGGGCGCGCCGCGGCGGCCAAGGCGTCATCGCCGCCGTCCTCCTCCTCCTCTTCTCCTTCCTCTTCTTCTTCGTCCTCTTCCCCTCTCCTCTCCCGCGCGGCCGACTCCGCGCTCGCCGACGCGGCCCGTGTCGACGAAGCGGCCGTGAGGCTCGCCGAGGCGAGGCTGATTGCGGCCAGGGCCGACGCCGAGGCGGCCCGAGCCAAGTTCAGGGACGCCGTCGCTGGCAAGTTTTCGGAAAGCGACCTTAATGACGACGACGAGTAGGAGAAAGCTCTTTCTCGGAGACTTGTTTTGGAGAGGAGAAAGCTGGGAATTCTTTTATTTCTTTTTTCTGTAACAAAGACACCGATATTGTAACGTCACTCAAGGTTTCCCCTTTTCAGTCACTTCCCTCCTGCTGCGGCGAGCAGAGAACGAAACTCAGGGAGGGAGAGCCTGCCATCGCCGTCGCCGTCGTGCCTTTGAATCGCCGCGACCGCGGCGAGCGTGGTAGGGACGCCGCCGCTGCTGCTGCCGCTGCTCTTGTCGTTTTCGCCCCCGCTGTTCGCCCTCAGGACGGGCCTCAGCGCGCCCTCGAGCTCGTCGAGAGAGAGCTTGCCGTCGCCGTCGCAGTCGAGGACGCGGAAGACGGCCGCAGCGAGACTGTCGTCGTTCCCATCTCCTCCTCCTCTGTCGCGGCTGCCGCTGCCGTTGAGGCTCTCGAGCGCTCGCCCAAACTCGACGACGTTCAAAGCCTCGTTCTTCTTCGCCTTCCCTGCTTCCCGGCACAGGAAAGCGAAGAGCATGGGGACGAAAGGGTTTCCATGGAGCTCAGGAAGGGCCGAGAGGTCCGCGAGCGTGAGCAGGCCCGTGTTGCGGGTGAGGCGGTCGAACCTGAGAAAAAGGTGAAAGAGAGGAAAAAGAGGAAGAGGTTGCGGTTGAAGAAAGGAAAGCAGGAAAGCAATGATGAGCAATTGAACGTGCGCGTGCGGCCGTGTTCCTTTCTACTCCAATTCCGCGTTATCTCTTTATTTGTTTACCGTCGGTGAAGCCTCTCCCGCTGCTGCTTGCTGAGCTCGGAGAAAGGAACGGAGGAGCCGCCGTGGTGGGCCGCCTCGGCGCCCGAGAAGAAGCTCTTTATCCCTTGATTCATTCTTGGAAAGTGAGAAGAAGCCCAACAGCAAAATCGAGGTTGCCCTTTTTCTTTCCGAACCCCAGGATTTCCAGGCCTCGGCTCGGACTGTCCTATCCAGCGAGAGTGAACCACTTTTCTCACAAGCTCACCCCCACCTTTCTCCCTTTGCCCCCCTTCTTCGGCCTCGTTGACCGGTAGCAGAGCGTCAGCACGGGCGCCTCGGGCCTGTTCAGCACCCGAGACTCGACGCAGGTCCAGACGCGAGGGTCAAACGGCCGCAGCGCCCGTCGAACCGCCTCGGCCTCGGCGCCGCCGCCCGCGTGCTGGAAGTAGGAGCAGATCGAGACCGTGCCCCCCGGTGCCAGCAGCCTCGCAGCGGCCTCGATGGCGAGGACGGTCGTGTCCGGCTTGGTCGCCGTCGCGAGCTGGGCCCTCTCGTCGAGGAGGAGCTGGGCGGCGGCGGCTTCGAATTCGGCTTCGGCTTCGGCTTTGGCATTGCTCTTGCTGGTGCCGGTGCTGGCGAAGCCGCCGTCCAAGTCGTCGAGCTTTGGGAGGTAGCCGAGGTTAAACGCCGCAAGCGCGACGGGGGGAGAGAGAGAAAGGTCCGACGCCCCTTCTCGCTCCTCTGTTTTTTCTTCTCCGAGCGACCAGAGGGAGAGCCTTCCCCCCTCCCCCCCCCCCTCCCCCTCCCCCTGCCCCTCCCTCTCCTTCCTTCGCCGCCGCTCCCTCTCCCGCACCGCCTCCGCGAGCCTCGAGTGGCACCCGAGCACCAGGTCGACCCTCCCCAGCGGAGCGGCCCCGCAGGCTGCCCTCCTGCGCGCCTCCTCCTCGAGCCTCGCGAGCGTCGACGCCAGCGCGGCCCGGCTGGCGTCGAGGCCCAGCACCGAGCCCGAGGCGCCGACCAGCCGCGCCAGCTTCAGCGTGTCGTGGCCGTTGCCGGCCGTCGCGTCGACGGCGAAGTCGCCCGGGCGGACGAGGGCGTCCCAGGCGGCGTGGGCGGCGGAGGTGGTGCGCGCGCCGGTGGAGAGCACGGAGCGCAGCGGGGACGGGAGGGGAGGGGGAGGGAGGGAGGGGGGCGGCGGCGGCGGCAGAGTCGTCGGGGCCGCCGTCGATCCAGCTCGAGGCTGCATCTGTTCCGAGCTGGCGCTCGCGAAGACCGATGTAAAGTTACTTGGGAGGCGTCGTGAGGCATCGCGTCCGCATGCTAGTCGCCGCCGAGAGAGGCGAGAACAGGATGACATCGCGCGGAGCTGCTGCAGGGGAGGAGGCCGATGAGTCTGCATCGTCATTCACTGAACTGCCGTCTCTCTCCGCTCAAGTCTGAGGAAAGAAGTGAAAGGAAAAAAGTTCGAGCTTTTTTTTTTTTTACAGACAAACGCCGCTAAACCGCGCGTACGCCCCGCGCTCCTCGAGCGTATCCATCACTCGGTCCACGGCATTGGCTGGAAGGCCCGAAAGCAAAGCCGACGAAGCGCCGCCGCCGCCGCCGAAGAACCCGCCTCCTGTGGCCGCCCTCTCGCCGCACTCTGCGAACCGAACTCGGACCTCTTCTCCGCCCCCTTCTCCCGCTTTGCCTCCTCCTCCTCCGAGCTTCCGCCTGCAGACCTCCCTCATACCCCCCACGCCGTCGACCAGACCCAGACGGGCTGCCTGTTTTCCTGTGAAAATGCGCCCGGAGAAGAGATCGGGGACCAGAGCGGCAAGTTTCTTACGTTCCTCGTCATCGTTGTCGGTGGCGGAAGCGTCCTTCTTTAGTAACGCTGCCGTCGCTCGCTCAATTTTCGGGCCGCGGCTCTTCTTTATCGCGGAGATAAACGTAGAGTGCAAGTCGTCAAGGATCGACTGGATCCGTTCCCTCTCGTCGTCGCTCAGGGGCGTGAAAGGGTCGGCGCCGGCCTTGGCCGCGCCGGCCTTCATCACGCGCCGCTCCAGCCCCAGCTTGGACAGCGCGCCGATGGCCCCGAACGAGGGGGCGACGACGCCGATCGAGCCGACGACGCTCGTCTCCAGCGCGAAGCACTCGTCGGACGCGCCCGCGAGGAGCCACATCCCGCCCGAGGCGGCGACGTCGGTCGCAAAGCCCCAGACCGGGATGTTGGTTGCCTCAGCGCGCTCCCTGATCGCGGCGACGAGGCCTTCTGTCGCCGCTGGGCTTCCTCCGGGGCTCGAAACGCTGATGGCGACCGCGTCTGGTTTCAGCAAAAACGCCTTGTCGAGCCTATGAGGGGAAGGGGGGGGAGAGAGAGAGTTTGAGTTAAGAGGGAGCGCGAGAGAGAGGGAGAGAAGACGGGGGGGGGGAAAACTCACCAGGGCTTGGCTCGCTCCTCGTTGAGGAGCTTGCGCGGGCCTCGTTGGGGCGGGGAAAGCATTCCCCTGAGATTGACCACGGAGATTAGCTTCGAGTCGCTGCGAAAGCCCGTCGCGAGAGCCCTGGCGAGCCACGACATGTTTCAATTGAGTTGGAGATCGATGGGGGAGGAGATAGTCGAGCGGAAATGTAAAAGAACAAAAACACTTTCTTTTTCCTCTGGCTCTCTGTCCTTTTCCATACGGAGGCAAGACCTCCCTTTTCTTGGAGGCAAGACCTCCCTTTTCTTGGGCCTACGACACCTCACAGAATGCGTCTCGTGACAGCAGCACGCGCGGGAGGCTCCAAGCCCTCCTTGGTGCCGCGTCGTCGCTGCTCGGAGAATTCGTCGACCCGGCGATGGCCGACGATGCCGCCCCTGGCTTCGCCTTCTTCGACCGAAGCCGAGCTCGCCGAGATCGAAGACAAGCTCAAGTCCGACGAGTACTCCAAAGAGATGTCCGCTCGCATGGGCGCCGTGCTCTCCTACCGCCACGAGGACGGGATCAACTGGAGCTCCCCGCCGCTGCTCCGGCGCAGCGGAGGAGGAAAGAGGAAAAAGCACGGGACGGTGCTCGTCGGTTCGTGCCCTCAGAGCCCGCGGGACGTCGCGAGGCTCGCGGAGGAGGCCGGCGTCACCCACATCCTCCAGCTGCAGCAGGGGGCGGACCTCGAGTACTTTGGCATCGACGGCGACGAGATCAGGCGCGCCGCGGCGGCCGAGGGGATCAGGCACCTGCGGGTCCCCGTCGTCGACTTCGATCCCTTCAGCCTGCGCGACAGGCTCCCCGACGCCGTGGCCGTCCTCGATCACGCTCTGAGGTCCCGAACGGGAGACGGGAGCGGGGACCCCGTGGTGTACGTCCACTGCACTGCGGGTCTGGGGAGGGCCCCCGCGGTCGCGCTCGCGCACGCCTGCTGGTGCCGCGACTTTGACGACGACGGCGACGGAGAAGGCGAGAACGAAGGCTCTCCCTCACCGTTCTCTTCTTCCCCGAGCCTCGAGCGGCTCTACGCCGACCTCGCCTCCGTCAGGCCCTGCGCCCCGAAGCTCGAAGCTATCAAGGAGGCCGCGGCGGACCTCGTCCTGGGGGGAGGCAGCGACGACGCCGCGGCGCCGGTGACGCTGGGCTTCCGCCGCGGCGCGCTCGAGTTCTCGCCGCCTTCTTCCTCCCCCTCCTCTTCCTCGAGCCCTTCTCCTCCCGTTATTGCTCGAATCGCGGGGCTCGACGGCGGATGGGGAGCGAGGCTCGAGGCCACGATCGACGAGAAGACCGGCCGAGCGACGCTGACGCGGAGGCTCCGTCCGGGGAGGCATCTCTGGAAGCTCTGCTGGAGCTGGAGGGACGCCGAGACGGGGAACGAGGAGCACTTTTGGGCCGCTTCGCCCCATCATCCGTCGCTGGTCGACGCCGGAGGGACCAGGAACAACGTCGTCGAGGTTCCGCGAGAGAGCGTGCCGACCGTCGACGGGATGGCGGCGGAGAGGAGGCTCTCTTCGGGCGCGGGTCCCTCCTCCTCGCCGTCTTCTCCCCCGTCGCCGCCGTCGTGGCGCCTCGCGCCCTCGGACAGAGCCGCCCTCCGCGCCGCGCTCGCCGCGCGAGAGGCGCGGGCCCTAGAGGAGGCCGAGGACCCGCTCGAGAGCGGCGTGCTGATGTGGCTCGTGCGCGCGGCGAAAGGGCTGGCGGCGTCGTTGTCGTCGACGCTTCGGAAATGAAGAGAGCTCGAAAGAGACAGGGGGGTCATTTTTTTTTACATTTTCTGATAAATTCTGTTTTTCGTTTTTCGTTTTTTTTGCAAGTTTTCTGTGCTAGTTTCTTATTTCTTCGCGGCGGCGAGCTTGACCCGTCCCTTGCCATCCACCTCGAAGCGCGAGCTCGAGTCGCACAGGGAGCGCAGGGATCGGTTGAGTGCGGCCTCGAGGTCTTCCTCCTTGCTCCAAGTTTTTTTAGCCTCGACTTTCGAGAAGAGTACCGTCGCGACCCGACCTGCAAGCTCGGCAACGGGCAGGCCCTTTCTCTTGCTCGCCTTTCCGCCGCTTTCCTGGGAGAGACGGAGAGCGGCCTCGACGGCCTTTTTCCACTTGAGCGAAGAGACGTCGAGAGAAGAGGCCGGAGGAGGAGGAGGAGTCTCCTCGCTCTTCCTCTCCTTCTTCTGCCTCTTCCTCCTTTCGCTCTCGCCGTTCTCGCCGCCGCCGGCGCCCTCACCGTCGCCGTCGCTCCCGTCGCCGAAGACGACCTTGGACCCTTTCCAGTCGTGGCCGACCGCCTTCTCCCTCCTCGAAGACGCGGCCCCGAGCCCGCGCTTGCCCGCGGCCTTGAGCGCCGCCGTGCGCTCCGCCAGGGCCTCCTGGTCCGCGGCGGTGAACCCCCGGCCTCCCCCTCCCTCCCCGCCGCCCCTCGCCCTCTGCGCCGCCCTCCTCGCGCCCGGGTCCGGCGGCGGGGGGGGGATCCCTTCGAGCCGGCCGGCGTGGACGAAGAAGGGGGTGCCCCACCAGCCAGCGGGAGGCCTGAAGGGAGGCGTCTCGGGCGCCTCGGGGGCGGCGGCGAGAGGGGGGACGACAATGCCTGCCTTGGTCCTCTTCTTCGCTTTGCTGCCGCCGCCGCTGCTGCTCTCCCTCTCGGCCCCGGCCCCGGCCCCGGCCTCCTCCTCCTTCTTCCGCTTCTTCTTCTTCTTCTCCTCCTTCGCCGCGCCCTTCTCCTTCTCCTTCTCCTCCTCCTTCTCCTCCTCCTTCTCCTCCTCCTTCTCCTCCTCCTCCTCTTCCTTTTCCTCCTCCTTCCCCTCCTTCCCCTTCTCGCCAAGCGTCTCATGGAGCGCCGCGCTGGCCTTGGCCGCGGCCTCGCGCTCCATCCGCGCGATCCTCGCCATCTTTCCGTCCCGCCCGCCGAAGCGGCCCCACGGGTCGAGCGCGAGCGCGCGGGCGATGCCCATCTCGGCCGCGGTCGCCGACGTCACGGTGCCGTCCCTGTGGCGGCCAGTGTCGCCTCCTTCCTTCCTCTTGTTCCGCTTCTTCCTCTTGCCCTCTCGGTCGCTGTCGCTGTCGCTGGAGTCGGAGGAAGAAGAGGAGGAGGTCGAGGCGTCGCCACAAGAGTCGGCGCTGTCGCTGTCGCTGCTGCTGCTCGAGCTCGAGCTGCTGCTCCCGCTCCCGCCGGCTCTGTGCTTCTTGGCCCCCTGGTCGAACGCGCGCTCCCACCACGCGTCGCCCCAGTCAGTCGCGGGGGCGGTCGCCTTGTTGGCGCCGACCTGAGGGGTGTTTTTGTTTGGTTTTTCGAAGTTTTTTGGGGGGGGTCAGCCGTCGTCGTCGACGTTCATGCTTCGGTCTAGCCAATTGAGCACGCTCTCTTCTCTCCTCTCGCCCCCTCTCCTCCACCTCTCTCGCTCTCACCCCCTTGTTGTCCAGCTTCTGTGTCACACGCACGGCCTCGGCCCGGCCCTGCCTGCCCACGCCCAGCCCGTCGCCGTCGCGCCACCCCAGCGACCGGAGCATCCGCTCGCCGAAGCCGCCGCGGGCGAGCCCCTCCTCGTCGTGGCGGTGGACTTCCACCCTGCCGTCGGCGGTCACCCGAGGGGTGTGGCCGCGCGGGAGCTTCATGATGGCTTAGAGAGGGAGCGAGCTGAAACAGAAAACGGAGGACGCGCGCGAGCGAGGGAGCGAGAGAGCGAGATGAAAGCCGACGAATGCTGAGAGCCGGCGGCAGCCTCTTTTGCTTCGATTTCTGAAGAAAGAAACTGTTCTGAATTTCAGAAAAAACTTCTTTGAATCTCTCTCTCGAACTCTCTCTGTCTCTCTCTCTCTCTCCCTCTCTCGTTCGCCAACGATGCTGGGCCGCCTGGCTCTCAGCATGGGACGCAAGGGAGCTTTCACTTCGGCTGCTGCTGCGAACTGGCCCCCTCCTGCTGCGAGCTCCCTCCTCTTCAAATCTTCGGCAGCGGCGGCGGCGGTGGCGGCGGCGGCGACACCCTCGGCAGCAACGTCGGCGTCGGCAATTATTGCTCTCGCCCGAGCCTGCTCTCCGCCCTACCTCTCTTTCTCCGCTTCGGCCAGAGCAGCGGGGGGAAGAGGAAGCAGCAGCGACGACGAAGATGAAGGACAGAGGACAGCCAGGCCAAAGGTAAGTGGCAACTGAAAAGACGAAAAAAACAAAAACTAGGAATCACTTTGGGGCTCTCTTGCTCTCGCTCGCCGCCGTGGCCGAAGAAAAAACTCGAACCTGCTTCCTTCCCGCGCCTCTCACGCGCGGGGGGCGCCGGCGGGGGGGGGGGGGGGGCCCGGGGGCGGGGGGGGGGCGC
>Ga0315274_10009894_pt1 | contig 13754 bp, 25 predicted proteins | sample YL17G02_20_MG_FD_203700 | JGI IMG/M metagenome (GOLD analysis project Ga0315274, IMG submission 203700) | Sediment microbial communities from Yellowstone Lake, YNP, Wyoming, USA - YL17G02_20 | ecosystem: Environmental > Aquatic > Freshwater > Lake > Sediment | place: USA: Wyoming | collected...
CAATGATTGAGTCTGCTGAGAAGATTCTAAAGAGAGTGCCCGTTAAGGCTGATGCGTATATTCACCCGTTTTGGAGGAAATAATCTTAGTGATTCCCTACTATCAAGATAACTTCGTAACAATATACCATGCTGATTCTACTATACTGTCCTTAGAGGCAGATATAATTATCACAGACCCGCCTTATGGTACTGGGGGCTGGAGAAGGCCCTCGACAGGCTTAGGCAGTAATCCTAGTGCGTCCTTAGTAAAAGAGGTATGGGATGAGGGAGCCGTAAACTGGGTAACTGGGGACATACCAGTTATATCGTTTTGGCCCTCTTCTCGATCTTCTTATCTGTTAAATAGAGCTAATGAGGTAGGACTAGATAAGCATCGTTTAGTGTACTGGCAAAAACCTGACCCTAAGCCCCAATTTGGGGGAAGAATTTCTTGGTCCGTAGAACCTATCTGGGTACTGACAAAAGAGGGGGTTTTGCTATATGGTAAAACTGATTTTTATCGGGAGTCGGCTATAAGGAAGAATAGGAATGCTGAAGCGGTAGATCATCCTTACCAGAAGCCAGAAAGTGTTATGCGTTGGCTAATCTCTATGGTGAAAGAGGAACTTATTCTGGACCCATTTATGGGGTCTGGGACAACCCTAGTCGCAGCTAAGTCTGTTGGAAGAAAAGCAGTAGGAATTGAGATAGACGAAGCTTATTGTGAGATAGCTGCTAATAGATGTAGACAAGATATACTAGGACTATAGGTGGATATATGGTAAAAGAGGAAAATCTATTTAAGACATTCATTGAGAGCCTAGACCTTAGTTTATCTGATAAGGGACTTGATTCCCCAGAGTTAGAAGACATTACAGATGATACTGAGGACGTAAATGGCAGCGTACTAAAAGTTACTTTTGATCTGCATCTGTTTATGAATCACAGACAAAAGCGTTATTTTATGTTGACTAGTAATCAAAAGATGCAGGATTTAGGTCAGATGTCCCTAAAAGATGCAATAGTAAAGTTTAATTCTAAGCAACAAAGAAAAAAGCGTTGAAAGTAATATATACACTATAGTATAATGGAAGGTACCCGAACGGTGAGGACGCTGGTTGCTAACCAGTTGGGCTGAAAAGTCTTGCGGGTTCGAATCCCGTGCCTTCCGCCAATACTAGATTTGAGGTTTTATGGATACGACTACGTGGCTTTGTGGGCCACCACCAGCTAATGGACAATTTCAACGATATCCTTCTAGGTTTATGTTTAACCTTAAAAGAACATACCCAGAATTTGTCAATGACACAACCTTACATATGTTTTCAGGAGCATCGGACTTTGGAATCACAACAGACTTTCGTTCAGAAACTGGGGCTGACATTATTGCTCCTTTTGATAGCCTTCCTGTTGTCGATAGTATGTTCGCTAATGTACTTGCTGATCCCCCTTATGCGGATCATTGGCAAGGACAATGGCATGGAGGATTACCAAAACCTAAGCACGTCTTGGGAGAAGCAGCGCGAGTTGTGGTCGCGGGGGGACTAATTGGTATCTTGCATATTATTATTATTCCAGCCTATAAACAATTTAACGTTGAAAGGATTGCTATTCATCCAGTATTGACTGGGCCTAATAACGCTATTAGATGTCTTAACGTGTTTAGGAAGAAGGGGTAAGGTTGATGAACCTTGGACGAAGAATCGGAGTTGTTGGAAGTAGAGAATTCAGTAACTATAAGCAACTTTCGGGAGTTCTCGATAAAGTATGCGAACGGGGTGATACTATCGTATCAGGGGGAGCCATCGGAGCGGATTCTCTTGCCCAAAGATATACAAAGGAACGGGGTCTTAGAATACTCATTATCTATCCCGATCACGTCCATGACGGTAGAGGGGCCAACTTTAAGCGTAACCAGTATATTGCTGAAAATGTTGATCGACTCTATGCTTTCTACGCAAAAGGAAGGTTTCAGCAGGGGGGAACAGCAAACACCGTAGAGTGGTGTAATAAATTAGGTATTCCATATATAGAAATTGAGGCTGAGGATGGTTCCATTAAATCCAGTTGAAGAAGCATTTTATGCATTTACAGATGCCTTACGGGATTATTACCCAGATGGTGAAGGACTTGAACTTGAGACACAGGTTAAGGTTTTGACCTATTTGGCAGGGATTGCACAATTACTTAATATAGATATTCCAGAGGAATAACACTTGGAGCGATGGCAGAAATGGCAATTGCTGCGGTCCTGAAAACCGACGACGGGTAACACCGATGAGGGTTCGAATCCTTCTCGCTCCGCCATTTTAGGGGTTATTATGATTGAGTATACTGATCCACAGCACATCGTAGATATGATTGATAATGAGGGCTGGCCTGATGCATTGGATTGGCTGGTCAAAGATAAGTTTGAGGATAAGGAATTAGATCAACTAGTTTATGATGCTTATGAGCAGTACGCACTCCTTCAAGGATGTGAACGGTTACTGATGAATAAACTTGAATCTATGGAAGAGGTGGATGTTTATATATGAGTAAGTTACTTTATGAGACTGATGAATTTCTAAAACTAGAAGCCTATGTCCACCACGATCCTGATGATTATTCCCCTTGGGAAATTGATCCCAATGGAAATGAAAAATATCCCCATGTAGTCCATGAAGCAGAACACTATGCCCTAATGGAGATTAGAGTAGAATATTTTATAGATAAGAAAACTGGTAAGGTAACTTACGACAGTTTTGAATCTTGATTGGAGATATAATGAAATTTAGTATGCAGACACGTTCCGGTTCAGTTTATAAGTTTGATACTGAGGCTTCAACATGGGAGAGGCTTAATACAAAGTTGGGCCATGAGGAAATTATAGGCCATAATAAAAACTCAGGTGCTTGGAATTCTACGGATACTCTACCCTTAATTGGGCTTGGATTCGCCTTTGCTACTGAGGATACTTTTATCTATACAACAATTGTTGAGCGCTTAGAGTTGCTTGACGATTAAATTGGGGTTGTCGTTTAACGGGAGGACGACTGCTTTGCACGCAGTAGATCGGAGTTCAATTCTCCGCTTCTCCACCACACTTGGCGCATTAGAGGAAATGGATAACTCGTCTGACTCTCAATCAGGAGATTAGCGGTTCAAGCCCGCTATGCGCTACCAACTTAATAACAAGGGCTGACTATAGCCCCTTAAACCCTTCTCGCTCTCCTGTAGCTCAATGGTAGATGCGTTCGGCTGTTAACCGAAAGGTTCTAGGTTCAAGTCCTAGCGGGAGAGCCAATTTTTAATAGGGGATAAATAATGCAATTATCGATTGGTATATTAAGTTGGGGGCAGCATAGGACTCTGATCAATACATTAGAAACCTATAAACAAGCTGGGTTGCTAGATTTAGCAGCCCAATCTTTTATTTTTTTCCAAGAGTCTACTATAGAAGATCACTATATCGCTAGCGATTATGGTCTTACCTCATATGGGTCTAAAATTAATCTAGGGATTGCTGGCGGATACCGCAAGATGCTTGATATTGTGGATCAGCCTACCTACTTATTCCTAGAGAATGACTGGGCTATATTTGATCAGTCTATTGAGAATGTACAAAGAACAATAGGCGAGGCTTTTTGGCATCTTGATTTAGGGGTAACTGATGTAGTACGCTTAAGAAGCCGAAAGAATCCCGGTACTCCTTTGTGGTCAAGGCAGTTTGAGGGAAGAGAATTACTACGTCCAGAACACCTACTTGATTGTATACATTGGCGTGAAAACCCAGAGTTAACATTTGCACCTTATATGCATAAGTCTATAGGAGGGTGGTACCACACAACAGCACCCTACGCTAATTGGACAAATAATCCGCATATGATTAGAACAGATTGGGCGGAAAGTTATCTTCTATCACACCTTGGCAACAGGGATATAGAATTGGATTTAGGGGAATGGTGGGGACACCAGAATTTTAGGGTATCACAGGGGGAAGGGTTATTCACCCATTGGAGGATAGGATGAGGGTAGGATTTTTTGCAAACCAGATAGATAACCGTGGTACGGGTAATGCTATGTTTGACTATGCCTACTACAATCAATCTATTCTAGGGAATACCTCTTTCATTTATACTTGGAAGAATACTGATCATAACGCTGCTTCGGTTGATAGATATAGCAGATACTTTCCCATTATTGTAGACCCTAATCCCATGACAAATGCTGTAGATGTTATGTACCACATCAAAAGTGGGGAAGATGATGGTATTAGATTCCCAAGAACACGCTACGTTGTACACGCTGTATTCAACGCCCGCCAGAAGCACGGGGATCGCTATGCGGCTGTCTCAGAGTGGCTAGGAGAGCGCGACAGCGTGCCGTGGGTGCCCCACATCGTGAGTCTGCCCTACCACACTACCCATCTAAGGGAAAAGTTAGGCATACCAGATAAAGCAATAGTGTTTGGTAGGCATGGTGGACACGATACATTTGATGTTCCGTGGGCATGGGATATTATTTATGATGTAGTGAGTAGTCGCCCAGATATCTACTTCCTATTCATGAACACGGATAAACCAAATAAGCCTGACCATCCGCATATTAAATTCTTGCCAGAAACTGCCTCTGAGGTTGAAAAGCGTAAGTTTATTAATACCTGTGATGCGATGATACATGCTAGAGTGCGGGGGGAAACTTACGGACTATCTGTGGGGGAGTTTGCGAGTTGTGGTAAACCTATTATCACCTACGGTGATTCTGGGGAACGGGCACACTTGGTAGAGTTAGAGCATTGGGGATACGATAGATATTTCTATACTACAGAGATGGGCCTATATATTCAACTTACTACTTTCAAAAAAGATATAAAAGCATTTGCTTATACACACTTCTATCCAGAGGAAGTAATGGCTCAATTCAACAAAGTATTTCTTACCTAGGAGGAGTTATATGCCCGGATCAATGCCAGAAGGTAAACAGTTTATAAAGGACTTTATTCTATCTAACAATATAAGCCTTATCCTAGATGTAGGGCCGGGATCGGGTAACTATCCAGACCTGATGGACGCAAGGGGGGAATACTCAGACTACCCCGGTGGTAGTTTGATGTGGGTTGAATGGTGGGCGGTAGAGATATATGAGCCTTATATTGATATGTTTGGACTCAATAATAAGTACAATAAAATTATTATTTCAGACATATATGATTTAGATTGGGACGATCTTAGGTTTGATCTTGTTATTCTTGGTGACGTTCTTGAACATATGACTAAAGAACGTGGGGCAGAGGTAATCAAAAAAGCTGTTGATCATTCCAACTGGGTTATCCTAGCCTTACCTATTGTAGATTATCCACAGGGGTCCTCATATGGAAATGAGCATGAGGCTCATATTTCTCAGTACTACCCAGAAATAATAAAGGAACTACTAAAAGACTATACTATAGTAGACTATCTTGAGGGAGATATAATAGGGGTCTATATATTTAAGGATTTAAAAGATGAATAAGATAGCATTTCTTACAGCAGTTTATAATGAACAGAATGAAATATGGGATTTACTTGAATCAGTACGGCCATATGTTGATACCATTATAGTATCTGATGATGGCAGCACAGACGCTACTGTAGATTGGGCAGTAAATAGTGGGGCGGTTGATGTGCTAGTCATGGGGCCACATTTGGCAAGTTGTGAGGAAACACGAATAAGGGGATTTAAAAGAGTAACTGAGCCGTGGACACTTATCCTTGATGCTGATGAGCGCATTAGCCCAGAGGGCATGGTGAAGATTGGAGAATTCGTCCACAGTCCTGAAAGTATTCATTTTACTCACGTATACTTTACTCAAAATGAGTATATAGATGGTACACTAACTAGAAGTTTTTCTAAGATCAAACTAGCCCGTACTGCCTATCTTAATTTACCCGTAGGCATTCACGATGACATCTCCTGTCCCGGCGATTCTACTGATCTTGGTATAGAAGTAGTTCATAGGAAGACCCTAGAAAAACAGATTATGCGGGAGAACGAGTACTTGGATGCTTATCAACGTAAGATAGGGGAGGGTAAGATGACCCCAGAGCGTGCAGCACAAGTATCAGATTGGCACTATATAGTAAAGAGTAAGTAGAATGCTGCTACAACCTTCCCCCAATCTTGAGCGAAAGCCTAATATAGTAACAATATTATCTATGTCCAAGAAATCCAAGATACCCCCATGTGATATCTATATTGATGTATCAACATTCATGGACGACCTATGGGGATATCCCTATACGGGTACAGAGCCCATTATCCAGAATACCTTATATAAGTTTCATAAGTGGCTCTTTGTTAATCTGGCAGAACTGATAAAATCTCTACCAGTTGAAAGTGGGCTAGTTGTTGTGTTAGTATGTGAAGCAGGGGAGAGGCGATCTGTAGCATCGGCTGAGTTGCTTGCTAGAGCATTACAGGTCTATCGGAATGTAGAAGTTTATCATAAGGAATTAGCGAAATGGTTCAAGTTTTAGATAAAGGCAATAGTAATACAGTAGAACTGCTTGGGTTCTATGGCGGCGATGAAACACACGCTTTATCTGCATGGACTTCTACTAGTAGGGACTTAACAGCGGATAAAAGGGGGCGTATTCCGGTACTGCTAAAAACCCTAGCAGAAAATGGGCACCATACACCCTTTGAAAAAAGTTATTTACAATTTTTAGTTACTTGCGATACTGCTTCCCATATTCATCTTATTAAACACAGAATTGGTGTAAGTATTAATGGGGAATCTGCTAGATATAAAGAACTAAAAGAAGATAAATACTATATACCAAAGGACTGGCCTAAGGAAAATCAAGGTCTTCTTATAGATTGGAGCGAGGAAGCCCTTAAACACTACCATGAAACCATTGAGTCTCTGGTGAATAGTGGGCTAACAAGAAAAAGGGCCAAGGAATCTGCAAGATTCTTTATCCCATACTCTAACCAAGTAATCCTAGATATTGGGTTTAACTTTCGATCTTTCATGCATTTCCAGTCTCTCCGAAATAGTCCAGACGCTCAAATTGAGGTTAGAGATATTGCGCGTCAAATGCTGTGGTATGTATCCAAGATACCGGAATTTAAGTATTCCTTAGAGGCATTTAATTATGCTACATATGAATGATGCTATTAGGGTAGTTTCTACCCCAAATGGAAAACGCTGGTACCATTTATGTAGCGTGTGTAAAAAGGAGATTGGGCCTAATTCAACGTCAGCACTAAAAACTAGAAGTGGCCTATGTAATAGGTGCTTTAAGAGCCAACAGTCTGAAGTAGGGCGTGCATTACTTACTAGGATAAGGGGCTCTGCAAGAGGAAGAACTAGTGTTTCTCTTACCACCGACGACTGTGCCTTTCTACAAGAAGTTAGAACTTGCTGCTACTGTGGTAAAGAAGTCGATTGGTCTAAGAAGAGTAGGATCAATTTAGATAGGGTAGATGCTAAGCTCGGGTATGACTGGGGAAACGTAGTCGTTTGTTGTTTTGATTGTAATAGGATAAAAAGTAACCTTCTTACAGGGGACGAGATGCGTGCGGTGGCCCTTTTACTTAGAGTTTATCGTAGGGCTAATAGGCTTGAACAGAATGAAATAACCTATTTTTTGGTGTCTAATCTAAAGGAAGCGCCATGACAGAGTTTCGTGTTGTCCCAGATGTTCTAAGGGAAAGGGAGCCCGTCAAGCGTGGAAGAAGTCCTACAAGTCCACTTGCTAAATCTCTCCTTGCCGGAAAGACAGTATTCATTACAACTGATCGTAAGGCTTGGGGTAACTTATATAAACTAGCATCCAATCATAATATGCGGGCAAGAACAAAAAGAACCATTATTAATGGTGATATAGGAACACTCGCATGGTTTGAGGCTATACCTACCCTTCCAGTAAGTGATATTAGTCTTATTGATGAGGCTGGTACTGGTTAATTAGTCGCCCAAAAAGTATGCATTAATCACGTTAATAATAAGAGGTCCCTTCGTCTAACGGCTTAGGATGCAAGTTTTACATACTTGCGGTGTGAGTTCGATTCTCTCAGGGACCACCATTAGGCAAAGGATAAACTTGGCCCCGGAATCATCCGGTTGGAGATGGCGGTCTTATAAACCGCATAGCAGGGTTCGACTCCCTGCGGGGCCACCACCCATCTCATATATAAAGGAGTTGATACACAGATGGCAGGAACAATCACAGACAGCGCTACCTTCTGGAATGTCGGAGACACAGCCGGTAGAAATGAATATGGGTCAGCAACTACGCTACCAGTATCCCCAGTATTTGTAGGAAATGGTTCGCCAACACCAACAGTCGCTCCAGCAGGGGCACCCCTCTATATTGATACAGATCAGGATAATCTTTATGTATGGATGGGAACAGCTTGGAAAGGCCCTTATAATAAGGGAACTTAGTCAATTTAAGCCGATGTAGTATAACGGTTCATTATGTCTGTTTTGTAATCAGATGATGGGGGTTCGATTCCTCTCATCGGCTCCAGCCCTAAATAGTGTTTATTTTTATATGGGGAATACATGAAGGACGATGTTATATATGAAGTACCGGGGCCAGAAACAAATTTAGAATTTGAGAAATTCATAAATCATTATTTTAAACTAAATAAATATGGTATAAAAGTAGATATGGGGTGTGGTGATAAAAAGCTACATCCTAATTTTATTGGGCTTGATCCCTACGTAGAAACAGATAAAGTAAATGTTAAAGCCTATATGTGGGATACACCTTTCTTAGATAATAGTATTGATTTCTTAGTTTGTATGGCTGCTTTAGAGCATATATCGAAATTTGAAGTTATTCCTACCCTACATGAATTTGCTCGTATACTAAAATCCGGTGCAGCATTTGCTATTATGGTCCCCAATTTAGAATGGGCATTACTTAGTTGGCTTAACGATAAAAATATCGGATGGGAAATGGATTTGATATTCGGAAATCAAATGCATGAGGGGGAGTACCATAAAACAGGATTTTCAGTAGATATAATAACTCAATATTTTTCAGCAGTTCCAGAACTTAAAATACTAAATATTTATGATCTAAATGCTTATAATCAGATGAACTTTGGAATTATAGGTAAAAAGAAAGAGATAGCATAATACTCAATAACATGAGTATTTTAACTAGATGCCTTAAGTAATACAATATGCGGGCATATTATTTTACTAGGAGGTAAAACTATGCCAGCAACATTCTCATGGGCACAATATACCGGATCATCTGGTAACTCAACAACACCGGGTGGATCAACAACCATGCCTACATCTTCTGCGGCAGCAATGTCTTGGGACTTTGAGACAGCAGATAGTACAGGTACATCTTCATATACAGCAAACCCAGTAAGTGCGGGTTCTAACTCCTATCCAGTATGGCTAAAGGGTTACTTTACTAACAGTGTTGGGTATACAGTTCAGAACATCAAGTTCTGGCAGTTCGTTCCAACTGTTAACTCTGCCAATACAAACACATTTGGTATTTGGGGAGCAGTACAGACAGCGTATTCAATAGCAACTGGAACAGCATCAGGAAGCGCTTATGCTTCTAACGTTCAGGTTCCAACATCTGCTAACTCAACAGCATCACCGGGCTCTCCTCTTGTAATGACAGGAACAATCTCATCAGCCGGTGGAAACTCCTTGGTAACACAGAGTTATATCGCTCTACAGTTGACTGCATCAAGCGCAGCACCAGCCGGAACAAGTGGATACTTCGGATTCACGCTCCAATATGACGAACAGTGATAAACAATAACTAGGAGAATAAGTGTACAGTCTAGATTATATAGCAGGGCTTATAGATGCTGATGGATCAATTAGTATCTCGGTTTCTAAAAACCGCTATAAAAGAAAGGACGGAACGGAAACTAGTAAACAGTTTGCGTTCGTAGTTAATTTTAGACAGGTTGCTAAATTTAGGAATGTAGTAGAAGAGTTACAGGAAACTCTAGGGATAGGTAAAATCTATGACTTTAACCAAACAGGAAGAAGTCAGCCTATGGTTACTTGGCAGACAACTAAGGAAGAAGAAACTCTTTATGTGTGTCAAACTCTTCTACCTCATCTACATATAAAAGATATACAGGCTCAATTTATGATCGAGGCCCTTACCCTATGGATTGAAAATCGTGGGGACCGTAAGGGGGCTGGCTATCGTAGACCAGAGTGGGTTAAGGATCGTATCCTAGAAATTTCTAGTCTAATGAACGAAGGCCAACAAAAATCAACTTCACGGCGTAATAAAGAAATCAGAGAAGAACCCGAATCTCTTGGGTATCAAATACTAGTACACTAAGGAGTATAATGACTAGTTGGTTTGTTAAACGTAATAAGCCGATAGATCATACAATTTTTGGGGAAAATTCAAAAACATATATTATTCCTTACCCCCCAGAATGGGATAACATAACCTTTACTGGAATTACAGTAGATGAATTAGAGGATGTGATCTTTATGGCGGCATTTCCAAAGAAAGAGACTAAGTGCGCAAAGTGTGGAAGTACGATGCACGCGACAGCGGGGTGCAAGAAAAAGAAGTAATTTTAATATAAGAGCGAGGGTGGTGAACGATGGAAACATTAAAAGACATGAAAGCTCTTATATGGGTTTTATATAAAGTTTATAAAAAAACTAGAAAGATAGATAGAAGGATGGTTGAGATAATGGGCGTATTGGATACACTAGCATTAGCACTTGATGAACTAAAGTCAGAATCAGCAGAGGTTGCTGCACGGGTAGCAGAGGACTTTGCTTTCCTAAAGACACAGATTGCTGAACTACAGGTACGTGTAGAAGAGCTAGTTGTAGGACAGGTTGACCCTGTACAGCTAGAAGGACTACAATTACTAGTAGCAGAGATTGATGCCACAGTTAACGCAATTGAGGATATTCCAAATCCTGTTGTTGAGCCAGCACCATAAACTAAAATAAGGGTTGGCGGTAGTTGAAACACGACTACCTTAATGAGTGACAAACTGCGCCACCAACCCTAATATAAAAGGTAAGGAGTAGGAATGGATAAAGTTCAGGGTGTAAGTGTTGTTATTGGTATCCCATCATTTGGGATGATTTCTACCTATTTTTTGCAAGCACGAGTATCCCAGCAATTTCCGCTAGTATCGAGCGCGGTTGATAAAATTGTACTTAACAAGCCGATTGCAGATGCTAGGAATGAGATTGTTGAGTATGCTTTAGCACAAAATGCTCAGTATATCTTCTGGCTAGATGATGATGTTATTCCACCACCAAATAGTTTCCTAAGATTATATAATCATCAGAAAGATATTATTAATGGTGTTTATTGGTCCAAGTCTAGCCCCACAATGCCCCTACTATTTCGTGGGCACCTAGAGGGTCCTTATTGGGACTGGCATGTTGGAGATTTAATTGAAATTGATGCCGCAGGAAATGGTCTAACTCTTGTTAAGACAGACGTTTACCGCAAGATGCAAAAAGAAATTGGTGGACCTTGGTATTCAGTAGAGTATGGTTCCTTCCCAGATACTATTAATACCCTCCCAGTAGGAAATACTGAGGACTTATATTTTTACTGGAAGGCTAAGAAAGCTGGATATAAGATATGGGCAGATACATCCATTCAGGCATATCATTATGATAAGTACTCTAACGTTCTTTTCGGAATGCCCGGTAACGCGCCACAAGCACATGCAGAGTGGGAGATTAAGCCAGCGGGTGAGAAACTAATTGCTGACTTGGGTGCTGGTCCAGCCACATCTCAACTGTATATGCGGGATGAGGGGCACGTTGTTACGTTTGACATCAGGGAGGAACTTAAACCATCCGTTGTTTGTGATCTTCGTAAACTCCCAGTACCAGATGAGACATTTGATATTGTATATAGTAGCCATACATTAGAACATTTTAGTTACCTCAGTATACAAACGGTACTTAAAGAGTGGCTTCGGGTTCTTAAGGTTGGTGGTGAATTACGTCTTGTTGTTCCAAATCTAAAGCACGTAGGAATACGTTTAGCAAAAGATGAACTTCGGATAACAGATATGTGGGTTCTATATGGGGAACAGGATTACCCAAAGAATTTCCACGCAGCAGGGTTTACACCTAAAATGCTTCAAGCCTTGGCAGAGAGCGTGGGAAATCTAACAGACATTGAAGTATCTGAACATGATACGTTTAGTGAGGGTGGACCTAATGCTTTGAATTGGAGTTTACAACTGCGGGCCATAAAATCATTTAGTCCCCCGCAGGATAATATTGCACCAGATGATCGTGTGAAATCTCCACCCGATCCTGCATGGTGGCCGGTTGCAAATGATCTTCAGTACAATAATCGCCCATTAACCCCTGAGGAAATTGAGGCAGATATAGAAAAGGCTAAGTTGGATAAATTCCCAACATTATTTAATTTTTATGGTTCACCAGAGGAAAGAATCTGGAAGCAGGAAGAAAAGCCTATAGAGCCAGAGCCTACGGATATTACTAAGGAGGAAAAGGATGGGCTGGATAGCGGTATCGAAGGATCATCAAATTCTAAGAGAGGGAGAACACGGAAGACCAGTTGAGGCTGGTAATGAGGGAAATCTCTTATTTATCATGCAGGAAGATTATGGGCACAAGATTGCTATAGATTTAGTAAACGGAGTTATCATACTAGAATATGATGACTGGGGAATTCAAAACGGAACAGTAGAAATAATGAATCCTAGAACTGTTCTCTATGTATGTGATGAGACAAATATTGGTGCTGAGTTATTTGATTTGGAGCCTAGTGAGGTAGATGCCGAGGGTTGGTATACCAACACACTTATTCCATCAGTATGGCGACCAATTTGGTTTACAAGAATGACAAATGGCGATCCTACTAAAGTAATCGGAGTACAGGCAACCCTTCCACAAGCCCACGGGGGCCGGAATATCAAGAAGATGGTATCGCTCTTTAGCACAGGAGCAATGGGTATTGACTAGGGGTGAGTAAATGACACATCCAATAGCAGATGAACTATTAGGTATAGCACTAGAAGATCGTGCTGCATATAAAGCAGCAGCATTTGCTGCGCGCCCCACTCCAGACAGCCTCGTGGCCGGTACCCGTATGGTAGCAGTAAATGATATAATCTTAGATAATGGAATACTACAATTTACTGTTGCTTTATGGATTGACTCTGGTGGAGGAAACTGGGAATTAATTGACACATCAAGTGTTAATCCAGTTAGGGTTGTTAATCCTCCTATACTTGTTCCTGACCCCGGTGGAGATATAGAGAGAACAAGTGAGGACCCCTTTACCCATGTTGTTAGCAGCACATTTTATAGAGAAGATTTAGATCAGGTACTAATGCAAATAGCATATGATGTTACCGATAAATTTGAGGGCACAGGAAACGAAATATAATTAATTGAATATAGTTTCAATACAATGAAATAGCCCATACAAGGGGATGGTTTAAATGAAGATAAGAGCCAGAATCGTATCGAAATGGTACGGTTCTGGCTCTTTTTTGCTTTTCCCATCCAAAAGGGTGGTGAGAAGTAGATGTCTGTAGCCCATGATGCCGTATCAGAAAGTCATACAGGTACGACTGGCGTTGCCTCTGTAACGTCATTTACTTGGGACCACGTACCAACGGGTACCCCAAGATCAGCGCTGGTATTTACTATTGCCATCGGAGCAAACCCTGTAACAAGTGTTACATACGGTGGCACATCGATGACGAATGTTCCATATACGGCATATGACTCCGATACTGAGCCGGGTTTTGTACAGGCGTGGTTCTTAGATAATG
>Ga0315274_10009897_pt1 | contig 13752 bp, 13 predicted proteins | sample YL17G02_20_MG_FD_203700 | JGI IMG/M metagenome (GOLD analysis project Ga0315274, IMG submission 203700) | Sediment microbial communities from Yellowstone Lake, YNP, Wyoming, USA - YL17G02_20 | ecosystem: Environmental > Aquatic > Freshwater > Lake > Sediment | place: USA: Wyoming | collected...
ACGGGCACTACCTGAAAGTCGCAGGTCAGGCAGTCGTCTCGAGCCTGTCGATGTCCCAACGCCCATGAGAAAACGGTAAGACAAAGCGGAACCGCTTGTATATAATCAGATAAATGGATCACACCTGCGTGGCGCCCGCAGCCACGCTTAATTAATTATAGAAGGAGGGCACGCTTTGAAAGCGGAACTCCCCGGCAGTGTCTGGGAAGAGCTGGAACCGCTACTGTTGAGAGTGCAGAGGCCAAGCCGTTACCTGGGAGGCGAGTGGAACGCGCCGGATATCGAGCCTGGAGGCACAACTGTGGTCCTCGCCTATCCGGACATATACGAGATAGGCATCAGCAACCTGGGGCTGGCAATCCTGCAGGAGGTTGTCAACGATATAGAAGGCGCTTCCTGCGAGAGGGTCTATTCGCCGTGGGTCGACATGGAGAAAGAGATGAGGGATGCTGGCGTGCCCCTCTTTTCACTTGAAACGCACCGGCCGGTCTCTGACTTCGACATCTTCGGAATATCAATACCCCACGAGTTGACATTCACGAACATCTTGAACCTGATCGACATGGCTCACCTGCCATTGATGGCCGTTGACCGAAAGGAAGGGCCGCTGGTAGTGGGCGGGGGCTGCGGGACGGCGAACCCCGAACCTATCGCTGATTTCTTCGATATCTTTGTTCTGGGTGAGGGAGAGGAAGCGATAGGGTCGCTTGTGGAAGTCGTGTCGCGCGGCAGGTCGCTCGGTTGGACCAGGGAGAAGACGCTGTCCGAGGCAAGCGCTCTTCCGGGGGTCTACCGCCCTTCGGACTACGTGGTCGAGTACGCGGAGAGCGGGGCTATAGAGGCGATAAGTCCGGCTGCCGGTGCTGCGTCGAAGGTCCGCAAGAATCTGGTGGACCTTGATCGATGGCTTTACCCCGAGCACCCGATTATCCCGTTCTGCGAGGCGGTCCACGACAGGTTGAACGTTGAGGTTTTTCGAGGATGCACAAGGGGATGCCGGTTTTGCCAGGCGGGAATGATCTACAGACCTGTCCGTGAAAGGTCCGCAACTTCGGTGGTGAGAATGGTGGAGAACCTTTCGGGCCGCACCGGGCATGAGGAGGTCTCTCTCTGCTCGCTGTCATCAACAGATTACACCATGGTCGAAGAAGTGTCGGGCAGGGTCTCGCAGATATGCAAGGATCGACATATGGCGCTCTCGTTGCCGTCCCTGCGCATGGACGGACTTTCTGTTGAACTGGTTTCCGGCCTTGCGGGAAGCCGCGGCGGGGGGCTCACTTTCGCTCCGGAAGCGGGGACTGAGAGGCTGCGCGGGGTCATCAACAAGCAGATAAGCGAGACTGACATGGCGGAAGCCGTGATAGGGACAGTGCGTGCCGGGCGAAGGCGCATAAAGCTCTATTTCATGATCGGGCTGCCTACCGAGACGGAAAAAGACGTCGAGGAGATAAGCAGGCTGGTGTTCCGGCTGCGCGATATGGTGCGAAGAAAAGGACTGCCGCCCCCGGCGCTTAACATCAGTGTATCGACCTTTGTGCCGAAACCACATACTCCTTTCCAGTGGGTAACCCAGGAGGGGCCTGAGTCGATCGAGTTAAAGCAGCGGATCCTCAAGGAGACCGTGCGGGGGCGCGGAATTAACCTGTCCTGGCACGACTGCCACATGAGCCTTGTTGAAAGCCTTCTGGCCCGCGGCGACCGCCGCCTGGCAGCGGTGGTGAAACACGTCTGGGAGAACGGCGGCCGGTTCGATTCGTGGTCCGAGCATTTCGAGTTCTCGCGCTGGGAAAAGGCGTACCACGAGACCTCTACGGATCCCGATTTCTACCTCTACAGGGAAAGGGCAGAGAACGAGGTCTTTCCATGGGACCATCTCGACTTCGGCCTGGACCGGGAATTCCTCTTTAATGAGTACAGGCTCGCTACCGGAGGGGGGCTTTCGGCGGACTGCAGGGGCGGAGAATGCCTGGAATGCGGTGTCTGCCGGAACCTGGAAGCTGAACTGACTCTGAAGGGATCATGGAGGTGATCGTTCTGGAACCCCTCCGGCTTCGGGTGCAGTTGACCAAGAGGGGAAGGATGCGCTATCTCTCGCACGCTGAATACTCACGAACATTGATGCTGGCTGCCCGCCGTGCCGGGCTTCCGCTCCAGTACGCGGGTATGAACAGTCAGCGCATGAAGGTGTCCCTGTCACCGCCGCTCGCCATTGGCGTAACGAGCGAATGCGAGTTCGTTGATTATTTTCTCTCCGATTATGTATCTCCCGGGGAAGCTGCGCAGGTCCTGGGGCGGTCACTGCCGCCCGGGATAGAGGTTGTGAGTTGCCGCCTGATGGGATCGGGCGCCAAGTCGGTAGGGAAGCTTATCGACACAGCTGAGTACACTGTGACCCTTCCTTTTCAAGCTGGATTTGAAGGTGATTGGGGCAAGGCTGTGCAAGAATTCATGAGAAAGGACACGGTCAACTTCGAGAGGGTGCAACCAAGACGCACCAGGGTAGTCAACCTTCGGCCTGGTGTCCACAGGTTGGAGGTGGTCGGCACAGACCCGGAAGGGTCGGTGCGGATCCAGATGGTGCTGGATGATGGGACCCGGGGAACAGTGAAACCATCAGAAGTAGTCCAGGTGCTTGCGGAATCGGTGAAAGCCCCGGCAGGTTACCGGGAGGGATGTCGGGTCAACAGAGAGGGCCTGTACGTGAGAAGAGGAGACAGGCTGGTTTCACCACTGGAACTGGCGAGAAGAAGGCCGGCTGTTTAAAAGTGGGAGGAGCAGGAAGTTTTGAAGAAGGTCAGGAGAGAGATAGCGGTCAGCTCCGAACACGGGCAGTGCAGGGTGGCGTTGCTCGAGGACGGTGAACTGGCGGAGATCTACATCGAGAAGAATCGGAAGCGGTCGATCGTTGGAAACATCTACGTCGGCCGTATAACAAGCGTGCTTCCGGGCATGAGCGCGGCTTTTATCGACATCGGCGTGGGAAAGAACGCGCTTCTTTACCTGCAGGACCTGGTGTTGATGGAAGACGGCTCGCACGTAAGGCCGCAGAAGATCGGTAAAGCGCTCAAGACGAACGACCGCATCGTCGCGCAGGTGACCAAAGACCCCATGAGCGGCAAGGGAGCCCGCCTCACCACATACCTGAGCCTGCCTGGCCGCCTGATGGTTTACATACCCCACGGTGGCCGGTCCGGGGTAAGCCGCCGCCTGCCAGACCGGGAAAGGGAACGCCTTCGCAGGCTGGCGAAGCAGCTCAAGCCGCGTGAAGGGAGCACCATAATCAGGACCGCTGCACTGAAGGCAAGTAAGAAGGACCTGCTGGCCGACCTCGAGTATGTGCAGCACCAGTGGGAAGGAATAAAAAAGAGGATAGATAAAGTCAAGCCACCTTCCGTCGTTTACACAGAACCCGACCTCGCGTTGCGGGTGATCAGGGACACTCTCTCCAGGGAGTTCAGAAGTGTGCTCGTTGACTCCCAGTCGGAATACAGGCGGATCGTCGACTATCTAACCACCAGCGCGCCGGAGTTAAAAGAGAAGGTTGAGCTCTACAGAAGCGATGAGCCTATTTTCAGCCGTTACGGTGTAGAAAGTGGGATCAAGGCGGCGTTGCGTCCGAAGGTGGGCCTCCCCTCAGGCGGCCACATAGTGGTCGACGAGGTGGAGGCGCTGACCGCGATCGACGTGAACACCGGCTCCTACACCGGCAGGAAAAGCCTTGAGGATACTGTCTTAAGGACGAACCTCGAGGCAGCGGTCGAGGTTGTGCGGCAGCTCCGGCTTCGTGATATAGGCGGCATCATAGTGATCGACTTTATCGACATGGAGAACCGGGAAAACCGGGAGAATGTGCTCGAGACCCTCGAGAATGAGCTTGGAAAAGACAGGACAAAAACTCAGATAGTCACCCTCTCGCGGCTGGGCCTTGTCGAGATGACACGTAAAAACGTCACCGAAGGCCTCGCGGAGACGCTGGGACGCACCTGCCAGCGCTGCGAGGGCAGGGGGAAGATTTTCAGCTAATGACGCGGGGAATTTTCACCTCCTGCCGCTTTAGATATGTGCGCGGGTGTGCTTTGTTGTATAATGTCGAAGTTTTCCTAACCAGAGGATGAGCGATGTATGCAGTGATCAGAACAGGTTCAAAACAATACCGCGTATCGGCCGGTGACGTTATAACGGTCGAGAAGATCGATGTCCCCGAGGGGAAGAAATGCAGTTTCGACGAAGTGGTACTTTTCCACGACGGAGAAAAGGTTACAGTCAATCCCCGGGAACTTGCCAGGATAAGGGTATCGGGCAGGGTCGTGGGTCAGGGCAGGAGCGACAAGACAGTCGTTTTCAAGTATAAGCCCAAGAAGGGGTATAGAAAGAAAACAGGCCACAGACAACAGCTGACTAGGGTCGAGATTGAGGATATAATAGTAAGAAAATCTGCTTCAAAGCAAAAGGCGGCCATGCTTCAAGGAGAAGACGTAGATATCAAGCCCGAGCCGCCCGAGGAGAAGTAACCGGAGGTTTCCATGTCTAGCAAGAAAGGCGTCGGCAGTTCGAAGAACGGTCGCGACAGTAAATCGAAGCGCCTGGGTGTTAAGAGTTTCAGCGGACAGAAGGTCAGGGGCGGAAGCATACTCGTGCGCCAGAGGGGCACGAGGATCAGGCCCGGGTTGAATGTCGGACTCGGCAGAGACTTCACCCTGTTCGCGAAAACGGACGGTGTGGTCAGTTATCACACCCGTGGCAACCAGGCGGTGGTGAGCGTGCTTCCAGGCTCGCCTGAATGATTATTGGTTCGGGCAACGGCAAAGACGTGTATAATAAGTTCAGAGTCATACGAATTAGCTGACGGGGGCGGCATTGGAAAAGAGAAAAATACTGGTGGTGGATGACGACCCCACTATGGTCAAGCTGATCAATGTTAACCTGAAGCTGAACAACTACTTCGTTGTGGAAGCCACTTCAGGCGAACAGGCGCTTGGGATACTTGCCGACGATAAGCTCGACCTGGTGGTGCTGGATATTATGATGCCGGGCGTTGACGGCTGGGAGGTCCTGAAGCGGATTCGCAGCAAGCCCGACACGGAAGAAATGCCCGTGATCCTCGTGACCGCCAAGACCCAGGACAGCGATGTCATTCGGGGCTGGGAACTGGGAGCGGACGAGTACGTCATCAAGCCGTTCAATCCATTGTTGCTGGTCGAGGTAATCAAGATGGTACTCGACCGGAGTTACGAGGAGCGGCTGGAGCGGCGAAAGAAGCAGAAGGAAAAGCTGGAGGTACTGCGTAGCCTTTCGCGATCAAGACTAAACTCCTCGGCCTAGGAAATCCATCAGCACCCACCTGTATTTTACATTGAACCTATGGAGTCTACCCATGTTTATCGATGAGGCCCGGATATTCGTCGAGGGCGGACACGGTGGTGACGGGTGCGCATCGTTTCGACGCGAGAAGTACCGGCCCCGTGGAGGACCCGACGGAGGAAACGGGGGAGATGGTGGAAGGGTCATGCTGGGGGCGTCGCCTGGACGGCGCACTCTGATAGAGCTGCACAGGAAGAGACATTACAAAGCGAAGCGCGGCGTAAAAGGCGGGTCTGGGAACAAGACCGGTGGCAGGGGAGATGACATGACAGTGGCGGTCCCGCCGGGAACTGTGGTGAGGGACGAAGACGGCCACGTACTGGCGGACCTCGTAGCACCCGGACAAAGTTACATAGCGGCACGCGGCGGCCGTGGGGGGCGAGGGAACGCGTCCCTGGCGGGGGAGGCCGGAGGGCTGCCTCGGTTTGCCGAGAAGGGCGAGCCGGGGGAATCCAGGTCGCTTAACCTCGAGCTGAAGCTTGTTGCCGACGTGGCGATAGTGGGGTTCCCTAACGCCGGGAAATCCTCTTTGATCTCGAGGATATCCGCGGCGCGCCCCAAGATAGCGGATTATCCTTTCACTACGACGGAGCCGCACCTCGGGGTGGTAAGAGGTGAAGAGAGCGACTACGTGGTTACTGACGTCCCGGGACTGGTACCTGGAGCGCACCTCGGGAAGGGGATGGGTGTCGGTTTCCTGCGGCACATAGAAAGGGCGTCGATAATCGTATATTTGATAGATATGGCACCGGATACGGGCAGGGAGCCGGCGGAGGATCTGGTCACGCTGGAGGAAGAGCTCGGGCTGTACCAGCCCAGGCTACTTGAGCGGGAGCGGCTTGTTGTTGCGAATAAAATGGACCTGGCGCCGCCGCCGGCCCATCTTGAAGCGCTCGCCCGCGAGTCGCGAGAGAAAGGGCTTGAACTCATAGAGATAAGCGCGATAACAGGCGATGGGCTGAAGAATCTACTCAACTCTCTTGCTGGAAAGGTGTCTGACAGGGGTAGCGAAGGCCCCGACGCGGGGATCGAAGTGACATATTCGCCCCGTCTCGAGCGGGATGCCATGAGGGTTAGCCGCAGGGGAGACCGGTTCCTTGTAGAGGGCAGGGACGTGGAGAGAATGGTTCTGATGACCGACTGGAACAATGAAGAAGCCCGCGCACACCTGTCTTTGAAAATACGCCGCGCCGGCGTGGAGGACCTGCTTGCCGAGGCCGGAGCCAGCGAGGGTGACGAGGCGGAGATCGCGGGGAAGGTATTCGAATACATCCCGGACGAAAGCGCGTGGCGGAAGGAAGAGGAGCGGCCCTCGAGGGAATCTGGAGGAAAAGGTGAGCGTTGAGCGAGTACGCCGCATGGTAATAAAGGTCGGGACCGCAACCATCGCGGAGGGATCGGGCCGGATCAGCAGCGAACGGATCAGAACGCTGGTCGGCCAGATCGCGGAAGCGCGGCTGCGAGGCATCGATGTCGCGCTTGTCTCATCTGGGGCGATAGCGTCCGGCACGGAGAAGCTCGGGCTGGAGAGAAGGCCCGGCGATATACAGGCCCTGCAGGCTGTTTCCGCTGTTGGCCAGGGATTGCTCATGCAGATGTATGCGGGCCTGTTCGCGGACAGCGGTATCACCACAGGCCAGGTCCTGCTGACCCGGTTCGACATGACGCACAGGCAGCAGTATCTTAATGCCCGCCACACCTTCGAACATCTTTTCGAGATGGGTGTTGTACCGGTGATAAACGAGAACGACACAGTGGCCACCGAAGAGATAACGTTCGGGGAGAACGACATACTTGCCGCACTGGTGGCCGCGCTGGTTGGAGCTGACCTGCTGGTGCTCCTGACCGACACCAGGGGCCTGTACACCGCCGACCCGAGCACGGAAGGTGGGGCGAGATTGCTGGAGAGGGTTGAGCGCATAACTGAGGAGATAGAGGGTTTCGGGGGGGATGCCGGAAGCAGGCTCGCTTCCGGTGGCATGTCATCGAAGGTCCAGGCTGTAAAGACCGCCATTGCGTCGGGGGTTTCCTCGGTAATCGCAGACGGGCGCTCGCAGAATATCATCGTTGATATCCTCGACGGAAAGCAGGTGGGCACTTACTTTCCCGCTGCCGGGAAAGAACTGCGTTCGAAAAAACACTGGATCGGTTACGCAATGCAGAGCAGGGGTCGCCTTGTCATCGCCGCGGGAGCCGCGCGGGCTGTGAGAAATAACGGGAAGAGCCTTCTTCCGGTTGGTGTATTAAGTGTCGATGGCGATTTCCAGGCGGGAGATGCGGTGGACATAGTGGATCCGGATGGAGTGATAATAGGCAGGGGACTGGTGAACTACGGCTGCCTGGAAGCGGCAAGGATAAAAGGCCTGAGGAGCACTCAGGTGGCCGAGTTGCTCGGCGAGACGGCGGAGGAGATCATCCACCGCGATTGCCTGGTCGTTTTCGAGGATTCTGACGATACGGATTGAGACGGAGGTACGCTCGATGAGCGACGTTGAAGCATTGGCGCGGCGGGCGAAAGGGGCGGCGGCCAGGCTCTGCACGATGACAGGAGGAGACAAAGACAGGGCGCTGCTGGCGATGGCGGATGCGCTGGATCGGAACACCTCCTCCGTACTCGAACAGAACAGCATGGATCTTGAGAACGTCAGGCAGCAGGAGGTCACCGGCGCCTTGATGGACAGGCTCAAACTCGACGAATCCAGGATATGCGCGATGGCGGAGGGCCTCAGGGAGGTCGTCTCTCTTCGTGACCCGGTGGGCGAGATTGTTGATGGCTGGAGGCTGCCGAACGGACTGAAAGTTGAAAAGGTCAGAGTGCCACTGGGGGTTATCGGAATAATATACGAAGCCAGGCCAGACGTGACGGTCGACGCGTCCGGGCTCTGCCTGAAAAGCGGTAACTCCGTGATACTGCGGGGGAGTTCGATCGCTATAAACTCGAACAGGGCGCTGGCGGGAATAATAGCGTCCGCAGGTGAGAAGGCTGGAATGCCGCCCGGCGCGATCCAGCTCGTCGAATCTACCGATAGAGAGTCTGCCAGGCAATTGATGAGAATGCGCGGCCTGGTAGATGTGCTGATCCCCAGGGGAGGCCAGGGGCTTATCCGCAGCGTAGTGGAGAACTCGACGGTGCCGGTGATCGAGACTGGTGTGGGGAACTGTCACATATATGTCGACGAGGACGCCGACGTACAGATGGCTGTGGATATAGTAATAAACGCCAAGACCCAGAGGCCGGGGGTCTGCAACTCCTGTGAGACTGTCCTGGTACACGGGAAGATCGCGGACGAGTTTCTGCAGGCGGTTGAAAGGCCACTTCGGGACAGGGGGGTGACATTGCGCGGATGTCAGAGGACCCGCGAGATCCTGAATGAGGCCGAAGAGGCGAGCGAGCAGGACTGGATGACCGAATACCTCGAACTGATACTCGCGGTGAAGGTCATCGAGGACCTTGACGGGGCGATCGAGCATATCAACAGGTACGGTTCGGGCCATTCGGATGCCATAGTAACGAACGATTACCTCCGGGGAAAGCGCTTCATGGAAGAGGTGGATTCTTCAACCGTGTACATCAATGCTTCAACTCGATTTACCGACGGGGGAGAGTTCGGGATGGGTGCGGAGATAGGCATAAGCACTCAGAAGCTTCACGCGCGAGGCCCGATGAGCCTGAAGGAACTCACGTCTACAAAATTTATGGTATACGGCACCGGTCAGGTCCGCGGGTGAGCAGAAGATCTAAAGCGCTCTGCGATAACCGGGCAGTCTTGTCCCGCCGACCGGGCATGCTTCGTTTCTGAACACGGTATGTGCGGTTCAAACCGCAGACCGTGAAGACAATACTGAAGACCGGCAAATAGCCTTGTATATATATGCATCATAATGTATATTATTCTTTATTACGGTAAAAGGAGATTTTAATGTTAAGGGTCGGCATTGTCGGCGCGTCTGGATACACCGGCGCTGAACTAATGAGGATTATATGGAACCATCCCGGCATGGCAGTTTCTATGGTTACAGCGAACCAGTACAGGGGTACCGCTATCGAATCGCTGTATCCATCACTTGGAGGGTTCTACGAAGGTGAATTCGAAGTGTATGACCCGGTCGAGATCGAGAAGCGCTGTGATGTCATATTCCTCGGGCTTCCTCACGGTGAAAGCATGAAGGTGGTGCCGGAGATCTTCGACATGGGGAAGAAGATCGTCGACCTCTCGGCAGACTTCAGGCTAAAAGACCCTGGCATGTACGAGCAGTGGTACGGCTTAAGGCATGAATGCCCCGGGTTTCTTCAATCGGCGGTGTACGGGCTGACCGAGATAAACCGCGACCTGGTGGTTAGCGCTGCCATCGTGGCCAACCCGGGTTGTTACCCGACCGCGGTCCTGCTGGGACTGCTGCCGCTGGTCAATGGTGGATTTGCGGAAGGAGTCGTGGTTATAGACGCAAAGAGCGGCGTCTCAGGGGCGGGACGAAAACCGACACTGGAAACACATTTGCCACAGTGCGCCGAAAGCGTTACCCCTTATTCCGTTTCCGGGCACAGGCACCTGCCGGAGATGACGAGTATGCTTGAGCGAGGTTCCTCTGAGAACAGGGTTGGAATCGTTTTCATCCCGCACCTGGTTCCCATGAGCCGGGGGATACTGTGTACAATGTATGTCCCTGTGAATAAAAGATTGAAACGCGGAGATGTACTGGACCTGTATGAGGCGGAATATGGAGAAGAGTTGTTTATCGGCCTACTGGAGGGCGGTAAATATCCTGCGACGAAGGCTGTGCTGGGCAGCAACCGCTGTCATATCGGGATAGAAGTGTCCGGGACCGAGGATATGGTGGTGGTCATGACCGCGATAGACAACCTGGTCAAGGGTGCGGCGGGCCAGGCCGTGCAGAACATGAACCTTATGTGTGGGCTTCCCGAGGAGACGGGGCTTTGCGGCCCCGGGATCTTTCCCTGACGGCGAGAGAAACGGGCGGTGGTACGAATGCAGGCGATGGGCTTTGACCGGATTCTGGGAGGAGTATGCGCGCCGGACGGATTCCTGGCGTCGGGGGTCAACTGCGGCATAAAGGATGAAGGCCGGCTGGACCTGGCGATCGTATATTCAGAAGCAGCTGCTTCGGCAGCGGGGGTGTTCACAACGAACCAGCTGAAGGCGGCCCCGGTGATGGTGAGCAAGGACCGGGTGGTATCTGGAAGCGCGCAGGCAGTCGTCGTGAACAGCGGTAACGCTAACGCGATGACCGGGGACCGCGGGTTGAAGGACGCCCTCTTGATGATTGCCGCGGCTGAAAACACCCTGGGCCTGGAGCAGGGACAGGTCCTGGTGGCGTCAACGGGACCGATCGGCGAGTATCTTCCAATGGAACAGGTCATGAAGGGAATCGAGCGTGCGGCATCCGAGTTAAGCCCCGGCGGAAACACTGACGCGGCCAAGGCCATATTGACTACGGACACTTATCCCAAGGAACTGGCCGTGGAGATGGAAATGGCCGGGAAAGTCGTTCGGTTGGGGGCGATGGCCAAGGGGTCGGGAATGATCGGCCCGCACATGGCAACTATGATAGTCGTTGTCACTACCGACGCCGGTCTGGAGCCGGACATCATGCAGGGCTGGCTGGAGAAAGCGGTGGAATGGTCTTTCAACCGGATCTCAGTTGACGGTGACCAGTCGACGAACGACACAGTCTTGATGCTCGCTAACGGTGCGGCTTTTCCGGAAGGGTATGCCATGGGGAAGGGTGAATCTGAATTGTTCTTCAGCGCCCTTTGCTGGATCACCGCGAATCTCTCCATGGCGCTGGTCAAGGACGGTGAAGGCGCGAGCAAACTGCTTCGCGTGGTCGTCAACGGCGCTCGGGATGACAGTGAGGCTGTGCGGATAGCCAGGTCGGTCGCAAACTCGAACCTGGTGAAATGCGCAATTTACGGGGGGTTACCGAACTGGGGAAGGATTGCCGCGGCGGCCGGCAGCGCGGGCGTTCCGCTCGACCCGGATAAGATCGACATCTTTCTCGGCGAACACATGGTGGCCGCGGGGGGAGTACCGGCGCCGAACGATATCAGTGAGCTGGAGAATGCATTAAAGCGGGAGGAAGTCGAGATCACCCTGGAGTTAGGGCTGGGAGAAGGGTCCGCATTTTTCCTGACATCTGACCTCACACCCGAGTACGTGAGGCTGAACGCGAGCGAGAAGAGTTGAGGGAGGGGCCGGCTTGAGGAACGAACAGGATATTCCGATCAAGGCGAGGATACTCACCGAGGTCCTGCCGTACATAAAGACGCACCGTGGCAAAACCGTGGTAATAAAGTTCGGCGGTAACGCGATGGAGAGCCGTGAGATCCAGGAGAGGTTCGCATCCGACGTTGTCCTCATGAGGTATGTTGGCATAAACCCGGTGATCGTTCACGGGGGCGGCCCTCAGATCACGGAATACATGGAGTCAATGTCAAGGGAGGTGCGTTTTATCGACGGGAACCGGGTCACCGACTCAGAGACCATGGACCTGGCGAAAATGGTGCTGGTGGGGAAGATAAACAAGGGGATAGTCTCACTGATAAACAGGCACGGCACGCTTTCCATAGGGCTCTCCGGCGAAGACGGGAACCTGATCATCGCACGGAAGAAAGTGCTTGAAAGCGGCGTGGACCTTGGATGGGTGGGAGAAGTCGAGTCGATCAACGCGGGGCTGATTCAGGAGCTGTTGAGGCAGGAACTGGTCCCGGTCATTGCTTCGATAGGAACGGACATGCAGGGGAACAGCTACAACATAAACGCGGATACGGTGGTTGGTGAGGTGGCGTCGGCCCTGGCAGCGGACAAGATCATATACCTCACGAACGTCGATGGCGTAATGTCCCCTTCCGGGGATCTCATCAGCGAGCTCGACGTTGCCGGTTGTGAAAGCATGCTCGCTGAAGGTGAGATCTTCGAGGGTATGATTCCGAAGGTCGCCAGCTGCGTCAGGGCGTTGAAGTCCGGGGTCAACAGGGCGCATATCATCGACGGTACGACGGAGCACGCACTGCTTCTGGAGATATTCACCGATGAAGGCGTAGGAACAATGATCGTCAGTGAAAGGGATGCCGCTGCCGGGCAGGATTCTTGATGGACGAAAGGCTTGAACGGATAAAAGAACTGGACAGCCTTTACGTGATGCAGACTTACAAACGGCTGCCGGTTGCGTTTGTCAGGGGCGAGGGGAACCGCGTCTGGGATACCGAAGGCAGGGAGTATCTCGACCTGGTGAGTGGCCTCGGGGTGAGCATACTGGGCCACAGCCACCCCAGGGTTATAGAGGCGATACGGAGGCAGGCCGGCGAGATACTACATACGACAAACCTGTACTACGTTGAGCCCCAGGTGGAACTGGCGCGCCTGCTGGTCGAGCACTCATTCGACGGGCGCTGCTTTTTCGCCAACTCCGGCGCCGAGGCCAACGAGGGAGCGCTGAAGCTTGCCCGGAAGCATTATTACATGTTGGGTGAACCCAGAAGCAAGGTGGTGTGCGCGCTGGGCTCTTTTCACGGCCGAACGATCGCTACGCTCTCGGCCACCGGTCAGCCGTCGAAGTGGGAGAAGTTCGGCCCGGTTACACCTGGATTCACGCACATACCTTTGAACGATATCGATGCCATGGAGGCCGCGGTCGACGAGGAGACCGCGGCCGTGATGCTGGAGCCGATCCAGGGAGAGTCCGGGGTTAACCCGGCAAGCCCTGACTTCCTTATGTCCGCGCGAAGCGCATGCGACAGGTACGGGGCGCTTCTCATCCTTGACGAGGTACAGACAGGAATCGGACGCACGGGGAAGCTGTTCGCGCACCAGCATTCTGGTGTCAGGCCGGACATGATGACACTGGCGAAGGGGCTGGCTAACGGGGTGCCGATCGGGGTGTTGATTGCCTCGAGCAAACTCGGGGATGTCCTGCAGCCTGGAGACCATGGGAGCACTTTCGGAGGGGGGTTTCTGGCGTGCGCGGCTGCCGTGGAGACTCTCAAGGTCGTCATAGAAGAGGACCTGCCCGGTAATGCCGGGAGGGTTGGAAATAAGTTGCTCGAAAAGCTCGAGTCATTGAAGAGGAGGATCCCGCTGGTCCGGGAGGTGAGGGGCAGGGGCCTGATGCTGGCGATCCAGTTCGATGAAGACTGCGCCCGCAAGGTGGTGTTGGACTGCCTCGAGCGCGGGGTTCTGGTGAACGACGTGACCCCTGACGCGGTCCGGTTGTTGCCCCCGCTGGTGATCAGCGAGGAAGACGCGCTGGCAGGGGCGGGCATACTAGAGGAAGTGCTGACGGGGCTAAAAGACCAGTGTTCCGTCCCATAGATAGCTTGACGCACCGAGAGCGCCAAAGCGCCGCGCCTGCAAGGCGCGCGACTGAGGTGTA
>Ga0315274_10009899_pt1 | contig 13751 bp, 16 predicted proteins | sample YL17G02_20_MG_FD_203700 | JGI IMG/M metagenome (GOLD analysis project Ga0315274, IMG submission 203700) | Sediment microbial communities from Yellowstone Lake, YNP, Wyoming, USA - YL17G02_20 | ecosystem: Environmental > Aquatic > Freshwater > Lake > Sediment | place: USA: Wyoming | collected...
TCGCTCCAAGACGATGCGGGGGTTCAAGGCCCTTCACAAGGTTCTGGCCCATCCTTACCTGTCCAGTTTCCTGCGGGGTCAAGGGGGCATCTGCGATCTGCGAGAAGTGATCTGACCCACGGGGTAGGGGGAAACGTTGCCTGCCCAAAAAACTCCACAATCCGTGGGACGGTTACAACCTTGCCTGCTTTCTTGACATGCCCCCTGGCGATTCTGTACCCTTTTGTTTTGACACGTTCTTTGAGTGAGATCGCGCCTGTTCGTCCGTAATTGTATCCGTGGTTCTCTCCTAGCCGAATCCGGTTTCCGGCGGAGGGCCAGTGTGACGACGTATTTCATGTCAGCCGAGGTGTTGGCGCGTGCGGTGGACCAGTGGCAGGATAGTGCCATTCTCGGACCGCTGGTGACCGAACGACTGGCTTGGCTCGACTCGATGGACACTTCAGGGGTGTCTTCGATGTCGATCCTGGAGGCCCTTCGTCAGCCGCGAGCGGCTCAAAGCCTCAAGGGGGTGATGCTGCCGGCCTCGGAGTCGTTGGGCCGGTACGGCTCGCGAGCGCCGGCCGCCACCGCGATCCAAACGGCCGCGACAGTGGTCTTGGGGGTTCGCGCCTGTGAGCTTCGGGCGCTGGGGTACCTGGACAAGGTCTTCCTGGCCGGGGCCGTCGAGGATCCGAGCTATCGCGCCCGCCGCCAGCGGACGACGATTGTCTCTTGCGACTGCGTGGCTTTCGCAGAAACTTGTTTTTGCACGCTGGTCGGCGGGCGCCCGTTTGCCACCGGCGGCTTCGACGTGAACTTGACGCCGTTGGAGGACGGATGGATCGTCGAGGTCGCCAGCGACAAGGGCCGCAAGCTTCTCGGCTCGGTCCAACCGGCCCAGGCTACGGGGGAACAGTTGGCGCGCCGCGAAGACGTCCGCCGCCGGATGACCCAGCGGGTGGCTGACCAGAACAAGGCGTTTTCCTTCTCCGCCGGCGACGCCGCCGCCCCCAAGCTGCCGGAAGGCGGCGACGACGGCTGGCAGAAGTTCGCCGCCGACTGCGTCGAGTGCGGCGGCTGCACGAACATCTGCCCCACCTGCCACTGCTTCTACCTGTATGATCAGACGCCTGGACCATCGACGTTCGAGAGAGTCCGGACCTGGGACAGTTGTCTGTTGAACGCGTACCATCGCATGGCCGGCGGGGTGCATATGAAACTCAGCCCGCGCCCTCTGCTGCTGAGCCGACTGGCCAACCGCGTGCTGCACAAGTACGTCTACTCTCCCCAGCAGTACGGCCTGGCGGGATGCACCGGGTGTGGCCGGTGCATTGACGCCTGCCCGGGCGCCATCGACATCCGCCGGGTGGTGCAGGAACTGGCACGATGATCTCCGACAATCCGTACCTTCCCTGGCCTGCGGAACTGATCGAGGTGGTCGACGAGACGCCGACGATTAAGACGCTGGTGGTCCGGCCGGAAGAGCCTCTTGCCTTCCGGGCCGGGCAGTTCGTGCAATTGACCGTCCCGGGAATGGGCGAGGCGCCGTTTACTCCCTCCAGCTCACCGTTGGAGGGCCAACGGATTGCCCTGACGATCTTGCGGACCGGAACCGTGACCGAGCAGATGCATCAGTGCCGGCCAGGCCAAGTCCTGGGCCTGCGCGGGCCGTTCGGGAAGGGCTATCCTCTCGAGAAGCTCCAGGGCAAGGAAGTCCTGGTCGTGGGCGGCGGGGTGGGTCTGGCGCCCCTGAGGGCGTTGATCCTGGCCCTGCTGGCGCAACTCGACGGCATTAAGCGGATGAGCATCAAATACGGTGCGCGATGCATGGAGGAGTTGCTGTACCGCAGCGAATACTCCCGGTGGACGCCCAACCCCAAGGTCGATTTCACCTGCACGATCGACCGCCCCCAGGCAGGATGGGATGGACGAACCGGCATGGTCACGACGCTGCTGAAAAACCTCGACGTGGACAAGGCCAACTGTTACGTCTTCGTGTGCGGTCCGTCGATCATGCTGAAGTTCGTAACGTTTGAGCTGGTGGCGGAAGGATTCCACAAGGACCACATCTACCTGTCGATGAACCGGCGGATGAGCTGCGGCATGGGGCTGTGCGGCCGGTGCAATATCGGTCCATACTACCTGTGCAAGGACGGCCCCGACGTCAACTACGCCCTGATTGAGAACTACCCCAACGTGTTCTGATGAGAGACCCCGTTGCGGAGAAGCGGAACCCAAGGCCTCCCGGAGGCTGCAAGGTAAGTTTGTGGTGATAGAAGTCCGACCGACATCGCAAGTCGTGCCGCGGTGCACCCTGTGTCCCGCCGTCTGTGAGTTGGGATTGACGCGGACGGGGCCGGATGGTTGGCGGACCGAGTATCCTCTCAGTGAAGACCGGTGTATCTGTCCTCGCGGCAGCGCGATCGGTGACCTGGTGGCCCACTCGCGGCGAATCCTCAGTCCCCGCTGCCGCACCGAAGGCCGGTGGCATTCGGTTTCCCCCGCCGAGGCCCTGGACCGGATCGTCAGCCGCAGCCGAGGGGGAGTCACGATCCTGCTGGACGGCAATCTCCCGTGCGAGGAGATCGCGGCCGTGGCGGCCTGGTGTCAGGCCTGGAAAGCGCCGCAACTGTGCCTGGTGATCGAACCCGCTGACGAGGCGCTTTTGCTGGGCACCGAGGCCAGCGGGGCGGAGTACCTGCCGTCCTCGTCGCTGGCCGACTGCGATGCCTTCCTGGTGATCGGGGGCGCGCTGGGCGCCAACCCCGTCTGTGCGCGAGCGATTCTGGACCGTCGCAAGAAGGAACCGAACACTCCCTGGGTGGTCATCGACCCCGGGGCCGGTGTGGCGGCCAAGTTTGCCACGCATCGGGTGGACTGCCCCGTGGGCGGGGAGCTATCGAGCGTTCTGGCGGTGGCGGGCGCCGCCGGCGTGGATGTCCGTGCCCTGGGGTGGAGCTCGGTGCCGCAGACGGCGTCCGCGACCGCCGCGGGCAAGGCGCTGGCGGGGTGCAAGAAACTTGCTGTTCTCCTTGCGGCGGAGCATGGGCGGACCTCCCTGTGGCGCGAGATCGGGTTCCTTGCCGGCACGTTGGCCAAGACCCTGGGCGGTGGCGTGGCGGTCCAGACCGCCGGCGCCAACGCCCTGGCCGCCGTGCGGATGGCCAGTGCCTTGGGAACGGTGCCGCTGGCGCAGGCGCTTTCGGACGGGCCGGCGATGCGGGTCGCCGTCGGCTGCGATGTCTTGGGCATGTTGGGGTGGGCGGAAGAAGGAACGGTTCAGGCCGCCGCCGCTCCGCTGCCGAACCGGACCACGGAACTGGCGGAGGTCGTTCTGCCGTTGGCCCTGGCGGCGGAGATCAAGGGCACCTACCTGGTGGACGGTTCCGAGCGAATCCAGACCTGGCCCCTTCTCTCCCCACCACCCGGGGTGCTTACGCCCGCGGGCTTGGTGGAGCAGCTAGCTCGAAGGGCGAGGGTGACAACCCTGCGGCCATCGCCTCAGCCGGATTTATCGGCAAGGGTGGCTGTCAAACCGGAGCTCTCCCCCTCGGCCGTTGAAGATCCGCCGACCCGCGCGCTGCTCCTAGGTCGCCAAGCCTCTCACGCAGGCAGCGGTGCGTTGACCGGATACGGCGCCTGGCAAGCGGCGGCCTGCGGCGAGCCGGATGTGCAACTGTCCATCGAAGAGGCCCGGAGGATGGGGCTCAAGGACCACCAGCCGGTCGTCGTGCAGGTCGGCGGGCGATCCGTTCGCGCCCGTGTCCGCTTGGCGAGCGAGTTGACCGGCGGCACGGCGGTCCTTTCCGAGGGCTTTGCCCAGACCCGTGCCTTGATGCCCGCCCGGTTCGACCGTTCCGGCGAGCTCGTCCCGGCAAGGCCGGTGGAATTCACGATCGGCGGAGAGCCTTCCGCTTCGAAGTAGGCTGTTATGAACACGATTGGGACTCATTCTGGCGTCGTGGCGAAGCGCGTGGTGCTGAACCTGGACCGGTGCATCGAGTGCGGCTCGTGCGCGTCGGCCTGTTTCACCAGTCACGCGAACATGCCGGCGATCAGCTTCGCCGGTGCGGGGCCGGCGCTGCTGCCCGTGGTATGCCGCCAGTGCAACGCCGCCCCGTGCGTGGAGGTCTGCCCGGCCGATGCGATGGTTCGCGACGAGCAAGGCGTGGTCTTCCGGCGCCTGTTCCGCTGCACCGGGTGCGGCTCGTGCGCCTGGGCCTGCCCCTTCGGCGTGCTGAGCGAGCAGGGAGCGGGCGTCCCCACCAGCATCCGAAGCACCGACCGCCTGACCGGGCATCAGGTCGCCAAGTGCGACCTCTGCCGCGACCGAGTAACCGGCGATGACGCCGCCGTGCCGCGCTGTGTGGCGGCTTGTCCGGCCGGGGCACTGGTATTCGTCGACGAGCACCAAGCCCCCCAGGCACGCCTGAACATGCTGGGCGGACGGACCACGGGAGACAACCCCTACAAGCGAAGGTAAGCCATGGGCTTTCTGACCACCATTGGGGTGTTCCTCGCGGCCGCCGCCGGCACGCTGGTGCTGGGGTTGGTCCTGAAATGGGTGGACCGCAAGGTCACGGCCCGGGTGCAGTGGCGCGTGGGGCCACCCTGGTACCAGCCCATGGTGGACATCCTCAAGCTCATGGGCAAAGAGAATCTGATGCCCGCGACCGCCCGGGGCACGGGCTTCCTGCTGGCCCCGCTGATCGCCCTGGTCGCCGCGGCGGTGGCGGCGGCGGTGCTGTGGCACGCGCTGCTTTGGCCGCACCAGACCTTCGTGGGAGACCTGATCGTCTTGGTCTACCTTCTGATGATCCCGGCCTTGATGACGATGCTCGGCGCCGGGGCCAGCGGCAACCCGCACGCCTCCGTCGGCGCCAGCCGCGAGATGAAGCTGCTGCTCAGCTACGAGCTACCGTTGCTGATCGCCCTGCTGGTGGCGATTGCACGGACGGCGGGGGCTGGGGGCGGATGGAGCTTCCGGCTGGGGCAACTGATCACCGCCCAACAGAGCAGCGCCCCGGTCGCCTGGAGCCTGTCGGGGGTGCTCGCGTTGGTGATCGCTATCCTGTGCACGCAGGCCAAGCTGGGCCAGGTGCCCTTCGACCTGGCCGAGGCCGAGTGCGAGATCATGTCGGGCGTCTACGTGGAATACTCCGGGCCGTCGCTGGCCAGTTGGCTGATGACCCGTGCGATGCTGGCGGCCGCGCTACCGCTGCTGCTGATCGCCGTCTTCTGGGGCGGGCTGTACCGCGGCGCCTGGTGGGGCTATCTGACGTTTGCCGGGAAGTATCTGTTGCTGGTGGTTCTGGTGACATTGATCCGCAATACCAACCCGAGGCTCCGGATCGATCAGGTGATGCGGTTCTTCTGGTTCCGCCTGACCCCCGTGGCAGCCGCGGCCTTGATCCTGGCCTTCTGGGGCATCACCAAGGGAGTGTCATGGCTTTGAGGATGTGGGCATTGCGCAAGAGCCTGTGGGTTTACCACGTCAACGTGGGAGCCTGCAACAATTGCGACATCGAGGTGCTGGAGCTCCTGACGCCGCGCTACGACATCGAGCGGTTTGGGATGATCCTGGTCGGCTCGCCCCGCCACGCCGACGTCCTGGCCGTCACGGGCGTGTGCACGCGCCAGGCCATGCCCCGCCTCCAGGAACTTTATCTTCAGACGGCCAAGCCCTGCGTCGTGATGGCCATCGGGTCCTGCGCATTGGCCCAGGGTATTTTCACCGAGGCCTACCACATGGGGCTGCCGGTCGATGAGGCCATCCGAGCCGTGGACCCAAACGCCATTATCCTGTACGTGCCCGGCTGCCCGCCCAAACCCGAGGCCATGATCGACGCAGCCGTTAAAGGGATGGCATACCTCAAGACACTGGGCAAGCCCGCCGCCAAGGCCTCGGGCAAGGCGTGAGGAGATTTGCAGTATGACGACAGTACCGACGCAAGAAGGAATCACGCTGACGGGATTCGTCGGCGAGGTTATCAAGCGTCTGGGGCGGCTCGTGGTGGACGTGCAGCAGTGCCAGCCGCGGCGGGGCATCGTCCGGATCGACCCGGACGCGACCGTGGAGGTGGCGCGGCAGCTTCTCGCCATGTCGGGCTCGCGCCTGGCCACGGCCACCGGCATAGAGGTCCGCGATGGCATCGACATCCTGTACCATTGGTGCTTCGAGCCGGAGGGCGTGGTTTTGACGGTCAAGGCGCTGGCAGCCCGGCCGGAGCTGGCCATTGACTCGATAGCGCCGGTCGTTCCCGCAGCCAACTGGATCGAGCGGGAGATGCACGACCTGCTAGGCGCGCAGTTCCGCAATCATCCGGACATGCGCCGGCTGATTCTGGACGATTCCTGGCCACAGGGCGTGCACCCGCTGCGGAAGGACTTTGACCAGGTCCTGGACCGTCCGCCGCTGCCGAGCGCCCCGACGGACGGCGGCGGGCCGAAGGAGGCCGGACCATGAGTCATCGAACAGTCATCAATATCGGCCCGTTCCATCCGCTCCAGGAGGAGGCGGAGTTCTTCCAGCTCTACGTGGAAGGCGAGACCGTGGTGGATGTGGACGTGCGGATATCCTACAACCATCGCGGCATCGAGAAACTCGATGAGTCCAAGACCTTCGATCAGGTGCCGTTCGTCGTGGAGCGGGTCTGCGGGATCTGCTCGGCCAGCCACCCCCTGGCGTACGTCCAGGCGGTGGAGGAAATCGCGCAGGTGAAGGTGCCCGAGCGGGCCCTGTACCTGCGAACGATCGTGAATGAGCTGGAGCGGCTGCACTCGCACCTGCTGTGGGTGGGCCTGGCTGGGCACTTTTTGGGCTACAACACGGTGTTCATGTGGGCCTGGAAGTATCGCGAGCCGGTGATGGAGATTCTGGAGATCACCACGGGCAGCCGCGTCAACTACGCCAACTGCAAGATCGGGGGCGTCCGCCGCGACATGACGGCCGAGCAGCTTCAGCAGATCGATCGCGTGTGTGTGGACCTGGTCGGGCCGCTGGACATGCTCACCAAGGCGGTGCTGGACGACCCGGTCCTGCACGCCAGGCTCAAGAAGGTCGGCGTGCTCACGCCCGCCGACGCCAAGGCCTACGGCGCCACCGGCCCGACGGCCCGGGGCAGCGGCGTGGCGATCGACGTGCGGCGCGACGACCCCTACGCGGCCTATGATCGGCTCGATTGGCAGGTCATCACCGCCCCCGACGGCGACGTGTTCTCCAAGGCGGTCGTGAGGCTGTTGGAGTGCTTTGAGGCCGCTAAGATCATCCGGCAATGCGTCCGGGACATCCCCGGCGGTGAGATCGACGCGAAGGTGGAGGCGATTCCCCCAGGCGAGGGCGTGGGGCACGTGGAGGCCCCGCGCGGCGAGACCTTCCACTACGTCCGCAGCGACGGCTCCAACCGGCCTGTCCGCCACAAGATCCGCGCACCTAGTTACAACAACATCCCGACTTTCAAGGCTTCGTGCGTCGGGCTACAGATTCCCGACGTGGCCATCACGCTGGCCAGCGTCGATCCGTGCTACTCCTGCACCGAGCGGATGTGCGTCGCCCTGGACGCCCAGACGCGCAAACCCCTGTACGACTTCGCCGAGCTGGTCCGCCTGTCGCAGCTCAAGACGCAGCAGATGCGGAAGGAATGGTAAGCCCCATGGGGCAGATCTTCCAGGTCTTTAGAGACCCGCTGCTCGGGACGATCCTCATCTCCCTGCTGGTGGGGGCGGTCGCCTACCTCGTCTCGCGCTGGATGCCGTTCGTGTGCAAGGCGCTGGCCCTGGTGGCGGCGATCGTGGTGGGGGTGCGGGGCGTGGCGCTGGCGCAGGCGTCCCAGGCGGTGACGTTCCACTGGGTGTGGGCCTCGCTTCCCGGCGGCCTGCAATTCTCGGTAGACCTGGCCAGGACGCCCCTGGGGATGGTCGTGCTGCTGGGCTCGGCAGGGTTCGCCCTGCTGATCTGCATCTATAGCCTGAGGGCGATGGCCGGTCATCGGTGGGAGGGCAAGTTCTACACCTACGTCACCTGGGCCCTGGCCGGGGCGGCCATCGTGGCGCTGGCGGATAACCTCCTCGTGCTGCTGGTCGGGTGGGAGTTGGTGACGCTCATGCTGTTCCTTCTGATCAACATGGGTACCGGTGAGGCGCGGGCTGGGGCGGCCAAGGCCTACGGGGTGCTGGGTTTTGCCGATGCGTGCCTGTTGCTGGCCGTGGCGCTGCTGGCGGCAAGGCCGGGCGGGATGGAGAATCTCTCCATGTCGCGCGGCCCCGTGGCGGTCGGGTCTCTGGGGGCCGTCGGGTACGTCGTCTATGCCTTGATCCTGGTGGCGGCCTTGGCCAAGGCTGGGGCCGTCCCGCTGCATTCGTGGATCCCGGCCATCGCCGAAGACGCGCCTACGCCCGTGATGGCCTATTTGCCGGCGGCCGTGGACAAGCTGCTGGGCATCTACCTGCTGGCCGTCTTGACCCTGCGGATGTTCCAGCCGGATTGGACGATGCAGGTGATCCTGATGATCGTCGGCGCGGTGACGATCCTGGCGGCCGTGCTGATGGCCATGATGCAGCACAATCTCAAGAAACTGCTGTCGTTCCACGCCGTCAGCCAGGTGGGCTACATGGTGCTGGGGCTGGGCACGGGGACGACGATCGGCGTAATCGGCGGGCTGTTTCACATGGTAAACCACGCCATCTACAAGTCCGCCCTGTTTCTGATGAGCGGCAACGTGGGCAGGGCATGCGGCAGCGATGAGATCGAGGACATGGGCGGCCTGGCGCGGGTGCTGCCCGTGACGTTTGTATGCGGGTTGGTCGCCGCGGCGGCAATTTCCGGCGTACCGCCGTTCAACGGGTTCGTCAGCAAGTGGCTCATTTATCAAGGCACGCTGGAGGTGAGCTCTCGCGGCCTGGCGACGGTCTTGCTTCTGGCGGCCGTGTTCGGCAGCGCCTTGACGCTGGCCAGCTTCATCAAGGTGATCTACTCGGCGTTCTTGTCGCCCGCACCTGTTTCCTCGGCCCGGCAGATTTCGACGCACCGCGAGAGCTTCCTGACGGCCCTGCCGATGGTCATTCTCGCGGGGGCGTGCGTGCTGCTGGGGCTCTGGCCGCAACTGATCACCGGCATGGTTCTGGAGCCGGCCCTTTCCGGCGTGACGACCACCGGCCAGAGTCTCTCCGTCGTAGGAGGCCAAATGACCGCCGGGACGCTGGGCCTGTGGAACCCCACGCAAGCCACCGGGCTGATCTTCATCGGCCTGGTCCTGGGGCTGGTGCTGCGGTGGGTGGGCACGGCAGGACGCAAGGTGCGGGTGGTTCGGCCGTTCCTGGGCGGAGAGGTGCCCGCGGCGACCGACGACCGCTTCCGCGTGCCCGGAACGCAGTTCTACGAGACGATGACCCGCATCCCCGTCCTTCGGACTTTGCTGAAACATGGTCAGCTCGGGGCGATGGACCCGTACCGCTGGCTGGGGCGGTATGGCCACGGAGTGGTTGAAATCCTGCGTGCCCGGCACACCGGGTTGCTCAGCCTGTACGTGACATGGTGCGTGGTCGGCCTTGCGGTGACGCTGGTGTACCTGCTGGTGGTGGTGAGGTGACGCCATGGGCATCGAGGTTCTGATTGTCGCCTTGATCGTCTTCATGCTAATCGCGGCCCTGATCGCGGTGGAGACGAGTGACCTGCTCAGCGCCGTGATCGCGGTGGGCGCGGCAGGCTTCGCTCTCAGCGCGATCGACCTGCTGCTGGGGGCCCCTGATTTGGCTATCACCCAAGTGGTCGTCGAGATCATCTCGCTGGTGGTCCTGGTGCGGCTGGTCGTCACGCGGACAGATACCTCCGCCACCCGTCCCGCCGATGTCCTGCGGACGGGCGTGGCGCTGCTGGCGGCGGGGGTCATGCTGGCGGTGGTGTTCGTGGCCTTCGGGGGTGCTTCCGACCGGGGCGTGGTGCCGCCTTTCGGTCAGCCCGTTCTGACGCACCGGCCCGACGATCCGATCCCTCCCGGTGTGGGCAAGGACTACCTGGCCAGGACCGCCGAGGAGATCGGGGCGGCCAACACCGTCATGAGCGTAGTGCTGGACTATCGAGGGTACGACACGCTGGGGGAAGCGACGGTGATCTTCGTCGCGATCATCGGGGCCTACGCCATGTTGCGAACACAGGGACGCCGAAAGGAGAGGCTGCCGTGAAGACCGGTGACGGAATGACCCTCATCGTGAAGAACGTCACGCGACTGGTGAGCGGCTTCATCGCCGTCTTCGGCATCTACGTCGCGATGACGGGGCACCTCGGTCCCGGCGGCGGGTTTGCCGGCGGGGTGATCCTGGCTGCCTCCGGTGTGTTGATCGTCCTGGCCTTCGGCGGCAGGACCGCCCGCAAGTTCATCACCGAGTCGACCTGCCACGTGGCCGACGCTGCCGGGGCCTTCGGATTCCTGGTGGTGGCGTTGTGCGGTTTCTTCGCGGGCAGCTTCTTCGCCCGGTTCATCCCGATCGGACGCCTGCATCATCTGGCCTCCGGCGGCACGTTGCCGCTGTCCAACCTGGCCATCATGGTCAAGGTGGCCGCCGGGCTGGTCGGCGTCTTCATAGCCCTGACGGGCTTTGGGCGAGTGCTTTTGGAAAAAAAGTCCCCCGACCGGCCGAGGCAAGGGCCCATGCCCTTTGAGGAGTGAGAACGATGGGAATCGCCATCTACGTCTTGGCGTTCGCAGTCCTCCTGGTGGGACTGTATGCCGTTATCGCCAAGAAGAACCTCATCAAGGTCATTCTGGGCGTCGCCATTTTGGACTACGCGCTGAACTTGTTGCTGGTGCTGGTGGGATACCGCACGGGCGGCACGGCCCCCATACTCTCGCGAGGCGAGTCGCCGGCGGCCCTTGCGGCCACGGCGGTGGATCCTCTACCGCAGGCGCTGGTGCTCACCAGCATCGTGATCGGGTTGGGCATCACAGCGTTGCTGGTGGCGATGGCCCTTCGGCTGCATGAGAAATACGGTACGTTTGACGTCGAAGCGATGCGCAAACTGCGAGGCTGACGATGGAGACGCTCGTCCCGTTGATGGTAGCCGTGCCGCTGGGGGTGGGCTTTGCGATCGTCGCGATCGCCCACATCCGCGGCGTGAGCCGCCTGGTGGGGGCCTGCTGTGTGGCCGGAGTGCTGGCCTGTCTGGTGATGGCGCTGGTGCTGCTGGGAGGCGGCACGGTCCATGTCTACGTCGGCGGCTGGGGGCCCCAGCGGACGTTGGGCATCGGGATGGTGTGTGACGGGCTGGCCAAGCTCATGCTGGTGACCATCAATCTGGTGGCGTTGGCTTCGGTCGTTTTTGCGACCGCCTACATGCGCCGCTTCACCAGGGTCTGGCTGTTCTACGCGCTGTTCTCGCTGATGACCGCGGCCATGAACGGCGTGGTGCTGGCGGGAGACCTGTTCAACCTGTTCGTGTTCCTGGAGGTCGCGGCCATCGCCTCGTACGCCCTGGTGGCCTTTGGGTGCGAGGCGGAGGAACTGGAAGCCGCCTTCAAGTACGCCGTCCTGGGCACGGTCGGATCGGCCTTCGTGCTGATGGGCGTGGCCGTGCTGTATGCCTTGACGGGGCAGTTGAACATGGCGAAGGTGGCGGCGCTGCTGCCGAAGGTCGGCCTGAGCGGGCCGGGCGTCCTGCTGGGAGCGGGCGCACTGATGGCAGGACTTGCGCTGAAGGCCGCAATGGTCCCCTTCCACGCCTGGCTGCCGGACGCGCATCCCTCCGCACCCGCGCCAATCTCCGCGATGCTCTCAGGCGTCCTGATCAAGGCCTCCGGCGTCTACGCCCTCGCGCGCGTGGTCTTCAACGTGCTGGGCGGGGGGAGCCATTATGCTACGATCCTGATCGTCCTGGGCGGCGTGTCCATGCTGGTGGGGGTGCTGCTGGCGGTTGGCCAGTGGGACTTCAAGCGATTGTTAGCCTACCACAGCATTTCACAAATGGGTTACGTGCTCCTGGCACTGGGCGTGGGTGCCCAGGTGGCTGGGTCGGAAGGCGTTTTGGCAAGAAACGGCGTCGCGGCGCTGTGCGTGTTCGGAGGGCTGTATCACCTGTTCAACCATGCCACGTTCAAGAGCCTGCTGTTCCTGTCTTCCGGTTCCATCGAGCAGCAGACGGGCACGCGGCAGTTGAAGGAGCTGGGGGGTCTGGCCCGGCGGATGCCCGTCACGAGCTTCGGCTGTCGGGTCGGGGCGCTGAGCATCGCGGGAGTGCCCCCGTTCAACGGGTTTTTCTCCAAGCTGATCATCATCGTGGCGGTGGCCTTGGCCGGCCGGCCCGTGCTGGCGGCCCTGGCGGCGCTGGTGGCGCTGGTGACGCTGCTAAGCTTCGTGAAGGTGCAGCGATATGCCCTGGAGGGTGAGCCTGTGGCAATGGCTGCCGGCGCTCGAGAGGCGCCGGTGGCGATGGGTTCAGCCCTGGTGGTTCTGGCGATCGTGTGCCTGCTGAGCGGAGTGGCGATGGTTCCTCTGTGGCACTACCTCTTCGAGCCCGCCGGGGCGGCGCTGCTGGGGGGCGTCGGGAAAGTGTTGTCGGTGACGGGAGTCTCACCATGAGATGGTTCCTGTGCTTGCTTGCGGTCTTTGTGCTGTGGATGCTCCTGTTCTGGTCGGTGGACCTGGCGGTGATCGGGACGGGGGTGTTCTTCGCTCTGATCATCGGCACCCTGCTGGGCGACATCTACCCCGAGGGGCTGGCGAAGGTGTTCTCACCCCGACGGTGGTTCTGGTTCCTGATCTACCTGCCGTGCTTTCTGTACTACTGCGTGCGCGCGAACATCGACGTAATGCTTCGCGTCCTGCACCCGGACCTGCCCATTCGCCCGGGGATCGTCCGCATCCGCACGACGCTGAAAAGCGAGATGGCCAAGACCTTCCTGGCCAACAGCATCACGCTGACTCCCGGCACGCTGGTGATGGACATCGATGGGCAGGACCTCTACATCCACTGGATCTACGTACGGGAGGGCGACACGGGGCAGCGCACTGCGGAGATATGCGGCGTCTTTGAGCGCCTCCTGCGGAGGATCTTCGAATGAGCTCCATGGGCCTTTTCGGAGAGATTGCATTCGGAGTGCTGATTCTGTCTTCGGCGCTGTGCCTGCATCGGATCGGCCGGGGGCCGACGGCACCGGACCGGGCCATCGCCATCGACATCCTCGGGACGCTGGTGGTGGGGTTCTGCTGCGTCATGGCCTTGTGGACGCACCTGGAATACTACATCAACATCGCCATCGCCTGGGCGTTGATCAGCTTCGTGGGCACGCTGGCCCTGGCCAAGTATCTGGAAGGGAGGCCCTACGATGATTGACACGATTGCCTACAGCCTAGTCGGCGTGGGATTGGCGTTTGATCTGTTCGGTTGCATCGGTCTGGTCCGCCTGCCGGACGTGTACAACCGGGCTCAGGCGGCGACCAAGTGCGTGACCCTCGGGACATGCATGATCCTGAGCGGCGTGGCATGCTTGGCCTTCGGCAGAGCCGACGTTTCGATGGGCATCAAGGCCGTTGTGTGCGCGGTCTTTGTGCTCTTGACCAGCCCGGTCGGAGCCCACGCCATCTGCCGGGGGGCCTACCTTTCCGGGATTCGTTTGTGGACCGAAAGCGTCGAAGACGCCTTTGCCGAGCGGGCCGACCAGATCCGCAAGGCCCGGACCAGCGAAGGATCCGTGGACCATGAAAAAGCCCAAACTCCGTGAACTGAAGGAGGCCATTAAGGCCGCCTTGTCTCGTCCGTTTACCTCGGCCTACCCGTT
>Ga0315274_10009900_pt1 | contig 13750 bp, 17 predicted proteins | sample YL17G02_20_MG_FD_203700 | JGI IMG/M metagenome (GOLD analysis project Ga0315274, IMG submission 203700) | Sediment microbial communities from Yellowstone Lake, YNP, Wyoming, USA - YL17G02_20 | ecosystem: Environmental > Aquatic > Freshwater > Lake > Sediment | place: USA: Wyoming | collected...
TGACATTACAAAATACAACCGCAGCCGAAGAGATGATGAAGCGGAACCAATTCATTGAGGAGATTGGGCAGAATATTTCGTCAATTTGGGCGCAGGATATAGGTAAAATGTTGAAAGGAACTGAATCCTTTGGCGAAGCCTTCAAAAACATTTGGGCAGACATGGCCGACTATGCCATTTCTCAAATCGAGAGGATGGCGGCTAATTATGCACTCTTTGAAAACATAAAAGGTGAATATAAATCTGGTTCTGGACTTTTGGGTTGGCTGGGAGGATTATTCGGCGGCGGTGGTTTCTACGCCGGCGAAAGTTTCGCCTACCAGCATGGCGGCATCGTTCCCGGATGGAAACCTATCGAGGCATTTCAAGGCGGAGGGATGATCTCACAACCCACACTCGGCCTGATCGGCGAAGGAGGGCCGGAGGCTGTCATCCCACTTAAGGGCGGGAAGATTCCTATCGAGGGCGGAGGTGGGCGAAACACCTACATTTTCATTTCTGCCGTTGATACACAATCCTTTGACCAAGCATTGACCAAATGTTCAGGAAGGGTGGTTCGGATCGTTCAAAGTAATATGGCCCACAATGGTCCTTTAAGGGCGAGATAGTTCTTTTTCCCTCTTCTCTGGTGGGAGAGGGTATAGATACCCTTTTAACCCTGTAAAACGCTATCCTGGCAGGTATAGAAGCGGATTAAAGTTTGAGTGAAGGGTCTGGTATAGGGGAAGAGGAGAAAAACCGTTTAAAGGCATCCTGGAAAGGGATTTAACGATACTTGGGAGGGAGGTTTTAATGAAGGAGATCACAGGACCATACATGGACCTTCACGGAGTGGGCAAGCATTTAGGAATATCCGAGGTCACGGCGCGCCGATTGCTCAAAAAGAAGAACGGCCTACCGGGTCACCGGATCGGCGGAAATTGGAGATTCATTAAAGAAGAAATTGACGAGTGGGTAAAGAGGAGATAGTCTCTCCTTTTTTTTAAACTCAGGTGATAGGTTTTGATAGCAAAATAAATTATCTTGACAAAAGCCTTCGTTTATGCATATACTGAAATTGGCCGAGGTTAAATATGCTTTTTGTTTCTAAAACCACACTTATTTTTGCCCTCTTGACTTTCAAGGAAAAGGAACTTGCCCATCAAGCATATTCCTCGGCCCCTTGTCAGTTGGGAGGGCTTTTTTATTTCCAGATAATCCACAACGAAAGGAGGTGAACCTTTAACCTTTTCTGCCACAGGCAAGAGGAGGTGATGGGAATGGGAAAGATGTTTCGATCCAGGACCAGAGCGGAAGAAAAGGAAGATTCGAGATTTTATCACGTTTTAGAGGGCGACATTTCTGAGATTCGGAGACGTTTAAAAGTCATGTACTTTGCTGAAGAAGGCGGACATGAAGATGAAATCCATAGAATGGTTGTAAGACTTGACCGCATAGACAGTTCGTTATCCGATTATCTTTTTGATGGCGAATCAGCGAGGCAAATCATGGAAACGATGGATAAACATTAATAGGCCAATGGCCGGAAGGAGGAGAACATGAAGAAAAAAATATTGAGAATGTGTAAGGGAATTTTAGATCGATTTGATGAGATCGAGTACAATACTATTGAAAGAGGAGAAAGAAATTTTGATGAACTTGAAACTTTTTGGAAGGAAGAAGCAGGGGAAGATAAATTTTTGAAGGAGTGCTGCGGTGTGGGAAAGGAAGATAATCTTCCATACGGGTACGTTGTTTTTTGCGCAAATCTGGTATCTCTGGCTTTCGGTTTCGGGTATTGTTTGGGCCAATTGATTGATTCTACAGATCCTGAAGATCAAAAAGATATTTCGATGATTCAAGGAATCATTCGGGAAAAACACCTTCTCCCCTATCTTCCCAGGGAGAAGAAGGCAGCATAGCCGGAAGGGGGGTGATCGTATGATTCTTTCATATCACGATTTAGGAGACTTGAAGCGGCACAGGGTCAAGGCCAGGGTCACAACAGACCATAGCGCATCAAGTTATGGAAAGTTTTATGAGGATGGGGTTAACGGTCTGAAGAGAGAGGAGGTAAGTTGAATGTCCATTTATCAGCGCGGTGAAAATTTTTATGTTGATTTTAGATTCAAAGGTCAGAGGATTCGGGAGAGCATAGGTCCATCCCGGAAAAATGCTGAGAAGGTGATAGCCAAAAGAAAGACTGAGATCGTTGAAAACAAGTATTTTGACGTGAGGAAGGACCCCTCCCCTATCAGATTCTATGACTTCGCAAAAGAATATCTGCAATGGGCGAAGGCGAACAAGAAACTCTCCTCACTCCAGCGTGACCTTTGCTCCTTGCGAGCTTTGAACAAGGAATTTGAAACGAAGATCCTACAGGAGATTACTATGTGGCAGATTGAAAAATACAAGGTCAAAAGGAAAGAAAAAGTCAAACCGGCCACCTTGAATCGTGAGCTTGCATTGATTAAACACCTCTATGTAAAAGCGATCGAGTGGGGTAAGGCAAAGGAGAATCCGGCGAAGAAGGTCAAACTTCTGAAAGGTGAGGTCAAGCGTGTGAGGTATTTGATGCCAGATCAGGTACAAATCTTTCTCTCAAACTGTGAGGATTTCTTGAAACCGATCGTCACCCTGGCCGTCCATACGGGGATGAGGAAAGGCGAACTTTTAGGCCTCCGATGGGATCAGGTAAACTTTGGACAGGGGTTTATTACTCTCCTGGATACAAAGAACCATGAAAGACGGGATATCCCCATGAATGAGACCGTCAAGACCACATTGAGGGCCATGGATAGACAAGACGAGTATGTTTTTAGTGGCTTTTATGGGAGGCGATTCGATAGAATCAAGCGGTCATTTCATGATGCATTAAAGAAATCGGTGATTGAAGATTTCCGCTTCCACGATCTGAGGCATACCTTTGCTTCAAATTTGATTATGGCCGGGGAGGATTTAAACACGGTGAGGGAGTTGTTAGGCCATAAGGATTTGACGATGACTTTGAGATACGCTCACCTTGCGCCAGGGAAGAAAAGCAAAGCGGTCAACGTTTTGGATAGGGTTTTAGGGGAAACCAGAAAGGTTATTGATCTGCAAGAAGCGAGGATGGTACAAAAATGAAAATCTACTTTATTCAGCAAGGAAATGATGGACCGATATCGAGCAGTCACAAAATCCACCACAACGGGAAGTTAGCCAAAAGGTGGTGTCGCTAATGTCTCAAATTCATTAATGGATTTCGATTTGTAGGGTGTGACCTCCATGGATAATGATCCCATCGGGATCGGCACTGATCGCTTTGAGGTAACAATGTTCTGCCTTCGCTCCTTCTCCGATCTGTTCGTAACATTCGCCCATCAGGTTGAGGGCGTCCTTAAATGTCGGTAGAAATTCGATGACCTCTTCCAAAGTGTTGATCGCTGCATAATAGCGCTGTAATTTCCAATAACACATCGCCAACCAATAGTGCCCTTGATAGTGTTTTGGATTCGCCCGAATCACCTTTTCATAATAAGGAATGGCGATCTCATAATTCTTCCTGCGATAATAAAGCCCTCCCAAGTTCAAAAAAACAGGAATGCTGTTCGGATCCCTTTTCAAGATCTCCTCGTATACTCTGATCGACTTTTCTAATAGATTGGCCCGGTCATAGGCATTGGCCTTCCCAAAAAGGTAGTTGGTTCTAATCTCTCCTAAGGAGAGTTCTTCCCAGACCAGATCTTGGATGAAAGACCAGAGGATGGGAATCATAAAGAAAATATATTGAAAGACTCGCCAATTCATCGGTCCCCCCATTGATGCCTTGCCTTGAATCCCCAATTGATAGAATTCAGGATTTAGGAATTGAGGAATTGACCAAAATCCCGAAATTCCTCAATTTGGAATTTATATAGTTATACATGAAAACGGAAGTGGACAATATCCCCGTCCCGTATAAAATAGTCCTTTCCTTCTGAGCGAAGGAGGCCCTTCTCCCTTGCCGAATGCTCAGAACCACAAGCCACAAAATCAGCGTAGGAAATGACCTCTGCACGAATAAACCCTCTCTCCATGTCGCTGTGGATCTTTCCCGCTGCCTTGGGAGCGGGAGTCTCTTTTGGAACCGTCCAAGCCCTGAGTTCTAAGCTTACGGTCGTATAAAAAGTGACCAGCCCCAAGATTTCGTACCCGACCTGTATCAATCGCTCCAAGCTCGAACCTTCCAAGCCCAATTCCCCTCTGAACTCTTCCCTCTCTTCCTCCTTCAACTCCGCGAGTTCTGCTTCCAGATCGCCACAGATGACAACCACCTTGCTTCCTTCTTTCTGTATCCAGTCCATCATCGACTTCAAACAGGCCCCTTCTTCTCTTAACTCTTTTTGATCAACATTGGCCACATAAAAAACTGGTTTTGCCGTGAGAAGATGTAAATCCGAAAGGAGTGCTTCCCGTTCCCCTTTGAGGTGAAGGGTCCCTGCCCTCCGACCCTGATTTAAAACGGTTTGAGCCTCACGGCAGACCTCCACTTCCAGACCCGCTTCCTTTAAACCGACCCGATGGGCCTTTTCCGCCTTTGCCATCCGATTCTCTACGGTCTGGAGGTCCGCCAGAATCAACTCCGTATTGACCACCTCGATATCTCTTACCGGGTCGATTGAACCGAAGTCATGGGCCACATTTTTATTCTCAAAGCAGCGAACTGCGTGGGCGATCGCATCCACGTTTCGAATGTGATCCAAAAATTGGTTTCCAAGGCCTTCCCCGTTCCTCGCCCCTTTTACCAAGCCGGCAATATCGAAGAATTCAAGGGTGGTGGGAATCATCTTTTTGGGATGGATCAGCTTTGCAATATTTTCTAACCTTTTATCTGGAACAGGAACGATCCCTATATTCGGTTTGATGGTGCAGAAGCGGTAGCTCGCTACTTCCGCTCCTGCTGCGGTCAAGGCATTAAAGATCGTCGATTTTCCAACATTCGGAAGGCCGACGATCCCGCATCGAAAACCCATTGGCCCCTCTATAGAAAAAATTCAAATCCGAAATTCGAATATCGAAACAATTCCTAAATAATAACCAAAAATATTTGAAATTTCCCCTCACCCCCTCCCTCTCCTCAGCGGGGAGAGGGGAAGGGTGAGGGGGACAAAATGTTAGAAGAAAATTCTCAGTTGCAAGATGTAAGAATCAAATGAGCAAATTTCCAAAATATTAATCATTCTTTTGTTTTGAATTTTGTGCTTCGGTCATTTGAATTTGTTTCGGATTTCGCCTGCCTGCGCGAAGCCGCTTCGGCGAAGGCAGGGAATTCGTGCTTCGAATTTAGAAACCCTTCTTAAATTTTTTTTTGGACTTCTTTAGCTATATTTGTATAATAAAAAAAGGATAAAATAAAGCCCTTTTATGGATACTTCTGGTTTGCGGAGGAAACGATGAAGCAGCAGAATCGGATGATGTTGGAGACAGCCTGTGCCGTCGCCAAAAAGACTCGTTCAAAAGGAGTGTTGCTCTATGCCGATATGATCGAGGATTACGATGCCTTGGCCAAAATCGGCGAGGAGAAGCAGGTTGATCTCATCCTCGCTATTAAGGATCATGCCTCCTTTCAGGAAGCCAGTTCAGTCCTTCAAAAAGTGCTGAGAATTCCTGATGTCCCTTTGGGTCGGATTAATCAGATCAAGATGGCACTCATACAAGCCCTCTCAAAGGGTCTGGTTAAGAAAGGAGATAAGTGGGTGTGCCTTTCAGGCATCCCTCAATCCAAAGTCCTTGATAACCTCCTCATCCTTGAATTTGGAACGGAATTTGAGATGATTGCCTCTTCCGATCTTCCGGTGATCTCAGAGATCGTGATGCCAGAAGTTTTCGATACCCTCCTGAGCCTCGCTTTGGAAATCTCTATCGAAGGAAAAGAGGGTAGAAAACCCATTGGAACCATTTTCGTCTTAGGGAAACATGAGGATGTTCTCAAGTTTTCACATCCGATGGTCATCAATCCCTTTCAGGGATATCCCGAAGAGGAGCGAAATATTCTGGACCCCCGTCTGAAGGAGACCGTCAAAGAATTCTCATCCATCGATGGAGCCTTCATCTTTCGGGAGGACGGTGTCATCTTGGCAGCGGGTCGCCACCTTGATGCGTCGGGGGAGAGTATCGAAATTCCCTTGGGCTTGGGAAGTCGCCATCGGGCTGCAGCAGGAATTACCAGTTTGACCGATGCCCTCGCCATTGTCATCTCAGAGGAGACAGGAGGCGTGCGCATCTTTCATCATGGAAAGATCTTCATGGAGATTGAAAAGGGAGAGTGATCTAAGCAACTGAAATTATTAATCTTTCATCTTTCTTGGTCAACGGTTTATACAACATTTGCGTTTTGTGATCTTGCTTTTCGAACATTCTCTTTGTGACTAATCCATTCAAGATTAGATACGACATTGTTCTTTTTATCGCTGTCTATGTGGTTGACTTCACAACCTTCCGGGCAAGACCCTATAAAGGCATCCAAAACAAGCCTATGCACAAGAAATTGATGGCCGCAAAGAGTGACCTTTAAATATCCATTGGAATTGTTTTGTAGTTTTACTAAATTAAACGTCCTACGATTCTCGATTCTTCCATAATTTGAAATGTTATAAGGAAATGGGATATACCAAATTCTAATTTGCTTCCACCTTTCTCTCATATTATTTTCCTCCTACCTGATCCTTCTGTTCAACTTCTGCATATTCACTATGCAGGAAGGCTTCAAGCTGGTTCATAGCCTTTCTTCGATCATCCCCATCAATCTCATTGTAGCGATGGAACATGGCATCCGTAGAATGTCCTGTAAGTTCCATGATCACCGATTTATCGACGCCAGCCTTTCTCATGTAAGTAACAAACCCATGTCTAAGATCGTGAGGGATAAATCCACCTTTAACAAACCGGCCATAGGGGATCCCGGCCTCCTCACAAGCCTTGCTTACCCATTCCCTGAACTTCTCACCACTGATTTTTTTTCCCTTCCATAGAAAGACATGGGCATCGTGTAAGGCCCTGGGCGTCCTCTTGAATACTTCCAGGAGATCCCTTGGAATTGGAATAATCCTTGGTTTCTTATCTTTGGTGTCCCCTGCTTCGAGCTTAATCAAAAGGTTCTCAAAATCGATCTTTGACCATACCAACTCCAAATATTCTCCTTCTCGCATACCAGCTCTAAAAGCTGTAAGAAAAGGACCTTTCCCATAATGCGGCATCTTTTCAAGAATGAGGTCAAACTCTTGAGGGGAAAGCACCCGGCTCCGGGCATTGGCATTTTTTTTGAGCATTAGCTTAACGCCTTTAAAAACTCTCAAGGTGTCCCCTCCTAATATCCCATCATTGAAAGCCTTATTTACCATGATCTTGGCAGCATTGAGTTCATAGTCAATCGTTGCCAAAGCCATGCCTTCCCTTTGCCGTTTTATCTGTAGGTTTTCCAATTCAGATCGTTTGACGCCGTTTACGATCCGGTCCCCAAATTCAAAACAGAATTTTTTGAGCAATGTTTTCAAGGTCGGATAATTGGCCAGGGACTTAGTCTTTTCCATCCCTAAATACCAATCCTTGAGCTCGCTAAAAGTCATCCTTGCCTCTGGAAGAATCTCAAAGATTCGGTGTTCCCTCTTCTGAGCTCTCCGCTTTCCATCTGCGTCCCGGGCCTCATCGATTGATGTCCCTACAACTTCCCTCTTCTGCTTGCCCCCGGGAAGCCGGTAAGCGATCCAGTAATTGATCTTGTTAGCCCGCTTCAGCTTGACCAAATCCTCACCGCATGAGCAAACCTTGTTTCTTAGGGATCGTTTCTTGTGACAAAGACACTCAACTAAAACCGACATTTCAAATCACCTCCTCTTTTTAGAAAGTTAACCCCATCCTCACAAGGCCCTCCATCTCCTTCTTGGATGCCTTGACCCTGTGTCGCTTCTCCTCTCCTAAATTGTGGTATGAAAGAATCATGTGGTTTACCTCTTTTCTACATCGTTTTCCCTTATCCCACGTTATCAGGAGCAATTAAATTAAGAAACCCATACCAAACCATTGACTTTTAATAATACCCCCCCTCCTGGCCTCTCTAACCCCTGTTTAACCTCCTTTGAATGGGCTTTGATGTGGTTATGCCGCCTTCTTCTCCCTGGATTGTCTCATTCTCGGAGTGAAACTAAAGAACCCTTGCTTCGTAAATTCTTTTTTGATGACCTCAAGATTTTTAAGAATCTCTGGATCGGTGAAATCTAACATTTGACCTACAAGATACCCTTTGACCAAACCCAGATTAGAAATATCGCAATAAACATCACTCCATTCACTGTCTAAATCTCTTTCCTGATCTTCCTTGATTTTGGTGTATTTCTCGATGAACCGTTCCGCCTTATTCTCAATGAAATGGCCTACTGTAGTTTGTTTCCCCGTTGTTAAATCTCCGCCAATCTTAGCACCAAGGTTTAAAATCCTCTCATAAAGCTCTTTAGGTTTCATTGTGGTCTCTCTCCTTTCCGGCCATTGGCCTGTTAAAGCCTCTTCATCTTCTGTACCCGCTTCAATATTTTGGGATCACACTGGGAATCGTTAATTCGATCGATGAGGGTCCTCATCTTATCCAATCTATCTTTCACTTCTTCCAAGATGGTGACAACCGAATCATCTGACACGACACCTCCGTCATACTAAAAGCATCCGCTCACGAGTTCAACCCCACCTCTGACAAAATAAAAATCGTTGTCAAATTCATCTATCCAATTCTCCTCTTCCTGTTTCTTAGCCATTGTGTTCACCTCCTTTCTCCCCGCCCGCGCGTGGAAAGCAAAATCCGAACTTCGGATATTGCTCCACGATTCAATCTATACCCCCGTGTGGGATGTGAGAGTCGCCCGTGGGCGACAAATTTCCAGATATTTTAGCAATTCAATCTATACCCCCGTGTGGGATGTGAGAGTGCCTAAATGTAACCCCATAATTCAAAACAGGTTATTTCTAATCTTCCGCGTATCCCGTCCCCTTTTTTACTTTACCTATTCAGTTATCAAAGAGCTATCTGGATAAATCTCATAATTTCTACGGGTTATATCTTTTGCGAACCTCCCGGAGAATTTGTGTCAGCTTCCGGTTCGCCTCCTTTCATTGGATTGTGGAAATAAAAAAGCCCGAGATTTACTACGGCCTACAACGAAGCCGCCTTCAACCTCACGATTAAAGGAATCTCGGGCAAGTCCACCAATAAAAAATCCCGTAAGGCCGGGACAGCCCGTTGTAGTCTTAGTAATTCCAATATACGAAATCTAATTTCCTTTGTCAAGTTTTTTTATTTCTCTATCAAAACCTATCATCTGAATTTAAAAAAAGGGTGAAGTTATCTCCTCTTGATCCATTCGTCAACCTCTTCCCGGATGAATAACCATCGCCCTCCGATCCGGTGACAAGGTAGGCCGTTACGTCGTTTAATCAGCCTGTAGAGTGTAGCAATGGATTTATTGAGATACTTACAAATACCTTCACTGTCAAGATATGGCCCTGTGATCTCCTTCATTGACACCTCCCTTTAGATTCAATCCTATTTGAATAGGTCTTTCCCTCGTCCAGGATGCGTTTAAACGGCCTTTCTCCTCTCCACCTATACCAGACCCTTCACTCAAACTCTAACCCCTTTCTACCCCTGCCAGGATAGCGTTTTACAGGGTTATCTTCACCCCTCCCCACTGGGTAGGAGTGAGGAGGTCGGATGCCGCCGACCTCCCCAAGACGATGGAACATCCGGCTATTCCCCGAAGAGACCCCGCCGGGAGGGGATGGACGTTATCGACTCTCAAGTGTGACGAAAGGACTCAAATCGTTTGCCCCCTTGTAAGGTGTCAGTGCTTTTTTCCACAAAGGCGCACCGTTGTTACGAACGATAAATTTGAAGCAGGACTCATCGTAGACAAAACGGACGTGAATCGATTGAGTTGCCTCCATCCCGTCTTTTTCGATAATGCAATACTGATCGAGGTTGAGGAACAGGATATCACCCACATCGCCCAATGCGCTTGCTTGTTCTATCGGAATGATTGGCCGAGCGAAGAGTGATCCATACGGCTCGCCAGAGATACTACCTCCAGGCAAGAAAACAGGGCTTCCCCCCATTCCAATAACTAAACCCATTGTAAAAAGTTGAGTCTCGATTTCTTGGTTAATCGCCCAAAAAGCGTTTTTACGATACCTGGCAGGCATCCGAGAAAACATTTTGGTAATATTTTCTATTAAGACCGTATCTGCAGGCTGGTTGGTTTCTTTCAAAACCGTAACTAAAGCCGCTGAGTTCAGGATGCCAAGACATTCTCCGACCCCAGTTCCCCGGACGATTTCATTATCCAGCACAAAAGAAAATTCCTCCTCAAAGGCCCTCGAGATAATTGTCCCGGTACTCGGTGCATCTTTGAGTTGACGATTTGTGGTGTAGCACAAACCCATTAAATCCTCGAGTCTCAATTCAAAACTTCCGAACTTCGGCTTTTTTGCCGTCACGGTATCGGCCTCAGCTCTTCTGTAAACCTGGACGCCGCCCCACCTTGAACCTGTTGCTCTGGATGTCTCGTCAATGGTGGGCATCTCAAGACCGTCGGCATTGGCCCCGATTGGAACGTGCCAGCACTTCGGCGCAAGGACCGCCGTTTTGTTCATCCGGTCAAGAAGTGCGGTGCTAAAATCGGTCTGGATCAACCACCCTCCCTCCGAAGGAATCGCAGTTCCAAGACCCGTAGCATTGAGGATATTAAGGCGCTGATCGATCCGCCCGCCCGGAATTCCTGCGTTGTAAATTGAAATCATCTGATCGCCAAATGATCTGAAAGGCCCGGATTGCCGCCCTGTTTCACGTGCAAGACTTCCATAGGAGGCCCGCTCTCTGGGGTCCAGTGGCCCGATAGGTACAATCTTTTTTTGAAGTTCGGCCATAGCGAAGATCCGGAACTCTTCAAGTGAAATCCCATCCTGGATTGCAGAAAGCGCCTCTTCTTGAAGATTGAACTGTTTTCCGATCGTTGAAATCTCGCGGGTTCTGGTCTTTTCCGATTCATTTCTTTTTTCAAACTTTTCATGTTCGTCCATGTCGTTTTTTCCTTTCTTAGAAAATAGATTTTTAGGAGCCTTTTTATAGGCCGAAAGATCAAAGTTCATTGAGGCCGCCATGCGCATCGGTTCGGCCACCTCATCGGCAAAGCCCCACTCCACGGCCTCATTAGCTGTCATCCAAGTTTCATCGCTCATCAAATCCGATACCTCTTTATCGGATAGACCTGATTTTTTCGTATAGGCAGATATTAAACACCCTTTGATCTTGACAAGAGTTTCCGCCATTTTCTCCATATCCTTAGCGTTGCCCATTACTAAAGCAAACGGGTCGTGGACCATCATGAGGGCGTTCTGTGGCATTCGGATTACGTCCCCACACATACAAACGAGTGAGGCAATACTTGCGGCCAGACCATCGACGGTGACAGTCTTTTTTGCAGGATGTCTTTCGAGGGTATTGAAGAGCGCCAATCCTTCAAAAACGCTTCCCCCTGGACTGTTGATCCGAATGGAAAGATTTTTGATAGGTCCCAGGGCTTTTAAATCTTCTGCAAATTGTTTAGCACCGATGCCTTCGGTGAAAAACCCTTCTCCTATGTCACCGTAAAGAAGGACCTCTGCCGATCCCTCATCGTCGGCCTGATTTCTGATTGTGTAATATTTCAAAGGTGTCTCCATACTTTCCCCTTTCACCCTGAAGAAGCAATAAAAAAAGGCTTCCCAGGAAATGAGCTAACTCATCCCTGAAGAAGCCCCGCTTCTTCACTCGCCTTCTTTGGCCTGTCAAATGGACCTTGGAAGAAGCCCCGCCCCTTCGTTCGGACCACTGACAGTGGATTGTAGAGGGTTTGAGTTTCCGATCCAACCGCCGAACTCCAAGGCCCCCGGCCTTCCGGTAGCTTTTCCCTCCTCCCTCCAGCTCCGCTTTTAAGAGAAGTGGATCGTATTTCGACACTAAACACTTGAATAGTACCATCTCTTTTTGGTTTTGTCAATTATTTTTTCCCTTTCAACGGTCCACTTCTCCTTGAAAATTTATTGAGGAGATTATAGACCTCTGATTTTATAATGCCGCTCCAAGCATGAGGATCTTGCCCGTCGAGTTTGAAAACGAGAGATCGATGTAAACTCAACAATCCAGATTTTACCACTGAAATTCTATCCAAGAATAATTGAAGGACCTCCGCTCTCTGAATGAGGTGACCTTCCTTGATCATCAACTCGAGCTCTTTTAATTTTGTTTCAACCGCGATTTTTCTTTTTCGAGCCTCCACCAATGTATCAGAAGAGATGGCCCGATTTAATCTTACCCAACCTATCTGTTCCTTTAACCCCTCTCGCGGAAATCCTTCAGCGTGCCATTTTTTAATTGAGGATAAACTCACTGAAAATAAATTACCCAACTCTTTTTGTTTCATAATTCACCTCCAAAAGTATATAGCCACCCTGAAAAAAAGTTGACTCGCGATTGAAAGTTGCGGTTTCGCTACCGCATGTTACCAAAGCCCTGGACAGTACCTTTTTGCCTTTATAATCAATGACTTACGCTCTCCCTCTCCCTCTCAACGGCCTTTTTCTTTGTACCCTTTGCAATTCTGCCACCGATTCTTGTTGTCTCTTTTTCGCCTCAACTTTTATCCTCCTTCGCCTGGCTACTGCCTCCTTCGCCTTCCTTCTGGTAGAAGGTTTAACGAAGGTCAACCTCCGCTTAATCTCGCCATGGATGGCGTCCCGTTGGCACTGCCGTCGGAGTGATATTAAGGCCCCCTCAAGATCGCCGTCTCTAACTTGAATCTCAATCATGCCTTCGCTCCGAATTTGAACATCTCCCTCTCAACAGTCCTGAGAAGTTCTTTCGCTCCTTCTGCTGATTTTAGAATATCCAACTTGTTAAAGGATCTCATGAGCCAATAAGGTTGACGTTGATCAAGGGTCCTAACCGCAAGCATTTCAAAGTGCGGACAATAATAAATTTCGCTGTTATCAGCCGAATTATAAAAATGGATTTTCTCACATTCATGACAAAATGATAAAATTTCCTTTAGCAGTTCCATCTCTGCATCCATCATTCAATCTGAATTCCCATTCCGATATAAAGTCCCAAACTTAGTCTTCTCCCCATTCCAATACAGCTTAACCTTGCCGACCCTCCCCCATCGATTCTTTCCAATAAGAATCAACTTGACATCCTCTCCCTGAAAACCTTCATCTCCCTTCTCGGGTTGATGAAGAAAGAGGACTTCATCAGAAGAATATTCAATATCACCACTTTCTTTAAGATCTCCCAAACCGGGAAGACTACCTCTTCCCCTGGCATCAATGCCTCTGCTGATCTGTGAAACAACGATGACACCTATCTTCAGCTCCTTCGCCGTCTCCTTGACCCTCCGAATGATATGAGAAATTTCTAAGTGTCTGTTACGGTAGTCCTGCCGCTCTCTCATTAGCTGGAGAAAATCCAAAAGGATCACCTCAACTCCCTGCTCCTCTTTAAGAGCCTTGCAGATTCCTTTGAAATCACTTGATGAGCATGAAGAAGGATCGCTGATAAATAGATTTTTAGGAAGAGTGTTGAAAGAGTTCTCGATCCGATCTCTTAGCTCTTCCGCCGACATTTCTAAAGAAATTATCCCTGTAGGTCGTTCAACTGAAATATAGTCGATCATCTGGACTCCCAGAGAAGTCTTTCCAAGAGTAGTTTTCCCAGCTATGACCATAAGGTGGC
>Ga0315274_10009902_pt1 | contig 13750 bp, 11 predicted proteins | sample YL17G02_20_MG_FD_203700 | JGI IMG/M metagenome (GOLD analysis project Ga0315274, IMG submission 203700) | Sediment microbial communities from Yellowstone Lake, YNP, Wyoming, USA - YL17G02_20 | ecosystem: Environmental > Aquatic > Freshwater > Lake > Sediment | place: USA: Wyoming | collected...
AAGCTCTTCCTGTCTTAGGATAAAGTTCTTTCAGGGGTTCCAGGGCGCTGGGCATGCGATCGTCAATATCCCTCATCAGCCTGGAAGCGGCCCGAATATCCCCCTCCAAGATTCGTTTGGCTAAACCTTCACCCATAGGCAATAAACTATAGCAAAATTTTTCACAACTCACAAGAAATTTATGAGCTTAAATAGATTAATATTTGTAGCCTTAAGTTAATAGCCCAATATGGCCCCTGTTAACCATGTGGAGATGATTAGGAAGGTAAGATGATATTCGTCAGTATGGCTTGAAGGCAAGAATAATTTTTCTATCAGGCCCTTCCCCTTTTTCAAGAAATTCTGCTTTTAGAGGTGTGCCGACTTTGATCTGCTCGGGTTTCTTAGCATCCACCCCGACAATTCGAGCCACGGTTTTTACCCCTTCCTGCAATTCAACAACCCCGACAACATATGGGTTGTTGCGACCGAAGCCTTCTTTGGTCATGTACGGTGGGGCTACCGTAATGCCGGTGAAGGCGGCCAGCCTGCCAGTACCCATAAACTGAATCCACTCCATCTCTTTGCCGAAACAAGATACGCAGATCGAACGCGGAGGCAGGGCTAAGGCCCCGCATTTCTTACATTTTGAGCCCATGATCTTCCTTTCGTTGAGGAACTGTTCGTACGATGTATCATTGAAAGGTTTGTCGTTCATCAGTCTATCTCCTCTCCAGAATGGTAAACGTACAAGTTCCGCCAGTCCCCCCAAGGTTGTGAGCGGCCCCGACCCTTAGGTTCCGGTTGGGGACTTGCCTTTTTCCTGCCTTGCCCCGAAGTTGCATCCACACCTCATACAGCTGAGCGACGCCGGTAGCACCAACAGGATGGCCTTTGGTTTTAAGCCCCCCAGAGGTATTAATGGGTATCGGGCCATCCAGTCGGGTCAGACCTTCAGCCACAGCTTTATAGGCTTCTCCCGGCTTAAAGAACCCAAGATCCTCCATATGAACAATCTCTGCGATGGAAAAACAGTCATGGACCTCCGCAAATTGAATATCCTTGGGAGTAAGACCGGACATCTCGTAGGCTTCCTTTGCTGCATATCTTGTGGCTTCATAGGTTGTCAGATCTTTTTTTGCGTGGAGGCTGTAGCCGCTTCCTTGCCCCATACCAGCTAAGTAAATTGGATCATCGGTGAAATTTTTGGCGATATCCTCTCCAACCAATAGGAGGCAGGCTGCTCCGTCGCTGATAGGACAGCAGTCAAAGAGGTGCATGGGCCACGCAACAGGAGGATTCACCGCAGGATCCCGAAGGAATTCCTTTTCATCTTTCCATTCTGGAACAGGCTCTCCTTTCTTGCGGGAGCGCTCGATTCGGGCGTTCATGAAATCCCGGATGGTCATTGGGAACTGTGCTTTTGGATTTAAAGGGGCGTTGTTATGGCTTTTGATGGTCACATTAAAGAGGGCTTCCCGGTCAGCACCGTACTTGGCAAAGTATGCGGTAGCCATGGTTCCAAAGACTCCTGGAAAAGTGAATCCGGCAGCCACTTCATATGGACTGGCGGCCATGGCTAAGCCTTCGGCAACTTCTTCAGTGGTCCGCCTGGACATCTGTTCAAAACCACCCACCAAAACGATGTCATAGAGTCCAGAGGCTATAGCCAACACCCCTTCTCGAAAGGCCACGGCGCTCGAAGCACAGGCAGCCTCTGTCCGGGTCACTGGCTTTGGAACATGGCCTAACAAGTCAGCGATGATCGGCCCCCAGTGGGCTTGATTTACAAAAAAATCATTACTGTAATTTCCGACATAGACTGCATCGATTTCTTTGGGATCAAAACCTTTATCAACAGACTCGACCATTTCAATGAAGGCTTCAGCAAAAAAATCCTTACAATTTCGGTCTTTGAATAAGCCTAATTTTGTCAAACCTCCGCCGACGATGGCTACCCCTCTTGAAAGTTTTCCTTTCCTTGGCATGTCACCTCCACTCCTTTCGTTACCTCACTCTCCTTGCTTCACCCATCCAGTATTTCTCCCGAAGTTCCCTCTTAAGAACTTTACCGTAAGGATTTTTTGGTATCTCTTTGATGAACTCTACGGACTTGGGCTTTTTAAAGCTTGCCAAATGGCCCTTACAAAAATTTATAATTTCTTCTTCCGAGGCTTTTTGGTCTTCCTTCAGCGCTACAATGGCCTTGATGGCTTCTCCCCAGGTTTCATCTGGGACCCCGATGACCGCCACTTCGTGGACTGCAGGATGCTTAAGGATCACATCTTCAATCTCTCTCGAATAAATATTTTCGCCACCACTGATAATCATATCCTTTGCTCTATCAAGGATATAGACATAACCTTTTTCATCCATGATCCCGAGATCACCTGTATGAACCCATCCACCACGCAAGGTCTCAGCTGTGGCTTTGGGATTTCTCCAATAACCCTTCATCATGACTTCACCCCGGACGACGATCTCTCCCATTTTTCCAGGTGGAAGTTCATTGTCATGCTCGTCAAAAATCTTGACTTCCACATCTGTACGTGGGATTCCAGCCGATGTCAGGCGCTTCATCTGCTCTTCCGTTCCCTCCAAGAGGTGTTCTTCCTTACGTAGGTAGGAAATAGTCATCGGGCATTCTGCTTGACCAAAGAGTTGGACAAACACCTGCCCCATCTTTCTGACTGCCTCCTTGAGGTCTTCCACATAGATAGGGGCTCCGCCATAGTTAATGCACTTAATAGAACGGAGATCATATTTATCGATCTCAGGAGAAGTAACGAGTCGCTTGATCATGGCCGGAGCGGCAAACATATTGGTGACTTTTCTTCTCTGAATGGTCTCAAAAACTGTTTTAGGATCAAAGGTTTTTACATGAAGAATAACATTCGCTGCTCCTTTAGCCACATTGGGTATACCATAAAGACCGCTTCCGTGGCTTAATGGTGCGGCATGAAGGATCACATCGTCAGGACCAAGAGGAGTCATATCCGCAAAAAAGTTCATCGTCATCATCATGATCACATGATGGGTTAACATTGCTCCTTTTGGTTGCCCGGTGGTCCCGGAAGTATAAAAAAGCCATGCTAGGTCATCCCGTTCAACATCTACATCAACAAAATTTGAGGATCTCCCTTTAAGCAATGTCTCATAATGAATCATTCCTTCCAGAGGATCAGTGATACAAATGTAGTGCTTCACTCTGGGCATTTCATCCTTAAGGGCATAGAGGGGATCTCTGAAGTCTTCGCCCAAAACGACGGCCACCGCTTCAGAATTGTCGATGATGAAAGCGCACTCTTTTGGATGGAGCCGGAAATTGATGGGGACCGTTCCTATTCCAGCCTTGAAACAAGCGAAAAGTATCTCGATGAATTCAGGGCAGTTATGTAAGAGGAGGACCACATTCCCCCCTTTCTTTATCCCTAAAGTTAAGAGGGCATTGGCCATTTTGTTAATTCGTTCGTTTGCCTGTTGATAGGTGAGCTCATAATCCCCATAGGCGATAGCTAGCCTTTCGGGATAGGTCCGAGCGCTCTTAGTAAAAAGCGTTCCAAGATTAATAGTCATAGAAATCCCCCTTTATCATTAAGTCATTACAATTGGAATACCAATCATCCTTATGCAAACTTACAAGTGATTCCACCATCGACAACGAGTTGGGCACCTGTCACATATTTGGCCTCATCGGAGGCAAGATAGAGAGCGGCATAAGCAACGTCCCAAGCATCACCCATGCTTCCCGTCGGACATTGCTTATCCCGAATTTCCATCATCTTAGGGATATCTCCAGCGGCATAAGCCTCTTTAAGAGGTTCGACGTAAAATGGGGTCCGCATCAATCCGGGGAGGATGGTGTTGGCACGAATATTTTTGGAAGCATATTGGAGAGCGATGCATTGAGTCAAACCAAGAATGCCTGCCTTCGTTGTATAATAGGTGATGTAAGGAACACCTGTATAGCGGATAGCGGCTATGGAAGATACATTGGTGATGACTCCGCCGCCTTGTTTTTCCATGTGAGGTATCACATATTTGGTCGTTAGAAACATACTTTTAAGGTTCACTGCCATAATCCGATCCCAAATTTCCTCACTGGTGTCCACGGGTCCGCCAGGTACTACATTGCCCACATTGTTATGAAGAATATCGATTCGATCATAGATCTCGATACATCGATCGACCATAGCTTTCACTTCGTCGGATTTAGTCACATTCACCTTCTGAATCGTGCAGGTCCCCCCTTCTTGGTCGATCATTGCTTTGGTTTCTTCAGCTGCCCTTGGATTAATGTCCACCGTAAAGACTTTTGCTCCTTCGCGTGCAAATATAACAGCCGTTGCTTTGCCATTACCCCAACCAGGTCCAATGGATCCGGCTCCTGTAACAATTGCAACCTTATTTTTTAATCGTTATCCCATTTTACTCCCTCCTTCCATCAAAAGGTTTTTAGCAAGACGAGTGCCAAAGATTATTAGACGATCCTCTTTTTTTAACTTATGAATTTCAAATAGTTTTTTCTTAAAAAGCGAACCAAGCTATTCTATAGGATTGGATAAGTAAGATAATCTCTCGCATTTTTGCGAATTATTTGCAAAATTACAAATGAATCTTGGATGAAATTGAGGGAATTATGAGAAGTTTATTTTTGAATTGTGTGATGCTTTATTTTGCGATAGAGGGTGGCAGGATGAATTTTTGCATAAAGGGAGGCTTTATTTAGTTCTTTGGGAAATTTCTTTAAAAGGTTCTCCACATACTTTTTGTCAAATAGTTCCTTGGCCTTTTCATAGGGATAATCCATAAACTCATAATCCTCTTCGGGATGAAAAGTAGTAATGTATTCAATCACCTCCTTATCAAGGATCGTATCACCTGTGTGAAGGACCACGATCCTCTCGATGACATTTTGAAGCTCCCTCACATTTCCTGGCCATTCATGGTTCATCAAAATTGGCAAGGCTTTGGGGTGGATTATTTTTTTATCTTTATTCATCGAGGAGCAATACTTTTCTATAAAATAGTTTGTGAGGGAAGGAATGTCTTCTTTTCTTTTCCTTAATGGAGGTAGGTCTATTTTGATCACATTGATTCTGTAGAAGAGGTCCTTTCTAAACCGTCTCTTGACCACTTCTTCTTTAAGGTCTTTATTGGTGGCTATGACCATCCTGACATCCACTGGATAAGGCTTTGTACCACCGACTCGATTGACTTCTTTCTCCTGGAGAGTTCGTAGCAACCTGACCTGCAGGGATGGACTGGCTTCCCCAACTTCGTCGAGGAATAAAGTCCCTCCATCGGCCTCTTCGAAATATCCCTTTGTCGTCTTAATCGCTCCTGTGAAAGCACCTCTCTCATACCCGAAAAGGGTCGTTTCCAGGAGATTTTCAGGCAACCCCCCGCAATCGATGGCTAAGAATACAGACTTCCTTCGGACACTATTCATGTGAATGGCCCTTGCCGTTAATTCTTTTCCTGTTCCGCTCTCCCCTTGGATGAGAACATTACTGTCTACTTCTGAAGCCTTTTTAATTAACTCAAAGACTCGCTGCATGACTTCACTTTTGCCAATAATGTTTTGGAATAATGAATCACTTTTCAATCTATTCTTCAGCAAAAGGTTTTCCCTTTCTAATTTCCCTTGATAGATTGCATTTTTAATGGTAATCAGGACCTTCTCCGTTTCTTCAAATGGTTTCATTAAGAAATCAAAAGCCCGAAGTTTCATTGCATGGACGGCATTCTCGACCGTTCCATAAGCCGTAACGATGATGACCGGGGTTAACTGATTGATCTCCTTGATTTGCCTCAAGATTTCTATCCCATCAGCATCCGGTAGTCGGATATCAAGAATGACAAGGTTATAAAAGGATTCTTTAAACGCATTTAATCCATCGGTCCCGTTTGGTGCGGTCCTCACTTCGCAATCGGTTTTTTCCAGAATTTTTTTAAAATATTCTCTCGAAAAGAGCTCATCATCGATGATTAATACTTTTTCTTCTTTAGCCACTGGATAGCATCGTTTCTAAGTCTTTCAGCTTGCAGAAAGGGTGATTATAAATGTGCTGCCCAAGCCTACTTTGCTTTCGACGTTAATATGGCCGCCATGATTCTTCACAATTTGATATGCAAAACTTAAACCAAGCCCATGCCTGTCCCCGTTCTTTTTGAGGGAAATGAAAGGTAGAAAGATTTTATTTAGATACTCCCTTGGAATTCCTATTCCAGTGTCTGAGAAAATAATTCTGATCTCTTTTTTCATCTCATCATATTTAGTTTCGACTCGAAGACTTCCTCCATCCTCCATTGCTTGAATAGCATTGGTCAATATGTTCAAAAAGCATTGTTTGAGTTGAATTCCATCCCCCAATATCGGTAAGACATTTGGGTCCGTCGATGTTTTAAAGGATACTTTGTTTAAGCTCTCTCCGAACTGTTCTCTTAGGGCTTGAAGCGAATTCGTTAGAACTTCATGGACATCCGTTTTTGAGAAGGTGAGATAAGGGTCTTTAATGCAGTTCAGGACAGTGGTGATAATTCTTAAACATTCTTTTCCAGCTCTTGAAATGGTCCCCGCCAGGGCCTTTTTTGGGTCTTGGATCTCCATTTCCTTCAACAACATTTCTGAAAAATTAACGACCCCAATTAATGGGTTGTTCAATTGATGGGCAATCCCTCCCATCAGTTCAGAATATAAAGCTAATTTTTCGCTCAAGTGTAATCTCTCTTCCATTTCCTTCTTCTCGGTTAGGTCGAAAAGCAGGTATAATTTTGCAATGGATTTGCCTCTGGTATTTTTGATGTCTGATACACGAATAGAGGCTGGGAAAGTAGTCTGGTCCTTCTTTAGACAGGTGATTTCCTTTGTCGCATAGAAATTTTTTCTATCCGATCCTCCGCTGAACTGGGTCCCCGTAAAGAGGAAGTCAATTTTTTTCTTCATCACCTCTTCTTCAATATAGCCAAAGATTGTCTCTGTGGTCTTATTGAAAATAAGGATTCTATCTGTGAGGTCTGTACTGATGACTATGTTGGGGGAGGAATCAATTAGGGATTCGAGAAAGTTCTTGGATTCTTGTAATTCCTTTGTTCTTTTTTCGACGAGTCTCTTCTCTTCCCCAAGTTCTTGGGCATGCTCGTGAAGGAGAATGAAGTATTTCTTTGAGGAAAAAGGAGCTCCCCTCGCCCGATAAGTTATCTGTTGGGAATAGTATTGGGGGATATAGCGGTCGATAATAATGTCGAAAGGAATTCCATTTCTCAATAGCTTACAATAGGGTTTTCTTACACCCTGTTCCAGGGTCTTTAGAAAGGCCGACTCGAATGTCTTTCCCAATATTTGTTCTCTTTCAATTTGTGATGTTTCCTCCTGTTTTTTATTCATTCTGATTATTTTCCCATTTTTATCGAGGATCATCATACCGATGGGTATATTTTCAATTAAATCATCTGCGAAACTTAAGCGATTCGCTCTTCTTTTACTTTTCCTATGCATGACCTTTTCCACCATCTCTTCCAATTTGATTTTTTCAAATAAAGGGTTGTAGAATTACAAAATATTCGCAAAATTGCAAAAAAAACTTCTCTTTAAATGCTCTTATAGTACTCAAATTTCTTACTTAAAGCAAATTATTTTAAATCCAGATAACTTATAAACTAATAGAGACTGTTCCGAAAAAACTCGGAACTAGGTAAAAAATAAGGACAAACCTGTCATTTTTTGATCAACCTAATATAAGGCCAATAAACCGATGATTTAAAGCCAAATTATTTTAGCTAAACCTTAAAAGGCTCTGAAAAGATTATAGATTTTGTTCTAATAAATTTTTGAAAGCATTTTTTCACTTTTTTTCGGAACAGTCTCTAATACTTTTCAAAAGATATTGGCACATATCTTGCTGATTTATCAAAGTTTACATATTAAATTGTAAATCCTGACGCAGAGCCAAGAATCGCCCTCGCCAGAGTTGAACCGTGGGTCTCGACATGCCTACAGCTTTGGCAATGTCTTTGTTCAAAACACCCTTAGCAGCCAGGGTAATGATCTTTGCTCTCAACACCTTCCGATAAGGGAGGTTCCGCCTTCGGGTCCAATTGTCCAAAGTGGTGCGTTCTTCAGGACTCAATGTAATAGGAATTGTTGTTCTGCTCATGCATGACACTATATCAAAGGTCAACATAAAAGTCGACTTATTTATGAGTCAATACACTGATAGATCACATACTGTGATCATTATACCAGGAGGGAACCATGAGATTTAAGGATAAAGTGGTAATTATAACGGGGAGTGGGCAAGGAATTGGGCAATCAATCGCCAAGGCCCTCGCACGGGAGGGGGCATCTCTGGTGATTAACGATATCAATGTGGACGCGGCGCGAAAAACGGCTGAGAAGATAAAGGAAGCATTCCACACGGACGCATTATTTGTTCGGACGGACGTGAGGAGCCGCGACGCTATATACAGCCTGATAGAGCTTTGTATGCAGAATTTCGGTCGGATCGACATCCTCGTCAATAATGCGGGATTCTGCCCGCTGACAAAGATAGAGGATATCACCGAACAAGAATGGGATGAGGTGCTTAACATCAACCTTCGAGGGGTTTTTTTCTGTTCTCAGGCCGTAAGTCCCATTATGAAAGAACAGCGACGAGGAAAGATTCTCAATATGGCCTCTCTCGCTGGGAAAATAGGCGGCATATCCTCTGGAATTCATTATTCTATTGCTAAGGCGGGGGTTATCTGCCTCACGAAATGCTTTGCACGGGCCTTAGCACCCTTTGGCGTGACGGTAAATGCCATCGCGCCGGGTCCCATCGACACACAGATGACGCAGGCCTTCCCCCCTGACGTGAGGGCTAATCTGGTCCAAACGTGTCCTCTGGGAAGATTTGGTGATGTGCAGGATATTGCCGAGGCAGCCCTCTTCTTGCTCTCAGACGGTAGTAATTACATTACCGGAGAAATATTAGATGTAAACGGGGGTTTGTTAATGGACTGATACTCACTTTTTCTCATAAAAACCTCAAGAAAGGAAACAGCGCAGGATAATACTCTTGAATCAGATGCTTCGCGAAGCTCCAGAAGTCAGAAGAGTACTCTGTGCCCTTAAACAGTTGATGCTCGGTATCAAATGCGGCTTGACAGATACCACTTCAGGTCTGAGTGCCAGCCTTGCTACCGGAATGGTGGCTGACATGATAATTGAATCTGGTAGTACGGTTATTAAGGGGAGCATGAAATAGTTTACACTTCTATTCTCAAGGAATTGTCATTGCGAGCCCGAAGGGCGTAGCAATCTTGTTGTTAGTTTGAGATTGCTTAGTCGCTAAAGGCTCCTCGGAATGACGTACTGGGGGCTGTCAAGAAGGGAGGTGAGAAGAAATTACAAGTAGTACTCAGCTACGGGGAGATCCCTAATGGAAAGGGTTTGTTCTTCATGGATAGTCCGGGCCTACCCCCGAGGCCCTTACGGGTCTCAGTGCTGCGGGGGCCCAACTCGTCATTTTTTCTACAGGAAGGGGATTTTTTTCGGGTTCTCCTATTTCTCTTGTTGTCAAGATTACCCAAAACCCCAAGACGGCCTAGTGGTTTGAAGGGGCGCCAAACTTATGATGCTCATTGGGATACAACCCAACTTGAATCGGGCCTTGATTTTTAGATTCCTAATACTACTTCGATAATTCGAAAGTAAGTTAATTGAGGCAATTGAAGTGTAGAACGATGAGAATCTGAGGCTGACCAAACACTTTTTATAAAAAGGAGGTAAATTAAAATGAGAAGGAAGATGTTTATCATGCTCGTAATAGTAACAATTATTACTTTTTGTCTATCAGGTGTTGTTGGCGCTAAGGAGTGGAATCTCAAGGTCAACCATATTGGGGGAGCCACAGATCGAGCTGGCGTCATACTGGGGAGTTGGTATCTCATGGACAGGATTGAGATGGAAACCAAAGGCCGTATCAAATACAAGAAATTCCCCGGTTCACAATTGGCAAGGCCACCAGAGGTACCTCTCGCCTTACAGAAGGGAGTTATTGACATACATGGCACAGGAGGACTTTCTTTTTACACAGGAATTGCTCCTGAGATCGGTTTTAACATGGTTCCTGGTATTATCGATAATTGGGAAGTTGCCGACAGGATCTTTAAACATCCTGAAATTATCGGAATAATCGAGAGAGCTTGGAACAAGGCTAATGGCCACTGGTTAGGTTCTAACCCCTCACCAGGTCAGACGTATTATTTGAATAAGGAAATAAAGACAATCGATGATTTTAAAAAACTGAAATTAGGCAGTTCCGGCGGAATGTTTGACAAATTTTCCAGTCTTTTAGGGGCGGCAGTTATTACTCTCCCTCCCGCAGAACGGTACACTGCCATGCAAAATAAAACGATCGATGGTATTACAGCCATGGTCTCTGGTCTCGAAGACTATAAGTGGGGTGAAGTAATTAAATACGCTGTTATGCCTCACCTAATCGACCCAAATGTCATGGGCGTGGTAATCCGTAAGGATCTATGGGATGAATTCCCTGAAGACATAAAAGAAGCAGTTGATAGAGCGGTTCAATGGCACTGGCTTTTCATGAAGGATTGGGTCACAAACTATCTTTACAAGTTTGAAGAGCCCGTCATTTACAAGAAATACGGGATAAAAGTAGTTAATCTGTCATCCACCGATAGAGCAAAGTACCGGAATGCGTTTGAAGAGATGGAGAATGTGTTTGCCCAGCAAAGTCCTGAATGCAAGCAACTCGTAGAGATTTATAGAAAAGAGTTTAAGAAATATAAGAACGTCGATGAAGTGATAAAAGATGAAAAAAGCAGATATAAGGAGTATGGGATAAAGTAACCATCAACAACCAATCCTTATGCGAACAGATCCGAGACCATTCTACACGGGAAGCAAGGAAGGGTTTCATCCTTTCTTGTTTCCCGAAAAGACCTGAGGATAACAAAGGAGTTATAACCCGGGAACGATGAAAATGGGAATTCAGCTATAGGTGGATCAATATCCAGGGCTACTCTGATAGCATTGGGGAAGCAGGACTAAACTAAGTACCAAGGTTTTGCTGGTTCATCAATTTACGATATTATAGAGGAGGACTGCAAACTTATGACTCAATATAGTATTAACAGCCTATGCTATGAGGGAAATGTGAGTGAGAGATTGAACAGAGAAAGACTCTCTCGAGATATATAAAGGATTACTTTAGATTAATTTTACAAACGGTGATAGGTAGTCTCAGCTGTACAGCTAAGGTTAGGGCATAATTATTTTAATCGAGCCTTGATTCCTACTATAAATTAGCAAGTTTGGGAGGAAAAAGAGAAGAGATTCGAAAGTAAGTTAATTGCGGCAATTGAAGTATAGAACGATGAGGAACTAAGGCTAACCAAACACTTTTTACGAAAAGGAGGTAAGCGAAAATGGGAAAGAAGATACTTTTCATGGTTGCAGCAGTGGCAATTATTTCTTTTTCTGTAGTAGCTATTGCTGGCGCTAAGGAGTGGAATCTCAAGGTCAACGCTATGCCAGGAGCCACAGATCGAGCTGGCACCATAGTGGGTGGTTGGTATCTCATGGACAGGATTGAAATGGAAACCAAAGGCCGCATCAAATACAAGAAATTCCCCGGTTCACAATTGGCAAAGCCACCAGAGGTACCTCTAGCCTTACAGAAGGGAGTTATTGACATACATATCACAGGAGGAGTTTCTTTTTACACAGGAATTGCTCCTGAGATCGGTTTTAACATGGTTCCTGGTATTATCGATAATTGGGAAGTTGCCGACAGGATATTTAAACATCCTGAAATTATCGGAATAATCGAGAGAGCTTGGAACAAGGCTAATGGCCACTGGTTGGCCTATGTGCCAGGACCAGGTCAGATGTATTGTTTGAATAGGGAAATAAAGACCATCGATGATTTTAAACAACTGAAATTAGGCAGTTCCGGCGGGATGTTTGACAAATTTTCCAGTCTTTTAGGGGCGGCAGTTGTTACTGTCCCTCCGACAGAACGGTACACTGCCTTGCAAAATAAAACGATCGATGGTATTACAGGCATGGTCTCTGGTCTCGAAGACTATAAGTGGGGTGAAGTGATTAAATACACTATTATACCTCATATAATCGTACCACATGTCTATGGCGCGGTAATCCGTAAGGATCTATGGGATGAATTCCCTCAAGACATAAAAGAAGCAGTTGATAGAGCGTGTCAATGGCACTGGCTTTTCATGAAGGATTATACGACAAACTATCTTGACAAGTTTGAAGAGCCCTTTACTTACAAGAAATACGGAATAAAAGTAGTTAATCTGTCATCCACCGATAGAGCAAAGTACCAGAAAGCGTTTGAAGAGATGGAGAATGTATTTGCCCAACAAAGCCCTGAATGCAAGCAGCTCATAGAGATTTATAGAAAAGAGTTTAAGAAATATAAGAATGTCGATGAAGTGATAAAAGATGAAAAAAGCAGATATAGGGAATATGGGATAAAGTAACCATGGACCGTTGGGCATCGATTTTTTTTCGAAGTGAGGGGGAACGGTAATGGCAACTCTTACAAAACTCACCCAAACCTTAAGAAGCATCGTTGCATGGATAGCATTCTTGATTACATTCGTAATCGTATATGACACCATCTTAAGGTACTTCTTCAGGGCTCCGAGCGAATGGCCTTCCTATTTTTCCACATATGGGTTCGCATATTTGATTATGCTCGGTGGACCCTATGTCCAAATGTCCCATTCCCACATTAGAACGGATGTTATACTCTCTAAGCTTAATTTAAAAGCAAAGACTATATCAGAAGTCGTGTTTTCATTTTGTCTTATAATCTTTTGCGCCGTACTGTCATGGTCGGGGTGGGTCTCCTTTTGGGAAAGTTTGATCTTAAAGAGAGTTCAAGCTGGAGTCTTGGCCTGGCCCCTGTGGCCGCAACTGGTGGTCATACCTGTTGGGGCTACACTAACTGGTCTATGGGGAATAGTAGACTTTTTCAACAACCTGTGCCTCCTTTTCAGAGGTTGTCGAAGTGGGGAAAATGTGAAGATAGGAGATCAACAGGGAGGTAAATAATGTGGTTAGATCAATTAATGCTTTGGGGATCAATGGTGATACTCATCCTTTGGGGATGTCCAATTACTTATGCCATAGGTATTGTTTCAGTTGTTGCGGCATGGTTCGTATGGGGAGGAATGGGCGGGATTTTTTTAGTTGCAACCACAGCTGCCGAGGTTACGACTCTCTCCCTGCTCTTAGCCATACCTCTCTTCGTTTTCATGGCAAAGATTCTGGAAATAAGCGGTATTGCAGAAGAACTGTTTGAAGTGATGTATGTCTGGTTTGGCCGTTTGCACGGCGGTCTTGCAATAGGGACTACGGCCACAGGTTGTATTCTTGGAGCTATGATGGGAGCTTCCCCAGCCAGTACCGCTATCCTGTCATCCATGGCTATTAAGCCAATGTTAGACCGTCACTACGATAAACGATTAGTAACTGGTGTCATTGCTTCCAGTGGAGCTCTCGCTATTATCATCCCACCGAGTATTCTCATGCTTGTCTATTCCTCACTGACCGGTATTTCTCCTGGGGCTATGTTTATTGGTGGTTTCATACCTGGATGTTTTGTAGGCCTTCTTTTTTCCATTTATATTGCTATAAAATGCTACCGAAATCCAGATATCGGACCGGCAATAAAAGAAAGGTACAGTTTGTGGAGAAAAATAAAAGTACTCAAAGCTGTATTGTTTC
>Ga0315274_10009903_pt1 | contig 13750 bp, 14 predicted proteins | sample YL17G02_20_MG_FD_203700 | JGI IMG/M metagenome (GOLD analysis project Ga0315274, IMG submission 203700) | Sediment microbial communities from Yellowstone Lake, YNP, Wyoming, USA - YL17G02_20 | ecosystem: Environmental > Aquatic > Freshwater > Lake > Sediment | place: USA: Wyoming | collected...
GGCCCCCCCCCCCCCCCCGGCCGCCGCACGATGGTGTCGGTGTGGAGGCTGACGAGCCAGCGTCCCCGGGCCGCCGCCGTCCCGACGTCCATCGCGCCGGCGTGGGCGCCGACGGCGTCGGGTTCGGTCGCGGCTCCGCGCTCGATCAGGCGGATCCAGCCGACCCGCCGCAGGTACTCGAGCGACCCGTCCCGGCTGTCGTTATCGACGACGATCGCCTCGTAGGGCACGTCGGTCAGCCGCCGGATTGCCCTCAGGCACAGCCGCACGAGGTCCTCCGTCTGGTAGTGGGGGATCACGATGGACGCCAGGCCCTCGGGCGTCTGGCGGCCTTCCCGGATGTCCTGAAGCAGCCCGCGGTCCAGCATGGCCGGTCCCCGCTACGCGCTGGTCCGCCCGATCAACTCGCCGAGCGCGGCGACGACCTCGTCGGGACGGATCTTCCACATACACTCGAGCGTCCCCCGGGGGCACCGCTTCTCCTGGCAGGGCCCGCACGGGACGACGCCCTGGAGCCGGATCTCGCGGTCGTACCAGATCTCGGTCCGGACGATCTCGGTGGGTCCGAACAGGGTGACGACGGGCCGCCCGAACGCGACGGCGAAGTGCCGCAGACCGCTGTCGATGGCCACGACCGCGCGCACGTGGCGGACGACCGCGCGGGCCGATGCGAGGTCGATCCCGTGGCCGTGGAACGACGCGCATGCGCCGGCGGCCGCCTGGATGGCCGCCGCCGCGTCGGCCTCGTGCGGCCCGCACAGGATAGCCGACTCGAGGTCCAGTTCCGCCCGGGCCGCGCGCACCAGCGCGCCCCAGTGCTCGGCCGGCCACATCTTCGAGGGGCCGTAGGAGGCGCCGGGACAGAGAAGGAGCGTACGCCCGGGCTCCAGGCCCAGGGCGCGCCAGGCCTCGGCGGCCTTCGCCTCGTCGGCCGGCGTGGTCCCGAGTTCCATGCGCCGGTCGTCCGTCGGCGCGCCCAGGAGGGCGGCTAGGCGGAGGTAGTAGGTGATCTGCGGCGACGAGACGATCCGGCCGTCCCTCTTCTCGGGCGGCACGGAATCCGTGAGGAGGAAACCGCGTCCGCCCCGGGCATAGCCGATCCGCCGCCGCACGTTTCCCATCCGAAAGAGAAGGGCGGACCGGAAACTGTTCGGCAGCAGCACGCCCGTGTCGACCCGTTCCCGGCGCAGCCGCGCCGCGGCGCGCCAGAGCCCCTCGGCCGATTTGCCGGCCTCGATGAGCCCGTCGGTCCAGGGATTGGGTTCCAGGATGCGCCGCAGCCCCGGCCGGACGACCGCCAGAAGCCGGTCCTTCGGGAAGCGGGCGCGGAGGGCCCGCAGCGTCGGCGTGGCCATCACGACGTCGCCCACCCAGTTCGGCATCGCCAGCGCCAGCGTCATGACTTCCTTTCCACGACCAGGAGCGTGACCACCATCAGTTGCAGAAGGATGGCGATCTGGAGATATAACATCTTGTCCTGGCCGGGCATCGTCCAGTCGATGACGAGCGGCATCCCGATGGCCGAGAACAGGGCCGCCGCCTGGAGGACATAGGCGAGCAGGCGCAGGAGCGACAGGCTCGGCGCCTGGCGCGCGCGAGCGGAGCGGCGAAGTTCCGTCAGCACCTCGCGGAGCAGGCCGTCGTCGGCGCTACGCGGCGGCGGGGGAGGGGCCTGGGGGCCGGGCGGCGCGGCGGCAGACGCGGCCCGCTGCGGCTCGCCCCGGTCCGCGGCCTCGGCCGGCTCCTCGGGCGGAGGGAGCAGGATGGGGACGGGGGCCTTCTCCTCCGGCGGCTCCTGGGGCGCCCTCTCTTCCAGCATCTCCTCTTCGAGGTCTTCCAGCTCCTCCTCTTCGAGGTGTTCCAGCACCTCCTCCTCGGGAGGCGGCTCCTGGGCCGGCTCCTCTTCGAGACGTTCCTCGTCGGCCAGCCCCCCCTCGGCCAATCCTTCCTCGGTCCATTCCGCCGGGGGAGGCTCCTCCGCGGGTGGTTCCTCCGCCGCCTCGGGGTGCGGCACCGGCGGCACGTCCTGGTGCGCGGGCGGCTCGGCCGGCGGCTCCCAGGCGGGAAGCGGCGCCGCCGGGCGCCGTTCGGGCGGCGCGGCCACGCCGAGGATGACGTCGGCGGCCGCATCCAGGTTCGCGGCCTCGGCGTCGGGCGGGTCGACCTCGGGCGGACGGGCACGTTCGAGCCCCGGCGGGGCGGGCAACTTGATCGTCCGCACGCCGGCGGCCCGGCCCGCCCCGACGTCGCGCCAGGAATCGCCCACGACCCACGACGCCCCGAGATCCAGGCCCAGGTCCTCCGCGGCCCTCAGGATCATGCCCGGGCGCGGCTTGCGGCACTCGCAGTCGACGGCCAGGTCCTGGCGCACGGCCTTCGCAGGGTCAGGATGGTGGGGGCACGCATAGTAGGCGTCGACGTGGACACCGAGCATGTTGAGTTGGGCGTCGAGGGCCTCGTGGAAGCGCGTGAGTTCGGCTTCCGTCAGCAGGCCGCGCGCGACGGCCGACTGGTTGGTGATGACGACGAGTTTGTAGCCCGCGCCGGCGAGCCGATCGAGGCCGCGCACGGTCCCGCCCAGGATGCGGATCTGCTCGAGACGCAGGGGGTACCCGGTGTCCTCGATGAGGGTGCCGTCGCGGTCCAGGAACACGGCGGGATGGCGAGCAGGTGTCACGCGGGTCGATCCCCTTTCGGGCGCGCAAAAAGCGACGTCTCGACGTAGCCGCAGAAGAAGTGCAGCAGGGCCAGGTGCCCCTCCTGGACCAGGGCGGCCGAGTCGGCGGGGACACAGAGGGCGACGTCGCACAGGGCCTTCAGTTTGCCGCCGCTGGCGCCGGTCATGCCTATGACCCGGGCGCCGCGCTGCCGCGCCTTGGCGGCCGCGCGGAGGACGTTCGCGCTCGTGCCGCTGGTCGACAGGGCCCACAGCAGGTCCCCCTCGCGGACGAGGGCCTCGACCTGGCGCTCGAAGATCCGCTCCACGTCGTAGTCGTTTGCGATGGCCGTCAGGAGGCTCGTGTCGGCCGTCAGGGCGACGCAGGGCAGGGCGGGGCGGTCGAACTGGAACCGGCCCACCAGTTCGCCCGCGATGTGCTGGGCCTGCGAGGCGCTTCCGCCGTTGCCGCACACGTACACGGTGCGGCCGGCGCGGAGCGTCTCGAGCATCATCTCGGCCGCCTGCGCCGCGGGCCCGGCCAGGGAGTCGGCCATGCGGCCGAGGACCTCGATCGTGCGGCGAACGTGGTCGCCCAGCGACTCGGTCACTTCGCGCCTCCCTTCCTCGCGGACTGCGGCGGCCTGCCTTCGGAGGCCTGGATGCGGCGCACGAGTTCCGAGGTGCTCAGGCCCTTCAGGAGCGGCGCCAGGACGACGCGCCCGCCGTAGGACTCGACGAAGTCGCGGCCCACCACGCCCTCCAGCCCATAGTCCGCTCCCTTGACGAGGACGTCCGGCCGCACGCGCTGGATGAGCCCGAGGACCGATGGTTCGTCGAAGATCGTAATATAGTCGATGACCTCGAGGGCCGCCAGGACGCGGGCCCGTTCGTCCTGCGAGCAGATCGGCCGGCTCGGCCCCTTGTTGGCGCGGACGCTCCGGTCGGAGTTGAGGCCGACGACCAGGACGTCGCCCTGCGCGCCGGCGAACTCCATGTACGTGACGTGGCCGGAGTGAATCAGGTCGAAGCAGCCGTTCGTGAACGCGATGGAGTGGCCCATGGCGCGGTGGCGGGCCAGGTCGGCGAGCAGGTGGTCGAGCGTGCGGACCTTGCTGCCGGCGTGGCGCCCCTCCTCGAGGAGTTCGGCGATCATCTCCTCGCGCGAGACGGTCTGGACGCCGAACTTCTGGACCTCCAGGCCGCCCGCCACGTTCGCGAGCCGCACGGCGTCGACGAGCGGCGCTCCGGCGGCCAGGACCATCGCGATGACCGAGATCACCATGTCGCCGGCGCCCGCGTTGTCGTAGACCGGCCGCGGCCGCGTGGGCACGGCCTGGCCCGGCTTGCCGCGGACGGCCAGGTAGGCGCCGTCCTTGTCGAGCGTCACGACGAGGGCATCGAGGCGCAGGTCCCGGACCAGGCGGCGGGCGGCGCGCCGGATCGCGTCGTCGCCGGCCAGCCGCATGCCGGACGCCAGTTCCGTCTCCAAGCGGTTGGGCGTCAGCAACGTCGCCCCCCGGTACTTCGAGTAGTCGGGCGCCTTGATCGGGTCGGCCACGACGGGCACGCCGAGGCGCCGGCCGCGGCGGATGATCTCCTGGGCCAGGCGCGGCGTGACGACGCCTTTGTTGTAGTCGCTGAGGACGACGAGGTCGGCAGTCCGGAGGGCCGGGCCGATCTTCGCCAGAAGGCGGTCCTCGACCTGGCGCGGCAAGGGCCTGGTGTCCTCGCGGTCGACGCGCAGGACCTGCTGGGGGTGGCGATGCTGGGCCCGGCCCACGAAACGGGTCTTGATGGTCGTGGGGCGGTCGGCCAGGCGCAGGACGCCGCCCGCGCGGGCGCCGGCGGCCTTCAGTTCGCCAAGAATCTCGGCCCCGAGCGCGTCGCGCCCGAGGACGCTGAAGACCGAGACCCGGGCGCCGAGGACGGTCAGGTTGCTGACCACCGATCCGGCGCCGCCGAGGCGGTTCTCCTCGCCGGCGACGCGAAGGACCTGGACGGGCGCCTCGGGGCTGATGCGCTCGGCGTCGCCGAAGACGTAGCGATCGCGCATGAGGTCGCCCACCACCAGGACGCGCGGGCGGCCGAGCCGCTCGATCAGTTCGATCAGATGGTTGTGCATCCGGGGCTCCTGCTTCGCCTCCCGCTCCGGCAGCGCCAGCGGCCTGAGGAGCGCGGGAGGACCTCGTGGCGGCCCGTCAGCGCGGGCCCGTCATCCGCCGAGGAGGCCGCCGATGCGGTCCTCGAGAACACCGGCGCCTTCCCCGACCCGCAGCGTCACCTCGAGCGCCGCAATCTCGACGGCGGCCGGCGCCCTCTCCCCGACCGACAGGCGGCGCCATTTTACAGAATCCTTGCCCGTCGTCACAAGCATCTTGGCGCCCGCCGCCGCGGCGCCGAGCAGCACGTCGTCCAGATCGGCGTCCGTGTAGTCGTGATGGTCGGGGAAGGCGCGCCAGAAGACGATCCGGGCGCCCAGGGCCTCGAGCGTCCGGCGGAAGGCGTCGGGGTGGCCGATGCCGCAGGCGGCCGCGATCCGCTCGCCGCGCAGGGCGTCCGGTGCCTGCCGGGTGCCGTCCAGGCCGACGAGGGCGCTCGGCTCGTGCCGCGCCGTGAGGACCGGCGTCCCCCGCCGCAGGCGGGCGGCGATTGACTGCTCCAGGCGGTCGAGGTCCGATCCGCCGACCTGGTCGGACCGCGTGATGACAACGAGGTCCGCGCGGCGGAGGGCAGAGGGCGGCTCGCGCAGGGTGCCGCGCGGCAGCAGGCGTCCGTAGCGGCCGCCCGGCCCGAACGGCCGGAGCGCGTCGACCAGCACGATATCGAGGTCGCGCGCCAGACGGCGATGCTGGAAGCCGTCGTCGAGGACGGCCACGTCGCACGGATTCCCCCGGAGCCAGTCGAGGATGGCGGCCCGGCGGTCGGGGTCCTGAAGGTGCGGAACGTCGGGACACAGGGCGGCGAGTTCGCGGGCCTCGTCGTTGGGCTGCCCCGCCCCGGCCCGGTAGCCGCGGCTGACGATGACGGGGCGGCCGCCCGCCCGGGCCACGAGCCGCGCGACGCAGGCGACCATGGGCGTCTTGCCCGTCCCGCCGACGGTCAGGTTGCCGACGCTGATGACGCGGCACGGAACGCGCCGGACGACCCCCGGCAGCCGCAGCCACAGGCCGCGCGCCGCGAGGCCGAGGCGGTAGAGCAGGGCGAGCACCGAGAGGCCCGCGCGGGCGAGGGCGGCCAGGGGGCCGCGCCGCTCGCCCGAGACGAAGGCCCACCACCGGGCCTCGGGTCCCGGGCCCGCGGACGGCGCGTCTTGCGCTGAGGCGGTCGGTTCCATGGGGCACCGGCGCCCGGCCGGCGGGCTACGGGCGCTTGAGCCGGTCGATGATGGCCCGGCCCATGTCGCGGGTCCCGACGGCCGTCGGGTCGTCGCGGTTCGGCTTGAGGTCGTACGTGACGCGCCGGCCCTCGGCGATGACGGCGGCGACGGCGCGCTCGAGGCGGTCGGCGGCGTCCGTCTCACCGAGGTGGCGGAGCATCAGGACGCCCGAGAGGATGAGGGCCGTCGGGTTGACCTTGTCGAGGCCCTTGTACTTGGGGGCGGACCCGTGGGTGGCCTCGAAGACGGCGGCGTCCCGGCCGACGTTGGCGCCCGGCGCCACGCCCAGACCCCCGACGAGGCCCGCGCAAAGGTCGCTCACGATGTCGCCGTAGAGGTTCGGCAGGACGAGGACGTCGTAGAGTTCCGGCTTCTGGACAAGTTGCATGCACATATTATCGACAATGCGATCCTCGAACTCCACGTCGCTGTACGACCGGGCGACGCTCCGCGCGACCTCCAGCCACAGGCCGTCCGAGAACTTCATGATGTTGGCCTTGTGGACCGTGGTGACCTTGCGGCGGCGGTTCTCGCGGGCGTAGCGGAAGGCGAAGTGATGGATCCGCTCGGTGGCCTCGACGCTGATGGGCTTCAGGCTGATGCCTGTCGTGTCGGGCGGCGTCCTGATCTTCTTCTCGCCCAACTCGTTGGCGAGCGCGTGGACGCGCCGGGCGCCGTCCGTGCCCCGCGCGAACTCGACGCCCGCGTACAGGTCCTCGGTGTTCTCCCGCACGACCACCAGGTCGATGTCCGCGTAGCGGCTGCGGACGCCCGGGTAGGACTTGCACGGCCGCAGGCACGCGTACAGGTCCAGGGCCTGGCGCAGGTGAACGTTGACGCTGCGGAAGCCGGTGCCGACGGGCGTCGTGACGGGGGCCTTGAGGGCCACGCGCGTCCGCCGGATGCTGTCCATAAGGCGCTCCGGCAGGGGCGTCCCGTGCTTCTCGAGGCAGTCGACGCCGGCCTCCTGCTCGTCCCAGCGGATGGCCACGCCGGTCGCGTCAATGACGTCGCGGGCCACGGCGGCCAGTTCGGGCCCCGTCCCGTCTCCCAGGATGAGCGTGACCTCATGTGCCATCGCGTGCCTCGCGCACGTCAAGGGAATCGCCGCCCCAACCCGGCGGCAGGATGCTCCGGCAGCCCCAAGGGGGCCGCTCATGCTACGGGGTACGGCCGGAGCGGTCAACTCTTTTCGCGCGCGGCCCGCGGCAGGTGGTCCAGGAGTTCCTGGAGGCCCGAGACGCGGAGGTCAGGCGGGTGGCGGCACGCGTCCGGAAACCGCCCGCCGCGGACGACCAGCGCGGTCCGCATGCCGACGCCGGCGGCCCCGCCGATGTCCTCAACAGGCGCGTCGCCGACAAACAGGGCGCGCTCAGGCGGCACGCCCAGCCGCCGCAGCGCCTCCAGGAAGATCCGCGGGTCCGGCTTCCGGACGCCCACGTCGGAACTGAAGAGCCGCACCTGCAGCAGCCCCGCCAGGCCGAACTTCTCGGCCTGCTGCTCCCAGAGGTAGTCGGGCGTCCCCCAGGGCGTGTTGGAGATGAGACCCAGCCGGTAGCCGCGCTCGACCAGGGCCCGCAGGGTCGTGAGGGTGTCGCCGTAGGCCCGGCCCTCGATCACGATGGGGCGCAGGCACGCCTCGGCCATCTGCGGCAGCGTGTGCCCGGACACGGCGCGGATGACGCGGCGCAGCGCGATGGCGGCCCGGTGGGCGAGGGCGGTCTCGGGCCCCGCGCGGCGGCGGCGCCCGTGAGCGACCTCGGGGGAGGGCAGCCGCGCCGCGGGCGGCAGGAGTTCCGCCTCCGGGCGCACGAGGAACGAGATGGCCCCGCGCACGCATCGCACGGCCAGGGCCGGGCGGCTCGGCAGGGGATAGTCCACCAGCGTGCCGCCCATGTCAAACAGGACCGCCTCGACCTGTTCGAGCGCCACGGCGACTCCGATCGCAAGGGCCGCTTCCAGATACTACCTTTCCGGAAGCGCCGCTAGAAGCGCTTGTCGGGGTTGAAATCGTCGTCGGTCAACCCGGGGTTGGGCACGAGGTTGAGGTAGCGGTATTGACTCAGGAGCGTGCCGTCCCAGTTGAACGCGTCCGACCGGACCGGCAGGAGGAACTGCTGGTCGATGTAGATCGTGAGGATGTGGCACGGATAGCCTTTCCCCTGGGGGAGGGTCCGCTTGAAGACGTAGGCGGGCCGGCCGTTCTCCTGGCGGAGGCCGAGGTATTCGAGTTTGAGGTCGCCCTTGGCCTGGGCCGCCTCGCACTGGGGGATGATGAAGCGGAGCATATTGCCGAGGCCGCCCGCCGTCACGGGCCGCCGGCTGTGCTTCAGGGCCGTATCGCTGGTGGGCGAGAGTTTCACGGTGGGGAACAGCAGGGCGACCAGGCCGACCGGATGGACCACGATCTTGTGATCGAACTTGTCCTGGACGTAGGTGACGTCCTGGCCCTTGCTCGGCGTGACGAACTCCAGGCGCAGGCTGAACGGCTTCTCGCGGAACTTCATGCGCATGGTCTCGACCTTCTGGAGTTTGCCGCCGATCTCCTCCTGCTTGACGAAGTCGCAGACGTAGCCGGTGACGCGCTGCTCGTACCACTGGAGGCTCAGACGCAGGAGTTCCAGCGGGCTCGTCTTGGCCAGGGCCTCCGTCTCTTCGGGGCTCTTGGGGTGGATGACCTGCCGGCCCTCGGGCGTCAGGCCATCGTCCGCCGGGGCGCCCGCGGCCGTCGAGGGGCCGCCGGCCACGCCCCATGCGAGCCCCGCGACCCCCAGCCCGACGGCCAGCCAGCCGAGGAGCGGCGCAGCCCGCAGCAAGGCCCCGCGACGGCGCCGGCAGTGCCTGCGTCGGGAAGCCGCGTGGGCCGTCGAGAGCGCCTCGTTCCGCTGGCGGCGGGTCGGGGTCAGGGCACGATGCCTCGGGTAAGCAGGATAGGGAACAGGGCTTGGGTTCGTTTGCTCTGGGAGACGCTGCGGAAGCCGGTGGAGCGCATCAGGTCTCGCATGTCGAGCGCATCGCGATGCCAGACGTCGCCCTCGACGCGGGTGATGATGACGTCGTACATGATGCGCCCGACGAGGTTGTCGCGGAACCCGTCCACGACGAGCAGGCGTCCGCCCCGCCGCAGGACGCGGAACATCCCGCGCACGACGGCGCGCTGGTCGGGGTAGTGGTGGAAGGAGTTCGCACAGGTGACGGCGTCGAACGTCCCGGAAGCGAACGGCAGGTGCTCGCTGTCGCCGACCGCGAGGCGCACGCGGTCGCCCTCGCCGTTGAGTTTGGGGCGCACCTGGTGGAGCATCGGCTCGCACAGGTCGAGGCCGACGACATAGCACCCGCGGCGCGCCAGCCGCCGCGCCAGTTCCCCCGTGCCGCAGCCGATGTCCAGGACCCGGGCGCCGGCCCGGATGCCCGCGAGTTCGTCCAGGAGCATCGCGTGGCCCGGCTCGAACAGGAAGCGGTTCAGCAGGCTGTCGTCGTACGTGGCGGCCCACTCGCTGAACTCTTCCTGGGCCTTCTCCTTGAGTTCGTGCGTCAGCATCGTTTGCTCTGGCGGACTGCCCGATGGTCCCATAACCCCTCACGAACCCTATCGGCCATTTGTCCCGTCATTGTACAGGGCATTGCCGGAAAAGCCAAGCCCCAAGCCGTGCCAAGTAAGGTCCCTTGTCGCCGCCGGGGCCGCCCGGTAGAATCGGTCACGGTCTGGGGGAAGGTTCAGCGATGGTTGAACTGGCCGCCATCGCCGGCAGCAGTTTCGTCCTGGCGTTGTCGGGGGCCCTGATGCCCGGCCCGCTCCTAGCGGCCACGATCGCCGGGAGCCACCGGCAGGGGTTCTGGTACGGCCCTGCCGTGGCCCTGGGCCACGCCCTGATGGAAGTGCTGATCCTGGCGGTCCTGGTGTCGGGCCTTTTCGTGATGCTGCGGAGCCCGTGGACGTCGGTCGTCATCAGCGCGGTGGGGGCGGCGGCCATGGTCTGGATGGGCATGGGCCTGGCCAGACAAGCCCTGCGGCCTGAGGGCGCCGGGGCCGCGTCGGCCCTGTCCGGCATGCGGGCCGTCCCGGCCGGGGTGGTCACGACGGTCCTGAACCCCTACTGGTACCTGTGGTGGCTGGTGGCCCCGTCGCCGCTGCTCGTGGCAGCCCTGAACGTGGGCTGGACGGGGATCGCGGCCTTTTTCGTCGGGCACGTGAGCGTCGACGTGATCTGGTGCGCGGTGGTCGCGCTTGGGGTGTCGCGCGGCCGCCAGTGGCTCCAGGGACGGGTCTACCGAGGCCTGCTGGTGGGGTGTGCGGCCATCCTGCTGGTGGCCGCGGGCCTGTTCCTGTGGCTGGGCCTCCAGAAAGGCCTGGCGGCCGCCGGGGTCGCCGGGGAGGCCGGCCCGGACGCCTCGGGAAAGCCCTGTCAACGCAAAGTAGAAATGTCCGCTTTCCCGCAAGGTAGGAATGTCCGGTTTTTCTGGAGGGGCTGACGCCAGGGGTGGTCCGCCGGGGGATGGCGTGGCTCTGCGGCGGGGAGGCGGGGCGACGACGCGGGAGAGCCGCCCCGGAGCTCGGGAGCGGCGGCGATCGGGCCGATCGCCTCGGCGTCGGCCGCCGTCGGCACCGCCACGCGCACCAGTTCGCACCCCGCCGCCGCCAGGCGCCGGACCTGGTCGAGCGTCGCCGCGGCGTCCCGCGTGCGGGTCGTCGTCATCGACTGGATCGTGACGGGGCTGCCGCCGCCGATGGGCACCGGCCCGACGCGGACCCGCCGGCTGTGGCGCCTCGAGGAGAGGGACGCTGGCTTCATGGACGCCTATCTTTGGCCGCGCGGCCCGGAATGTCAAGCCTGCGAACCCTGACTCGCCCCCGGTCTCGGCCTGCCGGAGGCCGGCAGGGCGAGACCCCGGAGGCCGCGCGGCCGGACTCGCCGGGGCTCGAAGCCCCGGTCTGGACCCACCCCCGCGGCGGGTGAGGGTCGTCCATCCGACACGGCAGCCGCCGTGAGCCCTTTAGCCAAGAGCCGTAGCGCTGCACGCCGCCTGTCGGGCATGCCGACGTCATGGCCGCCCATAGGTCCACAAACCCAATTCCGTTTGCTTTCCGGCCATTGTTGAGGTATATTACGTTTGATAAAGCCGCCGTTCCCATGGGCCTTGATTGGCGTGCCGGCTGGGATATGGCCTGCACGCGGGGGGTAGAAGCATGAACTCTTCCGCTTGGCGCGTCGTGTTGGCAGGCTTGGTTCTCGTCCTCGGGGCGGCTGCGGCCCCCGCCACCGTCCTCACCTTCGATGACGTCACGACCAGCACCTACGCCGAGATTCCCGACGGCTACGGCGGCTTCGACTGGGGCAGCTTCGGCGTCGTCGACCCCGTGGCTTACCCTGCGGTCCCCTCCGGCTACTATAACGGCATCGTCTCGCCGACCTACGTGGCCCTCAACCCCTACGGCACCCCCGCCGATCTCTGGGTCGCCGCCCCCGAGCGCTTCGACTTCAACGGCGCCTACTTGACCGGCGCCTGGAACGACGGCCTCTCCGTCCGCGTCCAGGGCTACCGGACCGGCACGCTGGTCTACGACGAGACCGTCATCACCGGCGCCTACGCCCCCACCTGGTTCCAGTTCGACTTCCTCGACGTCGACCGCCTCCTCTTCACCTCCTTCGGCGGCGCGGACGCCGGCTTCGGCATCGGCTCGGGCGAGCACTTCGCCATGGACAACTTCACTTTCAACGAGGCCGTTGCCGTCCCCGAGCCGCTCACCGTCGCCGGACTCGCCCTGGGCTTGGGCGCTCTGGGCACCTACCTCCGTCGCAGGAAGTGAGAAGCCGACAGGATCGCCGATATCCATAACGTCGCATCGGATGTGCTTCGGGCCCGGGCCTCGCCATCGAGGTGCCGGGCCCGTTCTTTCCGGCGGAAGGACCGGTACGCCAGCGTACCTTGCGCCTGTGCGCGGTGGGTCTCCCGAGCGACCGCGCAGAGAAGCGTCCGCGCGGGCCGGAAAACGCAGGGCTCGCAGCGGAGGCAGTCCGCCCCATAGCCTTGGCCGCTAGCCGTCCTTTCTCTTTTCAGGGGATTCGCGCCGAGGCACGACCCGCCCCCCCCGCCGGGCAGCGGCCGTCCGTCCCCACCACGCGGCCCGACATGTCGCCGCGGGGAGTGCGCGCCCCATCAACGTCGTTCTGCGACAGGGCGGCCGGGGCAAACCGGCAGTCCAATCAACCGCGAACCGCCTTGACGGGCCGTGCTACGTTCGCGTACACTGTGCCACCAGAAGGAGGCCCGTCATGGCCAACCTGGTGCGCTTCGGCGTGTCGATGGACGAGCGGGTCCTCGGGGCGCTCGACCATCTGGTCAAACGGCGGTCCTACGCGAACCGCAGCGAGGCCATCCGCGACCTCGTTCGCTCCGAGCAGGTCCGCGAGGCGTGGGACAAAGGGCAGGGGCCCGTTGTCGGCACCCTGACGCTCGTCTACGACCACCACGTCCGCGAGGTCAGCGAGCGCCTCGTCGGCCTCCAGCACGACCACGAGGAACTCGTCCATTCGACGATGCACGTCCACCTGTCGCACCGGATGTGCCTGGAGGTCATCGTCCTGCGCGGGCGGCCGAAGGAAATCCAGGCCCTGGCCGACCGCCTGCTCGCGGCCCGCGGCGTCAAGCACGGCCGCCTGGTTGCCACCGCCGGCACGGACCTCGTCTAGCGCGCCAGAACCGAGGGAAAGGGGCACGAGGATGCACATCGCGTCGGGATTCCTGTCGCCGCCCGTGTGGGGTGCGATGGCCGCCGTCTCGGGCGGCGCGCTGGCCGGGTCGCTCGCCCTGGCGGGGCGGCGGCTCGATGACCGCAAGGTGCCCCTGATGGGCGTCATGGGCGCGTTCGTCTTCGCGGCCCAGATGGTCAACTTCCCCGTCCTGCCGGGCACCAGCGGCCACCTGGGCGGCGGATTCCTCCTGGGCGTTCTCCTCGGGCCCTCCATCGGCATCATCGTCATGGCCTCGATCCTGGTCGTCCAGTCGCTCCTCTTCCAGGACGGCGGCGTCGAGGCCCTGGGCGCGAACATCTTCGTCATGGGCGTCGTGCCGTGCCTGCTGGGCGGCGCCGCCCGCCGGCTGTGGGAGCGGCCGCGGCCCGGCTGGCTGGCGTGGGCGGTGACGTTCGTCGGCGGCGTCGCGGGCGTGGTCGCCGGCGCGGCCGCGGTCATCCTCATGCTCTGGGCGTCGGGCTCCATCCCGAGCGGCTGGGGCCTGGGCGCGGCCATGGGCCTGATGACCTCCGTGCACCTCCTGATCGGCCTGGTCGAGGGCGCGGCCAGCGTGGCCGTCATCCGCTTCGTCCTCGGCGTGCGGCGCGAGGCCGTCATGCGGGTCGCCCCGTCCGACCAGGCCAGGAGGGCCGCATGACCCCCTACAACCGCAACACGCTCCTCGTCGGCGTCCTGGCGGCGGTCCTCATCGGCGGCGTGGTGTCGTACGTCGCGTCGCCCTCGCCCGACGGCCTGGAGAAGACCCAGGAGGACATGGCCGCCGCCGAGCCCCCGCACACCCCCGCCGCGCCCCCGCCGAGCCCCTTCGCCGAGTACAACCTCAAGGGCATCCCTGCGGGGTTCCTCTCGAATGCGGCCGCGGGCGTCGCTGGCAGCCTCCTGGTCCTCGGCGTCCTGCTGGGCGTCGGGTACCTCTTGAGGCGAGGCCGCCGGGCGGCCGCCCCGGACGGCGCCGGCGGG
>Ga0315274_10009904_pt1 | contig 13749 bp, 18 predicted proteins | sample YL17G02_20_MG_FD_203700 | JGI IMG/M metagenome (GOLD analysis project Ga0315274, IMG submission 203700) | Sediment microbial communities from Yellowstone Lake, YNP, Wyoming, USA - YL17G02_20 | ecosystem: Environmental > Aquatic > Freshwater > Lake > Sediment | place: USA: Wyoming | collected...
GCCGAGAACGAGCCTTGACCAGCCAAGACACGGGCTGAGTTGACACCGTAGAGGGAACCGCCGGATACGATGAGTACGTCCGGTGGTGTGGGAGGACGGGGGCCGTGAGGCCCCCTCCTACCCGCTTCGGGCTTAGCGTCGGTGGGGAGCTTCCCAGTCATGGCACCGACGCTGGAAGTCGGAGGCGATTTGGCGCATAATGAAGGGGGTGCGAGGATTCCCTGGCCCCGCTGGGGCGCGGGGCAGCGGACAAGGGTGGGGATTCACCACTGGGAGGTGAGCATGGGCATGTTCCTGAAGATGGCTTGGCGGAACTTGTGGCGCAACTGGCGTCGCACGGTCATCGCTGTGATTGCCATCAGCCTGGGCCTGGCGATGCTATTGTTCTTTGATGGCATCATGGGCGGGTCGACACAAGCCATGTACGGCAACCTGGTGAAGCTCCAGGGCGGCAACATAAAGATCCACGCGCCTGGGTACAAGGAGAAGGCCAGCAGGATGCCGCTGCTGCCGCTGGCCGACGCCGAGACGGTAGTGCAGGCAGCGCTGGGCCAGCCCGATGTCGTAGCAGCCTCTCGCCGCATCGTCACCGGGGGCATGGTGGGCAGCCGTGCTGGCACCTTCCCCTTGACCATTTACGGCATCGAGCCGGAGTTGGAAGCCCCTGTCGGACTGATGGCAGGCAAGATCAGTGCGGGCCGGTATCTCGCTGCCGAGGACGAGGACCAGGTGCTCATCGGCCAGGGACTGGCAGAACAACTGGAGGTGGGCGTGGGCGACCGGGTCACCCTGGTAGGACGCGCCACCCACGAGCAGATGCGTCGCCGCACGATGACTGTGGTGGGTATCTACGATCTGGGCTTTGCGGAGATGGAGAAAGGCATGGTCTACGTCTCCCTGGCCGAGGCGCAAGCGCTCTTCGACCTGCGCGACTCGGCCACCGAGGTGGTGGCGTCCCTCCCCACCGTGGGGAAGGAGCAGCCTGTGATCGACGCCTTGCGGGCGGCCCTGCCTCACTACGAGGTCGATTCCTGGATCACGGCCGAAGCTGCGGTTCAGCAGACCCTGGGCACGAAGGACCAGGTCATGGGGCTCTTTGGGCTGGTGGTGCTGCTGGTGGCCGGGGTGGGTATCCTCAACCTGATGCTGATGGCGGTCTTTGAACGCACGCGTGAGATCGGCGTCCTGGGCGCGATGGGGCTGAAGCGCCGGGAGACCATGCTCCTGTTCCTGCTGGAGGGGCTGCTCATCGGAGTCCTGGGAGTCCTGGCCGGCGGTGCGCTGGGCGGGCTGATCGTCGGCTACTTCGGGCGTGTGGGAATGTACTTCGGCAACTTCGGGGATTACAGCCCGATGGTGGCCTTGCTTGGCGATCGTGTCTACTTCGAGGTGGGTCTGGTGCGGCTTCTGGGCCGTTGCCTGACCGTATTGACAATCGCCACGCTGGCGGCGCTGTATCCGGCCTGGCAGGCCTCACGGCAGGAGCCGGCGGAAGCTCTACACCATGTCTAGAACGAGGAACAAGAGGGTGGAGAAACGAGGAGGCAAGCGATGCGGCAACTGCTGAAAATCGCCTATCGCGATCTGGTCCGGAACCGACGCCGCTCTCTGTTGACGCTGGTGGCGATCGCTGTGGGGGTGTCGCTGCTGGTGTTCATGAGCGGCTTCATCCAGGGCGCCATCACCGATTCCATAGAGAACAACATTCGCCTGCAGACCGGCCACCTCAAGATCCGGGCTGAGTCCTACGACGAAGATAAGGTCAGTCTGGCCTGGGAGGACCTGCTGGATAACCCGGAAGAGCTTGCTGCTCAAGTGAGGGCCCTCGACGGCGTGGAGGCTGCGTCGCCCGTGTTGTGGGCCAGCGGCATTGTGAGCACTCGCGAGGAATCGGTGGGCGTCCGGGTGTTCGGGATAGATCCGCTCTCCGACGTGCATGCCAGGATTCGGGATGGCTTGGCCGCCGGCGAGTACCTGCAACCGGACGACCGGAGCGGCGTTCTCTTGGGGCAGAGGCTGGCCGAGAGCCTGGGGGTGGCAGTGGGAGATCAGATCAGTCTCCTGGTGAACACCGCCGACGAAGCACCCGATGAGGCCACCTTCACCATTCGCGGCCTCTACGCCACCGGCGTCCCCGTGTACGACGATACCACGATTTTCCTGCCCCTCTCCAAGGCGCAGGCCTTCACCCATACGGAGGGGCGAGCCAGCATGATCCTGGCTTTGCTCAAGGACCGCGAGCTGGCCGATGGCCTTGCTGCGGCGCTGAGGGCGCCGGGCTACACCGTACTGACCTGGCGTGAGATGAACCAGGTGATTCTGCAGGCCATTCAGGCCGGCATGGGTATGCTCTACATCATGTACCTGGTGGTCCTGTTGGTGGTCGCCGTGGTTATCGCCAATACGCTGCTGATGTCCGTCTTCGAGCGTATCCGGGAGATGGGCATCCTTTCTGCGTTGGGTATGAAGGGGCGCGAGATCCTGCTCATGTTTGTGGTGGAAGCGGGCATCCTGGGCGCGGTAGGCGTGGTCCTGGGTGTGGGCCTGGGATCCCTCGCTGTGTTCTATATGTCCAAGGTGGGTTTGCACCTTGGTGAGATGGCCACCATGACCACGGTGTCCGCGGCCTACAGCGATACCATGTACGCGCGGTTCGCTCCGGCGGAGACGATTGGCGTGGCCATCGCGGCTATGGTCATCATCCTGTTGGCGTCGCTGTATCCGGCCCGGTTTGCGGCGCGGCTGGAGCCGGCCGACGCCTTGCGAAATGATTAGTCAGCGAGGGAGATCCTCGCAGGAAACCCGTTGAGCCATCGGCGACGAGCTGGGAGGTCGGGAATGGAAGTCATTCGGCTGGAAGATGTAACCAGAGTTTACAGGATCGGTGAGGTGGAGACCTATGCCCTGCGCGGCCTGACGCTGACCGTCGAGGAGAGCGAGTTCACCGCCCTCGTGGGGCCCTCGGGATCGGGGAAGACCACGGCCCTCCAGGTCATGGGCTGTCTGGACAAGCCCACCAGCGGACGGGTGCTGCTCAAGGGGGAGGACGTCTCCAAGCTCAGCGGCAGCAAGCGGGCCGACCTGCGCCGGGGAAGCATCGGCTTCGTGTTCCAGTTCTTCGCCTTGCTCCCCGGGCTGAACGCCTATGAGAACATCGAGCTCCCGCTGCTCCTGGCGCGGAAGAACGGCAAGCAGCGCAAGGAGCGGGTCACGGAGTTGCTGGAGGCGGTGGGACTGTCGGACCGGGCCCAGCACCGTCCGGACCAGATGAGCGGCGGCGAGCAGCAGCGCGTGGCGGTAGCCCGCGCCCTGGCCACCAATCCCATTCTGATCCTGGCGGACGAGCCCACCGCCAACCTGGACACGGATAACGGCCGGCAGGTGATGGAGATCATGTTGCGGCTGAACGAAGAGACGGGCACCACCTTCGTCTGCGCCACCCACGACCCCCGCGTGGTGGCCTTCGCCCGGCGCGTGGTGGAGTTGCGGGACGGCAAGGTGTCAGATGACAGGCTCCCTCGGGGAAACGCGAGATGACTGGTCGGCGGTGGGTCGTAGCCGTCGTACTTCTTTTGCTGCTCGGCGTTTTCGCCACAGCCTGTGGCGGCAGCCCCGAGCCGTCGCCGACCCCTGCGCTGACGGCACCAACCCCGGCGCTTCCCTCGCGCGCCGTCGGAGGCGTGGTTACCGCTTCTGGAGAGGTAGTGGCCGCGCAGGAGGCCCAGATGGGGTTCGCCATGGCCGGCCAGGTGGAGACAGTGGAGGTGAGCCTGGGCGACGAGGTGCAGGAAGGTGACACCCTCCTTTCCCTGGAGGCCTCCGCACTTGAGGGAGGAGTGGCGCAGGCGGAGGCTGCTCTTGAGGCCGCGAGGGCCCAGCTGGCCCAAGTGGAGGCGGGTCCCCGTCCCGAGGAGTTGGCTGCGGCCCAGGCCGCCTACGACGGGGCCCTGGCCCAGTACCGCAAGCTGGAGGCGGGTCCCAGCGACGAGGAGCGGAGGATCGCCCTGGCTGCACTGAGGAAGGCCGAGGCCGCCTTGGTGCAGGCTCAGGCGGCGTACGACGAGATAGCCTGGCTGGAGGAGGTGTCGGAGATGCCCCAGACGCTGGCCCTCCAGCTGGCCACCCTGGATTACGAAAGCGCCCTGGCCAACTACCAGATGGTCACCCGGGGCGCCCTGCCTGAGGACCTGGAGGTAGCCTGGGCCAGCGTGGAAAGCGCCAAGGCCCAGTTGGACATGCTCCAGGCGGGGGCTACGCCCGAGCAACTGTCTGTCGCCCAGGCGGCCGTGGCCCAGGCCGAGGCGGCGCTGGAGGTCGCTCGTGCCACCCTCAACCAGGCCACGCTGGTCGCCCCCTTTGCCGGTATCGTGGCAGACATCAGGGTTAGCCCCGGCCAGATCGTGATGCCCGGCCAGGTGGTGCTCACCCTGGCGGACATGCAGCAGCTGCGGGTGGAGACCACCGACCTCAGCGAAAGAGACGTGACCGGGGTACAAGTGGGCCACGAGGCCACGGTCTTTGTGGATGCCCTCAACGTGGACGTCCCTGGACGCGTAGCGCTTATCTCGCCCTTGGCCTCCACTGTGGGTGGCGACGTGGTCTACACCGTGGTCATCGCGCTGGACGAGCAGCCGGAGGGTCTGCGCCTGGGCATGAGTGTGGAGGTGGAGATCGCGACGGAGTAGATTGCCGGTCGCCCTTTCTCAGCAGACGTCATGAACATGCGTGACTCCCACCCCTGTCTGACGGGTGGGAGTTCTTCGTGATGGAGGTGGACGTGCGCAACGAGGGTAGGAACCTCTAGAACGTCACCCGGCAGTTGAGGGTTTTTTCCTGCGGGAAGTAGACCCTCTTGCCGTCAGGCCGGCGGCGCATGGGGCGCTGTCTGAGTAGGCGTCGGGTTTCGGCCCGCCTGCTGTCGCTTCGGGGAACTTGACACCGTATGCATAACAGGGCATAATTTAGCTAGTTTAGCGATTATGGAGAGATAGGAGATACGGTGATGGGGAGAGCTTTCAAGTTCGGGCTGAGCACAACGCCCAGGGAGATCACCGCCACAGACGCCAGCAACCATTTCGGCGCTCTTCTGGATGACGTCGCTGGGAAGGTCGGCCATTACCTGATCACTCGATTGGGCCGTCCCAGAGCGGTTATGCTTTCCATAGATGAATACCGCGAGATCCTGGAGATCCTGGAGACCCTCGAAGAGCTGGAAGATGAGGAATACATGGCTGGTATCCGGGAGGTCAGGGAGGACATCGCGCTGGGAAGGACGATGACGTTGGAGGAGCTTGATGAGAAGCTAGGATTGTCTGGTCTCCCCAGCGGGGAGAATGCTCATGCCAGAGCGGTATGAGCTGGTCATCGCCCACCGTTTCTACAAGGATCTCAGACACATAGACGCTCAGAATCAGAAGAGGATCCTGGAAACCCTGAGGCAGATCAGGCAGGACCCCTATCAAGGGCGCAAAGTCATCGTCGCCGAGACCGGACAGTACCGCTGGCGGGTAGGCTCTTACCGGATACGTTACGACATCGAGGGAGACAAGGTCCACATTCTGCCGGTACGCCATCGTAGAGAAGCTTCCTGATGTGAGGGCGGTGGGATGTCTCACCGACGCTGATTCACTCTCGGGAATCAGCTCTGCGCTTGCCGTTGGTGTTTAGCGGGTTGTGTCGCGTTTCACGCAGAGACATGGAACAAACTCGCCCGGCGCCCTGGCCTAATATCGCAAGCTCCAGGCGGGTCCCGGCGACGAGGAACGAAGAATGGCCCCTTCTATCGACGGGATGTACGGAGCAGGATTGGTGCCAGCCTGTTGTGGGGCCCGCGGTGTACAGAGTAGAGTGGCTAGCCTTGAGGCAATGCCATCAGCGTGAGCAATGGTCGGCAGTGACCTGGGCATTGTCTGCGACCCTGTTACTGGCGGGACCATGTCGGACAAGCAGGCCATGCTACCCTTGGACACGCGGGAGGCCTGCGGCGGGCAAGAGGGGTTCGGAGCAAGCGGATAGTCCGCGCGGCAGTATCCATCCCGGTACCGCGGCGGCCAGAGCCAACATGGTGAATGAGAATAGGCCGCCTGCCTTCAATCCTGTATGTCTATGAGGCCAAGTTCGACGCTGTCGCCGATGACGGAACCGTCCACAGCAACTGGCAACCGTTCCACCGCAGGCCATGTGTACAGCCCAACACGGACCGAGTAGGTTCCCTCGGCGAGATCAGGGGGGAGCGGCAACGGGTACGTGTCGCGCAATGTCTCGCCGATTCGCCAGCCAGAGGTGGGAGCGGTACCTCCACCAGGGGGGCTGTCGAACTGGGCTACAAGCTCTCCACGATCATTCAGAACGTGGATGAAGACCGTGTAGTCGGCATCTGGGCTTTGCAGTACGTGCCAGTACAAAGTCACGGGCACGACAGTGCCAGGTGACATGGTCCCTGCAGGGAGTTCGAAGCCGCTCAGCGCCAACAAGCCTCCAAACACTTCGGCACGAGGGTTGACCACGGTATCTGGAGCAACTGGCGTGACTGTGCCAACAGACAATAGACTCCCAATCTCGACAATCGTGCCCTCATAGTACGAACCCGAGAGATCCCGAGCGGACAAGTACCCTTCGTCGTCCTTGGCACCAACCATCAGATGGACTTGACCAGCCGGCAGCCTGTCGGCGGGCATTCCCAGGCTCACGCGAGTGACGTACACAGCATCATCTGACCACACGCTTGGCGGCATGCTGGGCACAGGCCACAGTGTCTCCGCATCCAACACGTTGCCCCGATCGTCTGTTGCCTGTAGGTGGGCAAGCGGATCTGGTCGGTCATGCGGCGGGCCGACGGCCTTCCAGTACAACTCCACGCCCAGCCACCGCCCGGGCACTGCCAAGTCGGCGTCAATCTGGTATGCCACCAACTCCACGCCACCTCCAAAAACGACCCCGACCGGCTCGGCATCGCGCAACTGCTCCACTGTGGCAGTACTTGGAGGTGCATACTTGGGCAAGACGAACGCAAGAGGCAGCCATACTGCATATAGCGCGAGACCTGTCGCCAGGGCGAGCGATATGGCGCGTTGGTGCCGCCAATCGGTGAACCCGTTGAGGCCCGCGATAATGAGGGCACCGATCCCGCTCCCTGCTGGAAAGAGATAGCGGGCATGACCAGCACCAACCGTGGCTGCCGAAAAGCGAACAAACGTCACAAACAGCATGGGGAGGACCGCTATGGCGACGGCCCATTCTGGCCAACGAGCTCGCGGTGCCGACCGTGTTCGAAGCAGCCCGATAACCAGCCCGATGCCAGCTAGCCCAGATAGGGCCCACGGGTACCTCACTATCTCAGGGAAGGTGATGTGCATATAGCCAAAGGCACCCCAGAATGTACGCCACAATTGCGCCAAGAATTCATGCGCGAATGTGTACCAAGTGTACGGCGCCGTGCGAACCATATGGCTATGGACGCAGAGGAACATCTGCCACCCTAGTGGGTCGCCGTACAGAGTAAGGTTGCGAACGAACCACCAGCCACATACCAACGCGGCGGTGCCATAGATGCGCAGCGCTTGGCCGACCACCGTCCGCAAGTCGCGCGTCCGCCAGGCTCTCAGGATCAGCGCCAGTGCCACAACCGGCACAAGGCTTAGACCGCTGAGCTTGACCAACATAGACGCACCTAGCAAAGACCCACACAGCCAAGTGTCATACCAGCGCTCCTCCTTCCTCACAAATCGTACTGCCCACCAAGTCGTCAACGCGAAAATCGCCGTCTGCAGGGCATCATGGTGGACAGTACTGGCCATGAAGATGAATGACGGATTCAGTCCAATGGCGGCCGCAGATCCCAACGGAGCCCAGAGTTCGTTTGGGAACAGCAACCGGCCTGCCTGGTATGCGCAGTACAATGCGAGTACCCCAAAACCAGCCGTCAAGAAACGGAGGACGTACAGGCCGAGCACGGAGCCCCTCCAAGGGAAGCGGTCCTGACCGAAGTGAAGCATCACGTTCCACCCGTTATCGCCAACATTCTCTTGCCAGACGAAGTGGGGATTTGGGCGGAAGACGTCCGGAAAATCGGTCGTATCCACCCAGGATATGGCAAGGGCACCCAGGACATAGTAGAGCGGAGGATGATGCCCCATCCAAACCTCGACACCCTCTTCAGGCGTTTGTGGTTGTATCGGCAGGGACCGCTCTTCTTTCACGTATACGGCGTAGGCGAGGTGCGCCGTTTCGTCGACGCCTTCACCTGCCGGGATCAGGACGCTGTATCCCACTGCGAGGACAAGGAAGGTCACGAGCAGCCCGGCCAGGATCACGGAATGTTCTTTGGTCAACCGTTGCCTCTGGAATAGGGTTAATCGCTGTGTGTCGCGGGCCTGGTTGTCGAGGTGCGACTCGCCTGTGCTGATGCGCCTGCAGGACGTCTGAGTGCCGTGGAAACATTATAACAATGTCTGAGGGTGGCGGGCAATGTGAAAGCAGAACGATACGGAGCGTGCTCGTTGCGTCATCACTAAGCAGCGATTTGGTGGGTGACAACGCGCGCTGCGCCAGAGTCATGGCCAGGATCAAGCAGAGGTTGGCAACAGGCTCGACCGGGAGACACAACTCTCTCGAGGTCTAATCCCTATTGCGTTGTCCACACGGTGATGCGTGCGGGTATCGATGGAAGACCGGTCAAGCTGCCTCCTTGGTCCTCTTCATCATTTTGAAGTCATTCCGTGCGCCCTGAACACAGGCGGTCCCTACATCCCCACCGCCCCATTGGCCAGGACGTTGAGGATCCCCGGCTGTTTCTGTACCGTACCCGCCACGATCGGTGGCAAGCAGTTGCGCAGCGCCTTGTAGTCCCGCTGATAGAAATCGGGCTTGACGATGACGTTCATCAGCCCGTCCTCGTCCTCCATGGTGACGAACACAAACCCCTCGGCCCTGGGGAGACGCTGGCTGCCGGAGCGACAAAGCAAATCGAGGGCTTTGTTGATGCTGTGGGTGAGACAGATCTGGACGGAGGCAAGTTCCTGGCTGGGGGAACCAGTGTGGGCGGTATTGAGGAGACTAGTCTCTAAACAACTCTGCCATCAGTTCCTGTTTGTCCATGTCTAGATAGGTGGCCACGTCCCTCAGGATACTGCTTAGCGTGCCTACCTTCAACGGCTTGTGGCGTGGAATGGCGACGTGGTGTTCGGTGCCTCTGAGGGAGGAAGTCAATCGCAGATGACTGCCCGTCTGGCGAGTGACGCCGTATCCATACCTGCTGAGGAGGCTGGCTAGCTCAATCCCGCCGATGTCTCGAGGCAGTCTCATACGGCCAGGATCTCTTCTTTCACCAGATGCAGTCGGACAACGCGAGGCCCCTTGTCCGGTTCAAAGTGGCAGCTTACGGCGTCCTGCACCATCTTCTTGAGGTCTTCGTAGGTGTCCGCCTCTGTGAAGATGGAGTGGCCTAAGGCCCTGGCTTCGTAGCCGCCCTCTGGCGACTCCTCCACGAGAAAGATGATTTCTTTGTCCATGACCTTGAGTCTCCTCAGCCGCATGTCGTTGAAGGTGGTGAAGATAGCCTTCGACTTTATCATACCACGTTGGCCCAGGTACGCAAGCGGGCTTCCTACATCCCCACTGCCCCCTCGGCCAGGATGTTGAGGATCCCCCCTTCCTTCTGTATCGTCCCCTCTACTATCAGTAAGAAGCAGTTGCGCAGCACCTTGTAGTACCGCCCGTTGACGTCGGGCCTCACGATGACGTTCATCAGCCCGTCCTCGTCCTCCATGGTGATGAACACGAAGCCCTTGGCCGTGCACACGCCCTGCTCGCTCCTTGGCTTCCACAAGGCGTTCGCTTGACAGATACTCTCACTCGCTGTATAATGCTGTCAGAAATTCTGATGCAAGAGGTCGCGGTGCGGTGGAGAGAACAGGTGAAGTCCGTGGGCCAGCGGTGGTGCAGGTTCGGGAACGTGGTCAATTCACGATCCCTGCCGAGCTACGCCGCCAGATGGGAATCGAGGAAGGGGACGTCTTCTCCCTGATTCAACTGGGGGATACTCTCGTCGCTACCCGCAAGAAGCTCGTGGCGCCAGAGATCGCCAAGGGCATAGAAGCCCTCATGGAGGAGGAAGGGCTAACCCTGGGCGACCTCCTGGAGGGCTTGGAGAAGCAACGGGAGGGCTACGTCAGGGAGAAGTACGGCCTTGAGGCCTAGGGTCTTCCTGGATACCAGCGCTCTCCTCGCTGGTCTGGCCTCATCCACGGGGGCCAGTAACATGATTCTGGCCCTGGCGGAGGCGGGGCTTCTCACCCTGGTCGCTTCAGAACAGGTGCTCATAGAAGCTGAGCGGAATCTAGAGGAGAAACTCCCCAAGGCGATCCCAGAGTACCGGCGTTTTCTGACCACTTGTCCCCTGGAGAAGGTCCCCGATCCATCTCCGGTGGATGTGGCAGGTACCGGAGGGATCATTCATCCCAAGGATGCGTCTATCCTTGTGGCGGCCAGAAACGCGCAGGTTGACTATCTGGTGACGCTGAACCGCAAGCACTTCCTTAATGATCCAGAAGTGGCCCGCAAATCGGGCTTGCGGATTGGAGCACCCGACGATTTCCTGGCCTGGTTGAGAGAGCAACTGGAGGGCTGACGCCTGACGTCTATCACATCCCCACCGCGCCCTCAGCCAGGACGTTGAGGATGCCCCCTTGCTTCTGGATGGCCCCCTCCACGATCAGCAGGAAACAGTTGCGTAGCACTTTGTAGTACCGGCCGTACACATCGGGCTTGACGATGACGTTCATCAGCCCGTCCTCCTCCTCCATGGTGGTGGAGAGGAACCCGGCGCGTGCGGGACAGCACGCTGCATGAGAACTAGCAGGGTTGACCACACGCGGCGCGACCGGTGGCGCATGGCCGCTGGCTTGCCTAGGTCGGGCCGTCTCCTTGCCTCAGCAGCCGTCCTTGACAACTGGCCGTGCTTTTGGTACATTGCTGCAGAGTCGCCTTGCCAACGCCCTCAGGAAACCAGGGAATTGGCAGAGAGGCTAGGGAAATTACGCAAGCAGGCACATCCTTCGGTGTCCCGCAGACAGACGCCAGGCGATGACAGGGGCGCTTCCACAGGGGAGAGCAACTTGAGACACTAGCCCGGCAGCCATGGCGATGAGCCATGTGGAAGGTGACATGTTTGAAATGCTCCGCGATCCCATATGGCAGTTCGTGGCGGTCGTTCTGGCATTGGCAGGGGTACTTGTTCCGATTATTTTGTTTCTAAGGCAGAGAGGCCGGAAACAAGTCGGCTACGAGATCTTGGCCCAGACTCCGTTGGTCAGCGTGCGCGGAGGACTGGAAGAGGAGGTTGTAGTCCTCTTTGCGGGCCAGATTGTTGAAAACGTGCACTTGGTCATGCTGAGGATCGTCAATTCGGGCAACTTGCCCATCACGACTGGCGAATTCGAGTCACCCGTAACGTTGGAATTCGGCCCCGACAGCCAAGTTCTCACGGCGGAGATTTCCGACACTAGTCCGGATGATCTGGAGGCGGTTCTGGTCATCACTGAATCCAAGAGAGCGGTAAGGCTGCTGCCTTGTCTGCTGAATCACGGAGATTCGATCACCATCAGAATGCTGGTCAGTGAGTTCACCGGGGATATGCATGTGGCCGGACGAATCGTGGGCGTGGCGCGGATTCAACAGGTGGCCGTGCGGCGCCTTCTGCCACAACCGGCGTTGGGCCTGGTCCTACTGGTCCTACAGGTTGCCCTGTTGCTCGTCTGGCTGGGAGCTGTGTCCAAGGGCGTTTTGTTGCTCTTCGCTCTGGCCACTGTTGGGCTCCTCGCTAATGCGGGCTATGCCGTCTACCGTGGAGAGACACCGTACAGCCAAGCCCCGGACCGCACACGCTAGGGCCCGGGCAACTCGGACCGGCTGTGCCGGGGAATGGTGATGTGGTGTTCCGTGTCTCTGAGGGAGGAAGTCAAGCGGAGGCGGCTACCCGTCTGGCGAGTGACGTGGTATCCATACCTGCTGAGGAGGCTAGCTAGCTCAATCCCGCCGATGTCTCGAGGCAGTCTCGTACGGTCAGGATCTCTTCTTTCACCAGATGCAGTCGGACAACTCGAGGCCCCTTGTCCGGTTCAAAGTGGCAGCTTACGGCGTCCTGCACCATCTTCTTGAGGTCTTCGTAGGTGTCCGCCTCTGTGAAGATGGAGTGGCCTAAGGCTCTGGCTTCGTAGCCGGCTTCAGGCGACTCCTGCACAAGGAAGATGATCTCTTCGCTCATGGCCTTGGACTCCGCCTGCGGGATGCAGCCATCCTCTCCACGGTGAACATCGGAGAGATGAACATCAGCCGTATCATACCACGCTCGGTGTAGCATGCAAGGCGCCATGAGGAGTGGATCCTGGAGCGGCGCACGGAACGTGAACGCGTCTACAGCATGCCTCAACACGTTCAGGGGTTCGCGGGCTGTTGAGTAGTCCTTGCCTCTATGCTATACTCACGCTAGGAGCTCGCCTCGGTTGACAGGCGGCCTGTGTCGCATGCACGGGCAGGCGAGCAGAGGAGTACTCAGATGGCAACAGAAATCGCCCCTCGCATAGTTGTCGATCCAGGTGTTCGCTTCGGCAAACCGGTCATCCAGGGCACAAGGGTGCCCGTGGACCTCGTCATTTGCAAGCTTGCAGGAGGCATGAAGCCGGAAGAGATAGCCGAGGAGTACGAGATCACCCTGGAGGACATCCAGGCCGCGCTGAGCTACGCCGCCAGCGTGCTGGCGACAGAGGAGGTGCGAGCGACAGGCTAGGTGTGGAAGTTCCTGATTGACGAGGATATGCCACGTTCCACGGCAGTGCTGTTGCGGCAAGTTGGTCATTCAGCCGAGGATGTTCGAGATGTAGGCCTGCGTGGGCATAGTGACCAGGAGGTTTTCCGGTATGCCCAGTCTCAAGGCGCTATTCTGCTCACCGCCGACAAGGGCTTCAGCAACATAATGCGCTTCCCAGTGGGGACTCATGCGGGAATCGTGGTTGTGCGTGTGACGGATGAACTGCCTACCCAGAGAGTCAATGACGAGGTGCTGCGAGCGCTGGAGGATCTAGCAGGCGAGGACTTGACGGGACAACTGATGATTGTCGAACTGGGCAGGACACGCGTGCGTGGCCCTGGTAGACCTCGTACACAGTGACCAAGTCTGTGCGGAGCTGCTCTTCTCCTGCACTGGGCATGGAGGGAGAGAGGCCGTATTCTACATCCCCACCGCCCCCTCGGCCAGGACGTTGAGAATCCCCCCTTGCTTCTGGATGGACCCTTCCACAATCAATAGGAAGCAGTTGCGAAGGACCTTGTAGTACCTCTGGTAGACGTCAGGCTTGACGATGACGTTCATCAGCCCGTCCTCGTCCTCCATGGTGATGAACACAAAGCCCTTGGCCGTAGGCGGTCGCTGCCTGACCACCACCAGACCTGCCACCCGCACCCGTTCTCCGTTCTGCTTCCGCTCCAGGTCCTTGCTCCTCAAGACGCCCAGCCTCTCCAGCCGCGGACGGTGCAGGGCCACCATCTGGTCGCCCACCGGCAGGCCCAGGATGCCGTACTCGGCCCTGATCTCCTCGTCCGCAGTTAGCTCCGGCAGGTGAATCTCTTCCAGGGGCGGGGAGAGGTCCATCTCCCCCTCCTCGTAGCTCAGGGTACCCAGCTCCCAGATTTGCTCCCTCCGGGCCTTGCCCCAACCGTCCATGGCCCCCACCAGAATCAGGTTCTCCACCGACC
>Ga0315274_10009906_pt1 | contig 13745 bp, 11 predicted proteins | sample YL17G02_20_MG_FD_203700 | JGI IMG/M metagenome (GOLD analysis project Ga0315274, IMG submission 203700) | Sediment microbial communities from Yellowstone Lake, YNP, Wyoming, USA - YL17G02_20 | ecosystem: Environmental > Aquatic > Freshwater > Lake > Sediment | place: USA: Wyoming | collected...
CGCACTGTCGGCGGCCGCGTCCACGCCGCCGCTGATGGCGGCACAGTGGCCGGGGTAGGTGGCGACGCGCTTGCTGCGGCGGCCCAGCAAGACCGTGCCGTCAGCGGGGTTCAGCAGGAAGCAGGTGACCACGTGGCGGAGCTGCATGGGATGCCCCCAGCCCGCGGGCTGCGGCCGCGCGGTCAGAACTCGGGCGGGATGTCTATCGGCACGCCGTCATGCACGGCGGCGTTGGCCGCCCGATAGGCTTCGTAGTATCTGCCTGCGATGACCTCCCAACTGACCACGTCCATGAGATACCTGTAAAGGCTGTGGCCCAGTTCCCACCTGAGCCCTTCGTTCGTGGCCAGGCGAAGCACCTGCCTGCGCAGCATCTCCGTGTTGGTGAAGAGCAGTCCGCCCCTGCTCTCCAGCGCCTGGGCGGTCAGCCCTTCTAAGGGGGCCGTGGTGACGAAGGGCTTGTTCAGGGCGATGACGCGTGCCAGCGTGCCGGACTGCGTCTCGTCAATGCTGGGCAGCACGATGAAGTCGCAGACGCTCATGACTTTGTAGTAGACGTCGCCCCGCGGCGTGAAGCGGTAGAAGTGGCCGATGCCCTTGTCCTGGAGCAGCCTGACGCCGTTCACGTAGCGCTCGAACTCCGGGCGGTCGTGCGGGTCGCGTATGTCGCCGGCCCCCAGCAAGGTCCACTCCTGGCCCGTCTGCTGGCGGATCTCCTCGTACAGGCTGTCCCACATGCTGGTCATGATGTCCCAGCGTTTGTTGGACTGGATCCAGCCCACCAGGCCGATGATGTGTCTGCCGCACAGGTGGCCGAGGCCCAGTTCCTTCTTCAGGTTGTCCACCTGGTCTACGGCATAGCGCCGGTCGGGGCGGGCTCCGTGGGGCACGATCATGATGTTGCGGGGCCGGTCCCAGCCCTTGCCGGAGAACGTCCAGTCGAGACGCCATTTCTGGTAGTGGCACTTGAACAGCAGCACGTTGCAGAAGCCCGCCAGCCGGCGGATGAACTCCTCCTCGCGGTCCTTCATGCGGCCGTGGACGGTGTGCGGCTCCACCACGGTCGGGTACGGCCGGATCTCCTCGAGCAGTTTGAGGAAGCCTTCGTTGTGGTCTGAGCCGCGTTTCCGGTCCACGTGGTCGTAGAGGCCGTACTCGTGCTGGAGGTGGACCACATAGGGGTCGAGCTCCCTGATGCGCTCGGCGATGGGCTCGTACCAGCGGGCTTTCGAGATGTCGAGGATGGGGAAGACGTTCCGGCCCCGGCCGTCGGTGTGGCAGATGACATAGGCCGGGCGGCCGCGGTCGTGCTTGCGGACGAACTCCAAGGCCTCCTCGGCAAAGGTGGCTATCCCGCACTTGCGCGGGGGCCAGCTACTGACCATCACGATGGGCTTCTTGGCTGACGCCAAAGCGCTGACCTCGAACTGGAGAGAGGGAGCATCCCGCAAGGCGGTCACAACGGGCGAGCGGGCCCCGCCGCCCGGCCCGCGGCCGTACCCTTGGCGGCCCGGTCCTGCTCGGAGAAGACCTCCGTCAGAGTCAGCAGCGCCAGCAGGAAGCACAGGACGCTCTCGCCTCCCTGGTTCTCGTTGGCGCCCTTTGCCATCAGGCCGTCTCCGCAGCCGCCCGTGCGGAAACTGTAGAGGGGCTGCCCTGTGTCGTTCACGCCGAGGAACCAGTCGAAGGCCAGGCGCATGTACTTCAGATACTCCCGCCGGCCCGTGAGCCGGAAGGCGACCTTGCAGGCCTCCACAAGACCGGAGGCGTCTATCGGCTGCTGGTCGAAGGACGCGGGCTCCCGCCCGTGCGCGTGCCATCCGTTATTGCCCACGAACGACAGGTGATCCCCGCGCCAGCACAGCCCGATGAAGAAGTCCAGGCTCTGCTGGGCCACGGTGCGGTAGCGTTCCTTCCCCGTGACTTCGCAGGCCAGGAACAGCGACTGCGGCACAACGGCGTTGTCGTAAGTCACCACTTTCTCAAACCACGGCCAGTCAGGCGCCGCATTGGCCTCGAAGGCCGACACGTGGATGGCCGCCAGGTGGTCGATCCGCTCCAGGAGATCCTCCGCCTCGGGGTAGCGCTGCAGGTAGTAGTAGAGGCCGAGCATCGCGTAAGAGCGGCCGCGCAGGCTGCGGTCGGCCAGGGCCGCGGCGGCGCCGTCGAACATCTCCTTGGCGAGGGTGAAGTAGGGAGCCGGCCCGCGGTACATCGTGTAGCCCAGGCCCCACAACGCCCTCCCGTAGCAGTCGTCGCTGCCCACTCTGTCCAGGAAGCGGCGGTCGTAGCTGACGAAGTTGTGGAACAGTCCGTCGCTGCGCTGGGCGTGTGCCACAAAGGCCAGGTAGGTGCCCAAGAGCTGCTCCGCCTCGCGCGAGCGGTAGAGGTCGTAGTACCTCGACATGGCCACCAGGGCCCGGGCGTTGTCGTCCGTGCAGTAGCCGTGGGAGCGGTCGGGCACGCTGTAGCGGGCGTGTTGCAGGAGGCCCGTGTCGTCCGTCAGGCGCATCAGGTGGTCCAGCCGGGGCCGGGGCAGCCCGGTGATGGGCAGCACGTGGCGCATGCTGAGGTCGGGCATGGACGCCCGCACGCGCGCCATGGATATGGCCTCGCGGAAACTGTCCAGGTACCGCCCGCCCACCTCGTGCCAGGTCATGCGCCGGGAGAACTCGTACGCGTTCGCCCGCATCTCGCGCACGCGGGCGGGGTTGCCCAGGAGGTCCAGCAGCGCGTCGGCGATGGCCTCCGGATCCCGGAACCCCACCAGGACGCCCCGCCCGTCCGCCAGCAGTTCCTCCGCGTACCAGTACGGCGTGGAGATGATGGGCTTGCCGGCGGCCAGGGCGTAAGCCAGCGTGCCGCTGGTGATCTGCTCGCGGTTCAGGTAGGGGGTCAGGTAGATGTCCGCGGCCTTCAGGAACTCGCACACCTCCTCGATGTCCACGAACCGGGCGCTGAAGAGCACGTTCCTCTGTAAGCCCAGGTTCCTGGCCAGCCTTTGGAGTTCCAGGCGGTAACTCTCGCCCTGCTCGCGCAGGATGTTGGGGTGCGTGGCGCCCAGGACGACGTAACACAGGTTGGGATACCGCTGCACCACGCGCGGCAGCGCCTGCAGGGCGTACTCGACGCCCTTGCCGGGGTTGAGGAGGCCGAACGTGAGCAGCAGCTCGCGGCCCGCCATGTCGAACTGGGCCTTGTAGTCGTGCGGCTCCACCAGCGGGATCGAGGGCGCGCCGTGGTGAATCAGGCGGATCTTGGCCTCAGGAGCCCCGTAGACCTCCTGCATGAAGCTGACCGCCCGTTCGCTCATCACCACTATCAGGCTGCTGAGCACGACCAGCTCGTCCATCACGTGCCGCTGGCTCTCGCTCGGCTCGCGCAGCACGGTGTGGAACGTGGTGACGATGGGGCAGCGCAGCTCGCGCAGGAAGTCCAACACGTACGCGCCGTCGGGACCGCCGAAGATGCCGAACTCGTGTTGCAGCGAGACCGCGCGCACGTTGTTGTAGTTCATGAACTCGGCGGCCCGCACGTAGTCCGCGTTGTCATGCTGGTTCAGGACGTATCGGACCTCCGCCGGATACGTCAGCTCTTCGCTGGGGTCGTTAACGGCCACCGCCACGGTGCGCAGCCGCCCCTCCGTGCGCCCGCGCACGGCCCTCACCAGATCGCTGGTGAACGTGGCTATCCCGCACTGCCGGGGTGGGGAGGTGGATACGAAGGCTATCGCGTCCTTCAGGTCGCTGATGTGCTCTGACATGCTCTTGCCGTGCCTTTGCGCGGTGGCCGCCTGCCCCTTGATTATAGCGAACGGGCGCAGCCCCTTCAAACCGGCCGCTGGCCGCACCCCCGGGCCCGGGTTCAGCGCGCCCCGCGCCGCTCCCGCCGCGCCCCCTCCGGCGCCTCGTAACCCTCTCGGCCCATCAGGCCATATGTGTACTTCTTCCCCAGTTCGACCCCTGGCTGGTCGAACGCGTTGACCCCGTACAGGCAGCCGCTGAAGGCCACGGCATACTCGAAGAACATGAAGAGCTCCCCCAGCGTGCGGGCGCTGACCGCCGGAACGCGCAACGTCAGGTTCGGCCTCTGTTTGTCCCTCAGGGCGCAGCGGGTGGCCGTCAGTTCCGCTGAGAGCAACTCGCCGAACGTGCTGCCGGCCAGATAGGACAGCTCCTCCTCGCTCTTCCGCCGGCAGATGCGCACGTCCCGCGCCCTGCCGGCGCGCAGCAACTGCTCCACCTCGATCAACGTGACCACCTTGTCGAACGGGCCGTCCTGGAAGAGCTGCATGACCGAATGCTGGTCGGTCACACCGGCGGCGCCGACGGGCGTAGGCCCCACGAAAACGTCGTTGGCCCGCAGGCCATCCCGCTTGCCCAGACTCTCCGCCCAGAGCTGGCAGTACCAGTCTGACAGCCGTCGGAGCGCGCTGCTGTACGGCATCAGGACGGTGATCGGCTTGCCCCTCTGGTAGAACAGGTGGAGGATCGCCGCATAGACGGCCGCGGGGTTGGCGGCCGGGTCGGACTGGGAGCACTGCCTGTCCATGGCGGCTGCGCCGGAGAGCATCTCGCTGATGTCAATGCCGCCCACGGCGGCGCCCAGCAGGCCGACGGCGCTCAGCACGCTGAAGCGGCCCCCCACGTTGTGCGGTATGGTGAGAGTGAAGTAGCCCTCCCGTTCCGCGATGGCGTGGAGGACGTTGTTCTTCTCCAGGGGGTCGGTGGTGACGATGATATGGTCGGCGGGGTCCTGGCCGTTCCGTCTCAGTAGGTCCCGCACGAAGAGGAACTGACTCATCGTCTCCGCCGTCGAGCCGGACTTGGTTATGATGTTGAAGGCGGTCCGGTCCAGTTCACCTTCCACGGTTTCCAGGAAGGCAGCCATCAGGGCGGGGTCCACGTTGTCCAGCACGAAGATGCGGGGCGCCCGGCGCCGCGCGGGATGCCCCGTCGGCAGGAGGTTGTGGAACGGATGGTTCAGGGCGCTGTGAACGGCGATGTTTCCCAGGGCCGAGCCGCCGATGCCCAGCACGACGAAGTTCGCGCACCAGTTGCGCAGTTCGGCCGCCTTCCGCTTGATCCGGCCGGCCGTCTCCTGGTCGCGCGGCAGCTCCATGAAACCCACGTCTTTGCCGCGCCGCCCCTGGATCAGTCCGTGGGCCTCGGCCAGGCGGTCCGCCATCGCATCCAGCCGGGCGCGCTGCAGGCCATGCTTCTCCCCCACGGCATCAGCGAACACGTTCGCCGGGTCCAGCGCGAGCGCACATCGTTCCCTTGCCATTCTCTTGTCTTTCCCTTCGGCAATGCCTCCGCCCGGGTGCGCCGCACGGGGGCGCGCAGACGGCTGAGCGCAGGACTTTGCCCGCCCCGAGGCTGCCGGCCGCCTACCATTATGGTGTCCGCAAGCCGGGATTCAACTGAAGGCCTTCCGGGTGCCCCACGGGCTGCCCCATGGCCGGGCCCGTTGCAACGCCATGAGTCACGTGCTATAAGGTGAGCCGCGCCTGTGCCGTGGGGAGCAGCCGAATGAACTGGAAGAAGCACGCCTTTACCTTTGTGGCTATCTTCCTGCTGATCGGCGCGATCTTCCTGCTGCCGATGACCTGCCGGTCGCGCTCGTCGCAGGGCAGCTTCCGGCCGGCCGGCGCGCGGGTTGTCGAGCTGTCCCTGGCAGGAGAGCCGCCCGGCGGTAGCCCTCAGTCGCCCTACTCCTACGTCATCAGGGCCGAAGTGGCGGACACGAAGGAGAAGAGGCAGCGCGGTCTTGGCGGCCGGTCCGCGCTCGAGCCCGGCTACGGGATGCTTTACGTCTACGACGAGCCTCAGCAGTCGGCCTTCTCCGAAGTGACCACCGCCTTCCCCGTGACCCTTGCTTTCCTTAGCGAGGACGGCACGATCGTCGAGATGCACGACGCAGGTGCTCGCGAGGCCACGGCCTTCGCCCCGCGCGAGCCGGTGAGGTACGCGCTCGAGGTGCGCAGGGGCTGGTTCGAGGACCGGGGTGTCGCGGCAGGTGCGCGCTTCCGGCTGCCACCCGAACTCAGCACGGGTCCCCGTCCTGCTGCTGAGGCCCGGCCGGGGGGCCCTTGAGCGGGACGCAGGGGGGGCTCTTTTCGGAGGCTGGTTGCCTTGCTGTCCCTTCGGCGCGTGCTCTGCTCGCGGCCGTTCGCCGCCGCCGGACGCCCGGCCCTGTACTTCGTTTTCTACTATCTTTACGTCCTGCTTTGCGTCAACCCGAGCCTCATCTACGAGGCCAACCAGATCACCACCTGGTTCCCGGTTGACCGCCGGGGCGTGGAGTTCCTCGACGAGGTCCTGACGCACCCCGGGGGGCCGGCCAGGTACGCGACGATACTGCTGTCCGAGTTCTACTACCACGCGTGGGCCGGGGCGCTTATCATCAGCGCTGCTGCAGCCCTTCTGTGCGCGGCGGCCGCAGCCCTCTGGCAAGCCCTGGAGGGTCGCTCGCTGCAGTTCGCTCAGTACCTGCCGGCGGTCCTTGTGGCGGTGCTGTACAGCCAGTACGCGCACGTGCTGAGCGCCTGCTTGTCGCTGGCTGCGGCGGCGTTGGTTGCATGCGTCTATGTCTGGCTCCCAGTGCGCAGGGGGGCCTTCAGGTGTGCGCTGTTCCTGGCGCTTTCCTGTCTGCTGTACTATGTGGCGGCAGAAGGCTACCTCGTGTTCGCTGCCGTGTGCATCATCGTGGAAGCGGTGAAGAGGCGGCGCATCCTCCTGGGTGGGGCGTGTCTTGTCTGCGCCGCTGTGGTTCCCTTTGCCATCGGCGCAGTCGTACTCCAGATGCGCGTGCGTGATGCTGTGGACAGCTTGATCCCCGCACGGGTCGCCTTGTACTGGCATACCGAGGCGCTGGTCGTCGCGCTTTACGTCTTCTGCCCGGCGACGGCACTGGTGGCCGCTCTCCGCCGGAAGCGGCCTGCGGACCAAGCCCCTGCCGATGTGCAGACGGAGGATGCGCGACGCGACGGAGGCCCGCTCCGCTGGTTGCTCGGGACGGGGGCTCTGGTTCTGCTAACCGCTGCCCTCGGCTTGCTGGCCTGGGACCGCAACTCCAGGGCCTTGCTTCGGATCGAGTGGTGCAGCCGCCGCCGGATGTGGGACCAACTGCTCCAGGCCGCGCGCGCGGTGCCTGCGGAACGGTACACGGTGCTCGTCCAGTGGGAGGTGAACCGCGCCCTCCACCATGCGGGGCGTCTCCTTGATGAGATGTTCGCGTACCCTCAGAGCCCCTACGCACTGATGCCGACGGCGCGCAGTTTGGGTCTGGGCCAGTCTGAGTTGCCTGACACGGCTTACGCCAAGGTCAGTGCCGTGCTGTTCGACCTGGGGCGTGTCAACGAGGTCGAGCGCCGAGCCTGTGAGGCGATGGAGTTCCTGGGCGACCGTCCCGACCTCATCGAGCGCATGGCGCTCATAGGCGTCAGCAAGGGGCAGACTGAAGCGGCGCGCATCTGGCTGGGAGCCCTGAAGGAGGACCCCGTCTACCGCGCCCGCGCGACCGCCTACCTGGGCCGGCTCGCCGCTGGCCCGGCGCTCTCGGACGACCCGCAGGTCCAGCTCATCCGCTCATGCCGGCCTGTCACGGACCAGGTGGGAGGCCTCACTTTCGAGGGGATGTTCACGCAACTGCTGGAAGCTAACCGGCGCAACCGCATGGCGGCCGAGTACCTCATAGCTGATCACCTGCTGAACGGTCGGCTGGACAAGGTCGCCTCGAGCGTCGCACGGCTGGACGACCTGGGCCGCCCCGACGTGCCGCGCTATCTCCAGGAGGCGCTGCTGATCTACATGACCCGGACCGGGCTGTCGGTGGACCTGCATGGCCGCACGATCGGCCGCGACGCGGCCGAACGGTATGTCGCCTTCGACGCCGCCTGGGCGCGGCAGAGGGGTGACAGGTGGGCCGTCGCGAACGCCCTGGCTGCCGACTGGGGCGACACGTACTTCTTCTACTACTACCACTCGTTCGGCTCCTCCGGGAGGGCGCGATGAACCTCCGCCGACCGCATCTGGCAGCGCTGTGCGCAGGAGCCGCGCTGCTGGCGGCCGCGCTCTATCTGGTCTTGCGCCCGGAGGCCCCGTCCGTCGCGCACTACACCGCTGTGGACCGCGCGCCTCGTATCCGCCCGGACTACGCGGACAGCGTGATCCCGCCGAACGTGGCGCCCCTGAACTTCCAGGTGCTGGACGAGGGGACTCAGTACCACGTGCGCATCCACTCCGCCCGCGGCGACGCCATCGCGGTCACCAGCGATGGGCCGGGCATCAGGATTCCCATGCGGCACTGGAAGGCGATGCTCGAGGCCAATCGCGGCGAGACGGTCTACTTCGACGTGTATGCCAGGGGCCCGGACCGTGCGTGGCGTCGGTTCGACCCCGTTGCCGTCAAGGTGGCCGAAGAGCCGATCGACCGCTACGTGGTCTACCGCCGGATCAACGTCATGTACGCCCCGTACGTCCGAATGAGCATCCGTCAGCGGGACATCGAGACCTATCGGGATACAGCGGTGCTGGACAACACGTCCTTTGACTACGGCTGCATGAACTGCCACACCTTCCTCAACAACGGCTCCCACGGCGTGGTGCTCCACATCCGCAGCGGGCAGGTGGAGTACGGCACGGGCATGCTCGTGATCCGCGACGGCGCCGTGGAGAAGATCGACGCGCGCACGGAGTTCAGCTCCCGCCCCGCGGGGTTCACCTCCTGGCATCCCAGCGGGCGCCTGGTGGCCTTCTCCATCAACAAGGTCCGGCAGGCGTTCCACACGGCCCGCACGGAGGTCAGGGACGGCGTGGACCTGGACTCCGACATTGCCGTCTACCTCCTCGATTCGCACACGGTCAGCTCCCGGCCGGCCCTGTGCGACCCGAACCGGCTGGAGACGTTTCCCGCCTGGTCGGCCGACGGCCGGCATCTCTACTTCTGCACGGCGCCCGTGCTGTGGGAGAACCGCGACGTAGTGTCCAGCCCGCGCCTTGGGGAGGTGCGTTACAGCCTGATGCGCATCGGCTATGACGTGGATTCCGGCTCCTGGGGCGAGCCGGAGACCGTCCTTTCGGCTGAGGAGACGGGCCTGAGCATCACGGAGCCGCGCGCGTCGCCCGACGGCCGGTTCCTGGTCTTCTGCATGTCGGACTACAGCACGTTCCCGGCCTTCCAGCCGAGTGCGGACCTCTACATCATGGACCTCCAGACGCGCCGGTATGAGCGGCTGGACTGCAGCAGCCCGTGGTCGGAATCCTGGCACTCCTGGTCCAGCAACAGCCGGTGGCTGGCCTTCAGCAGCAAGCGGAGCGACGGCCTGTTCCTCCGGGTCTGGTTCTCCTACATTGGCCCGACCGGCAAGGCGAGCAAGCCGTTCGTGCTGCCTCAGGAGGACCCCGCGTTCTATGACTCATTCATCCGGCTCTTCCAGATGCCCGAGCTAACGAGGGACCCCGTCCCCATCACGGGCGAACGGCTCGCCAGGGTGATCCGATCGCAGCCGTGGGGAAAGGGCGTCCTCCCCGTGACCGGCGCGACGCCGGGCCGGTCTTCCGCGATGCCCTCCGCCCCTGACAGCGGCGCCGCTGAGCCCTGGACATCCCCGTAGCGGTCGCCGCAGCCTACGCCCGGGACAGCGGGTACCGGCCGTACTTCCGCACGGAGCGAGAGAGGGCAAGGGCGTTGTCGGGCTGGACGTACCCCGCCAGGCTGTTGCCGCTCGTGACGATGTAGGCGCCCCCTGGGCCGACGTCCCGGATCAGTGCCCTGACCTCTTGCTCGACCTGGTCGGTCGTCCCCCGGGCCAGGATGTCCAGGTCCACGTTCCCCAACAGGCAGAGCCGCCGCCCGTAGCGCCGCTTCAGGTCGCGGATGTTCATTGCTCCCTTCTCGACGGGGTGCAGGCCGGCGATCCCCAGGTCGAGCAGATCGTCCAGGAGCGGGAGCACGTTGCCGTCGCTGTGGACGACCCAGGGGATGGTGAGCTTCTCTGCGATGCGCCGATAGCGCGGCCACACTACCTCTCGGAACACGCCCGGCGAGAGGAAAGGGCCGCTCTTGAACGCCATGTCATCTGTTGAAACGAACACGTCGAAGCCGAGCCGCCCGGCGCGCTCCGCCACGGGGGCCGCCCAGTCGCAGTAGCGGTCCAGCACGGCCTCGACCAGGTCCCGGTTGTCGAACAGGGCGAGGCTGAAGTTCTCCATCCCCATGCTGAGCATCGTCGGGAAGAGCCCCAGCCGCGTCACCAAACATGCGGCGTAGTCGCCCTTGCGCCGCGCCAGGGCGGCAGCGCCGGCATAGAGGGCCTCGTCGCCCGGGTCGGGCAACTGCAGGCGAGGGAGGTCGGCTTCCGTGCGGATCAAGCCTTCGCAGTAGAACAGGCGCCCGTCCTGCCCGGCCGCCTTGCGGGCGTACACGGGCGCCCGCAGCACGTAGCTGATGTTGTCCAACCTCAGGCGCTCCGCGATCTGCAGTGTCTCGGGCAGCGAGAAGGAATTGCGTTCCAGGTCGGCTGCCTGGCCAGGCAGGCCGGCCCAGCCCATCAGCCGTTGCGCAAGCGCGCGGTCTATGCCGAACTCGCAGTAGGGAACCTGGTCAGGCTCGTCTCCACGAAGGGCAGCCAAGACTCGCTCGCGGGGAATCATTGCTATGCCTCTGCGCCGCAGGATCTGCACGGGGTTTTTCTGGCGCCCTGCAATGGTAGCAGGGCGCCGGAGGGCCATCAACGCACTCCCCGGACCGCCGCTCCCGCCGCCGGCTTGCGGCCGGCTCTACGAGCGGGGTATATTGCCGGGCCGGAGGCGGCCGGCTGCTCCAGGGACGGCTCCGGGCGATCCCGGCAGCAGGCAAGGAGCGTTCTCGATGGCATCATGGCCCTTCGGTCGCGGCGCGTGGCCGGTGGTCAGGAGCGTGGCCATTGTCGTCGGCCTGGTGCTGCTTATCCTGCTGATACTCCGTTTCGCCCGTTGCTGAGGGAGGGCGGACGCGCCGCCCGTCCCGGATCTTCCAGGAAGAACCCGACTATGCTGAACGAACCACTTGAGCAGAGACGCTCCGTCGGCATCCTCGGTCGGATTGGGCGCTACGTGCGACTGGCCGCGCTTGTGGCGGTGGCCGCCTGCGCCGTCATCGGCGCCGCCGTCATCCTGAGGTGGAAGCCCCTCCAGTGGAGCCGCATCGAGGAGGCGACCATTCAGTTTCTAAAGCGGGAAGACCTGATGTTCCTGGTGACCGACCGGGTGGCCACGCGCGTGGACGTGATCGTCAGGGAGGGGAACATCATCCTCGGCTGGCGAGACAGCGTGTTGATTGGGACCGCCAAGTTCCTGTGCGGCATCAACCTGAAGAGGCTGGCGCCCGAGGACATCCGCCAGGAGGACGGCCGCCTCATCGTTACGGTGCCCGACCCCGAAGTGCTGGACTGCTCCGTGGACCTGAACTCGCTGGTGCTCTTTGAGAAGAAGACCGGCTTGGTCGCCATCAAGGAATACCTCGAGAACAGGGACACCAGAGACGAACTCCAGAAGCAGCTTGAGACCAGGGCGCGCGCCTTCGTGACCGAGCAGGACCTGCTCCCCAAGCGGGACGTCCTGGTCAAGCGGCTCAACGATTGGGTCTCGCCCCTTCTGTCCGACCAGGTCAAAGTGGCCGTCGAGTTCCGCTGACCGCTTCTGCCCGCTCGCCGCATCCCATTGACTATCCCCCCTGCGTGCGTTACCCTCCGCCGCCGGAGCCGGCAATCCGCCATGGTCATCTACGATTCCCATGTGCACCTGAAACACGGCGACGCGGCCGCCACGGAGTACTCGCCCGAAGCCATCATCGAGACGATGGACGCGGCGGGGATACAGAAGTCCGTCGTGTTCGCCATGTCCACGACGGCTGAGCGGTCCATCGAGATGGCTGCGGCGGCGGCCCGGCAGTTCCCCGGCCGGCTCATCCCGTACGCCTATGCCCTGCCGGACTACCGCAAGGCCGTGCTGCCCCTGATCGAGAAGGCAGTGCGTGAGCTCGGCTTCCGCGGCGTGAAGCTGCACGCCGCGGAATGCCGCCTGGCTGCTCACACAACCGACCCGGCCTTCGGGCTCGCGGCCGAGCTGGGCGTGCCGTGCCTGGTGGACTTCGCGGGGGACTGCACAGCCGCAGAGCGCGTGGCGGCCCGGTTCCCACGGCTCACGCTCATCATCGCGCACCTGGGCCAGTACCTCTGCACCAGCCCGGACCGCGTGGACAGCTTCATCGAGCTCGCCGAGCGGCACGCGAACGTCCTGTTGGACGCAAGCGGCGTCGCGCTCCCGTGGAAGATCGCCGAGGCCGCGCGGCGGGCGGGAGCCGGCCGCGTGCTGTTCGGCACGGACGGGCCCCACAAGGCCCCCGACACCGCCGCGTTCGCCCGCGCGGAGGTCGGCAAGGTGCAAGCTTTGGACCTGACCGCCGAGGAGAAGGCGGAGATCCTCGGCGGAGCGCTGGCGAGGCTGCTGAAGATCGAGTGAAGGCCCTGAGTCCCTTACAAGGAGGCGAGCCATGAGCGCCGCACGTGCCGTGCCCATTCGCGGTTACCTCATCCACATCACGCACTACGATCCCTCGTGGGTCAAGCGGAAGGCCCGCGAAAAGCCTTTCGACCTGGGCGTGGGTCTCGAGGTGGTGGAGGCGATGGCGGACGCCGGCCTCAATCTGCTGGTCGTGGACTGCGCCGACGGCGTGACGTACAAGTCGCATCCGGAACTGAAGCGGAGCTACAGTGTGCCCATGGCCCATGTGAGAAGGCTCGCCGCGCAGGCGCGCAAGCACGACATCGAGGTCGTGCCGAAGCTCAACTTCGCCCAGAGCGCGCTCCATCAACACAACCACTGGTTCCGCCCTTACCACAGGCTTTTCGACAGCGAGGAGTACTGGCGACGCGCCTTCCGACTGGCTGACGAACTCATCCAAGCATGCGAGCCCCCGCGCTTCTTCCACATCGGCATGGACGAGGACCACGACCGGTCGCACGCCCAGTATGCCGCTGCCATATGCACGCTGCGAGACGGGCTAAGGGAGCGTAGCCTGCGGGCCGTCATGTGGAAGGACCAGCAGAGCTACGCCGCCGCGGACGTCCACGCCGAGAAATCGCGCGCGGCGGAGGCCAGGATTCCGCGCGACGTTGTCCAGGTGGTCTGGCACTACCACACGGTCCTGACCGACGTGGTGCGGCGTCTGAGGCGCAAGGGGTTCGACGTCTGGGGCGCGCCCGGAAGGGATCCTGATCAGGTGCGGGGGTGGCGCGACGCCATCCTCCGGTACGGCGGGACGGGCCTGCTCCTGACGCGCTGGGTCCCGTGCCGGCCCGGCAACCGGGCGGAGTTGCTCCGCCAGATCCGCACGCTCGGGCCTATCTGCTCCGGCGCCTGAGGGCGCCGTGGCGCTGGCGGCTCAAGGCGCGATCGTCACGCTGAAGTCCCCCTGGGCGAGGGGCACGTCTTCCTCTTCCGACGTGAGGCCGCCCAGGCTGATGTGGCCAAGCCCGCGTGCCAGGACGCCGAATGCCTGCCCGTCGTTGCCCGTCTCATAAGCGCCCGTCTTGAGGCGGTTTGGGCGGCCGCCTACCGTGACGGTCGCTTCGGCAGCGAACCGGCCGCCGACCTGCGCGTGCGTCACGGGCTCCGTCCGGGAAGACACCGTGATGTTGCCTACGTTGCCGGCCACGTCCACCAGGCCCGCCAGGTCGCCGCCCTCAATCTCAAGCTTGGACG
>Ga0315274_10009909_pt1 | contig 13744 bp, 8 predicted proteins | sample YL17G02_20_MG_FD_203700 | JGI IMG/M metagenome (GOLD analysis project Ga0315274, IMG submission 203700) | Sediment microbial communities from Yellowstone Lake, YNP, Wyoming, USA - YL17G02_20 | ecosystem: Environmental > Aquatic > Freshwater > Lake > Sediment | place: USA: Wyoming | collected...
CAGAGGCATGCGCCTGGATTGCCGATGGCATCAGCGCAAATGCCAGTATGGCGCCAAAGATTCCAAAGACGAGAGAGAAATCAAATTTTCTTGAGCGCATTTCTATTGCCTCTCAGTGTCGAGGGGCGCAAGCGCCTCGCAAGGCGCTTGCGCCCCTCGTAGGCTTTATCGTCTGGGCGGCAGGTCAGCTAGGGATGCGGGGGAGCGATCCTTTGTTACAGGCGGCGTGGTTTCTGCCAGTCCGGCAGCGCCGGACGTGACATACACCGGCCCCACGATGTTGTTATAGGTTCCACCTCCAATTTCGTGGCTCTCCAGCACCGCGCCGTAACTGGATCCGGCTTTGGACGAATCTACCTGGACATAGACTGGCGTGCCCCCAGGCACAGAACCATAGTTGCTGAAAGATGACCAGTAGTAGATGTCGCCATTGGTCAACGTGAGCGTCTCGCCCGGTTCCAGAGGCAGCGCGGATCCGGCGATGCCCCAGACCATGCCCTGGGCCGATCGCCCATCATTCCAAATCTGGTTGACGCCCGTCGGGACGGGCGAAGGATTGACATACAGGTCTACCCAGAATGTGTTGCCAACGGGTATCAAAGTGCTCCCCTGATTCTTGATGACCACTCGCGCGTTGTTGGGAGTGACTGTGACGCTGACTATTACCAAGTCAGGGGCGCGCACTGAATTGCTTTCCCTCATGACGAGTGGAAGGTAGATCTTACGGAATGCTGGAGCGGGCGCCGGGCTCGAGATGGTAAAGAGCGATACGTTAGACGCCCCTCCGCCGGGCGCAGGATTGACGACGGTGATGCTGACGGGGCCTGCTGTGGTGACGGCGTCGGCGCTAATAGCGGCTTGCAGTTGCGTGTCGTTAACCAGCGTCGTCGTCAGGGCCGAGCCGTTCCAGTAAATGGTCGAGCCGTTGACAAAGTTCGCGCCGGTGACGACGAGAGTAAAGGGCGGGCTGCCGGCCGTGACCGAAACCGGGTAAAGGCTGGTGATCGCCGGAACAGGGTTGTTGATCGTAATGGTGACGGTCGCCACATTGCTATTTAACTGCCCGTCGTTGGCTGTGTAGGTAAAGCTATCGAAGCCCGCATAGTTGGCGGTCGGCGTATACACGAACGAGCCGTTGCTGTTGAGCGTCAACGCGCCGTGCGAGGGGTCGCTGACGCGCGCAGCCGTCAGAGCATCGTGTTCTGTATCGGTGTCGTTGCTCAGCACGCCAAGGGCGTCCTTGACCAAGGGCACGTTCGTGGTCGTGGTGTAGCTATCATTCACCGCGACCGGCGCGTCGTTGCCTGTGTGAACAGTGATTGTGACGGTGGCGACGTTGCTTTCAACCAGACTATCTTTGGCCTTGTAGGTAAAGCCGTCCGGGCCATTATAGTCGAGCACGGGCGTGTAAGTGAACGAACCGTTCGCGCTCAAGACCAGCGTGCCGTGCGAGGGGCCGCTCACCCAGACGGCTGTTAACAGGTCGCCATCTGCATCAGTGTCATTGGTCAACACGCCGGGGGCTGGAACGGTCAACGTCGCGTCCTCGTCAACGCCGTAGGTATCCTCCTTGGCGACAGGCTGGTCGTTGATCGGGTTGACGGTGATGGCAAAGCTCTGCGGGGCAGATGTGTCCACACCGCCATTGGCCGTGCCGCCGTCGTCTTGCAGGGTGATGGTGATTGTCGCGCTGCCAAAGGCGTTGGGAGCAGGTGTGTAGGTCAGGTCGCCGGTTGTGGCGTGAACTGCCGGGCCGGCGGCGAACAGCGCTGGATTGGTATTGCCGGTGACGTTGAAGGTGAGCACCTGCCCAGACTCGTTAGCAGGGCCTGCGGATATGCCAGTCGCCCAGCCGGTCACAGTCTGCGGCCCGGCATCCTCGTTCACGGTCTGGTCAGCGCCTTGGATGAACGATGGCGCGTCGTTGACCGGGTTGACAGTGATGGCAAAGCTCTGCGGGGCAGATGTGTCCACGCCGCCATTGGCCGTGCCGCCGTTGTCTTGCAGAGTGATAGCGATCGTCGCGCTGCCAAAGGTGTTGGGAGCGGGCGTAAAAGTCAGATTGCCGGTTGTGGCGTCAACTGCCGGGCCAGCGGCGAACAGCGCTGGATTGGTGTTGTCGGTGACATTGAAGGTGAGCGTCTGGCCAGATTCATTCGGGCCGGCCGAGATATTGGTCGCCCAACCGCTCACGGTCTGCGGCCCGGCGTCCTCGTTCACGGTCTGGTCAGCGCCTTGGGTGAACGACGGCGCGTCGTTGATCGGGATGACGGTGATACTCACGGTGGCGACGTTGCTATCAGCCACGCCGTCGTTGGCTCTGTAGGTAAAGCTATCGGGGCCATAATAGTCGGGCGCAGGCGTGTAGGTAAACGTGCCATCCGAGTTGAGTGTGAGCGTGCCGGACGTCGGGTTGCTCACCCGGATAGCCGTCAACGGATTGCCGTTGTAGCCGGTGTCATTGACCAGCACCCGGGTAGCGTTCGGGACGGTTAATGTTGCATCTTCGTTGGTGCTAAAGCTGTCGTTGTCTGCACGGGGCGCGTTATAGATAGTGGTCGTCACGACGTTGGTCCACCCGCTCTTGGCGCCCACGGTGATAAGGGCTGTGTTGGTGATCCTGGTACCGTTGGCTAGGCCGGCGTTTACCAGGACAGTGTAGCTCAAGGTCAGGACGCCGCCGTTAGTGGGCACGTCGCCGACCCAGGTGATTGCCCTGGTTCCACTGTCATAGCTGCATGTGCCTGTGCTGCAGGCGGGGCCGGCGCTGTAGGTCGTGCTGAGGGGTATCACATCGCTGATGCGCCCGCTCACCAAGGTTGCGCGCGGGTCGGGGTTGGTGATGGCGATAGTATACACCAGTGGGTAGCCACCCGAACCCTTGTCCTGGTTCACTGACTTGGTGTAGGTAAAGGGCTGGACTTCGTCAAAGCCAATATCCCGGCTGGTGCCCAAGGGGCGGGACTGCTGGTCATAGTCATTGTTGGGTATGCCAGCGCCGGTGTTCGTGGCGGCATCAATCGCCGGGGAGCCTTGGCGGATGCGGTACCATTGCACCAAGTCGCCCGTGCCGATGAACAGAGGATCAGTCGTCAGGTTGTTGCCGGCGCTTCCGGCGCTCCCTGCAATGTCATTGGCAACGTTATTGGCCGTATTCCTAAAGGCAATGTTGTTATAGACCCGGCCGCCATTCTGGCGATAGATACCGCCGCCATTGTTGGCCGAGGCAACCGTGTTGCTGACAACGGTGTTGTTTATCACATTGACGTCGCCGCTGGCGGGGACGCCGTTGATATTAATGCCGCCCCCGTAGGTCCTAGTGCGATTACCGAAAATCAGATTATTTGACGCTGTAAAGACATTACGATCCCAGGAGTCAATCCCGCCGCCTTCACTGTGACCAGGTCCCCACGACAGGTTGTAGGCTATGACGTTGCTATCGATCAGCATAGCCCTGGCGTCTGCCTCGAAGCCGATGCCACCGCCGCCACCATTGCCACCAGTCGGCACGGCTTGGTTGGCGGCGATCCAACTGTTGCGGATCACGGCCTGGGTGGTGCCATAGAAGCCGATGCCGCCACCGTTGGCCAGGTTGGCTTGAGTCACCAGGGTGTTGCTCGTCACTTCGCTGTTCTGTATCAGCGGCGCACTGCCAGCGCGAATTACAATGCCGCCGCCGCCGCCGTTGCTCGCGGTAGATGTAGCAGAGTTGCTGTAGATTCGGCTATAGAGGATTCGAGTTGCCCCAGCCTGGATGTCAATGCCGCCGCCGTAAGCCTCAGCGCCGCTGCCAGAAGCCCTAACAGAGTTGCTGTAGATGTCTGTGTGATCTATCAGATGATTGCCGGTCACGATGACCAAGCCGGCGCCATAGGCATCTTGGCCTGATGCAGGCGCGTGCCGATTGTAGCGCAACGTGCTGTTGGAAATGGTAATGGGATTGATCGCGTTCAACACGACAGCATGTTGCGCATACTCAACGATGGCTTGGTTGAGATAGCCACGGCTGTTTGTTGTATACGTGATGCCAGCCCATGCGCCGGGAGTGGCTGGGATGCTTGTAAAGGTGATGGGGCCATCGCTGCGCAGCTCGCCGTTGACGGTGAACCCATAGTTGCCTGCGACGCGGATCGTCGTGCCGGGGGCGATGGTGATGACCGCCGTCGGGCTGATGACCACGTTCGAGGTGGCGGTAATGACCCCCGGTCCCCAAGTGCCGCTCGTCGTTTGCGTGGGGTTAATGGTACTGCCGTCAGGCTGATCGTCGCCGAGCGCCACGCCTATCCCCAGGCTGAACGTCAACGCCAGGGCTATCGCCAGCCCCGAGCCCAGTGTAATGATGAATCGAATCCAGTTTGTGATCTTCATTTTTCCCTCGCAGTGTTGTTGTGGACCATGCGCTCGGGGGGCGCGACGAATACTAGGCAGCATTGTGCTCCATGGTAAACTGTTGAGGCTGCCGGGTCGGCTGCGGCTGTGGCTTGCGTTCCGCGTTCATTTCCTGGGTTGCCTGCTCCACCAGGCTTTCAAAGGTGGCAGCGTCGCCCGGGAGATGCGCTGCGCCGACTTTGAGTGTGACTCCGACTTGCTCGGCTACCAACTTGCGCAGCCGCTCGGTCAGCTCGGGCAGCTTGTCCTGCGACACTTCGGGCAACAACACGAGAAAGTGGTCGTTGCTCTGAGCAATCGTGTTATAGTCTTCCAGCTCGCTGCACAATGTCTTGGACACGCTAGACAGCACGTACTGTTTGATCATGGCGTGTTGGACTTCTTGCACCATTCGATCCAGCGCCACATCAAAGGATTTCTCTTCCACTCCGACTGCCAACAGTACCAGAGGGCGCTCATAGTTCCGGGCGCGCCGCACTTCCTGATACATCTTGGCTTGGCCGACCGAAGACGACTCGGGCAGCTTGTCCACCTGCCCAATCGAGATGCGGGTGACGGCGCTCTCGAATTCGCTCACCGCTATGCTCACCCAGCGGGCCAGAATGGTCGTCAGTGCAATAGCGCATACCTCAGTCACGGTCAGGGGAAAGGAGGCTCCCCACGCACTGGACTTGACCCAAGCTTTGGCCACCAGGAACACGGGCATCGTCGCCGCTACGAACACCCACACCGGCAGGTTGCGCAAGCGAGGAATCAGCATGACGACAACAACAGTGACCGATACGAAAGTATACGCCACATCGGTGAGGTCAATTTCCGGCCACAGCCGCTCTATGTTGTAGAACAGAAAGAGCCACATAATCAGGATGGCGACCAAAAAACGCATTCTCTTCACGTAGCTACCCTCACAATAATCTATCCACTCGCCGCTACGGGCGCGTTGCGCGAACCATCCACCGCGGCTTGCTGATGGTTTCTTTTAACAATGGCTGTGCTGCGTGTCGAGCAGTCCAGCGCCTTGTCCAGGTGCAGCGACTGGGTCAACTCTCGCAGCGACTCTGGTTGGACCGGGTTGAGCATCATCGCATCCAGGGGGGCGTGACGGGCGCGCAACCGTTCTAGCGCCAGGCTCGTATCGGCCAGCCCCACTAATGGAATGTCGTGCTGCGCCAGCGCGCTTCGCAGTTGCTCGATGAGCGCCGGGTCCCAATCGCCATAAGCGCCTATCGCGAGCATGACCAGCGTCGGCCACGCAACGTTTTCGGGAGGAATCTCTTGGCGCAAAAGGTCCAGAGCCGTCTCGATGTTGGGCACAAACTGCATGCAGAGACATCGGCCCCACACTCGCTGCGCCGCGCGCCAGACAACCCATTCAGATTCAGGTGTCAAATTGATAAGCAGTAGTCGAATCATCGCCTATGAGCATAGAAGCAAACCGTGTAACGCGACCATGACAGAACGGTTAGGAAGATAACAAATGTATTACAGCCAGGTGTGATTTTCTTGCCGACGGTTAGAGCAAGGTAAGATTGGACTGACTAATTGATATTCGCAGGCGTCCTTCACGGTGGGGCGTAACAAAAAATGATCAGGCACAAGACGAGGTGGCGTCTTGTCCACATTCGTAACGGCTCAGCGGGCGCATCCTACTCAAACAGGATGTACAGGATATACAGGATGGATGGGCCTCTATCTTGTTCATCTTGTATATCCTGTAAGAGGCCGTCTGAAAAGTAGCCTAGCCCCCTTGTGGGCGAACGGGCACGAGACCCTAAACCCACAGGCTTTTCAGACAGTCTCTCAGAGGTTCGCCAGTGAGCAGTTACCTATATTCGGGTGTAGCGCAAAATTGTCAAGCGTAAGGGCGTTCGACTGAACGCCCCAACGCACCTCGGCGCTTTTGCGATGTCTCTTCCACATTTATCGCTTGTTGACACAAGCGACGCGCGGGTTATAATCAGCCTGGTTGGCAAGACCCTCACAAGACGGAGATCGAATGCCTGAACTGTTCACAGTCCTTCCCCCGGCAGATGCGCTCGGCGTTCTGCTGGGCCTTATGCCCCTGCGCGTCCGCGCCGAGGCTGTTTTTACTGCCGACGCGCTTGACCGCGTGCTGGCCGAGCCGCTGACTGCGCCATCGTCGCTGCCTACATTCCCACGCAGCACGGTGGACGGCTATGCTGTGCGCGCGGCAGATACTTTTGGCGCAAGCGAATCGCTCCCGGCCTACCTGTCCGTCGTCGGTCAAGTGTCCATGGGCCGCGCTTCCGACGTAGAGATCAAGCCAACGCGGACAGTGGTCGTTTACACAGGTGGAATGATCCCTCCTGGCGCGGATGCGGTGGTGATGGTCGAGCGGACGCAAAAGCTCGACGCGACTAACATCGAAGTGCTGCGGGCCGTCGCGCCGGGCGAAAACGTCATCCAGGTTGGCGAAGACGTCAAGGCGGGCGAGTCGTTATTAGACCCAGGTCACCTCCTGCGTCCGCAAGACATTGGCGGACTGATGGCGCTGGGCATCACGCGCGTCCAAGTCGCCGCCAGGCCGCGCGTGGCGATTGTCTCGACGGGCGATGAAGTGGTTCCGCCGGAGGTTGAGCCGGGGCCGGGCCAGGTGCGCGACGTGAACACGTACACTGTCGCGGGACTGGTCGCGCGCGCGGGCGGCGTTCCGTTGCCGCAAGGCATCATCCGTGATGATTTCGATGCACTCCTCTCTGCTGCGCGTACCGGATTGGATGCCGCCGACGTGCTGGTGATCTCGGCGGGTTCATCGGTCTCGACGCGCGACCTCACTGCCGATGTGGTGAATCGCTTGGGTCAGCCTGGCGTGTTGGTGCATGGCGTCTCGGTCAAGCCGGGCAAGCCGACGATTCTGGGAATCTGTGGAGGCAAACCCGCGATTGGCCTGCCGGGCAACCCGGTCAGCGCGATGGTGGTGGCCGACTTGTTCCTCACGCCGGTGCTCTGGCGATTGCAGGGTGTGGACACGCCGCCCGGTCGTCGTCGCGTGACGGCGAAACTCGCGCACAATATTGCTTCTGTGCCAGGGCGTGAAGACTATGCGCCAGTCAAGCTCGCCGTCCGTGGTGGGCAGTTGTGGGCTGACCCGGTCTTTGGCAAGTCCAACCTGATCTATACGCTGGTCAAGGCTGATGGCTTGGTGCGCGTGCCGCCGGACTCGAACGGATTGCACGAGGGCGAATCGGTGGATGTGGAATTATTCTGAGGTCAGAGGTCAGGATGAGCAGACGCAAGGTTTATCTAGAAGACATCCCACTCGACGAAGCCTGGCGGCGATTCATTGCCGCGATGGAAAGCGCAGGCGTGTGGTTGCCGTTTCCCGGCGAGGATGTTCCACTCGATAAAGGGTTGGGCCGCGTGACGGCCAGGCCGGTGTGGGCCGCGCTTTCTTCGCCAGGCTATCACGCCAGCGCGATGGATGGTTACGCCGTGCGCTCCGCCGATACGCTCGGCGCGACGGAAACTGCGCCCGTGCGGCTCAAGCTAGGCGAGCAAGCGCAGTATATCGACACGGGCGATCCACTCCCAGCCTGGGCCGATTCCGTCATCATGATCGAGCACACGCAGCTCATCGGCGATGAGGACATCGAGATTCAGGCGAGCGTCGCGCCGTGGGCATCGGTGAGGCCGATGGGCGAGGACATGGTGGCTACTGAGTTGGTGCTGCCAGCCAATCACGTCCTCAAGCCGGTTGATCTGGGCGCGATTGCCGGATGCGGACACGCGACGGTTAACGTGCGCCGCAATCCGCGCATCGCTATCATTCCCACCGGCACCGAGCTAGTGACCGTCGAGCAAGTCAAGCTGTCTGGGTTCGAGTCGGGCGATATTATCGAGTACAACTCGCTGGTGTTGGCGGCGCAGGTGCGCGAGTGGGGCGGCGAGCCGACGCGCTACCCGATTGTCCCTGACGATTACGAGCGCATCAAGGCGACTGTCCGTGAAGCAGCCGCCGCTCACGATCTCGTCCTCGTCAATGCGGGATCATCCGCAGGCAGCGAAGATTTCACCGCGCGCATTGTGCAAGAATTAGGCACGCTGCTTGTTCACGGTGTTGCCGTGCGTCCGGGACATCCCGTGATTCTTGGAACTGTGGAGCGAAGAGCGAAAAGCGAAGAGCGAGGCGGCGATTCGCTCCACACTCTTCGCTCCTCGCTCCTCGTACCTATCATTGGTGTTCCGGGCTACCCGGTCTCGTGCGCGCTGACGGGCGAGATTTTCGTCGAGCCAATTCTTTCGCGCTGGCTGGGATTGCCGCCGCGCGAAAAGCCAAAAATGCAAGCGACGATCACACGCAAGCTCCTTTCGCCGATGGGCGAGGACGAGTGGGTGCGCGTGACGGTCGGAAGGGTAGGAGAACGAACGGTGGCCGCGCCACTTTCGCGCGGGGCGGGCGTCGTCACGTCGCTGGTGCGCGCGGATGGCATCGTGCGCATCCCGCGCTTTTCGGAAGGCGTAGACGCCGGGCAAAGCGTGACGGTCGAGCTGTACCGCGATCCTTCCGAGATTGATCGCACCATCGTTCACATCGGCAGCCACGACTTGTGCCTGGATTTGCTCGCGCAATTTCTGGCGGATTCGGGTCGCCGTTTGACGAGCGCGAACGCGGGCAGCCTGGGCGGACTGGTAGCCTTGCGGCGCGGCGAGGCGCATCTCGCCGGTTCGCACTTGCTCGATCCCGCGACCGGCGAGTACAACGTGGCGTATGTGAAGCAATATCTGCCGGGCGTGTCGGTCGTCTTGGTGACATTCGTTCACCGCGAGCAAGGCTTGATCGTCGCGCCGGGCAATCCCAAAGGCATCAAGGGAGTGGCGGACTTGGCGCGGCCTGACGTGCGCTACGTCAACCGTCAGCACGGCGCAGGCACGCGCATCTTGTTGGATTATCGTTTGGGACAATTGGGCATTGCGCCTGAGCAGGTTCGTGGTTATCAGCGTGAAGAGTACACTCATCTGGCCGTCGCGGCAGCGGTTCAATCCGGCGTGGCCGATTGCGGACTGGGCATCGCCGCCGCCGCGCGCGCGCTCAATCTCGATTTCATCCCGCTTGAGCAAGAACGCTACGACTTGGTCATCCCACGCGCGCACTATGAAAGTGATTTGCTGCGTCCGCTGCTCGACTTGATTCGCGGCCCCGAGTTCAAGCGGGCCGTGTCAGAGTTGGCGGGTTACGACGCGGCACACATGGGCGAGATTGCTGCCAAGCTTTAGACCCGTCAGGTCTGACGCGTTGAGGTTGTTGTGGAGTCTGAACACCGAGATCGCAAAATCCTTTTAGCAGTCAACTTGGGATTGACGGCCAATATTGGTTTGGCGATAGCCAAAACCACTTTTGGCATCGTCGGCCACAGCCCGGCCTTGCTGGCTGATGGCATCAACTCGACTTCAGACGTGGCCTATTATATCGCCGTGCACGTGTTCATGCGGCTTTCGCGCAAGCCGGCCGATCACGAGCATCCCTACGGCCACAGCCAGCTCGAAAGCATCGCCGCTCTGGTGGTCGGATCGTTTGTCCTCACCACCGCCGTCGCCATTTTCTGGGACGCGGTCAACAAGGTGTATGACTTGCTGCCCGGGCTGGGCGATTTGGGAGGCGCTTCGGTGTGGGCTTTGGTCGTCGCGCTGCTCACCGTCGCCATCAAAATCACGTTGACGGTCGTCACCCGGCGGATTGGCCGACAGACCCAAAACCCCGCCGTCTTTGCACTGGCCTACGATCACCGCAACGACATCTTTGCGGCGTCGGCGGCCGCGGTCGGCATCTTTTTGGGGCGGATGGGCTATCCCTGGGTTGACCCGTTGGCCGGCGCGGTGGTCGCCTTGGTCATTCTGCGCACCGGCATCGAAATCCTGCGTGAATCGTCCAAAGACTTGATGGACACGGTCCCCGGCAAAGAGTTGCACCAGCAAATCGTCAGCACGCTGATGGCGGTCCCGGGCGTAAAGCAGGTCGAAGAAACCCAGGCGCACCGATTCGGGCCGTACGTGGTCGTCAACGTCACCATCGGCATTGACGGCGCGTTGAGCGTGGCCGAAGGCGACCAGATCGCCACACAGGTCGAGCGCGCTTTGTATCGCAAGGTTGATTTTCTGCGCCGCGTTCACGTCCACTATCATCCAGCCGTGGAGCGTAGAGCAAAGAGCGTGGAGCGATAAGCGAGGGAAACATGCCAAACTTGCCAGACCTTGCCAGCGGATTCAAAACGCTGCGCGAAATGGATTTGAACGCGATTCGTGAGCAGGCCGAGTCGCCGCTGCACGTGGCCGTCGTCGGCGACGCGGGCGTGGGCAAGTCCACGCTCATCGCGCAATTACTTGCCGGCCCGCGCCAGACTGAACCGCCCGGCGTGCCGCCCGTGACCGAGCATCGGTTGGACGAGAACATTTTGCTCCAACCGCACAGCATCGTGCTGCTGATGCTGGACGTAGCGCAAGCCGAGCATCCGCGCGAGCGGCAGTTCTTTGACAAGCTGCCGGTGCACAAGCCTCCGATGGTGGTGTGCTACAACAAGGCCGACCTCGCGCCGAATCCGCAGGCGGTGCTCAACGAGGCGATGCGCTGGCCGGGCGCAGAGGTCGTCGCCATCGCTGCGCCGGACCGCAACTCGCTGCTGCGTGGACTGGTTCCGGCGATGCTGCGCGCCTGTCGAGGGCGCGAAGTCATTTTGGGCCGCCGCCTGCCCATGTTGCGCGAGCCAGTTTCCCGCAAGCTGATTGACGATACGTGCTTTATCAACGGCGCGTACAGCCTCACCACCGGCCTGGCCGAAATCAACGTCGTCCTCGATGTGCCGCTCAACGTGGCCGATATGGTCATGCTGACCAAGAACCAGGCGTTGATGGCGTACAAAATCGCGTTGGCGATGGGATTGCCTTCCGACTGGCGCGAGACGATTCCCAAGCTGGCGACGGTGGTGGGCAGCGCGTTCATCTGGCGGCAGGTTGCGCGGCAACTCATCGGATTGATTCCGGCCTTTGGCATCATTCCCAAAATCGCCGTGTCGTATGCCGGGACGTATGCGGTCGGTCAAGCCATCTATCAGTGGTGCGTGAATGGAGAAAAGCTAAAGCCGGAGGCGCTCAAATCACTCTATGCCGATGCGCTGACTCGCGGACGCGAGGTGGCGCGGTCGCTCCTGGCAAAGCGCAAGGCGGCGCAACTGGAAGCGCCCAAGCAGCGACGTGGGCTGTTTGCGCCTGCGCCGGTATGTCCTTCGTGCGGCAAAAAAGTACCCAAGGGTGCGACGTTCTGCGCGTTCTGTGGCAAGCCTTTGGCCGAGCCGCTGCCTGCGCCAGCGGACGAACCCGCGCCAACGCAGGATGCGAAGCAAGGCGAGCCAAAAGTCGAATGACCTTTGTCGCGCTGCGAGTATGACATCTGGCACTAGAAGGCAAGTGCATAAGCGGTGTATCTTTTTCAATGGAGCACTTGCATCGAGTTCCCTCATGCCTCTCCGAGTTCCTTGACTCCGCAAGCTTACTGGCATGGTGGGGAACTCGGAACCGAACCATTGCACGATAAAATCCTCTCGGAGGTCGGCTCATGATTGAAATCCGGTTTCACGGGCGTGGAGGGCAGGGCGTGGTCATTGCCTCGGAGGTGTTGGCCGATGCCTCGTTCCACGAAGGCAAACGGGTGCAGTCGTTTCCCGCCTTTGGGGTCGAGCGGCGCGGCGCGCCGGTGATGGCGTTCACGCGCGTCGACGACAAGCCGATTCGCATCCGCTGCCAAATCTACGAACCTGACCACATTGTCATCCTCGACCCGACGCTGTTGGAAGTGATGGACGTGACCGCCGGACTAAAGCCGCGCGGTTGGATTCTGCTCAACAGCGCGGATCCACCCGAATCGTTCGGCTTACACGATCGCTTCCGCGTGGGCACGGTGGACGCGAACCGCATCGCCTTCAAGTTCCGCCTGGGGCCGCGCAACGCGCCGATTGTCAACACGGCCATCTTGGGCGCGTTTGCCAAGCTCACGGGCATTGTGGGCCTGGAGGCGATCAGCCAGGCCGTGCGTGACGCGGTGCCCATTCGTCCCGACGAAAACGTACAAGCCGTGCGCGAAGCGTTTGAATCCGTTCGTGCCACACAGGAGGACAAGTCATGACCAAACGCGAAGCAAAGGTCATTGTCTTTCGCTCGGCGGAGGAAATGCCGCTGCTGCCGGTTTCTATCGCCACCACGCTCTATAACAAGACCGGCTCGTGGCGCTACATGCGCCCGGTCTATCGCGAGCGGACGCCGCCCTGCAACGATGCGTGTCCCGCTGGCGAAGACATTGTCGCGTACCTGGGCCTGGCCGCCGATGGACGTTACCGCGAAGCCTGGGAGCGGCTGCGCCAGGAAAATCCATTCCCCGGCGTGTGCGGACGAGTCTGCCCGCATCCCTGCGAGGCGTTGTGCAATCGCGAGCGGCTGGGCGGAGCGATTGCTATTCATCACGTCGAGAGATTTCTCTCCGACTGGGCAGCCGAGCAAGGCATCCCACCGTTGACGCTCAAGCCGACGCGGTCGGAAAAAATCGCCGTGATTGGCTCTGGGCCGGCGGGTCTTGCCTGTGCTTATCACCTGGCGCTCAAGGGTTATCCTGTCACCGTCTTTGAGGCGCTGCCTCTGCCCGGCGGCATGTTGCGCACTGGCATTCCGGCGTATCGCCTTCCTCGCCCGGTCCTTGACCGGGAGATTGCGGCGATTCAAGCCTTGGGCGTCGAGATTCGCACCGGCTTGCGATTGGGTGGAAACCTGGCATGGAATGACCTGAGTGATTACTCGGTCATTTTTTTGTCTCTGGGCCAGCAGCTCAGCCGCGAGCTGGGCGTGCCCGGCGAAAGCGCCGAGGGCGTGTTGCACGGGCTGGAATTCCTCAAGCGGTTGAACCTGGGCGAAGCAGTCAAGCTGGGCAAGCGCGTCGCTGTCATCGGCGGTGGGAATACGGCGATGGACGCGGCCCGCTCGGCGCGACGGCTCGGTGCAGAGGTCACGCTAGTCTATCGCCGCTCGCGCGCGGAAATGCCCGCGATTGCCGAAGAAGTGCAAGAGGCCGAAGAAGAAGGCGTAGCGTTTCACTTTTTGGCGACGCCGGTCGAGGTGCTCACAAAGGCTAGTCGCGTGCGCGGGCTGCGCTGTGTGCGCATCCAGTTGGGCGAGCCGGATGCATCCGGTCGGCGCCGGCCCGAACCCATCCCCGGCTCCGAGTTCGAGCTGGATGTGGACATGGTCATCCCCGCGCTGGGCCAGGAGGCCGATTTGACCGGCCTGCCGGCCGATGTCGTGCACGAGCGCGGCGCGATCCGCGTCGAGCTGAGCGGCGCGACGACGCGCGCGCAAG
>Ga0315274_10009911_pt1 | contig 13743 bp, 8 predicted proteins | sample YL17G02_20_MG_FD_203700 | JGI IMG/M metagenome (GOLD analysis project Ga0315274, IMG submission 203700) | Sediment microbial communities from Yellowstone Lake, YNP, Wyoming, USA - YL17G02_20 | ecosystem: Environmental > Aquatic > Freshwater > Lake > Sediment | place: USA: Wyoming | collected...
GGACGACGATGTATTCGGCGTACGTGCCGCGGACGGTCTCGCCCAACAGGTGCCAGTCTCGGCACAGGTTGTCGCGGCCTTCCAGGCACGCCGGGCACCGACCGCACCCGAGGTTGGAGTTGAGCACGACGCGCTCACCGACTTGCCGATCGGTTACGCCCTCGCCCACGGCAGCCAGGATACCGGCCCCGTCGGCGCCAGGGATGTGCGGCATCTCGAGCTTGAGGCCGGGCCAGCCCTCACGCGTCCACAGGTCGAGGCGGTTGAGGGCCGCCGCCCGCAGGCGGACGAGCACTTGGCCTGGGCCGGGTACCGGCTCGGGAAGCTCGCCGTAGGCAAGAACCTCCGGCCCGCCGTGCTGGTGGAAGGATACCGCCTTCAAAGGAGAGCCCTCCGGGTGGCCCGACCTAGGGTGGGTTCGTGCTCAGCGCCTGAGCCGCATCCCCCACCGCCCAGATCTCGAACAGCAGGCGCCCATGACGATTATAGCGCCGCAGCGCCATGCCTTTGGGGAAGCGCTCTTGAAGTGCGGCGAGGGCCTTACCCTCCTCGGGCAGGACGATGGCGACCAGGGCGGCTGTGTCTGCCGGGATCTCGTCGGCGGAGGTCAGATCAGCCGCCGTTCTCCCCGGGAGCAGGTAGGCCAGGCTGGGAATGGAGGTGAAGCCCATGCGCCCGCCGCCGAAGAAGTAGACCGGCGTCCCCGCGGGGACGGACGGCAGGACGGCAATCATTTCCTGCGTGACTGCGCCGTTGAGGCTGCCGTACTCCTCGCGCGGGAAGTAGCGCAGGAAGAGGGCGTCGAAGTTCTGCGCCATCATCACCAGGACCAGCAGCCCTCCCGCACCGAGCAAGGCCGGGCGCCCTGCCGGCCAACGACGGGCCGACCAGACCCACGCGGCATCGAAGGGCAGGACCACCATCAGGGCGAGCGCCGGGGCGATGTACAGCAGCCGCTGGCTGTTGGGGGCCTGGATGCTCAAGCCGCTGGCGAGGATCGTGCCAGCGAGGATGAGCAGCGGGAGCGAACAGCGCGGCTGGCGGGCGCGCATGAGGCACAGCCCCAGGCCGCCGATGAACAGGACGGCCGAGAGCGAGATCAGCATCGGCACACCTGGCGCGTAGTACACCCCCTGCAGTTCAGCCACCGTCAGCCCCAGCGCGGTGACCCAGATTTGCTCGAGGACCAAACCGGGGGCGGTCGTGCCCAGCGCCGCGGCCGCCTCGGAGGTCCAGCCGGGGATCAGCATCGAGACGCGGCTGGCGGTGAACAGCAGCTGGTCCGGGTGCTCGACATACAACAGCGCGAGCGGAAGGAAGGCCGCCGCGGCGACCAGGCCGGTGGAGGCCAGTCCGGCGAGGCGCCTCCGATCCGGTCTCCGGTCGAGGGCCAGGAGCACCGTCCACAGACCGAGAAGGATCGGTGTCAGGCGGCCGGTGGTGTAGAAGAACTGGCTGAACCCCAGCGCCAGGCCGGCGAAGACGAACGCGTGGCGCCGTCTGTGCTGCCACCCTTGCCACAAACCCCCGGCCGCGAGGAGAAGCAGCAAGGGGTCGAAGATGTTGTTGTAGGCCAAGCGGCTGAAGAACACGTGGACGTGGTAGGCGGCGAGCCAGGCGGCAGCCGCCAGCGCCGCGGGGCGGCTGAACATCTGCCGTGCCAAAGCATAGAGCGCTGGGACGGTCAGCGCCCCCGCCAGCGCCGAAACCAGGCGGATGGCTTCCGTGGTCCGGCCGAACAATGCCTGTGAGGCGGCAAGCAGGGCGAAGTAGAGGGCCGGGAACGAGAACCAGCCGATGGACAGCAGGTTGTTGCGTGTGCCGGCGCCGAACTCCCAAGCTGTCAGGCCGGCAGAACCCTCGTCTCCGCTGAGCACGAACGGCATGCGGGCGATCCCCCAGGCGCGCCCGGCCAGCGCTGCCAGAGTGAGAAGGATCACGACGGCGATCTCCGCGCGCGTCCATCGATCCGGCACCGCATCGCCGGACCGTGTCCAGCAGCCCGCGACGACGAGGCCGACCCCGGCTAGCCACAGGAGGGTTGCCAGCGGGCTGATGACCTGAGGTCCGTCGCCCGCGGCCGCGCGCGCGGCGATGGCCAACCCAAGACCATTGGCAATGGCGAACGTTTGCAGGAGGCCGATGCCCAGCCACGCGCCGAGGTTGCGGAGAAGGCGTGTCGCGTGGCGCACGGCGAGTGCGCCGCTCGCAGCCTGGAGGATGCCAAGCAGAAGGACCGCCGCCGCCGGGACCGCCGGTCCGTCCGTCGATAGAAGGTAGACGCCGAGCGCGCCGAGCGCCAGCCCGGCAAGGAGAAGCGCGCGTGAGGGCAGGCGGGTCGCTTTCTGATCGCTGGAGGATGCCTGAGGAAGCATGGCCGATGGCCGCCCCAACCGGGGGATCCTAGCGGAGTTGGATCTCGCGCAGATGGATCTTCGCCGGTCCCGGCTCCAGGAGATGGTGGATCTCGATCTCGATGCGGGTGACCTCGGTCGGCGCGCCGGGGAAGTCCAAGGTGACCGTCGGGTCGTTGGGCAGATCGGCGTAGGTCTCGGTGTACACCATCGGCGCGGCCCCGCCAGGGGGGAACAGCCGGACGGTGAGGGCAAAGTCCATGCTGCCGGTGGTTAGGTCGATGCCGGTCAGCGGCCGCGGGGCACCGAAGCTGATCTTGAGCAGCATCGGGTTGGCTTCGTAGCCGCGCGCCAGCGTGTAAGGGTCGCCGTCGAACAGATGCTGGACGCCGCCGCTGTCGAACAGCGGATGCTCGATCGTCAGCGTTTCCCCGTTCACCTCCAGGGTGTCGATGATCGGCTTGAGCCGCTCCAGCCGCTCCTGCTCGAAGATGGTGTCGGCCTGGTCCGAGTAGCGTATGCGGATGAAGTAAAAGCCCGGCGAGCCGTCGGGATAGGGGATCATCTTCTCGACGCGCACGCTGGTGAACTTGGGACTGGATCGAACAGCCTTGTACTCCCTTGCCGTGAGGACGAAGACGAGGTGGTCATCGAGTGGCCGTCTCTCGGCGATGAAGCCATCGGCGTTTCCCACATCCACCGGAGCAGCATCCGGAAGGAAGAACCTCCTGTGCACGTCAACGCCGTTTGCCCAGGTGGGTGAGATGAGGACCCGGTCCTCCGGGCTATGCTGGAGCAGGTTCGCGACCTCAGCGAACACTTGGGGCGCACCCCACGGGATGTCCATGCCGAAGTTGCGATTCCAGAGAGGCCCGTTCACGACTGCATCCCGCAACAGTTGGACGCTAATGAGGGCGAGGACCAGCCACAGGCAGAGGCCGACAATGGTCGGACGGATCCGGCGCGCAAGCAGGCTTGCCAGTCCCGCGACGGCCAGGCCGGCCAGCAACGTAGCTGGTACGACCATCGAGAGCAGCCGAGTGATTCCCCCGCCGGCCACCGCGCCTCCGAGAGGGATCGCCAGGACGCACGCCAGCACGACTCGGTATCTGGGATCCCGAATCCGCGCGAGGGCCAGGATGATCCCACCGATGACGAAGGGAAGCGTCCATGTCATCAGGTTCGGGTGGGGGCCCATGACATGCCGGCCGAGATCGTGGTTGTTGGCCAGGAACCAGTAGTCGAGGCTGAAGCCCGAGAGGTAGTACCGCAAGGACGTGTCCAGTTTCTGGCTCAGCGGCATATCCTGCACCCACAGGCTGTCAATCAACCTGAGGGCTTCGCCATGCTTGTCCGGGAAGATCAAGCGGAAGCGGACGTAGGGCAGGGCGAGCACGACTCCGAGGAGCAGGCCCCAGGCAAGGGTCCTGCGCTGGTCCCAGTGGTAGCGCGCATCGGAGACCAGGAGCAGGATCCCGGTGCCCAGGATGATAATCTCGCCGGGCCCGTAGGTGTAGAACACAGCGGCAGCGAAGACCAGCGCCGGGTACAAGTACCTCGGACTACGCGTCCTGTAGAGCAGATAGAAGTAGAGGAAGCACGCGTAGGCCGAGGTCATCAGTGCGGTCTCAAAGGCCGTCCGCGAGTGAAGGAACCAGGCAGGCGTAGACGAAAGCAACAGGATGCCAACCCAGGGGTAGCGGACGCGGAAGACCTGGCGCAAGCTCAAACCGACGGCCAGCGCGCCGGGGACCGTCAGAAGCATGGCCGTCGCCCGAGTGACAAAGACGGACTTGCCGAAGAGCATGTACGGGATCACCTGGGTGTAGACCGAAGTGCTCAGGTTGTACTCGTAGACGTTCTGGAAGAACGTGGGGAGCCGGTATCCGAGGAAGTCGCGGAAGCCCGCGTTCACGAAATCGGCCGCCAGGACGGTCTGCACGGCTTCGTCCGTGAAGAAGTAGATCGGGTAGTCGGTGAGGCGGATCAGGCGGACGGCCAGGTAGATGCCGAGGGAGAGCAGGAAGAAGGCGTTCTCGGGCTGGACCGCCCAGCGGAGCGCCTTGCCTGCGCCGGCTACTGAAGCATCGAAGGCTCCTCTCCAGAATTGAGCCGCCTTGGATGATGATGGAGCGGACTCGTCTGCCGCGGCGCCGACGCGTAGCGCTGGGGCCTCTGTGGGAGCAGCCGAGGGCTTTCGCTTTGGCGGAGGCACCAGCCGGGTGCTATGGGGGGAGGGCTGGGGCGAGGCCGGCTGCCCCGGTCCATACCCCGCTTCGCCCGGTGCGGTCGCAGCATCTCCTCGTCTGGCTTCGGGCGATCGGCGGAGAACCCAAACCAGGATGGCTGCGGCCGCCGCAGTCGCTCCGAGCGCCAGCGCAGCAAGAGCGGTTTGTGCCGATACGAGCCAACTGGGACGATGGGGTGTCGGATCGCTAGAGCGCATTGGGTGTCCGGGGATCATGACAGCCCGCTGAGCGGGCCTGCCCGCAGTTCACCGCGGGGGCACGAGCCACCGTCGACGGTCGAGGATGGTACCAGGAGTCCCTCGCGCGGTTCCTGCGAGCTCGCCTCACCATCTCCTGACCAGGCTGCGAGGCGGCCGCGCCGGTGCGGGCCCCCATCGCTTGGCCGATGGCGAACCATTGCACGCCTAGTAGAGTGCGATCTCGCGGACATGGATGACCCCAGTGGGACCTTGGGCGTTGTCGGTCACCTCGAGTCGCAGCGACGAGACCGCTGCTCCGGCGGACGGGAGGCTCAGAGAGACCGTCGGATCGGGACCAAGATCCCGGTATCGCTCCGAGACCACCAAAGGCTCCCCGACGCCAGGCAGCGTCACGGTCACGCTCACGCTGAAATCCCCGAACGAACCCGTTGTCACGCGGATCCCGTCGAGCTGCCGAGGCTGCGAGAAGCGGATCTCCACCTGGAACGGGTTGACATTATCACCCCGGACGAGGCTTTCGGTGGATCCATCGAACAGGTTGGCGATACTGCCGTCGGCGAGCCTTGAGTGCAGGACCGCCGTCGGCTGCCCCAGGATGTCCACTTGGCTCTCGACCAACTGGAATCGGATCGCTTCGTACTCCTGGGCCACCCTTTCCGCGTCCGCCGCGTAGGCGATATGCGCAAAGTAGAAGCCTGGCTCTCCATCCGGACGATAGACGGTCTTGATGACGTCGACTCTGCCCAGCATGGGGCTGGCCACCGCGTCGGCGTACTCTTCGGGCAGCATCGCGATGATGGTCCCCGGTTCCAGAGGCAGGATTGTGTCCAGGTAGTCGCGCACGTTGCTGAAGCGCACTCGTTCCTGATCCGACTGCGAAAGGAAGAAGCGGGGATAGATGTGAGCGTTGTTCGCCCACGTTGTGTTCATGATCAGGGTGGTCTCGGGGTCCTCGGCAAGCAGCGCAGGGATCGTGCCCTCGTACAGCACTTTGGCGCCGAACTGCGCGCCCTCGAGCCCGTAGTCCGTGGGCCAAGTGGGTCCGTACACCATGGCGCCCACCAGCCGGGCCAGGCCCAAGACCGAAAGGACGATAGCCACGGCAGCAGTCTGGACACCTTGCGGGATGGCCTTCAGCCAGTTGCCGAGCTGTTCGAGGCCGATGATGCTCAGCAGCAGCGCGGGGATGACCATGGCCAGAACGCGCGTGATCTCGATGGTATCCAATGCGCTCCCGGCGGGGACGACCAGGGCCGACAGGAGAACGAGACGGTAGCGAGGGGACCGCAGATTGCGGAAGGCGACAAAGAGCCCGAGGCCGACGAATGGCAGCAAGGCGAAACCAAGGTGACCCGCGCCAGGGATGAATTGGACGGGAAGCGTGCCCGTCCCCGCCTCCGGAGCGAACCAGTAGGTCGGGCTGAGGCCGTGCAGGTAGGTCTGGACGTAGCGCAGGAGCTTGGCCGCAAGCGGGAGGTCCTCGACCCAGTAGGAGGCCAGCGAGCTCAGATTGGCGCGGATCGCCTCGGGATGCAGGATGCGGAATTCGACGAGGGGGATCGCCAGCAGCGCCAGGATGGGGAGCGTGCGCAGCCAGATCCGTCGATGCAGGACGTGGTAGCGGAAATCGCTGACGAGCAGACACGCGGCCAGGGCACCCATCACCAACATCATGTTGGAGTTCGAGTAGAAGGTGGCCGCACCGGCCACGGCTGCCAGACCCAGGGAGGTGGAGGAGTGGAAGCGGTAGCGCAAGTAGGCGAGCAGGAATACGGCATAGAGGCTGGCGGCGGCGACGAAGTCGAACACGGTCCGGCTGTAGAGAAACCAGGCTGGGATGCTGGCCGCCAGCAGGATACTCGCCCACCAGAATCGGCTTCGGAAATGGTCCTTCAGGATACAGGCGACTGCCAGGACGCCGCCCAAGGTGATGAGCGCGCCGGTCGCGCGGGCAACCCAGATGTGTTTCCCGAAGACCAACGCCGTGAGGCCGTAGAGATACACGCCCACCGCAGGGCCCCACCGGTTCGTGTCCCACAAGACGTAGATAGCCGGCCAGCTTCCGTCCTCGCCAACTAGCCCGCGCTCGTAGATCTGCTCGCCGAACAGGACGTAATTGACCTCATCAGAATAAAAGAAGACAGGGAAGGAATCGATTGCCCACAGGCGCGTGAGCATGTAGAGCACGGCCGCGCCGGTGGCGAGTGCGACCTCGAGCGTGACAAACGCGGGGACTGTTCTCGGACGCCCACGTGCCAAGGCTGCCGTGATCGATGCCCAGGTTCGGCGGAGACCGCGAGGGAGGTCCGAAGCTTTGGCCGCCTGGTCATCGACCCCAACGACCCCGCGGTACAGGATGGTTCCGCGTCCGCCGGGCGCCAGGCTCTCCACTGTCACCTGCACCTGCGGACCGGCCTCAGCATCGAGCGTGAGACGAAGCTCTCTGCCGGGTCCGGCCTGAGTCGTCCCCTTCGGCTCCACCTTGTTCCCAGGCGGGACGGGGAGGGGCGTCGGGAGCGGTGCATCCTGGCCCGGGGCGGGAACAGGTGGAGGCCCGTGAGATACCAGGAGTTCCGAACGGCGAGCCCGGCCGATGGCGCGCGCGATTGCCGCGCTGACCCCGGCCGAGAGAAACAAGGCGATGACGGTCCAGAGACAAGGCGGCATGCCGCGGTCCTACCGTAGGCTCAGTTCCTGCCGGGCGATCACCAGCCGCTGGATTTCGCTCGTGCCTTCGTAGATCTCGGTGATCTTGGCGTCGCGGAAGTAGCGCTCGATGGGCAGTTCCTTGGAGTAGCCCAGACCGCCGTGGATCTGGACCGCAGCGTGCGCGCAGAACATGGCCGTCTCGGAGGCAAACAGCTTGGCCATCGAGGCCTCGAGCGTGAAGCGCGCCCCGCTGGCCTTCGACGCCTGCTTGGCCAGCGCCGCCTGATACATCAGCAGTCGGCTGGCCTCGATGCGCGTCTTCATGTCGGCCAGCTTAAACCCGATGCCCTGAAACTCGCCGATCTTCTGTCCGAAGGCCTCGCGCTCGCGGGCATACTGCAGGCTGGCATCGTAGCATGCCTCGGCGATCCCCAGCGCCTGCGAGGCGATGCCGATCCGCCCGGCGTCCAGGACGGTCATGGCGATCTTGAAGCCCTCGCCTTCCTCGCCCAGGCGGGCGGAGGCCGGGCAGCGGTAGTCCTCGAACACGATCTCACTGGTGGCGGAGGCGCGGATGCCCAGCTTGGGCTCCTTGCGGCCGACGCTGAAACCCGGCGCCTTGGTGTCCACCAGGAAGGCGCTGATGCCGCGGTGTTTCTTCTCCGGGTCGGTGAGGGTGAACACGATGATGAAACTGGCTACCGGCGCGCTGGTGACCCAGGACTTGCGGCCGTTCAGGACGTAGGCGTCCCCCTGGCGCACGGCGCGGCAGCGCATCGTCCCGGCATCCGAGCCCGACATTGGCTCGGTGAGGGAGTAGGCGCCGATCGCCTGGCCGGAGGCCACCGGCTCGAGGAACTTGCGTTTCTGCTCCTCGATCCCGAAGCGCAGCAGCGCGTAGCCGAAGAGCGAGTTGTTGACCGACATGATCGTGCCGTGCGCCGCATCGACCTTGCAGATTTCCTCGAGCGCCAGCACGTAGGCCAGCGTGTCCAGCCCGGCGCCGCCGTAGACTTCGGGGATCTCAATGCCCATGAAGCCCATGCCGCCCATCTTGCGCACCGTCGCGCTGGGGAACTCGCCGCTTTCATCAAACTCGGCGGCGATCGGCGCGATCTCCTTCTGGGCGAAGTCGCGCGCCGTCTGGCGGATCATCTCGTGTTCAGACGAGAGCGACAGGCTGGGACCGGAAGGGGAGCTTCCTTGTGTGGCCATCCACTCCTCCTTAGATAGGATCCGAAGGCCGGGGAGAGGGCCAAGAGTATAGCATCGCGGCTACGCGTAACCCGCGCGGGCACAGACCGCGACCCGGGCGGTGATTGCCGCCGCTGTCCGCTCCCGGGAGGAGACGGCGGCGCAGGCGCAGCGTGGCAGGCGGGCAAGCCCGACCCCCCGTTTCGACGCTGGCTTGGTGGTGTATCCGGGTATGAGGACGCGGCGGCGCGCCCGGGCGATATGAGCCCGAGCCTGCGGATGCCGGCGGCGGAAGGGCGGCCGGCGGGATGAATGCCGGCCAACGCTCGGGGATGGCCCAGCATGCGATTCTCCCGCCCAGCTCACTCCGGATTGAGACGGGTGTCAGTTGACAAGGTCCGTGGTCGGGCTCATAGTCATCCAGGCGCCTCGATCCGGCAGACGCCGTGGCCCGCCTCAGGGCCGATCCTGGGTCTGCCGCGATCGGCGGGACGTCCGAAGGGAAAGGTGCGAATGACGCTCTACCTGCGTCTGGCCTGGCGCAACATCTGGCGCCACCGTCGGCGGACGATCATCATCGTCTCGGCCATGGGCTTCGGCCTGTCGCTGATGATGATGTACGACGGGCTGGTTGACGGATTCAACCAGGCGATCTACGGCAATGCCATCAAGGTCCTGGGCGGCAACCTCCAGATCCACGCCGAGGGATACCGGGCGAGCGCCGGGCAGAAGCCGCTCCTGCCGCTGGCGGACGATGCCAGGGTGGTGGAGGCCGTGCGCGCCCAACCCGGCGTGGTGACGGCGGCGCGCCGGATCAACACCGGCGGGCTGGCCAGCAGCCGCGAGGGCGCGTTCGCCGTGGGCATCTCTGCCATCGAACCCGAGATCGAGCAGGCGGTCAACCTGGCCGGACAGAACGTCGTCGCCGGGCGTGCCCTGACCGCCGACGACGGCGATTCAATCTTCATCGGCAAGGGCCTGGCCGAAGCCATGGACGTGTGGGTGGGGGACCGAATCACCCTCACCGGACGGTCGTCCCACGAGGAGATGCGCCGGCGCACGATGACCGTCGTCGGTGTCTACGACCTGGGCATGGCCGACATCGAGAAGCTTTCCATCTACATCTCGCTGGCCGAGGCGCAGACGCTCTACGATCTTCCCGGCCAGTCGACCGAGGTGGCGGTCTTCCTGGATCAGGTGGGCAACGAGCGTGACCTGATCGACACGCTGGCGCCGGGCCTGCCGGGATATGAGCTCGAATCGTTCGAGGACAGCTACCCCGAGCTGCAGTACGCCCTGGCCTCCAAGGGCCAGGTGATGGACATCTTCAGCGTCATCATCCTGGGCATCGCCGGCATCGGGATCCTGAACCTGCTGCTGATGGCGGTCTACGAGCGCACGCGCGAGATCGGCGTGCTGGGTGCTATGGGGCTCAAGCCGCGGCAGATCTCGCTGCTTTTCGTTCTGGAGGGAACCCTGATCGGCCTGGTCGGCGTGGGGCTGGGAATCGTGCTCGGGCTGTCGTTCAACGGCATGATGAAAGCGGTGGGGTTGGACTTCACTGCCTTCTCCGGCATGACCAGCTACATGGCGCTGATCACCGACAAGGTCTACCCAAGCTGGGGCGTCGGCAAGCTGCTGAGCCGGGCGCTGACGGTGGCGATCATTGCCGCGCTGGCGGCGGTCATCCCGGCGCGCGAGGCGGCGCAGCGCGACCCGGCTGAAGCGCTGCACTTCGTCTGAGGTTCATCATGATCCAGATGCTCAAACTGGCCTTTCGAAATCTGGGGCGCAATCGCCGGCGCTCGTTCTTCTCCGCCCTGGCTATGGGACTGGCGCTTGCCCTGCTGCTGCTGATGGCTTCCTTCATCGAGGGTGAGATGGGCAACGCCATCGAGTCCACCATCCGGCTGCAATCGGGGCACCTTCAAGTGCGGGCGGCGTCGTACGATGAGGCGAAGACCAGCCTGAAGTGGGAGGACCTGATCGAGAACCCGGAGCAGGTAGCGGCGCCGATCGCCTCGCTGGCGCCGGTGGCCGCCGCCACGCCGCGCCTGTATGCCAGCGGTTTTATCACTACCCGCAATGAGGCGGCCGGCGTCCGCGTCATCGGCATCGACCCGAACTCGGAGGCGAACGCGCCCTACCGCCAGGGCATGGTCGAGGGCGCGTTCCTGGCACCGGACGACCGCGAGGGCGTGCTCATCGGCCAGTCCCTGGCCCGCCGGCTGGACCTCTCGACGGGCGACACGGTGAACCTGTCGGTCAATACCTCCAGCGGCGACGTCGACGAGCAGCCGTTCACCATCCGGGGCATCTACTCGACCGGGACCAGCGGGTTTGACGGCCTGACGGTCCTTCTGCCGCTGGCCAAGGCGCAGGCCTTCACCGGCGCTGAGAACCGAGCCAGCACGATCTTCGTCCTGCTGAGGGACACTTCCCAGACCGAGGCCGTGGTTGCTGCCCTGCAGGCGCCGGGCTACAAGGTGCTGACCTGGCAGGACATGAACGACCTGCTGATCCAGACGGAGCAGCTCTCCAGCAGCTACATGGGGTTCTTCTACCTGATCGTGCTGGGCATCGCTGCCACAGTCATCGTCAACACGCAAATCATGTCGGTCTACGAGCGCACGCGCGAGATCGGCATCCTGTCGGCCATCGGCATGCGCGGCCGCCGGCTGATGGCGATCTTCCTGACCGAGTGCGGCCTGCTGGCTGTGGGCGGGATCCTCCTGGGCCTGATCGTGGGCGGTGTCGTCATCGCCTACCTCACCCGCTACGGCTTTCCGCTGAACTTCGAGGGGTTCGGGATCACCGGCATGCTGTTCAGCGACACGATCTACACCAGACTGACGGTGCAGGACACCGTCCAGCTCACGCTGATGTCCTTCATCGTCACACTGCTGGCCGGCCTGTATCCCGCCGTGCTGGCCTCGCGCATGGAGCCCGTGGCTGCCCTGCGCGCCGAGAGATAAAGGAGCGCTGCACATGGAAGTCGCCAAGGTTGAGAACGTCACCCGGGTGTACTCCGTCGGCAAGGTCGAAACGCACGCGCTGCGCGGCGTCAACCTGACCATCGAGGGCGGCGAATTCACAGCGCTGGTCGGGCCTTCGGGCTCAGGCAAGACCACGCTGCTGCAGCTGCTTGGCTGCCTCGATCGTCCGACGAGCGGACATGTGTTCATCAGCGGCAAGGATGTCAGCCAGCTGAACCGGGAGCAGCGGGCGGACATGCGCCGGGGCACGATCGGGTTCATCTTTCAATTCTTCGCCCTGATCCCGACGCTGACCGCCTACGAAAACATTGAGATGCCGCTGCTGCTCAACGGGCACTCGGGGTCGGATCGTCACGCCCGGATCACCGAGCTGCTGGAGGCGGTGGGCCTGGGGGATCGCGGCGCCAGTCGTCCGGATCAACTCAGCGGCGGCCAGCAGCAGCGTGTGGCCATCGCCCGCGCCCTGGCGTCGAAGCCGAGCCTGATCCTGGCAGACGAGCCGACGGCCAACCTGGACACGCCCAACGGAAAACAGGTTATGGAAACGATGACCCGCTTGAACCGGGAGACCGGCGTCACCTTCGTCTTCGCCACGCATGACCCGCGTGTGATCGAGTACGCCCGGCGGGTGGTGACTCTGCGCGACGGCCTCGTGGCCGAAGACAAGGCCGTAGGCAAGAAGAGCTAGGGGCGTCGCATGCGACGGACGAAGCTCCTGACCCCGCTCGTGGTCCTGGCGCTCGCCGGGTGCGGAACGATCGGCAAGACGCCCGAGCCGCTGCCTACGGTGGTGCTGCAGGGAGGCAGCCTTTCGACCCGCGCGCCGCAGGCCGCCGGCCGAGACGCTGTCTCCGCCTCGGGTGTCGTCGTGCCGGCGCAGCAGGCGGACATGGCCTTCGCCCTCGGCGGGACGGTGCGTTCGGTGAGCGTTGAACCCGGCGACCGGGTGACCGAAGGCCAGGTTCTCGTGGAGCTTGAGAACGCTGCGCTGAAGGCCAGGGTGGAGATCGCCGGACGCGTCGTGCGCGAGCTGAACTCGCCGGCGGCACTGGCGGCGGCCGAGCAGGCCCTCGCCAACGCGGAGAAGGCGTTGACAGACGCGGAGTACCATCGGAGGGTCCAGCAAGAGGGCTACCGCGCATCGCCCGAGACCATCCGGGATGCGGAAGCGAAGCTCTTGCTGGCCAACGAGGAAGTCGACCGCTACAAGGGTATCTACGACAGCGCCTCCGGCGAGTCGGCCAAGGCACTGGCTCTGGTCAACCTGACGGGGGCACAGCAGCGACGCGACGCGGCACTCAGAAACCTGAACTGGTACAAGGGCAAACCGAGTGACAATGCTCAGGCGATGCTCGATGCCGAGAGGGCGGCGGCCAAGGCCGCCCTTCAGGAAGCCGAGTGGTACGTAGCGGCCGTCCGAGGCGATCCCATTCCCAAAGAGGCAACCGGCAGTTCGCTGGCCCGACTGCAGAACGCGCGCGATGACCTGGCCGCAGCCGAAGCGGCGCTTGAGGCCTCGCGATTGACAGCGCCATTCACCGGAACCGTAGCCTCGCTCAAGGCGACCGTCGGCGACTATCTCCCCCCGGGGATCATCGTCGCCATCGTCGCCGACCTGGCCCGGCTGCGCGTCGAGACGACGGACCTGAGCGAGCTTGATGTATCTGCCGTGTCGATCGGGCAGGCGTGCACCATCAGCATCGAAGCGTTGGGCGAGCAGGCGCCAGGCCGGGTCGTCAGCGTTTCGCCGCTGCCAACTACGCTGGGGGGTGACGTCGTCTACGCCGCCACCGTCGAGCTTGAGTCGATTCCGGAAGGGCTGCGTGCCGGGATGACCGCCGAAGTTGTCTGCGAAGGGTCTCCCTAGACCGAGCGCTGCAGGACCAGCACTCGACGCGAGTTCGCCGGGCGAGTGATTAGTTACGCCGGTGAGCAGACCCGGTCTCGTGCCTGCCTCGAGGAGGCAGGCCTTCGTTGTACGCCCAGCATGGGCGCTGACTAGGAAGGTGGAAGTCCTTCCCGGGGGTTGATGGTACCCACCGTAGCCAAGGGCAAGGGCGTCGTCGTGAGGCGGGGTCCGGAGGAAGCCGGAGGCAAAACC
>Ga0315274_10009913_pt1 | contig 13742 bp, 20 predicted proteins | sample YL17G02_20_MG_FD_203700 | JGI IMG/M metagenome (GOLD analysis project Ga0315274, IMG submission 203700) | Sediment microbial communities from Yellowstone Lake, YNP, Wyoming, USA - YL17G02_20 | ecosystem: Environmental > Aquatic > Freshwater > Lake > Sediment | place: USA: Wyoming | collected...
ATGAGATAAAAAAATACCTGCAAACCCTTCTGGATGAATACCAGACGGGGTTGCTGGTGACCGAAGCCCGGCTTCTGGTGGTTGACCCCCCCGAGGAAGTCAAGGATGCCTTTCATGAGGTGGTCAGGGCCTGGGAGGATCGGGAGCGCCTGATGCGGGAGGCCGAAGGATACCGTGAAGACCTGATCCCGAAAGCCAAGGGAGAGGCGGCCCAAATGGTCCGGATCGCTGAAGCTTACAAGGAGCAAAGAGTCATCCGGGCCCGGGGGGATGCCACAAAGTTTTTGGATGTGATGAAGGCTTATAAGAAGGCCAAAGAGGTTACCAGGGAGCGTTTATATCTGGAGACGATGGATAAAGTCCTCTCCGGGAAAGAAAAGTATATTCTCCCGCCGCAGGGGAAGGACTCGGTCTTAAAGTGGCTGCCCTTGAAAGAAACCATTACCTTGAAAGAAGAGAAAAAAGAAGAAAAAGGGGGTAAAAAGCCATGACCGATATAAAGAAAATCCTGATCGGCATAGTATTGGTGATGGCCCTGATCGTTTTTGCAGGGGCGGCCTTCACCATCGACGAGAAAGAACAGGCGATCATCACCCAGTTCGGGAAATATATCCGAACCATCAAAGAACCCGGGTTATATTTCAAGGTTCCCATCTTTCAAACTTTGCACCGCTTCGATAAAAGAATCCTGGTGCATGATCCCTCTGCGGTGGAATACATCACCCTCGATAAAAAGAGGGTAATGGTCGATCCCGTCTCCCGCTGGAAAATTGAAGACCCTCTGGAATTTTTCATGAGTGTCAGGACGGAGGCCGGGGCGATGGCCCGTTTGGAGGATATCCTGGGCGCCCGGTTGCGGCAGGAGATCGCCAAACGCACCTTTATCGCCTTCATCCGGGAGGAAAGGGAGAAGATCGTCGAGGAAGTAACCAGAGAGGGCAATGAATTGGCCAAACGGTTTGGCATTAAGATTATCGATGTCCGGATCAAACGGGCCGATCTTCCCAAGGAGGTTCAAGCCAGCGTTTATGCCCGGATGCAGGCGGAACGTCAACGCATTGGCAAGCGGTATCGAGCAGAGGGAGATCAGCGCGCTCGTGAAATCCGGGCCGAAACCGACAAGGAAAAAGAAATAATCCTGGCCAAAGCCTATGAGCAGCAGATGAAATTTTTTGGAGAAGGGGACGGGCGGGCCACGGACATCTATGCCTCTGCCTTCGAGCAGGATACGGAGTTTTACTCCTTTCTCCGTAGACTCCAAACCTATGAGAAGGTTTTTGAGGGGAAAACGACAGTCCTCTTGGAAGCGGATTCCGAACTGCTCAAGTATTTCCGGAGCCCGCGGATAACCGGCAAATAGACGCTTGCCGCCAAACGAAAATTCATCCCGCGAAGGGCGGGATGGATAAGAAGGCATTTTTCAGGACCTGAGGCCGGTGTAGGGGCGGTTCGCGAACCGTCCCTACGGATGCCGGCCGCAGGGGGTTTTTGATCCGCCCCATTTCGCCGAAAAAACTTAGACCTTTCTCCTTGCTTGGTTGAGAAAGCGAATCATGGAACCGAGAAAGAAGAGAATTCTGGTGATCGAAGACGACCGGGAGATGAGGTCTTTGCTTCAGGACTTCCTCGAGGAAGAGGGATATGCGGTGGGTTGCGTGGAGGATGGTTCGGAGGCCTTCCGAAAACTCGCGAAGGAGAACTCCGACCTGATCATCACCGACATCCGCATGCCCGGGTTGAGCGGTTTGGACATTCTTCCCGGGTTGAAGCAGATTCGGCCTGGAAGTCCGGTGATCGCTATAACCGCCTTTGGGAGTGAGGAAATCCATCGCCGGGTCATGGAGAGTGGAGCGGATGCTTATTTGGAAAAACCCCTGCAATTAGATCAATTGAGAACCCTAATTCAAGAGATGGTTTCCTCACAGGGGAAGAGATAAGCGGAGGATAGAAATGGTTGGAATTCTGATCGTCTCCCATGGGAACTTGGCTGAAGCTCTGATCTCCTCCGTTCAGATTCTCGTCGGAAATCTGCAGAACGTAAGGGGAGTTTCCATATGGCCCCAGGAGGGGAAAGAAGAAATTCAAGACCGGATCGAAAGAGAAATGGCCGAAGTCGACGGCGGGGATGGGGTCATCATTTTGACCGACCTATTAGGGGGAACACCCACCAACCTCAGTCTATCTTTCTTGCATGAAGAACGCGTAGCAGTGGTTACCGGGGTAAACATTCCCATGTTGTTGGCCCTTTTCAGTTATCAAAAGGAAAAGTCCCTGGAGGAGATTGGAAGGCTGGTAAAAAAAGCAGGACGGAAGAGTATCACCCTGGTCTCAACTGGGAAAAACCAAAAAGGGAGTCAAAAATGGATGAGGTGGTATCCCCGGTTCGCCACAAATGGTTGGAAACAGTGAAGAGAGAGGAGATCCATCACGCCGAGGGCTGCTGGCCCATGTTTGCTGGTGCTTAACCACAGAGGGGCAAGAAAGGAGGGGTTGATGATTCTTCACCCAAGGCTACCGGAAGAATGGTTGGCACAAAATAAACGAGGGATGATCCTTTGTCCCCACCAACCGGGAAAGTTATTCATTTCCCAAAGGGCCTGTCTTAAACGCCACCTATTGGGGAAGGAGAAAAAGAAAGGGCTATTCACGAATGATGATTTTTTCGGGTACAAATTCAGAAAAGGATTATCTCTTTGCCGGGAGTGTCAGATTGCGAAAAAATGGGTCGGTTCGGCGAGGATGAACTGACCTCTTTTTTTCTGGGTCCTAATGGCTCCAGAGGCTCGCTTCGAGCGAGGGGAGGGAGAGGACAGGATAAGGATTTGATCAGATTTCAGACCCAAAGGAAGGAGGAAAAAGGTCAATGGAATGGGTAGCTTTCATATTGTCCATCGCTGCCTTGGGAATATCCCTCCTGGCTCTGAGAAGAACCGGGGGGATCGGGGAGATGAAAAAAGAAATGGAATCCCTTTCATCTCTGGGAGAATCTCTGAGGAAGAAAACGGCGGATATTCTTGACCGGTTGGAAAAGAGAGTGCGGGGCGATGAAAAATCATCAGGAAAGGAAGAATGAAAGGAGGTTATTAAGATGGGCGGCAGGAGAGTCATTCGGGTGGGGATCAACGGCTTTGGCCGCATCGGCCGGTGCACCCTCAAGCAGTTCATCCAAAAAGAAGAATTCATGGTCGTGGGGATCAACGACCTGGCCAATAAAGAAGACCTGGCCTACCTTCTCAAGTATGACTCCGTTCACGGCTGGTATCCGAAGAAGATTTCCACCGATGAGGCCGCGATTCGGGTGGATGACCGGCGTATCCCCTTCTTCTCCAGCCCCGATCCCGCAAAAATCCCCTGGAAGGACATGGGTGCCGACATCGTCATCGAAAGCAGCGGCGCCCTCCGTAGCCGTTCTAAGGCGGCCGGCCATCTCGAGGCCGGGGCTCGGCGGGTGATCCTTTCGGCCCCCTCGGATGATGTCGATGCTACCATCGTTTTGGGCGTCAATGAGGAAAGCTATGATCCCAAGGCCCATAAGATCATTTCCATGGCCTCCTGCACCACCAACAACTTGGCGCCGGTTGCGAAGGTGCTCCACATGGAATTCGGCGTGGAAAATATCCTGTTCACTACAGTCCATGCTTACACCTCAAGCCAATCCTTGATGGACATTCCGGCCCGGCACAGACGGCGCGGCCGGGCGGCCGCCCTTTCGATCATTCCGACGACCACGGGAGCGGCCAAAGCCACCGAAAAGGTCCTGCCCGAACTTGAGGGCAGAGTCAACGGGATGGCGATGCGGGTTCCCATACCGGATGGGTCGGCGACGGACATCGTGGCTACCTTGCGCAAGGATGCCACTGCGGCGGAGATCAACGCGGCCTTGCTACGAGCCTCCGAGCAGCCCCCTCTCAAGGGGATTCTGCGGGTGACCGAGGAAGCTCTGGTATCCCGGGACATCATCGGCGATCCCCACTCTTCCATCGTCGATGCTCAGAGCACGATGGTTTTGAACAAAAGGGCGGCTAAAATTCTGGCCTGGTACGACAACGAATGGGGCTATTCCGCCCGTCTCGTTGACTTTGCAAGACTCATCGCTGACCGCGGGAACTGATCATCATCCCCCAGAAAGCGATGAGGTAAACGAGTGCGGTTTTCGCATGTGAGAGGAGAGGGATTTGGGGGGAATAGAGAAGGAGCCAGCATTTTCACCCGGCTCCTGTCCCGTCAAGGGAAAATGCACGTTGTAGCCTTTTTGAGTGCCCTTTAAGAGATTTTTCCTCGCTCCCGTACGAGGCGTGAGGTAATTTTTGCTCATTTAGGAGGTGTCGACATGAAGGAAGAAGAAAAGATTGAAAAACTCAAAAAGATGGTGAATCAGCTCATCAAGGTGGAAGAGGAGGTAATTGACCTCACCGAGAAAACGGCCGGTCAAGCCGCGAATTCAACCGTAAAGTATTTGCTTCGGGCTATCCAGCACGATTCCCGAAAACATGCCGATTTGGGCCGAGCCGCTCTGGAAATCCTCGAGTACAAACAAGTCGCGGGCGCAGAAGAAAGACAAGAAGTCTGGGACCTGTTGAAGAAACATGCAGACATGGAAAGAAACCATAAGGATTTTCTTTCCGAGATGAAAAAGCTTTCCAATACCCCCGCCTTGCAATACATCTTCGAACAGATCTGGAATGACGAGAAAATCCACCATGCCATGCTTGAAACGATGATGACCAAACGATTCGAGAAAGACCCGGCGAAGTATTGGGGAGCCCTGTTAGGCTCTTAAAAGGAGGGCCAAAACCCTTACCCGGGAAAAGCGCAACAAAGAGCGGGAAGACCAAGCAGATGAAGAACAATTTTTTCGGTTTTTGACTGCTAATCCGCAAAGGTGAAGGGCGTTGCCAATTTTCTGCGAATGGATCCGGGTCCCGGGGAGCGGCAGCGTTAGCTGAACAAGATCAAAACTCGAAAGGAGAATTGCCATGAAAGATGAAAAGAAGAGATTGACTAACAATGCCGGGGCCCCCGTTCCCGATAATCAGAACGTCCTGACCGCTGGGCGGCGCGGTCCGATGCTGCTGCAGGATGTCTGGTTCTTGGAAAAGCTTGCCCATTTCGACCGAGAGGTCATCCCCGAGCGAAGAATGCATGCCAAAGGCTCGGGGGCGTACGGAACTTTTACCGTGACCCACGATATAACCAGGTTCACTAAGGCTTCGATCTTCGCCAAAGTGGGCAAGAAGACGGATCTTTTCGTACGCTTTTCGACCGTGGCTGGTGAGCGCGGCGCAGCCGACGCGGAGCGCGACATCCGCGGTTTTGCGATCAAGTTTTATACCGACCAGGGCAACTGGGACCTGGTTGGGAACAATACTCCTGTTTTCTTCCTCCGCGATCCTTTGAAGTTCCCCGACCTCAACCACGCGGTCAAGAGGGACCCCCGCACCAACCTGCGCAGTGCGCGTAACAACTGGGACTTCTGGACATCGCTTCCGGAGGCGCTGCACCAGGTCACCATTGTCATGAGCGACCGCGGCATTCCGGCGTCGTATCGTCACATGCACGGCTTCGGCAGTCACACCTTCAGTATGATCAATGCGAAGAACGAGCGGTTCTGGGTTAAGTATCACCTCCACACCCAGCAGGGGATCAAGAATCTAACGGACCAGGAAGCCGAGGCCATCATCGGCAAGGATCGAGAGAGCCATCAGGTCGACCTGTACGAGAGCATTGAGAGAAAGGACTTCCCGAAGTGGACCATGTACATTCAGCTGATGCCGGAGAAGGATGCGGCCAAGTGCCCGTATAACCCGTTCGATCTCACGAAAGTCTGGCTGAAGAAGGATTATCCGTTGATCGAGGTGGGCGTTCTGGAATTGAACCGCAATCCGGAGAATTACTTTGCCGAGGTCGAGCAGTCGGCCTTCAACCCGGCCAACATCGTTCCCGGCCTTGGTTTCTCACCGGACAAGATGCTGCAGGGGCGGCTCTTTTCCTATGGCGACGCCCAGCGCTACCGGCTCGGGGTCAACCACCATCTCATCCCGGTCAACCGGGCTCGCTGCCCGTTCCACAGCTATCACCGCGATGGCGCCATGCGGGTGGATGGCAATTACGGCAGCACGCTTGGGCACGAACCCAACAGTTATGGGGAATGGCAGCAGCAGCCGGAGTTTGCCGAGCCGCCGCTGAGTCTGGAAGGAGCTGCGGACCATTGGAATCATCGAGAGGATGATGATTATTATTCTCAACCCGGGAAACTATTCCGCCTGATGAACCCAGCCCAACAGACGGCTCTTTTTGGCAATACCGCACGGGCAATGGGTGACGCCCCACGGGAAGTCAAACTGAGGCACATAGGTAATTGTTTGAAGGCTGACCCGGCATATGGCAAAGGGGGAGCAGAAGCCCTGGGTATCCCGCTTAGCGACGTGTCCAAAAAGGGATAAAGAAGGGAAAATCATCATCCCCGCGACCATCCCTGATCTGGAGTGCCATAACTGGACCATCTGGAGATCTTCTCCAATTCCCCGGGAGAACCCGCAAGAGAAGGCAGCAGACTAACTTAACCGGGCCTGCAGAAGGAGCTTGCCATGGAAAAGGTTCTTTGCGTGGACGACGATAGGAGCCTGCTTTTCCTCTATCAGACGGAGCTGGGCGAAGAAGGTTATCATGTGATCGTGGCTCATGACGGGAGGGAGGCGCTGAAGAAATTGGAGAAGGAATCTCCCCATGTCGTGGTCATGGATATCCGAATGCCGATCATGGATGGGATAGAGGCCTTGACTGCCATGTTGGGCAAGAACCGCCAAATCCCGGTAATCCTGAATACGGCCTACCCCCGATACAAGGATAATTTTATGACCTGGGGGGCCGAAGAATATATCGTCAAGTCTTCCGATCTGACGGAGCTCAAGAAGAAAATCAAGGAAGTCCTGAGCAGGCGAAGGAAGCGATAGGGATTTTTGAAGGTCCCGATGATTTGATAAACTATAGGAATGAACCAAACCATAGATCTTGAATTGGGTCGATACTCGAGGGCGGAAAAACCATTTGAAAGAAAGGAGACGATGAATTATGGCAAAGATCAACCCCGAGCAGGACAGTCCCATTTACCTCGCATTGAACATGTCAAAAGTAGCCAATAATGAAGAGAGTTTTCACTTAATGCACAAGGTCGGACCGAGAGTCTGTATTACCACGGCCAGCCATCCCGGTTTTGTGGGGTTCCAGGCTAATGTTCAGACCGGTATTCTCCCGCTTGCAGGGCGATATGGGGGTGGGAAAGTCAATATGGAAAAAGAGCTCAACCCCATTCGAAATTACCAGTACACCATGTGGAAAAAATGGGAAGATCATGACGATTTTCACCAGAAAGAATTTAACCGGATTTTCGAATTGTGCGGCAGTTGCCTCGGCATGGTCATTGAAGGGCCCTGGGAGCCAGTTTACCGCGTGGTTAAGGCGAAGATGCCGCCGGTGAGGTCGATGGGTCAGATTACCGACCTGGGGATGGATTTACAGCAGCGGAAGGAGTTTGTTCGGTTCGCAACCCCTGGGAGATGTGTAGCCATTGCCGAGCATACCGTCATGCCGGATAAGGAAAAGGAGTTTGAGAAGGGAGCCATCGAAACCATGGAGGCTCTTTCCGGGGCAACGGGGTTTTTGGGTTATATGGTCTTGAAACAGATCGGCGTTTGCGCATTAGGGAGTTTCATGCTGGATCCCCAGTCGATGGGCGAATCCTTGCAGACCCTGGGTGCCAATCCTCCGAAGAACCCCAAACCGTTATTTAAAACTCCGGATGCTATGCCCAGTCCTCCGGAATATCTGATTCACAGCGAATGGGATGCCTCGGAATTAGCCCAACTGGGCTTCGCCAAGGTCCTGGTTAATTACCAGATCCGGAAGATCCATGATGAAGGTGTAATGGCCCATTTGATTCGGGGTCCTTACATTATGTTCTTCCAACCCATGATGGAAGAGCCTGGCTGGCGGGCATTGCTTGGCTAAGAAAGAAGGGTCGAGTTACGAGGGTTGCGGGCCAAAGAATTAAAAGAGGCATTTTCTCGCAGGCCTCGTTACTCAGCAATCATTGCTGGTCTGGGAAGGAGTGATAAATATGAACCTTTTGAAAAAATATCCTTGGTCACCTTATGTGGTCGGTGCACTGATAGGCATGGTCAGTTGGTTTTCCGTTCTTACGGCGGGGAAATATTTGGGGGTTTCCACCACCTTCGTGCGGACAATCGGAATGATCGAAAGCATATTTATTCCCGAACGGGTAGCTTCCCTTCCCTATTTTGATAAGGAAAAGCCCATGATCGACTGGCAATGGATGGAGGTTATGGGAATATTGATTGGTGCCTTCATCGCTGCAAACCTCTCTGGTGATTTAAAGGGGAAGTTTATTCCACCGATGTGGGAAAGGCGGTTTGGCCCTTCCCGTTTCAAACGCTGGATCATCGCCTTCCTTGGCGGGACCGTCCTGATGTTTGGTGCCAGAATGGCCGATGGCTGACCGAGCGGTCACGGGATCAGCGGTTCGCTGCAACTGGCAGTAAGCGGGTGGATCTCCCTTCTCTGTTTCTTCATCGGAGGAGTCGCCATGGCACGCCTTCTTTACGGGAAAGGAGGTGAGTGACATGGATACCCTGATTTTGGGCCTTATCACAGGGATTCTCTTCGGTTTCTTTCTCCAGAAGGGACAGGCTTTAAAATATGACAAGCAGCTTGGGATGCTGAGGTTTAAGGATTTCACCATCCTGAAGATAATGGTTTCCGCAATCCTTGTCGGGATGGCAGGGATCTATTTCCTTGTTGATATGGACTGGGGAAAACTCAGCCTTAAGCCCACGGTCCTCGGGGCCAATATCATTGGAGGTCTGATTTTCGGACTGGGCTGGGGAATGCTCGGGTACTGTCCGGGAACAGCCGTGGGTGCAACCGGCGAAGGCCGATCCGATGCCTTCTGGGGAGGAGTCCTTGGAATGCTATTCGGGGCGGGGATCTTTGCGGAGGCCTATACTTTTACCAAGGACAACCTCTTAAAGTGGGGCGATTTGGGGGCGTTAAGCATTCCAAGAGTGATCGGAATCAATCACTGGATTGTCATTTCCATTCTCTGGGTGATGATGATCGTGATGTTGGTGGTTGTGGAGAAAAAGAAGCTTTGATTTGACGAACGGAATGGGATTAGGGGTAGCCGTTGCAATACGTAGCTATTAAGGAGCCCATATGGAGAGATGGCACAATCTTAGCAAGGAAGAAGTCCTAAAGGCCCTTGAATCCGGGCCTTATGGTCTTTCAAAAGAGCAAGCCGGGGAACGTCTGAATAAATACGGCCGCAATGAGTCGCTGTTCAGGCTGGGCCTGTTCACCAACCGCTGGCTGCTGGGGGGCATCGGTCTGGCTGTCCTCCTCCAGTTAACGATCATTTATACCCCTCTATTGCAGGATTTCTTCTACACCGTCCCGCTGGGATGGGATGACTGGGGGGGGTGGTCCTGGTAGCGGGAAGCATTTGGGTCGCTGAGCAAATTCGCAAGGCGGTTGCCCCTCGAATCTTCGGCCGGGGAAAGTTGTAGGATGAACCGGAAGATTCCTGAGGGAAGACACGTTCGGGAAAGGGGCGGGAGGCATGGAACTGAATGCCTATTTGCAGAAAGCAAGCGCATGGTTGCTGACCAGCGGATTGCATATCGTTTTGGTGTCGGTTCTAACCTTGATCGCACTAAAAGCCGCCCGGGTATTCTCGGCCCGTTTCATCGTCCTGATTGCCCGGCAGAAGGAAGATCCCGAATTTCAGAAACGGACCCGCACCCTCGGCTCCATCGTGCGGTATGTCTTAATCATCGCCGTCCTCGTCGTGGCCACCATGATGATCCTGAAGGAGTTCGGGGTGGAAATCGGGCCCCTCCTGGCCGCCGTCGGGATTGTCGGGTTGGCCGTGGGCTTTGGCGCCCAGAGTCTGGTCAAGGACGTGATCAGCGGGTTCTTCATTCTTCTGGAAGATCAAATCCGCGTGGGCGATGTCGTCCAGGTCGGAGGCAAGAGCGGGCTGGTGGAACGGATCAGCTTGAAAACCGTCATGCTCCGGGACCTGGCCGGAAATGTCCATTATGTGCCCAACGGTCAAATCGACGTCGTGACCAACATGACCAAGGAGTATTCCCGGTTTGTGTTCGACATCGGCGTTGCCTATCGAGAGGATGTGGATGAAGTCATGGCCATTATCAGGGAAGTGGACGAGGAACTGCGTAACGATCCCGATTATCGGGAGGACATTCTTGAGCCCATCGAGGTAATGGGGGTGGACCAATTTGCCAGCTCGGCGGTCATCATCAAGGCTCGAACGACAACCAAGCCGATCAAGCAATGGCGGGTCGCCCGGGAGTTCAACCGCCGGCTGAAGAAAGCATTCAATGAAAGGAACATCGAATTCCCCTTCCCCCACGTCACCCTGTACATGGGACAGGATAAAAAAGGGGAGTCCCCTCCGCTGCAAGTCCTGGTAAAGGATGGGTCCAGTGAACTTTCTGGCCATTGAATGCGGCAGCTCAATGCAAACCTTCCACCGCCTCGGGCAGAGACGGATTCGGAGGTCCCATGAAAACCAAATATTTATTCCTGGGGTCCATTCTCTTGGGGTACCTCTTGCTCTTTTTTTCCTTCTCTTTGCCCGCCCAGGAGAAAAGAGTCAATATCATACGAATCAATGATGCCATCACTCCGGCGACGGCCGCATTCATCAGCCGGTCCATCGAGCGATCCTCCCAGGATCGGGCCGAATGCCTGATCATCCAGCTGGACACACCAGGTGGGTTGGATCTTTCCATGAGGGACATCGTCAAGGAGATTTTGAACGCCGATATTCCCATCGTCGTCTACGTCGCTCCCAGCGGGGCCCGCGCCGCTTCTGCCGGGGTCTTCATCACCCTGGCTGCGGACATCGCCGCCATGGCTCCGGGGACGAATATCGGCGCCGCCCATCCCGTAGCCGTGGGGGGACAACAGATGGACCGAAAGATGAGGGAAAAGGTGGTCAGCGACTCGGTGGCCTACATCGAATCGATTGCGGGGAAAAAGGGGCGGAATGTGAAATGGGCCGAAGAGGCCGTACGTTACAGCGTCTCGATCAGCGAAAATGAAGCGTTGAGGAAAAGAGTCATCGACCTCGTAGCCAAGGATTTAGATGACCTTCTTATGAAAATCGACGGAAAATCGCTGGAAAAGCTGGGGAAAAGGGTAAAATTGGCCACGAAGGGGGCAAAAGTCAATCATTTGGAGATGGGTTTTCGGGAGCGGTTCTTGTCAGTACTGAGTAACCCTAACCTCGCCTACATCTTGATGATGATCGGCCTGATTGGCCTGTACTTTGAGCTCTCCAACCCGGGGGCCCTCTTTCCCGGGATCATCGGCGGCATCTGCCTGATCCTGGCCTTCTTCGCCTTCCGTATTCTGCCGGTCAATTATGCCGGCCTCTTGTTGATTATATTAGGAATCATTCTCTTCATTGTAGAAATCAGCACACCCACTTATGGATTTTTAACGGTCGGAGGTTTGGTTTCTTTGGCTCTGGGGTCCATTATGCTTTTTGATTCGCCGATTCCCGCCCTTCGAGCCTCCCTTTCCGTAATTATTCCCACCCTCTTTTTCACCGCGGCTTTCTTAATCTTCGCCATGACCATGGCAATCAAGGCGCGGATGGCCAAGCCAGCCACCGGCAGGGAAGGGCTCATCGGGGAAATCGGGGAGGCCCGTACCCCGCTGTCCCTGGAAGGGAAGGTCTTCGTCCACGGGGAGTTCTGGGACGCTTATTCCGGCGCGCCCATCGAAGAAGGGGAGAAGATTCGAGTTCTCCAAATCGAGGGCCTGAAATTGAAAGTGGGAAGAGAGAAGGAAAGGAGCTGAAAATGGACGGAAAAGGAAAAATCAGCATCCTGTCCACCTGGCTCCACCGCCGGATGCTCAATGAAATGGGCATCGTGGTGCTCATCCTGCTGATTGTGGCCGGGATCTGGGGTTTCGTGGAGGTCGCCAATAAAGTGGGGGGGGAAGAGACCCCAGGCCTCGATGAAAGGTTTTTCAACTTGTTCAAGCCACAGGAGACCCTGCCCAGCCCATCCGGCCCTCCTGGCTGGATGTCTTCATGCGCGACATCACTGCCTTGGGGGGGTGGGCCGTATTATCGCTTCTGACCGCCGCTATGGCAGGGTACCTGTATTTGCAGGGGCGTTACCATCTCCTTAAACTGATCCTGGTGAGCACCGGCGGAGGGGCCATGCTGGCTGTCCTCCTAAAGGCTATTTTTCCCCGGGAGCGTCCTCCTTTCGCACTCCACCTGATGGACTCTCCAAGTTTTCCCAGTGCGCACTCGATGATGGCGGCGGTGGTTTATCCCACGCTGGCCGTTCTGATCGCCCGGATTCAGCCGAGCCTGAGAATTCGAGTCTATATCATCGCTTTAGGGTTATTGATCCCTTTTCTGGTTGGCTTCAGCCGGGTATATTTGGGGGTTCATTATATTACCGACGTGGTGGCGGGCTGGTGCATGGGTTTGGTTTGGACTTCCGTAAACGGATTCATCGCCTGGTGCCTCCAGAAGCGGGGAAAGATAAGGGAGGAAGCGAATGGCCAAGGGTCTACTTTGGTATGAAAACGAATGGGTTATTCTTTCCGCCCTGTCGACTTTCCAGGAATCATTTCTGAGGAGAACCTCAAATGTACTTTCTTCATTTTCTGACCGCATTGGCGAATTCACTTTTGCTGAGTCTCCTATTCGTCTTCGTATTGCGCAGGACGGGCATCTGGGGCAACTTTTATTTCTTCCTCCTATCTGTCCTGCTGGGCTCCTGGGCGGGAGGACTCTGGTTGCCCCCCGTGGGACCCTGGGTCGCAGGGGTTCCCTGGGGCAGCTTCTTCCTTGCCGGCTTGATCCTGTCCGCCTTGTTTTCCCTCATGTCTTTACCGCAAGACCCCAATCCCTCCGGCGGTTCCGAGGGGGACCGGGACTCCCATCCCGAAGGACAAATAGACCCCCACTTATTCCTGGGATTCTTTGGGGGATTCCTTATCCTGGCCTTCAGTTTCCTGATCCTGGCAGGCTATTTTCTGGCCTGGTTGTTTTATCCTTTTCCCCTATAAAAAAAGCCACTGGGCCGGGGAACGGCGGGAAAAACAGAACGAGGGGATGGCGCGATGGTTTTGCTCCTGTGCACCAGCCGGTGGCAAGATCCGGCGGAAAGACTGCAGAGACTGATTCAATCTTCTTTTCCGGGAGATGGAATCGAAATTTATCGAACCCTAAAAAGTTTTTTACACCAGCTGCAACACCCCCCCGACCTTCCCTTTGTCGTTGTTTTGTTGGCCGGCGAGCGGAACGAACTCTTCGATTTTTGCACCATCGAACATCTCCTGGGGAGGACGTGCCTGATTCTGGTCCTTCCCGATCAGGCCGAGGAAACCCCGCGCACGGCCCACCGCCTGCGCCCCCGCTACTTGACCTACGCGGACAGCGATTTTTCCGACCTGTCCCAGGTCATCAGGAAAATAGCGCAAGCTTAGCTGGCTTCCAGAGGAATGCGGAAAGGAGGATGGACGGCATGGAACCAAGAAGGAGAACGATGCGCCGGTCCGAAGAAACTCGATTGAAATCCACCTCGGAAGAGGTGAGCGTGTTGAACGGGAAAGCTTCTCCCGCAGGGGTCCTGTTTTAGGTCTGGCTGGATTGCGAGCGAGCCCCCCAT
>Ga0315274_10009916_pt1 | contig 13738 bp, 8 predicted proteins | sample YL17G02_20_MG_FD_203700 | JGI IMG/M metagenome (GOLD analysis project Ga0315274, IMG submission 203700) | Sediment microbial communities from Yellowstone Lake, YNP, Wyoming, USA - YL17G02_20 | ecosystem: Environmental > Aquatic > Freshwater > Lake > Sediment | place: USA: Wyoming | collected...
GATGACGGTTCCGTGACCCTTTGCCGCTGGTCCCCTGCCTGGATTGGGAGAACGGTACCTTGATCAAAGGCCCACGTTCGAGACTGCGGGTCGCCCTCGTCCTCACCAGCGTGGCCGTTCTGTTGACGGGCTGCAGCTACCAGGACTTGCGCCGGCCCCTTTTACGAAACTACGCAGCGGACGTCTTCTACAGGCCCGACCGGCCGATAGGCAAGGCTGGCGTCGTTGTCGATACGGAGGCCCTGGCTGCGGCCCTGGCACGATGGAAGCAGGTGTATCCCGCCAATAAGGTTCCGTACACGGTCGGACAGGAAGATGTGCTGCAGATTTCGGTGCATGCCACAGGCAGCAAAGATGCGACTGTCTACGAAGTGCCCGTGGGGGAAGACGGTACGGTAAGCTTGCAGTTGGTGGGAGACGTCGAAGTCGAGGGCCTCGCGACGGGGGAGATCGAGAAGAAGCTGACAGGACTGTACCAGGACGGATACTACCGGAATCCGGTCGTGAACGTCTACGTTTCGCGCTATGGGGCCCACCAGTTCTACGTCTCGGGCGCCGTCCTCAAACCGGGCATCGTGCCCCTGACGCGGTCGCGCATCTCGCTGCTCGAGGCCTTGCTGATTGCGGGGGGAACCCGTCCGGACGCCGGTGACGAGGTGGTGGTCACCCGAGCAGCGGGCGCCGAAGAGACAACCCCCCAAGGCGCGGATGCTGAACTCACGAATGCACCGGCGGATGCCGCGCCGGAGGTGGTCCGGATCAGCCTGGAAGAACTAATCGAGCTTTCCGACATGTCCCGCAATATCTGGATCGGTCCGGACGACGTCGTGCACATACCAAGGGCTGACCCTAGGAAGATCCTCGTGTTAGGCTACGTACGAGCTCCGGGGACGTACACGCTGCCGCCGGGTGAGAAGCTGGGCGTCCTGGACGCCGTAGGGCTTGCGCAGGGCGTGATGGCCCATGCGCGGGCGGAGTCCACCCGATTGCTCCGCAGGACGGATAAGGGGGAGGTCGTCTACGATGTTGACCTGACCCGGATCGCCGCGGGGAAAGAGCCGGACACGATCCTAAGGTCGGGGGACGTCGTGATTGTGGGCACGAGCTGGCCGATCCGGGCCCTGGACGGGATACTCGGGTCGGGGGGGCTCATGGGGCTTATACCCGGATCTCCCTAACGGAAGCCGGGCGCAGTCTCAGAGGCGCTATCATGAGGAGTGGTTCTCGGCAGTGAACACGGCAAGCGACATGAACGGCCTGAACGGGGCGGCCGAAGTCCCTTTGGCCGAGGATGCGGGCCTCGACATCCGGCACCATCTGGCTGTGCTCAGGCGGCGCTGGCTGGCGATATTTGCCTGCCTCGTGATCGTCCTGACGCTCGCCGCCCTCTACACGTTCCGCAAGACGCCCATATACCGGGCCTCGGCGCGCCTCCTAATAGAACAACGGATTCCACAGCTGACGCCGTTCGATACTGTGCAGGAGATCCAGGACAAGACGTACCTCGAGACGCACGTTGAGCTCATCACCAGCCGGGCGGTCATGGAGAAGGCGATCCAGGATGATGCCGACCACTGGCTGGCCACGGTGTTTGCTGGCGAGGAGGTCGCGCTCCGGAACCCCGGGCTCATCGCGACGGTCCGCGAGGAGGTGGACAAGCTGCTGTCCACCGAGCCTATTCGCCCTGCCGAGCCGTGGGAGCGGCTCCGCGGGGCCATTCAGGTGAACCCCGTTCGCAACACGAGCCTGGTCGACATCTCCGTGGAGGGCACGAGCCCTACGTTGGCCGCGCGGGTGGCCAACGCGGTGGCGCGTGCCTATGTGGACTACTCTGTGGCCGCGCGGCAAGAGAACGCCGGCGAGACGTTCGGCGTGCTGCAGCTGCAGCGCCTTGAGCAGGAGAAGGCGCTGATCGGGGCCGAGGACGAGCTTCTCGGGTACCGTGAGAAGACGGCGACCCCCGAACTGGGCGCGGGCGGGGGGGAGACCCTTGTGCACAACCGGCTGAAGCGGCTCAGTGAGGAATTCACGGCGGTCCAGCTGCAGCGCATTGGCTTGGCCGTCGCGAACATGGCGGCCGAGCGAGCCATACAGGGGAAGGACGACGCCATGGCGCTGCTGGGCGTGAAGTACATCAGGGAGGACCCGGTTGTCATCCGGCTCTACGAACAGATCGTCGAGCTCCGTCAGCAGATGGAGTCCGCCTCCCAGGTCTACGGCGAGAAGCATCCGGAACCGAACGGGAAGGCCGACATCGAAGCGCTGCTGGGCGTGAAGTACATCAGGGAGGACCCGGTGGTCAGCCGGATCTACGAGCAGATCGTCGAGGTCCGTCAGCAGATGGAGTCCGCCTCCCAGTTCTACGGCAACAAGCATCCGGAGATGGCTGATTTGGAGATGCGCCTGGCGAACCTGCAAGTGCAGTTCGAGGAGGCTATCCAGCAGGTTATGGCTGGGTTGGCGATGCGCCTGGCGAGCCTGCAGGTGCAGTTCAAGGAGGCAGTCCTCCAGGTTGGCGAGTCGGTCCGGCAAGATTACGAGATGCTGGCCGATCGCGAACGGGAGCTTATTACCGTCCTGCAGGCGCAGAGCAAACTCGCTCTGGACGCCGAGACGAATTCGGACCAGTACGACCGCCTGAAACGGAACGTAGAACGCCAGACGAAGGTCTTCGACGTAATCCTCGACCGGATGAAGGAGGTGGACCTGACGAAGGACGTGCGCGTCACGAACGTCAGCTTGAAACAGCAGGCCGAGGTGCCGCGCATGCCGATCTCGCCCAACAAGAAGCGGGCCCTCTTCCTGGGGCTGTTCCTGGGCCTCATGCTGGGGGTGGTAGCGGCTTACGGGCTGGAGCACCTGGACGACACGGTGAAGACCCCCGAAGACGTGGAAAGGCAACTGCAGGTGCCGTGGCTGGGGTACGTTCCGCGCATCCGGAGCGCCTCACGTGACACGGACGGGCTGGCAGCCCGGGCCCGGCTCACCCTGGACAACCCGACCAGCTACGAGTCGGAGGCTTTCCGGTCCATCCGGACGAACGTCCACTTCAGCGCTCCCCCCGGGGACCTCAAGTCCCTCGTCGTGACCTCGGCGGCCCCGCAGGAAGGCAAGACGGTTGTCGCGACGAACCTGGCCGTAAGCTTCGCGCGCGCGGGACGCCGCGTTTTGCTGGTCGACGCGGATCTGCGCCGCCCGATGGTCCACAAGGCCCTGGGCATAAGCCGCAAGCCCGGCCTGGCCGACGTCATCATACAGGGCACGACGGTGGAGAAGACCGTGCAGCTCCTGAACCCGGACGGGGCGGAGGGCCTGGAGAACCTCCATGTGCTCACGGCCGGTTCGCACGTCCCAAGCCCCTCCGAGCTCCTCGGCAGCGTGCGTGCGGGTGATGTGATGGACGCTCTCGAGGCGTCGTATGACATCGTCATATACGATTCGTCACCCGCGCTGTTCACGGCGGACGCGGCTCCGCTCTTCCACCGATGCCAGGGGATCATACTGGTCGTCAGGGCCGCGAAGTGCCGGCGCAAGACGGCCGCTCTGACCATCAAGCGGCTGACGGGGATCGGGGGTCACCTCATAGGGGTCGTCCTGAACGATGTCAGGCCGGCCGTCCTGCATACCTACGGGGATGGCGGCTACTACTACAACGCCGGTTACTACCGTCACTACGAACAGACCCCGGAGGAGGACACTGAGAAGTGAGGGTCCGGCGCGTGCACCGCCGTGTTTCTGAGAATCCAGTTTCCCGCCGGTGGGCACGTGTGCGGGGAGTTGGGGGCCCGCAAGGCCGTAACCGTTCGGCAGGGCAGCGATGGTGACATCTGCATCCCGGACCCGCGCGTGTCACGCAGGCACTTCCGGATCCAGGTCAACGATTCGATTCTTGGGGAGGATGAACCCGCAAGGCCAGCGATGGGGTGCGAGGATCTCGGCGACGTTCACCGGGATCTGCATTGCCGCGGCTCTCGTGTTCGCGCCGCTCGCCTTCGGTGCGTCTGAGCCGTGGGCCTTCTCGCTTCTGGCCGTTCTCGGCTACACGGCCCTGGGCGCAGCGGTTGCTCGTGCGGTCCTCGAGGGGGACCCGCGCGCGTTTGCGGCGCCCATACTCGTCCCCATGGCTCTGGCGCTCTGCCTCGTGGCTGTTCAGCGGGCTCGCTGGCCCTCCGGCGTTATGGCGCTCGTGACGCCACGTACAGCAGGGGCCTACGCCGATGCGTCGGCTTCCGTCGGCGGGAGCCTGCCGGAAAGCATTCCCGCGTCGCTCTACCCGCACGGCACCTCCCTGGCCTTGGTGCGCCTCAGTTCATACATCGCCCTGTTCGCGGCAACGTTCAGCTACGTGCGGGGGCTCAAGGAGATCACCTTCCTCGGCGTGGCCATCCTTTCGGTCGGCTTCTTTGCGGCCGTGGTCGGCATTCTCCAGAGCACTTCCGGCGCGGACAGGATCTATTGGCTGCGCAGGCCGCCCCACGGAGGGTTCTTTGGACCCTTTGCCGGGAGGAATCAGTACGCCGCCTACGCGGCACTGTGCACGTTTGTGGGAGTTGGTTTGCTTCTGTCAGGCGCGAGTCGGTGGATCGGGACCGGGGGAACGTGGGCTGAGCTGTTGGCACAGAACGGTCCCCAGGTGGTTCTGCTGGTGTTTGCGATCGGGGTGATCGGCGCGTCCGTCCTCTGGTCGCTCTCACGAGCGGGGACCGTCTCGATGCTGCTTGGATTTGCCGGGGTCTTCGCGGCCACGGGTCTGACCCAGCACCGCGTGCGCTGTTGGATCCTGACCGCGTCGGGCCTCGTGGTCGTACTGGCCGTGGTCACCTGCCTGGGCTGGGGGCCGGTGCTCCGGCGCCTATGGACCCTGGAGGATATAGCGCGCGATCCGACCGCCACCTGGCGATGGATGATGTTCGGGGACGCCCTGCGCATCGGATGCGCCTTCCCCGTGCTTGGCGTTGGGGCGGGGGCTTTCTCGTCAGTCTATCCGGCTTACCGAACGATACCCACAGCGGCTCTGGCGGAGAGCCCGCACAACGAATACCTGCACGTGTTTGCGGAGGCCGGCGTGCCCGGCCTATTGCTCGTGTTCTGCGCGCTGTTGATCCTGTTCATCGCTGTCTTTCGGGGCCTCTGCACCCGAAGGCACTTCTACTTGCCTGGGTTCCTCGCCGGGGGGGCAGGTGCCATGGTGTCGGTAACCTTACACTCCCTGGTGGACTACCCAATGCGGTCGCCGGCGATCGCCGCCACAGCGGCCGTAATGGCAGCGATGCTCTGCCGGGCGGCGGTACTGGAGTCGCGTCACGGGCGGGAGTCCGGATACCAAGGCGAGGGTGGGAGGCGTCAACGAACTACCGCATCCGCGGCCGGGCCGGCATCCGGGCGCGAGTCGGCCACGCCGCCGGCGCTTCTTGGCCGCTCCGTTCCTGTTTTCGGACACAGCGTGCGGCTGGCGGCCGCTGCAAAGTTCCTGGGCGTCGCCGTTGTTGTGGCCCTATGCGCCCAGGCCGCGCATTGGGGATTGAGTCCGCTCCGGGGTCAGCTTGAGGAAAGGGGCTTGAGGCGTTTTGCGGCGACGTCGGAACGCCCACCGCAGCAAGCGCTAGTGCGCGTCTCGGGGGCCGCAGCGCGAATACGCCGGAACTGGCCCGACGACGCAGGGCTTCAAGCGCAACTGGGTGACGTGGCGGCCCGGGAGGCCATTGCCGCTTCCGATCCGCTTCTGAAGCTGCGCCTGGCAGACTCCGCTCTTGCGCTCCATGGAGCCGCCGCGTGCCTGGAGCCGCTGAACGCCGCGCACCCGGTCTCACTCGTTTCCGACTGCCTGACGGCGGGAAGGCCCGACCTGGCGTGGGGTCACGCCGAACGGGCCCGGGAATTGGTTCCAGGCGATCCGTCGTTGAGGGCTCACCTGGCCGCGATGTTCGCACGGTCCGGCTACCCGACGGCCGCGAGAGGCTACCTCGCCGAGGCGGAGCGGCTGGCCGAGTCGCGTCAGATCACCGAAGCCTCGGCACTGATAAGGAATGTCCGGGCGCAGTTGGCCGCCCTGAAGGACTAGGCAACAAGTTGCTGACATGGAAACAGGCCTGAGCATAGTAGACATCATGACGCGCCCCAAGAAAAATGCGGGATTCCTGCGCAAGCCTCGCCAGCTGGCCGACCTGATGTCTCGCGAATGCCTGGCGCAGATCACGGCTGGATCGCTTCTCGGGCGCGTGGCTCGAGGAACCCCAACCTTGGTCCGGGGGGATCCGGTCGACGCGCTTGCCGTACCGTCTGGATTGGGAGCGGGACGTGTGTAGACAACGGTCAGAGAGATGTGACTATATCCTGGCAGGGAGCCACAGGGGAGGATTGATGCGCTGATGTTGCCCTACGGCCCAGTATTCGCCATCGCGGTAGCGATGGGGTTCGCGGCTACCCTCCTCGTGCGTGGGGTGGCCCGCCGGGCCGGCGTGGTTGACAGACCGGACGGCTTCCGCAAGACGCAGAAGGACGCCATCCCGCTGCTCGGTGGTATCGGGGTCTTCGTGGCGTTCTGCGGGTCGCTCGGCGTGTCCTGCCTGGTCACGGGCGCGCCTGAACTGGCAGCCTGCTTCCAGAGCTCAGATACGTGGTTCCTGCTGGGAGGAGCGACCCTCGTCCTGCTCTTAGGATTTGTGGACGACGTGTGGGGCCTGCGAGCGCGGTGGAAGTCCCTGGGGATGCTCCTCGTGAGCCTCGCGATGTACGGCGGGGGCTACCGGATCGGGGCGATTAGCAACCCGTTCGGCAAGGACCTCGGGCTCGGATGGCTTGCGCTGCCACTGACGGCGTTCTGGTTCATGGGCTGCATGAACGCCATTAACCTGATCGACGGACTGGACGGGCTCGCCGCTGGAGTCACGGTCTTCGCCGCGGGCACGGTGCTGATGGTCGGGATGATGTTCGGGAACACGGGGGCATCGCTCCTGGCTGCGGCCCTGGCTGGGGCGACTCTCGGGTTCCTCTTGCTCAACTTCCACCCGGCGTCGATCTATCTTGGAGATTGCGGGAGCCTGTTGCTGGGGTTCCTGCTGGCCTGTATCGGCATGAAGGGCGCGCAGAAGAGCCAGATGGTCGTGGCGCTTATGATACCCGTAATCGCGCTGGGCTTGCCGATCATGGACACGTCACTTGCCATCCTGCGGCGCTGGCTGAAGTTGGTGCCGTTCACCGTCAGCGACCGACAGCACATCCACCATAAGCTGCTCGAGATGGGCCTGAGCCACCGCACGACCGTTCTCGTGATGTACGGCGGATGCCTCATCCTGGCCGTGCTCGCGCTGCTCATGACGGGCACGCACAGCTGGCGTGCCGCAGCCGTGCTGCTAGCCGTGGGTTTACTGACGTTCATCTCGATCCGGACCCTCGGCCGCAACGAGTACCGGCTGTTCAGGAAAAGGGTAGCCGACTACCTTACGGAGCGAGAACATCGTGTTCGCTCCCGCTCCGCTGGATATGTGGCCTCGGGTAGCATGCGGAACGCCCAATCCGTGGAAGATATTTGGCGGACCTTCGTTCGGGCCGCGGAAAAGATGGAGCTGGACCGGGTCGACTTGGCGCTGTCCGGCCTGCCGGGCAACAACGTCGGAACCAGCCGTTACTTCCGCTGGCAGAACGGCCTGAATGGCCGCCAACAGGACGACGTTACATGGACCGCCGTATTCCCCTTGCGTGCCAACGGCACGCACCTCGGCCGCCTGCGGGTGCAGAAGGTAACGAACGGCCAGCCGCTGTCGGCCGAGATACCGGAGACGCTGCAGTTGCTGAGCAAGGCCGTTGCGATGAATGTGGAGCGGTTGGGAACCTACGGAGCTCCCACTGTGCGCCCGCGCCACACGGCAAGGCCTTGAGAGGTGAGGCGACCTATTGGTGCTAGAGTGGCGAGGCTAGTCCGGTGGAATCCCGGTGCGAAGCAACGAGGACGGCCGTGCCTGGAAGAGGAAAAACCTGTTTTGGTTAGGATTGCCAAGGGTTATGGAAGAAGTGTCTGCAGATAGGGGAGCGATCCCCCAGGTAGAGAGTGCGGCGCCTTTGCAGGCAGCCCCACAGATCGAGCAGACTCCCACGGGAGACTACCGCGCGGAGCTGTGGCGCTGTGATCTGCCCACGACCTGCGAGGGCCACGCGGCCCCCGGTGAGTCCAGGTGGCGCTGGCAGGTCGCGAAGAACCGGCGCAGGTGGCGGCGGCGCCTTCCGAACGATCTCCAGGCGCGCATCCTCGAGATCGGCTGCGGAGACGGACTGTTCGTGCGGTTCCTCCACGAAGAGGGCTTCCGGAATGCTGAAGGATTTGATGCCAACGCCGGTCGAATCGCGCGGGCGCGCAGGCTGGGATTGGAGAACGTTTTCCATGCGGACTTGAGGACTTACTTCTCCGAGTGCGGCAAGACCGAGCGCTGGGACGTGGTGTTCGCGCTGAACGTGATCGAGCATCTGCACAAGCACGAAATCCTGCGATTACTCCGCGACGTGTTCGGAGCTCTGAGGCCGGGGGGTATGTTCTGGATCCGGGTTCCCAACGGCGCTGGCCTCTTCGGCGGCCACACCAGATACATCGAGTTCACGCACGAGACGGCATTCACGACGAATAGCCTGAAGGATATGAGCTCCTACTCATGGGGGCCGATCCCTCACGGGCCGCGCAGCTTGATCCGGTTCCTTGGCTGGAAGGCGGTCGAGCTGGCACTGACCTGCCTGGCGTTGCTGGAGACGGCGTCGACCAAGGGAGGCATCTTCACTTCCGACCTGCTGGCACAGGCACGAAAACCTGCCGGTGCAGAATAGGCCCAAACTGGGTTTTCTGATCTCGCACCCAACTCAGTACGCCTCCCCGGTGTCCCGGCAGCTTTCGAAACTGGAGGACGTCGACCTTACGGTCGTCTACTGCTCCGACCAGGGTCTGAGGTCAAGCGTCGACCGCAGGTTCGGCGTTGGGTTTCGATGAAACATTCCCATGCTGAACTACGCGCATTACGCTCTCAACATGCTTGTTTTCATGATTCTGGGCAGGACCTTCTATCGCTATACGCTTCCTTTGGCGTGGCGGCCTGAGGCTGCGCTTGGCCGTCTGAGACTGCCCTTGCGACGGTGGTCGCGATGCCGGGGAGCGTATCTCTGCTCCGGCAAGGATGCACCGCGTGACTACCTGGAGATCAACCGGCAGAGCTCTGGCGACGGGTGATGGCAACCCAATACGCCACTGGATTATCCCTAGCTGGATTCAGCCCTTGGCCTTCCGCGGAGCGACGTCGAGGCATGCAGGAGTCTGAGGCAGTGGCACATACCTCGTTGCCCCGGCAGCGAGGAGAGCAGAAGGGGGACCGAGCTAAACGGGTCCTCGCAGGCCTCGCGGCCAGTGCGCTTGGCAGCGTCATAGCGTTCGCCAAACGCGGCCTTCTTGTGCCCTTGTTCCTCTGGGCATGGGGACCGTCTCACTACGGTGAGTGGCTCGCGATGTCTGCTGGCGTGGCGACTCTGAGCCTGCTGGACCTCGGCATGCACAACTATGTCCTCAACCGCCTGCGGCAGTGCTACTCCATTGGTGCCGAGGACGACTTCTTGCGTCTGCTGCACAGCGGACTCCGCCTCGGACTCTTGGCACTCGCGGCAGGGCTCCCGGTATTGGCGGCTATCGTCTGCCTGGCGCCCGTCGAGACCTGGCTGGGCTTGAGCACGGTCAGCCATCCCGCCGCTGCGGTCACTATGCTACTGCTGGGGGTCTACGTACTGAGCAAGATCCCGACCGGTCTCGTGAGCGGCGCGTACCGGTCTATTGGCGAGTATGGCAGGGGGGGCATGGTCTCGAACGTGATCCTCACCGGCCAAGTCCTGACCATCGCCATATTGCTGCTTCTGAGGCAGGACTTCTGGGCGGTCGCAGCGGCTGAGGTCGCGGTGGTGTGGTTGGGCAGCGCCTTCGCCGTCTACGACATCGAGCGTCGCAAGCCATGGATTTCGTTCGGGTTGCGCCAGGGCACCTGGCGACTGGTAGCCAGCATGATACTGCCGGGCTCGCTGTTCCTGATGATCTCGCTCTCGCAGGCGTGTGCAGCTCAAGGGACCGTCATCGTAGTGAGTATCTTCCACGGCGGAGCCGTCGTCTCGCTCTTCGTGACCACACGCGTCCTTGCATACTCGATCGGCAGTCTCACGGGCATGGTACGCAACGCCGTCTGGCCTGAGCTGACAGCGCTCCAGGCTGAAGACGAAGCGCAGCGGACCAAGGACGTCCACATCAGGTTGGTCAAGCTATGCCTGATGCTCACGGCGACCGGCGCTGTGATCCTGTGCTTCGCCGGCGGAGACGTCTACCGTGTCTGGACCCAGAAGCAACTCGATTTCGATCCCGTTCTGCTGGGGATCCTGGTCGGGAATGCGGTCACGACGTCAGTATGGGGCGCCAGCAGCGTTGTGGCGCTGTCCGCGAATCGGCACTCCTTCGTGGCAGCCCGCTGTGCAGCGGCCGGCGCACTCATCATCGCCCTGTGTATCCTCCTGGTACCCGCGTACGGCCCAAGGGCGGCAGCACTCGCGATGTGGATAGGGGACGTCTCTCTGTGCGCTGTCTCCATCCCGAACGCGGTGTGCCGGATCCTGGGTGAGAGGCCAGCCCACTTCTGGGTGGAAGCGGTGCTCCGCGGGATCCCATGCGTTGCCGCGACCGTCGGTGCCGCCTGGGGCATCAGCCTGCTGGTTTCATCCCCTGCCCCCAAAGTGCTACTGGTGGCCTTCGGCGCTGCCTCGGTCATGGCTGCCACCAGCTTGTCTATGTGGTTTGACGCGCGCGACAGGAAATGGATGACGGCGACCGCGCGAACGTTGTGGCCCAGGAGATGCGCATGATCTGCTCGTTCCCTACGAGTTCTTCGCATCGCCAAGAGAGTGGACAGGCGGTTGGTGGCGATCGATGGGCCGCTTGGGGCGGCGGCGCTCCTATGGCTCGCCAGGAGACGCAAGAGCGCCTTCGGTCGTCCGCCGAGGCAGGCAAGGCTTGGAGGACCATCCAGCAGCCCCTCCGACAACGGCCTCGGCGAAATGGCGCTAGCGAATAATAGCCTTTAAAGGGGTCCCGGAGTCTCATGTCGACCTTAGGGTTTTGCCTTGAGTTATGCTGGGGGGCTAAGAGAGACACACATATGTGAAAAACGAATGAAGGTCAATCTCGTTTGCCATGGCAGGTTCCTTTCTTTCGAGATCGCCCGCGAGCTGAAGAAAAGGGGCGCTGCGGGGGTTCCATATTTGGGCACACGTCTGTTGGCTAGCTGGATAAGCGCCGCCGAGCACGGGCTGATGACCTTGTTTGCCCAGAGGCAACTCGCCCGCGATGGGGCGGAGAATGCCCTCTATTCCAAGAGAGTCGCATGAGGCCACATTGGCGAAGGCGCCGCCGTTGCCGCAAACGAAGCGCCGTGGAGAAACCATGAGCGTGGTTCTGTCTTGGTTAGAGGGGCGCCTACAGCAGCTTTACGGTCGCATGAAGGAGGTGTATCTTCAGGAACGGGCAGAAGTGGTGCCAGCGAAGTATAGGTCGGCCTTTGTATGTGTTGGAGGGGCAAGCGAGGCGCAGTTTATCATCGGCCAGATGGTACCCAGGACTGCCAGGAAGGTGCTCATTGTCGGTCCGTTTGGCGGGCGAGATTTCTACTACCTGAAAACGAGGGGGCATGAAGTATTCGCTTTGGACATCGGCGACACGGGCGATTTTGACAACCTGTCGATCGGAAACGTGGAGGAGGATCTACCGTATGAAGATGGGGAATTTCATGCCATCGTAATGGGTGAGGTCCTCGAACACCTGGTTTACGACGCTGCAGCTTTGCTACACCTTAGGCGTGTCTTGAAGGATGATGGCGTGCTCGTAATAACGGTGCCTTTGCTTGACGATAAGCATTGCTGCCACGTACGCACTTACACGCGGCGCTCTATTGTCCGGTTACTCGGTTGTTGCGGCTGGAAGGTGCAGCAGATGATAGAGCGGCCAGGTTTGTGGAAATGGCCGCCGGCGCTGAACCTTTTGCACCATGCTTTGAATGCGCTTTTCTTTGTTGTTTTCCGGCGGACCTTCTACAAATGGTCGCTTCCGGTTGTATGGCGGATCGAGTACTTCTTGGGCCGGTATTACGTTCCCCTGCGACGGTTTTCTCCTGGCTGGGGTGCATATCTGTGTTGCACAAAAGCCGATTCTACGGACTACCTGGAAGTCAATCGGATGGCGCACTGCGAGTAAGAACAGAGTGAGCTTCATGCTCTTGGTGGTGGTTTCCCTGGGCTGCGACTTCCCAAGAGCTATCTCAGTCACGGGTGGCTGTCTCTTGGGAATCGAATGGAGGATGACCCCACGTTGGTAAGGTGGATTGGTGCGGCGCAATGCCTGGAATCGGTTACGTCGTTACGAAGACAGTTACAGGCGCGCAAGTGTTACTTCTCCTCTAACGCTGTTGTCACCCCTATAGGCCAGTCTTTGGCTGAGCGTGTGTCAGCGACAACTTCGTGTTTTTCGCTTTGTCCTGTCCTCTCCAACGATCGTTACGTAGGTGTTGAGAGGGGAGCGCGGGCAGCGGTCGCCGTTATTCGTATCGTACGCTCGCGACGGCTCGAGTGCCGTTCTGGTGTGCTCTTCTGGGATAGGGCGGTGTGCTGAAGGTACTGACTAGGGGTGGCACCGACCTTAGCTGCATGAACAGGTCCCTGCTGAAGACCGCAGCGGGAGCAAACTGTGAGGAAGTACGGTGAAGGTTAATCTCGTGTGCCACGGGCGGTTTCTTGCCTTTGAGATAGCCCGGGAGCTCAAAAGAAGGGCTTCTTTGGGCGCCTTGTATACAAGTACGCCCTTATTCGGGGGCCGGGTGAGGCTAGAGGACTATCAGTTGGATCGGAGGGATGTCTTCAGCTATCCTTGGCCTATGGTTTTTCAGATTTTGGCGACGCGGTGTTGCTTTGACAAAAAGGCTGCCTTGCACGCTCGACGATGGGCTAACAGGTGGTTCTGCCAGTGGGTTCGTGGCAAGATACACGTCTGTGATGTGGTGCACGTGTGGGCCGGGCACGCGCTGGAAGTATTCCGCCTAGCTGACGAGTGGGGCTCTCTGAAAGTACTGGATAGGGCCAGTGCCCATAGAAAATGGAATCGTGAGCTCCTCACGCGTGAGTACAAGAGCCTGGGAGAGGATTATATCGAGTTGGACTGCAGTGTGGAGAGGGAGTTGGAGGAATACGAACAGGCAGACGTCATCGTGGTGCCCAGCGGTTTTGCGAAGAGCACGTTCGAGCAAGAGGGCTTTCCGTCGGAGAAAGTGGTCGTAATCCCCTTCGGGGCTCCGTGTGAACGCGTAGGGCCTGCCAGAAGGCCTGGCGGCTGTTTCAGGGTGATTTACGTGGGGGCCCAAACGATTCGAAAGGGAACCCGTTACTTCTACCAAGCTGCTGCGGCGCTGGCGAGTCATGGAGAGATGGAATTTGTCATTGTGGGTCCGGGGCCTGAGAAAGCACTGCGCAGGGAGTTTGAAGAATACCGGTGGGCTGTGCGGTACCTTGGCTATAAGACAAAGAGGGAACTCCATGAAGAAGTCTACCCCACAGCCTCCGTTTTGGTTCAGCCCTCCTTGTCGGAAGGACTATCTTACGTTGTTCTTGAGGCCCTAAGCCATGGAGTGCCCGTAATCGCTACGCCGAGCACCGGGTGCGGCGAAGTGCTCAGAGACGGACAGGAGGG
>Ga0315274_10009917_pt1 | contig 13736 bp, 14 predicted proteins | sample YL17G02_20_MG_FD_203700 | JGI IMG/M metagenome (GOLD analysis project Ga0315274, IMG submission 203700) | Sediment microbial communities from Yellowstone Lake, YNP, Wyoming, USA - YL17G02_20 | ecosystem: Environmental > Aquatic > Freshwater > Lake > Sediment | place: USA: Wyoming | collected...
TGAGGGTCTGGGGATTCCTTTCGCAGTTGTGCAGCCCAAGGATATAAATGACATCCTGGAGGATATAGAACTGTTGGGTAACGCCACTGGGGAGCAAAAGAAGGCAAACGAACTTATAAATGATATGGGGAGTCGTGTTGATGCAGTTACCGCCAGGGTGAGCGGTGCCTCACGCCCCAGCGTGTTTTATGTGTTCGATGCCACCGACACCACCAAACCCTGGACAGCCGGACCTGGCTCTTTTGCAGATGCGCTCATTCAAATGGCAGGTGGTGAAAATATAGCCGCTAAAGCACAAGGAGCCTGGATTCAGTTGAATATGGAAGAACTGGTTAATTCCAACCCCGATATCATTCTGGTCGATTCTATGATGGGCACAGCAGTGATATCGCCGGATCAAATAAAGAAGCTCCCAGGATGGCAAGACATGACCGCAGTGAAAGAGAACCGGATTTATACCATTGACGGCGACCTGGTAAACCGCTCCGGCCCACGCATCGTACAAGGGCTGGAAGAAATGGCGAAGATTCTGCATCCAGAGCTGTTCCAGGACTAGGCAGGAGCAAACACAAGGAGCATCAAGTTGAGAGCACTAGAGCAGGCCCTGCGTGAGATTAAGCCCCTGGACGAGAAGGCCATGGCTGCGGCCCGAGCCCGCCAGGACACCCTGACCAAACCGCTGGGGAGTCTGGGTAGGTTAGAGGAGTTGTCTACTAAGCTGGCAGGCATCAGGGGCGAGCCGATACCCAGAATAAATCACAAAGCGATTGTGACGATGGCGGCAGACCACGGGGTGGTAGCGGAAGGAGTAAGCGCCTATCCTCAAGCGGTGACTCCTCAGATGGTGCTGAATTTCCTGCGCGGCGGCGCAGGCATCAACGTATTGGGAAGGCACGTGGGAGCCAGGGTCATCGTTGTAGACATGGGAGTAGCTTCCGATATAGAGCCACACGCCGCCCTCGTCTCCAGGAAAATAGCCTGCGGGACGCAGAATATGGCCCGCGGGCCTGCCATGAGCCGGGAGCAGGCAATAAGATCTATCGAGGTAGGGCTGGAGATAATAAAGAAGGAAGTCAAGAAGGGACTTGATATCGTGGGCACCGGCGATATGGGCATCGGCAATACCACGCCGAGCAGCGCCATCACCGCCGCGATAACCCGAGAGAAGGCGGCAAAGGTCACAGGCAGAGGCACCGGCATCGACGATAAGCAACTAGCCCACAAGGTGGAAGTCATCGAAAGAGCGCTGAGGGTCAATCAACCCAATCCCGATGACCCCCTAGATGTGCTCTGCAAAGTCGGTGGCTTCGAGATAGGCGGACTCTGCGGGGTTATCCTGGGGGCTGCGGCGCACCGCATTCCCGTTGTCATAGACGGCTTCGTCTCCGGGGCAGCGGCGCTCATCGCCGTTGGGCTGTCACCCACAGCAAAAGACTACCTCATCGCATCTCATTGCTCTGTGGAAATCGGGCACAAAGCAATACTCAAATATCTGGGATTGAAGCCGATACTGGACCTCGAGCTTCGACTGGGCGAGGGCACGGGGGCAGCGCTGGGCATCTTCCTGGTTGAGGCCGCAGCCAAGGTGCTGTCCGAGATGGCTACCTTTGCCGAGGCTGGGGTATCACGGTCAAAGTGAAAAGTGCAAAATGAAAATTGAGCTGTCAGCCTTCGGCAGTAAGTTAATCCCCCTTCAGGAAAGGGGGAATGGAAAAGTGGGAAAGGCAGAAGGCAAGGGGTAACTGAGATTCTGATCCTTCAGAGAAGGATCAGAATGACATACAGGTGAAGGGCTCAGGGTGACATTGAATTGAGAGGAAAATTTTGGGCTTAGTAGCAGCATTGCAGTTCTTGACAATATTCCCCATTCGGCTGAAGGCCAGCGCCAATGCTCTGCGCCGCTCCATAGCGTATTTCCCGTTAGTGGGAATGCTCATAGGGGGAATCCTCTACGGGCTGGACCGTCTTCTGGAGCTAGCCTTTCCTATAAGTTTGGTAAATATATTACTGATAATCGCTCTAGCCGTAATGACCAGGGCGCTGCACCTGGACGGTTTCATCGACACCTGCGACGGGCTGGCCGGCGGCCACTCGCCCGAGGAGAGGCTTAGGATTATGCGTGATAGCAGGGTGGGGGGATTCGGGGTGGTGGGGGGCTGTTTGCTGATTTTGCTCCAATATGTTGCGTTAACCGTTGTGCCCGAAGAGCACAGGATGGCAGCCCTTCTGTTGATGCCGACGATAGCCCGGTGGACGATGGTTTACGCAATTTTCGCCTACCCCTACGCCAGAGAACAGGGTATGGGGAAAATATTTCAGGAAGGGACAAATTGGCCCTGGCTGGCTATAGCAACTGCGATCACACTAGCTTCATGTTTAGGCTTGATGGGGCTAAACGGATTGGCCGTGATGGCCGCTGCAATGCTTGTTGCCTTACTAGTGGCGAACTGGCTCAGCGGAAAGCTCGGGGGGCTTACCGGCGATGCATATGGCGCGATAAATGAGCTGGTCGAGGTCTCAGTACTGATTCTAATACCTCTGATAACCTGGAGCTACGGCGTATGAGTATGACATTTATACTCGGGGGGGCGCGAAGCGGCAAAAGCCGCTTCGCGCAGGAACTCGCTGCCAAGCTGGGGAAGAGGGTGCTTTTCGTCGCCACGGGCGAACCGCTCGATGAGGAGATGAGCGCCCGCATCGAGGCGCACAAGAGGTCACGATCCCCTACCTGGAAAACCCTGGAGATCCCGACCAATGTCGCTAAGGCCATGAAGGGCAAAATCGGGGATGCCGAGGTCGTCATCCTCGACTGCCTGACACTTCTGGTCTCCAATCTCATGGGAACAGAGGACGTAGATGCAGGGACATTGGAGAAGAAGGTAACCGCCGAGCTGGAAGACCTCGTTGCCTTTATGAGAACAACCAAGGCCTATTTCATCATCGTCTCTAACGAAGTGGGGCTGGGGCTGGTGTCACCCTATCCTGCGGGCCGGGTCTACCGCGATGCTCTGGGCATGGCTAACCAGATGCTGGCCAAGAATGCCGATGAGGTCTATCTCATGGTCGCTGGCATCGCAATCCCACTGAAAGGAGAGCAACGTTAAGTGAAAGTGGCCTGTTGCTGGAGCGGTGGCAAAGATAGCTGCTACGCCCACTGGAAGGCAGCAGCTCAGGGGTACGATGTACGCTATCTGGTCAATTTTGTATCTTCAGCCGGGTTCGGCAAGAACGCATTTCACGGTACCAGGCACGAGCTGATACATATGCAATCCGAAGCAACAGGAGTGCCGATAATTCAGCGTGAGACCACCTGGGAGGGCTACGAGCAGGCATTCAGAGAGGTGTTGAGGAAGCTTCGTGAGATGGGTATAGAAGGCCTGGTGACCGGAGACATCGATATGATTGAACATCGGACGTGGACAGAAAACATCTGCGGGGAGCTCGGCCTCAAGGCACTGATGCCTCTATGGAAGCTCGACCGCGAAGAGATACTCAGGGGGTTTATAGACGATGGCTTTGAATCAATTGTAGTATGCCTCAAGGCTGATACCTCTGACGATAGATGGCTGGGACGCAAGATAGACCGGGGGTTCATGGCTGAGCTGCAGGATTATCGCCGGAGCCACAGTTTCGATATCTGCGGCGAGAACGGAGAATACCATACCTTTGTCATAGATGGCCCTTCTTTTCAGAAGCGTATCTCGGTAACCCCCGGCGATAAGGTATTCAGTGAGGGTTACTGGTTTCAAGACTTCACCAAAGCAAAATTAACCGGGAAGGCTGTTTGAGTGAGAAAGCGTAACCGAGCGGCAATAGTCCTGGTCTCGTTAGCACTGGCATTGATAGGAGCAATATTACTTGCCTGTGCTCTGGGAGCAGTATCCATACCACCGCTGGACATTATCAAAATGACCCTGAACAAAATCCACTTCTCCAATTTCCAGGCTACCTGGCAGCCAGCCGATGAGACCATCATCTTCCAGATTAGACTAATCCGCGTCATAGGAGCAGCCCTGGTGGGTGCCGCCCTGGCCACCGCCGGTGTCCTGTTCCAGGGTCTGCTGCGCAACCCTATGGCTGACCCCTATATCACAGGGACCTCGGCAGGAGCTGCTCTCGGAGCCACTATAGCTATGATGTTGCCCCTCGGGCTTGCTTTCTCAGGACTCGGCCTAATACCTATTGCAGCCTTCTGTGGAGCACTCATCACAATTTTGCTGGTGTACAACCTGGCCAGAGTGGGAAGCAAAACCCCTATCGTCAGCATGTTGCTCGCAGGCTTCGTGGTAAGTTCCATGCTTAGCGCAATCATGAGTTTGCTCATCATGACGAACGGTGAACTGCAACTCAAGCTACACTCTGTCTTCGCTTTCCTCGCCGGCAGCATCTCAGTGCAGTATTGGAGCCAGATAGCAGTCATTGCCCCTTTGATCATAGGAGGAATCATCATAGCGCTATTTTTTGCCTTCCACCTCAATGCCTTCTCCCTGGGAGAGGAACAAGCCGCTTATCTGGGAATTAACGTCGAGCGAGAGAAGATATTCATACTGGCCCTGGGCTCGCTCCTGACCGCCTGCGCTGTCTCATTGAGCGGTCTTGTCGGCTTTGTGGGCCTGGTGATGCCCCACGCCGTAAGGTTGGTTCTAGGCCCAGACCACCGCCTGCTCATCCCGGCAGCGGCGCTGGCCGGGGCTACTTTCCTGGTGGTCGCCGATACCCTCGCCCGAACGGTGCTTGCACCCACGGAGTTACCTGTGGGCATCCTCACCGCTCTCATCGGCGCACCGTTCTTTATCTACCTACTCAGACGCACGAGGAGGGAATATGCTTTCTGATTCAAACAGCCTGTTTATGCGAAACGTGTCCTTTTCCTACTTCAATGGGCTAGTCCTGCGAGACATAGACCTGAATATAGCAGATGGGGAGATGGTAGGGCTGATAGGGCCCAACGGCTGCGGCAAGACGACTCTGCTGAAGCTAGCCTGCGGGGTATTGTCTCCGATTAGGGGGGAAGTCTCGCTAGGGGGAATAAGCCTGAAGAAACTATCCCGCAAACAAGTGGCGCAGCATGTGGCAGTGGTCCCGCAGTATTTCAATATCCCATTCGCCTTCACTGTAGCCGAGGTGGTGCTGCTGGGCCGTACCCCATTCGTTAGTGCTATCTCAGGTGAGACCAAGCGAGACCATGAAATGAGTGCCCTGGCATTGGGACTAGCCGGAATCAATCACCTGGAGAATCGCTACTTCAACGATCTCAGCGGCGGCGAACGCCAGAAAGTGATCCTGGCTATGGCCCTGGCTCAAGAGCCTAAACTCCTGCTCCTCGATGAGCCTACGACCCATCTCGATATAAGCCACCAGGTCGAGATGCTGGAGCTAGTCAAGAGCCTTAACCGGGAACAAGGAGTTACCATTATCGCCGCCATGCATGACCTGAACCTGGCGTCACTGTTTTTCGACCGCCTGGTCCTGCTTAAAGAGGGAACTATTGTCGCCGATGGCTCCCCCCGAGAAGTGCTGACCGAAAGCAGCATACTGAATGTCTTCTCTGCTTCAGTGAAAGTCAGCCAACATCCCGTAACATCTACCCCACATATAGTGGTCTTGCCCAGAGAAGCTTCCCAGAACTGATCCCTTATTTAAGAGGGCAAGGGCGTCCTTCCGAGAAGGACGCCCCTCTGCACTCCCCATTTGCTAAACGCTCTCAAGCAGATTTACTTGCCAGTTGATGCTGCCAAGTTTATAATCATTCAGCAAGATTTTGAAGCTTACCTTTGAGCCAAACCAAGAATTCAATCATGAAGAGAATCCATCTCACTCAAGAGCTAGCTTACGACGGACTCACTATCGAGAAAGCCATCGCAAATCGGAGGTCGCAGCGAGACTTCACAGGTGAGACAATGTCCCTAGCAGAACTCTCCCATCTTCTCTACTACTCAAGCGGCATCACCGATAAGCGCCAGGGATTAAGGGCGGCCCCTTCAGCGGGCGCTACCTATCCTATCGAGGTCTATGCAATAGCAAATAATGTCGAAGGGATCGCCAAGGGCACATATCACTACCTAATACCATCACACGAACTGGAACTGCTCCGCGAGGGTGACTTCCGCAATGAGATGTCGCGGGCAGCCTTACAGGAAAGGATGTTCAAACAAGCTAATGTGATAGTGGCGCTCTCAGCTGTCTTTCAGCGCACCCAGCAGCACTATAGAGAGCGTGCCCAACGCTACATCTTTTTCGAGGCAGGGCACATCGCGCAGAACACCTACCTGATAGCCACCTCTATGGGATTGGGAGCCTGTGCCATCGGCGCCTTCCACGATAACGAATTCAACCGCTTGCTGGGCCTCGACGGCAGGAATGAAAGCGTGCTCTACCTCATAGCAGTAGGCAAAATCTAGAGGGGGAAGTCTTGGACAAGCTCAAAGTTATTATCACTAGAGAAGAGATCGCCAAAAGGATAGCCGAACTCGCCGCCGAGATCAGGAGAGACTATAAGGATAAAAACCCCCTTCTCATCGGCGTTCTGAAAGGCAGCTTCGTTTTCCTGTCAGACTTGGTCCGTACCATGAACGTACCTGTCGAGATCGACTTCACCAGATTATCAAGCTACGGTGCTTGTACAAAGACCTCGGGCAAAATCAAAGTCCTCAAAAGGCTTGAGATACCGATAAAAGGCAGACATGTGCTGGTAGTCGAGGACATCGTGGACAGCGGACTCACGGTGAGCTTTCTACTGGATTATGTAAAGCTCAGAAAGCCTGCTTCGCTTAAGTTGTGCACCCTGTTCGACAAACCATCAAGGCGGAAAATAGAGGTACCTATCGACTACCGAGGTTTCACTATACCCGATGTCTTCGTTGTCGGCTACGGTCTGGACTACAATCAACAGTTTCGCTACCTGCCCGACCTCTGCATCCTGGAGGAGCGGAATTGAGCCTGGAGAAACTGATAGCCGTAGCCAGGGGCGAGGCTCCGGCCGATCTCTTGCTCAGCAACGCCAGGATTGTAAACACATTCACGGCCGAGATTGAGAAAGGCAACGTCGCTATCTGCCAGGGACGTATCGCCGGCATCGGCGACTATCGTCAGGCGAAGCAGACTATAGACCTTGAAGGTAAGTACCTGGCCCCAGGGCTGATCAACGGACATATCCACATCGAGAGCTCGATGCTTCATATCGCGGAGTATGCTAAAGCCGTTGTGCCCAGGGGGACTTCTACTATTGTTACCGACCTTCACGAGATCGCCAACGTCGCTGGACTGAGGGGCATCAGATACCTGATGGACTGCGCTCGAAGGCTCCCGTTAGATTGCTATTTCATGGCTCCCTCCTGCGTACCTGCCACACATCTCGAGACCGCCGGTGCTGAGCTTGGGGCAAGAGAGCTACAGATTGCCTTGAGGTGGAAAAATGTTATCGGGCTGGGCGAGCTGATGAACTTCCCCGGCGTGCTAATGCGCGACCCAGAGGTGCTAAAGAAAGTCAAACTGGCTAAGGGCAGGGTGATAGATGGCCATGCCCCCAGAGTCAGTGGCAAGGATTTGAACGCCTATCTAACAGCAGGGGCCAGCTCCGACCACGAGTCCACCGCTATCGAGGAAGGCAGAGAGAAACTGAGGCGCGGCATGTATCTCATGATACGAGAGGGCTCATCTGAGAAAAACCTCGATGAACTGCTGCCGCTGGTCACTGACAAGACCTACAAGAGATGTCTCTTCGTGACCGACGACCGCACCTGTGCCGACCTGCTCAAAGAGGGCGATATAGACGCCGTGGTCAGGAAGGCGATAGCAAAAGGGCTTGACCCTATACGCGCCTTGCAGATGGCGACCATCAATACTGCCGAGCACTTCAGGTTGAGGCAGGTTGGAGCGGTAGCGCCGGGCTATGCAGCCAACCTCATCGTAATTGACGACCTGCCGAAGCTAAGCGTGGATATGGTATTTCACAAGGGGAAGCTAGTAGCCCAGAAGGGCAAAGCGCTTTTTTCTGCTTCACGGCGCAGCGACCCCGAGATCACTCACTCTGTCAATATCAAGCCTTTCGGCATAGAGGCACTAAAGATACTGGCCTCCAAGAAGAGCTTACCGATTATTGAGATTGTCCCCGGACAGATAATCACCAAGAGCATCAAGATAGAGCCTAAGGTTAAAGATAGATTCGTAGTGCCCGACACCGAGCGCGATATCCTGAAGCTGGTGGTAGTGGAAAGACACAAGGCCACTGGTAATATCGGACTGGGGCTGGTGAAAGGATTCGGGCTCAAAAATGGGGCTCTGGCCTCCTCTATTGCCCACGACTCCCACAATATAGTCGTAGTGGGCACGAACGACCAGGATATATTCGCCGCAGTTAAGGAGATCGAGAGGCTACAGGGCGGGTTGGTCGCAGCGGCCGGAGGTAAAATTCAAGCCTCTCTGGCGCTTCCCATCGCCGGATTGCTCTCCGAGGAGCCACTTGAGATGGTGGTGACTAAGCTGAAGGGACTACAGAGGATAGCAAAGGGTTTGGGCTGTGTGCTTCCCTCGCCATTCGCCACCCTCTCCTTCCTGGCACTGCCCGTGATTCCAGAGCTGAGGCTGACTGACAAGGGGCTTGTGGATGTGGTGACATTTAAACTTCTAGGTTGAACAAAGGCAACGAACAAATGGAAATTCAAAAAGACAAACCAATGCCAGGCATCGCATTCAAGGCGATGTCGCTCTACTTTGCCTTGCGTCACAGGCTTGAGGATGTTAGAAAGCCTCTGAAGAAAGCCGGCATCAAAGAAGGTCAAACCGTCCTGGACTTCGGCTGTGGCCCTGGCCATTATGCTATCGCAGCCGCCAAGATGGTCGGAGCAAATGGAAAAGTATACGCTCTGGATATTCACCCTCTGGCAGTGCAATCGGTTGAGAAAAAAGCAAAAAAGGAAGGGCTGACCAATATCATCACAATCCTTTCAGATAAGGATACAGGACTGCCTGACCGGAGCATAGATGTGGCACTGGCATACGACATGATTCACATGGTAAAAGATAAACAAGCATTAAAGAAGGAACTGCACAGGGTTCTGAAACCAAACGGTCTTCTCTCAGTCCTTGCTGAACATGTGAAGGTTAATGATATCCTAAAAATCCTGGAAAGTGATGGCCTTTTCTCGCTCAGAGACCGGCATGGTAACCTTATTAACCTTAATAGAAGCAGAATGATATAGATGAAAGACTTTAAAATTATCGAGTGGCTCGGTGACAGAATAAAGATAATAGACCAGACAGAATTGCCTCATAAAGAGGTATTTCTGGAGCTGCTCGACTACCGCGAGGTAGCCGATGCTATAAAGAAGCTGCGTATCCGGGGGGCACCCGACATCGGCGTCGCCGCCGCCTACGGCTTCGCCCTCGGGGCACAGGCAATCAAAGCAAGCTCCAAAGATGAATTCCTGGCTAAACTGCGTCCTGTAACCAAGACTCTTGCTGCATCCCGTCCTACAGCAGTTAATCTCTTCTGGGCCCTGGAGAGGATGAATAAAGTCGCTCAAAGTGGTAAAAATGTTTCGCAGATAAAAGCAGCCCTCATTGCCGAGGCAAAGGGTATAGAAGCTGAGAACGACGAGGCAAACCGCCGTCTCAGCGAGCTCGGGGCTGAGCTTATTAAGGACGACTTTACCATTCTGACCCACTGCAACACGGGGTCGCTGGCTACGGCAGCTTACGGCACAGCGCTGGGTGTAATCAAGATGGCCAAGGAGCAGGGCAAAAGGGTGAAGGTATATGCCACCGAGACGCGCCCCCTGCTGCAGGGGGCAAGGCTCACCACCTGGGAACTGCTCAAGGAAAACATACCAGTGACACTCATTACAGATAGCATGGCTGGCTATTTCATGAATAAGGGAGCAATCAACTGCGCCATCGTAGGGGCAGACCGCATAGCGGCCAACGGCGATGTGGCCAACAAGATCGGCACCTACACGCTGGCGGTGCTGGCTACTGAGAACGGCATCCCCTTCTATGTCGCTGCTCCTATTAGCACTATCGACTTCTCCCTGTCATCAGGGGCAGATATACCAATAGAGGAGCGAAGCCCCGATGAGGTCACACATATCCAGGGTATCAGGATCGCGCCTCAGGGGGTGAAAGCTGCAAATCCCGCCTTCGATGTGACGCCACATCGCTATATTTCGGCTATAATTACAGAGAAAGGCGTGGTTAAAGAGCCATATGTGGAGAGGCTCGGAACTCTTAAATGAGAAAGCGTAGCCGAAAGTGAAAACATACGTCCAATGTTACGAGAACGTTTCCCGTCGTGACTCCTGTGAGAGTGAATTCCATTTAGGCAACTTTAGCAATTAAGGAGTGAAAATGCCAGAAGCGAAGCTAGGTGTGATCGGCGGCAGCGGGCTATATGAGATAGAGGGTCTCAGCAATGTTGAAGAAGTATGGGTCAAAACACCCTTTGGAGACCCCAGCGATGCCATAGTCCTGGGCAATCTGGGAAAGGCAAGAATCGCTTTCCTCCCCAGGCATGGCCGCGGGCATCGCATAATGCCTACCGAGCTGCCGGTGCGAGCCAATATCTACGCCTTAAAGTCGCTGGGGGTAGAACGGATAATCGCTGTGAACGCCGTGGGAAGTCTTCAAGAAGACATCAGTCCCCTTGACCTTGTCATACCAGACCAGATCATCGACCGCACCAAGAGCCGGATTAACACATTCTTCGGAGATGGTATCGTAGTCCACGTTACCTTCGCTGACCCCTTCTGTCCGGTGCTGAGCCAGCTCCTTTACCAAGTAGCAAATCAAAACGTAAGAGACAAGGTGCGCAAGGTGCACCCCAAGGGCACTTATATTGCGATGGAGGGGCCTCTTTTCTCCACCAGGGCAGAGTCCAACCTGTACCGCTCCTGGGGAGCCAGTGTCGTGGGTATGACCGCCCTCCCCGAAGCTAAGCTGGCACGCGAGGCTGAGATATGCTACGCATCCATTGCCTGCGTCACCGACTACGATTGCTGGCACGAAGTACATGAGTCGGTCACTATAGAGATGGTGATCCAAAGTCTGCTGAAGACCATGGAGGCAGCCAAGGAGGTAATCAAAAAAGCCAGCGCCCAGCTTCCCAAACAAAGGGACTGCGGTTGCGCTACTGCCCTCAAAGATGCTATCATTACTCACAGAGACCTGATTCCACAGAAGAAGAAGGAGGAACTTTCTCTGCTGATAGGAAAATACCTCAAATGACCAAAGGGGGATTTGAGCTAAATGGGCTGGCTACCGCTATAGGCAGCATGCCACATGTTGAGCCTCGGGAAGCCTGCTCTTTAGTTTTAAAGTATCTTCCAGAGATACCCGTCTGGCCGCAGTTGCCCAAGAAGTCCTTTCTGGAGAATATGTATGTCCAGTACAGCGAGGGCTTCCCGGGGGTGATAGTGGAAGGAGAACGCATCTGGGTAGATCGCTCAAAAGACCTGAGCAAGCCTCTGGAGCAGCTCTACACAGCCTACCTGGAGAATAATATAGAGTATGGAGCAATAAGCGCCAGATATGCTTCGGGCTTTCACGCTTTCCTTAAGGAGGCTAAGCAGAAAGGGCGAAAGGCAGTTAAAGGACAGGTGACTGGACCGATAAGCTTTGGGCTATCCGTCACAGACCAGAACCGGCGTCCGCTTCTCTACGACGAGGTGCTCGCCGATGCCATAGCCAAGCACCTCAGGCTGAAGGCTGCCTGGCAGGAGAAAACGCTAAGGAACGTGTGCCCCAAGACTATCATCTCCGTCGATGAGCCTTACCTAGCTTCAATGGGATCAGCGTTCGTATCCTTCCCCCGGGAGCAAGTTGTAGCTCTGCTGGAGGAAGTCCTGGGTGGCATAAGCGGGCTCAAGGCTATCCACTGCTGCGGTAATACTGACTGGTCGGTTGTGCTACAGACCTCGCTGGACATCTTGAGCTTCGACGCATATAACTATGGGGGGACCCTGGCTCTCTACCCTGCTGAGGTAAAAAACTTCCTTGGCCGTGGAGGAGTCATCGCCTGGGGGATAGTGCCCAACGATGAGCAAGCTCTAGCCAAGGAGACCGAAGCCAGCATCAGAGACCGCCTTGAGGAGGCCATGAGTCTGCTATCGAAGAAGGGTATCAGCTACGATACTATAATATCGCAGTGCTTAATCACTCCTTCCTGTGGGCTGGGCTCGATCTCAATAAAAGCAGCCACAAGAGCCTTAGAATTGACTGCTGCGGTCTCAGCGGACTTCAGGAAGAGGCACAATATACAGAACTGATGAGCAATAGACAATTGGCAAATAACTGGAAGACAGTCTGAAGGAGGTATTATGAGCCGAAAGGCACGAAAACCGGCAAGGGGTGTGGCTATAGTGGGGGCGGGGATGTCGAAGTTTGGCTCCTTCGCCGATAAAACAAGCCGCGATTTGTTTGTCGAGGCTTTCCAGGCGATGGCTAAGTCGGTGGACAAAGGAATAGAAACCAAAGACATCGAAGCCCTCTATGTAGGCAACTTCTCAAGCGACCTTTTCGAGAACCAGGGACATATCGCTCCCATTATGGCTGATTGGATTGGACTAGTCCCCAAACCAGCCACCAGAGTAGAAGCAGCCTGCGCCAGCGGCGGGCTTGCTTTGAGGACAGCATTCATAGCTGTAGCCTCCGGTCTCTTCGACATTGTGGTAGCCAGCGGCGTTGAGAAAATGAGCAACCTCCCTACCGAGAAGGTGACCGATACTCTGGCTGCAGCCAGCGACGCACTCTATGAGGCGGTTTGTGGTTTCACCTTCCCTGGTCTGTACGCTGCCATGGCCACGGCTTACATGGCAAAATATGGTGCTACTCCTGAGGATTTCATGAGGGTGGGCATCAAGAACCACAAGAACGGGGCGCTGAATCCCAAGGCGCAGTTCAACAAGTCGATAAGAGACCTCATGAACTCCAGGATTGAGAAAGCAAAGCAAAAAGGTGAGCCTACTCCTACCTGGCATGATGAGCTGGAATTCCTCAAAGACCCTGCGGCCAATCCCGTGGTAGCCTGGCCGATGAGATTGTTCGACTGCTCGCCTATCACCGATGGAGCCGCCTGCCTCCTGCTGGTTGCCGAAGACCTGGCAAAGGATTACTCCAATGTCCCTTTGTACATAATAGGCAGTGGTCATGCCACAGACCACGCTCTGCCTGAAAGAGAGGACATGACCACCATATCTGCAGCAAGAGTCGCAGCTAAACAGGCTTACGATATGGCAGGAGTAACCCCCAAGGATATTCAGATTGCTGAGGTCCACGACTGCTTCACCATAGCCGAGCTTGTAGCTATCGAAGACTTAGGTTTTTTCAAGCCCGGCGGGGCTTACATGGCAACAAGGGAAGGGGTTACCGCTCGCGATGGGGCTAAACCTATCAACACTTCCGGTGGTCTCAAATCCAAGGGGCATCCTGTAGGAGCTTCAGGGATAGGACAAGTCGTGGAAAGCTGGGCTCAGATGAGAGGAGAGGCAGGGCCCAGACAGGTTCCTGGAAAAGACATCCGCCTGGCTTTAACCCATAATGTTGGTGCCACTGGCGGCACCTGCGTAGTTCATATTTTTGAGAGGAGATAGAACCTTGACAGAGGAAAGAAAATTCAACAGCGCTTCCTTCTACCAGTTTCTAGCTGAAAAGAAGCTCATGGGCTCCAAATGTAAAAAGTGTCAGGCGCTATATCTGCCTCCTCACCCTATATGTATCAAATGCCATGGGAGCGATATGGAATG
>Ga0315274_10009918_pt1 | contig 13736 bp, 13 predicted proteins | sample YL17G02_20_MG_FD_203700 | JGI IMG/M metagenome (GOLD analysis project Ga0315274, IMG submission 203700) | Sediment microbial communities from Yellowstone Lake, YNP, Wyoming, USA - YL17G02_20 | ecosystem: Environmental > Aquatic > Freshwater > Lake > Sediment | place: USA: Wyoming | collected...
GATTGGTGAACAGATTTGGTGAATGGTCCAAGAAGAAGCTGGGATTCCGAGGAGACAGATTCTCTGAGGGGCTCATCACCTCCCTCCTGTTGTTTTGTACAGGGTCCATGACCATCCTAGGCTCAATCGAAGAAGGCCTCGGGGGGATGCCGAAAACACTGCTGGCTAAATCGGTGTTGGACGGCTTCTCCTCAGTCGCGTTATCCGCCTCCCTTGGATTGGGCGTTATCTTCTCGGCGATCCCCCTCCTAGTCTATCAGGGAGCGTTAACACTCCTAGCTGGATCGCTCAAGGTCTTCTTCACTGCCACCGTCATAAGCGAGCTCAACTCTGTCGGGGGACTGTTGCTGATGGGCCTCGGAATCAACATCCTCGACATCAAGAAGCTCAAGATAGTAAACATGTTGCCGAGCTTACTAGTCGCAGTTGTCCTAGCCAGCCTATTTCCTTGATCGTAAGATATTTCATGGGGAACAGAGACGCTACTAATGCCGTACCTAGGCAACAAAGGCTTCCCGGCTGCAGAGTCCATTGACTCTATTTCAGGTGGAGAATGGTCTTGATGTTAGCACCCGGGTCTATCATAGGCTTGATCTTCCCCGTCCCGGAGGTGAATAGGGTTGTGACTCCTGGCCCGTGGCCGGAGACCACGCAGTCCGTGTGGACGACTATGCCTACGGAGACAGCGTCTTGCCTGTAGATGCGGCCATACGAGTGATCGGCATCACTTATGGCCACTAGGTCGCCTAGTTTGAGCCCCTCAAGCCCGTACTCTTTTCTGGCTGTCTCATCGAAGAGTTGTATATCATAGTCGCCGGAGTAGACGTTGTTGTCACCCAGACCTGAGCCCATGATCTTCGCGGGAACAACATGGGTGACGGGGATCGCGAGAACGCCATCACCCGCGTCCTGAGGACTCAGGGCGTCGAGGAGCCCTGGGTCGAGGTTCATCACCCGCACATCCGGTAGATCGATGAGCTTCAGCCCAACGCCATGAGCCTTTATCTGAACCTTATCTCCTATGACCATCCTATCCATCACCTCACCGGAAAAGTCGACGAGGACGTGCTCAATGCCCCCATGCTTCCCTGTGACGACCCCCCTCTCGCCCTTTGCGTCACCTGAGACTACCACGGCCTCATTCCCGACACAGGACAGGAAGTTCAACGCATAGTTCGCGCCCTGGGGGAAACGCTCGTCCCTCTCCTTGTTCTCTAAGCTAACACCCGGTTCGACGTGGTCGGCCATCCACCCCACAGCGGAGTCTCCAACGCGGACGTTGAAGGTGATTCCTCCGACACCTGGAAGAACGAGGGGTTGCCCATCAGCTGAGATTCGGTATGGTGACCTGCTGAATACGGGGCTAGCGGCTTCCCCAATGGCGGAGATCTTCACTAGCCTGTCTCGATTCGTTCTGAGAGTCACTTTGTCGGCTTTTCGATTAGATCTGGGCATAAAGGTCAAAGGGGTTGGTTGTCAACTCATCATTTATGAGTCTGCCGATTCTGCTATTGCGCCTGAAGCAGAGGTGACGTAGCTTGTGGGTTCACAGTCAACCTCATGAGAAGCCGACCACTCAGGGTTCCTGGGCCTTGTATCACGGCTGGTGATGTGAGTATCAGCCGCGCGATGACTGAATCGCCCATCTCATGAGAGGGCATCCATCAGCAAAGCCGCGGCGTAGCTTAGAGACCGCCTGTCACTTGGCCAATAGCCAGTCTCATAATCCTTTGCTAAGGCTCTGTATGGCCTTCGTGAACCATGTCGGATCCTTTAGGAGAGGTCTACCGACTGCGACTAGGTCTACCCTACCCTCCCTGACTATCCTATCCGCATACGTAGGGTCAACGATTCCGCCCACGCCGATGACAACGGCTCCTGTGGCCTTCTTGATCGCCTCGGCCTGGGGAACAAAGAACCCCTGCTCTTTTGCCCCTGGCGGCTCGATGCCTCCTATCCCACCACCAACGTCCACCACATCGACGCCCGCCTCGACCAGTGCTTTGGCCATCCGGATGCCTTCAGGCAGCTCCAAGCCTCCAGGCATCATATCCCCTGCTGGGAAGCGACAGAAGACCGGAAAATCCTTGTCCACAGCCTGTTTAACGGCCTTGACGACCTGTATTGGGAGACTCACCCTGTTCTCAGTACTGCCCCCGTACTCGTCTGTCCGCTTGTTAGTTATCGGTGAGAGGAACTCTCCCAGTAGGAAGCCGTGGGAGCAGTGAACCTCGACTCCATCGAAGCCCGCGTCGATTGAGCGTCTAGCCGCCGAGGCGAAGGCCCCAATGAGGGTTTGGATCTCGTCTCGGGTGATGGATCTGGCAATCTCCGCTTTCTCGTTGCGGGGGTTCCTGACCGCTGAAGGAGCAGTCGGCTGCTTTCCCAAGACTTGGCTGCTGGAGTTGTATCCGGCGTGGTTCAACTGTATGACGGTCGCGGCGCCTCTAGCGTGGATGGCCTGCGTCAGCTTGGTTAATCCGGGTATGAACTTGTCGTCGCTAACTCCGAGTTGCGTCTGAACCCTGCCCCATTCCACGACATAGGTATGCTCGATCACGGTTATCCCCGCTCCCTCCGAGAGACCAGCATAGTACTGCACGAGGGAGTCAGTGGGATAACCATCCGCGTCGGCTTTCCGGGACATCATGGGCGGGAGAACGAGCCGGTTCCTCGTTTTGAGTGAGCCGATTGTCAGAGGGTCGAGAAGACTGGGCATGGTGACACCTAGTACCAAGACTTACTGTTCTTCCACTATTATATGTTAAGGCAGAGGTTCGGAGGAGCGCCTACGTGGAAGCGCGGACGACATAAGTGAGTTACGAAGGACTTCAGGCTTTCCTTTCTGTCCCAGTCTTGCTGCGGGAATTGCAGGCCTCGCCCCTAGAATTCTTTTAGTCTTCTAGTTTTGTCGCTCTGGAGATATAGTTGGTAACTATAGATGGTAAGTTCATGTGGCTTATATTGCCAGTACAGATTGCCAGTACATGATCGGGGTGGAACCGTGGGTATGGAAAATGTGTGCTGGATAGCAGGCCTCTTCGAGGAGCTTGAAGAGCCAACGGAAATCGAGAAGGCCAAGGCAGTCAGCCTACTTCTGGCAGAGGTGGAGAGCTGGGAAACAGAGACACTATAGGAGAACAATTCCGAGTAGGCCATCCTAACCTGCCTCCTCAAAGCTCGTCACATCTTTTCATCGTCCAAATTGTTGGGAGATACGGGGCTCCTCATCAGCCTACGCATCGAGATAGTTATCGCCGGTAGGTGAGCAGAGAAAGCGATGGATTATACCTAACGGCTTCTTGGGCGGGCCGTGCTGGAGCCTCACCCTTCTTTCTTCTCAGATCGTCTGAACGCTGCCCAGGTCAAGATGGATACTCCTCCAATGATTACCGCGATCAGGTAGAAGACCCATGCTGGTTCACCAACACCCAGGAGCCAGCCAACTATGTTCGGTCCTAGTATTATGCCTAGGTCGGCGACGGTTCTGACAGTCCCCATCATAAGCCCACGGTTCCGAGGCTCGGAAAGGTCAATTATCATCGCGAATGGTATTGGCTGTAGCAATCCGAAGCCTACGCCCAGCGGCACGGACGCTATGGCAAAGGCCACGAAACCCGAAGGCAGAGACAGTATCAGCACTGACAAAGAACAGAGAAGGAGGCTGACAGACAGCAACCTGGATCTACCTAAGACTCGTTCGAGAGGCTCGGTGAGGAAGAGCAGGACTAAGAAGATCGTGGCCGAGGTAATGCTGAATATGAGGCCGATCTGGGAGGAGTCTAGGTGGAGGACATTGTCCGCGTAGAGGGGGATCATCGTCCCCCTCACACTGCTGAATAGAAGGAACATTGCCATTGCCGATGCCGCCACAGCAATCACTCGGAGGTCCAGCAACAATCTCCCCAAGCCAGAGAACGCAGGGACAGGGCTCCTCGGCTGGTCCGTTCTTGTCTCGTTCTCGACTCCTATCCTAGAGACAATATAGGCGCCGGTGATGCTGAGGAGCGCTGATACCATGAAGGTGACTCTCAGGCTGACGAACTGAGACAGTACTCCTCCGATCGTTGGGGCAATGATTTGGGCTGCAGCCCCCGCGCTCTGGTAGTGGGCAATGTTGCTCTGCCTGTTCTCTCGGGTAGATAGTTCGCCTATGAGTGTGAGGCTCGAGGTAAGCTCAAGTGCGGAGCCTACTCCTATCATCATTCTAGAAATCATTAGTTCGACGTAGGATTGAGCTAGGCCAGCAATGACTTGGGATACGGCGGAGATGAGGAAGCCTATTAGGAGAAGCCTCTTCCGACCAAACCTCTCCATTATGAGCCCTCCCGGGATCTCGAAGAATATCCTTGTGAAACCGAAGGAGGAGAGGATGAGACCGACTAGGCTATACGATATGCCAAATGACTCAGCATAGATGGGTAGAACAGGATCTGTGAGTGAGAAGGCCATCGACATAGCGAATTGTGATAGGCCTACTAAGACGAGGGGGCTCTCAAGGTCGAGGTGGGCAATCTTCATGCGTTCTCTCGGTTCCTGTATAGGATTCAGAAACAAAAGTGAGCGGCGAATAAAAACCCGTCGGCTCATTCGGTGCGACTTCAACCAAGCGCGCGCGGGCCTAGAGAGTTCTCACACGGGTCAGTGAACCTGGAAATGGGCAGCGTCTCAGGCGCTACGAGTGGTAATATCATAGATCATGACTGTCTGATGACTAGGCATCTCCTCTTCACAAGCGTTATAGTGTCCTAACTGGCACGACTATTGTTTACATGGTCGCTGAAGCCAGTCAGGAGAAGGCTATGAGGTGCCCGAAAGAGGCCGGTTGCCCAGGGCTTAGCTGGTGCGAGAGGCCGCAGAGCAAGCTCCCCTGCCTGCACAAGGAGGCCAACAAGCATGCCAGTGATAGAGAGAAAACCCTGAGCCGCGCTGACCGCTATCACAGATTGACTGGTTACTACTAGCATATCTCTTTCGTCATCGCGTTGCAGCAGGACCGCCCTCGAACAGTTCTAGTGTTTCTTCAACGTTAACATGCGTTTTCAGTCACTATGGCGAAAAATGTCCAGAATACTTCACGGCTCTATCTTTTCCGCGACGTAACATGGCACACTTTTCCAGTTTTCGCTGCGGCGTCATGGTACCTTCTGCGTCGAAAGGACACCGCGCTACTACTCGAAACGCCAGAGGCTAGAAGATGGCCGAAATGCCTTAAATAATGATTTCCCGAACCATGGATTGCATCGTGGAGAAGCCAATGATCAACACCGATGGAATGACGACCGACGATATCCTAGGAATAGCCAGAGACGCACTCGCCAAGAAAGAATTGAGGGACGTTGTGGTAGCGTCGACGCAGGGCAACACAGGCGTCGCCTCAGCCAAGCTTTTCGGAAGTCTCGGCGTGAACCTGGTTGTAGTCGCGCATAGCATTGGCTTCCGAGGACCAAACACAAACGAGTTCAGCCCCGACATGAAGAACGAGATACAGGAACTGGGCGGCTCCGTGCTGTTCAGCACCATGCCTTTCCACAGCATCAACGATGCGATCAGAGCGAAGATGGGCAGCTCCATCGAGACCCTCATCGCCGACACACTGAGAATGATGGGACATGGCACTAAGGTCTGCGCCGAGATCGTGGCCATGGCCTGCGACGCTGGGCTCGTGGAAAGCGATAGAAAAGTCCTTGCAATAGCGGGGACCGGCAGAGGAGCAGACACGGTCCTCATCGTCAAATCGGCCAACAGTAGACGATTCTTCGACTTGAAGATAGTGGAGGTCCTGGCCAAACCTCAAACCATCTAGAAACGTAGAATAAGACTATCAAGAACAAGGAGATGAAACGAAATGGCGAAGCTCTTTGAAGCCACAACGATCAACGCCATGACCGTCGCGAATCGGTTTGTGCGTTCGGCCACATGCGAGTACATGGCCAAGGAAGACGGCTCCGTCACTCCGAGGCTTATAGACCTCATGGTAGAACTCGCCAAGGGAGGCGTGGGAATGATAATCACCGGCCTCGCAGACGTGCGCAGGGATGGACAGGCAGCACCCTGGCAGCTAGGTGTATTCAGTGACACACACGTCCAAGGCCTCACCCAGATGGTCAAGGCCGTGCATACAGCTGGTGGAAAGATCGTGCTACAGTTGTCCCATACGGGCCTCCAAGCCAGCCCCCAGTTCGAGGGACCAGGTCTACTGGGGCCATCCGTCTTGAAGGGGGAGAAGATACCCGTCTGTCGAGAGATGACCAGCCGAGACATAGACGAGGTTGTCCGCGCCTTCGGTGAGGGGGCTACTCGGGCCGTCGAGGCAGGTTTCGACGGGGTACAGCTTCATGCCGCCCACGGCTATCTGTTGAGTGAGTTTCTCTCACCATTCTTCAACAAGAGAACGGACGAGTATGGTGGAAGCATAGAGAACCGTGCCCGAATCGTCTTAGAAGCCTACCGGAGCGTGAGGAATATCGTTGGCCGACAGTATCCAGTGTTGGTAAAGATGAACTCCGATGACCTCTTGGATGGAGGCTTCAGCGTCGAGGACATGCTTGAGGTGGCAGCAACTCTTGAGAGAGCCGGGGTTGACGCCATAGAACTGAGTGCTGGGACGACCCTAGCATACTTCTGGGGGAGACCTGAGGCATCCTACGTCAGGACAGACCAAGAGGAGGCGTACTGGCGTGAAGCGGCCAGACGCTACAAGAAAGAGACAATTGGCATACCTCTCATCCTCGTAGGGGGGATCCGTTCCTATGAGGTGGCCGAACGGCTGGTCAGTGAGGGCACAGCTGACTACATCGCCCTCAGCCGGCCACTGATCCGTGAACCAGGCCTTATCAACCGTTGGAAGACAGGAGACACCAGGAAGTCTGGGTGCATCTCAGACAACGGATGTGTTGGCCCGGCACTGGAGGGCAAAGGCATACAGTGCGTCCACCTAGAGTAGCGCGTACTATGACTATCTCCACCCCATCTTTTCCCTCAGCTTTACCTTGCTTCACATTCTTGCGATATTCTTGGCGGATATTTTCTCACCCTGGTCAGCACGCGCCCAAGGTGATCCAAGAATAGCTGGATCAGGCGGGTCGGGCATCATTTCCAGTGGAATTGTCTTGACCGCGTCGCGTGTGTCGTAACCAGTCATGAGACACCCTTCGGGGGACTCAGTCGAGACTTGTCGCTAACAGGATTCTCGGCCATGCTCTCTGGAGTCTTCTGCTTTAGGCGGACTTTCAACATAGATGACGACCAGGTCCATGAGGTTAGTCCCTGTGTCATGGGTGAAAATCGCGTCTCTGAGTTTTCTCAGTACGAATGATGAGTTATGCTTTTTCAGTTCCCTTAAGACATCGATTTGGGCATCAGCGGCTCGTCTCATAGTTGTGCCATCGACAAGTGCGCCGGCTATGTCTGTCGGACCGTCGGTCCCATCCGTGCCTATCGACGCTATTGTTACCTTGCTGTCGTTTGGGATAGATAATGCCGCCGATAGAGCCAGTTCCTGGTTTCGTCCCCCCTCCCCCACCTCACCTGTTATCGTAACGGTGGTTTCGCCGCCAGCTATCACGACGCAAGGGGACTGGAATGGCCTACTGAACCTAGAGATCTCGTTTGCCACGCTCGCCACCACTGTTCCGACATGCTTTGCTTCTCCCTCAAATGTCGTCGTCAAAATGTGGGAGCTCAACCCCAACTTGCTTGCGGCTCTGTTGGCAGCCTCACACATGGTGGCATTGTCCGCGATCACGATGTTGCGAACTTTCACTCTCCTCCTTACGTAGTCGTCCGGTTTCGGCGTTTCCTCCTGCACATCGCCGGCCTCTAGGTACTCTCTCACCGTAGCAGGTACCAGCGACAGTAGGTCGAATTGTCTCAGAACCCTCAATGCGTCGGCGAAGTAGCAGGGGTCCGGCACCGTTGGACCCCAGGGTCTTCCTCCGACCTCATCGCTCGCTATTAAGCCAAGAACAGTTGCTCTGTCGGTCAACACCGGGACCTTGCCCTTCCCCAGTTGGGACAAGTGGTACCTCACGGTGTTCATCTGGGTAAGCGTCATCCCAGATCTAAGGAGGAGCTCATAGGTCTCTCTGAACTCCTGAAGAGAGATCCCCTTCGGCGGCGCTGAAGCCAGCGCGGTCCAGCCTCCACTCACGCACACTATTAGGAGGTCACGGTCGCCCGCTAGCCGGGCGGTCCTGACTATTTCCAGGGCGCCCCTGACACTGTCCTCGTCTGGCAGAGGATGCCCCCCCAAGATGATTGGGATCCTTGTCTGTCTCGGACTGGATCCTTTTTTCTCAACTATTACGCCTGACTTTATCCTATCCCCGAGGATCTCTTCGAGTGCCTGTGCCATGAAGCTGACGTTCTTTCCCCCACCTACTAGGTAGATGTTCGTGAACTTATCGAGGTCAAGTTCCACATCGCCTATCTTGAAGACTCCATTGTTAGTCGAGGCCGTTCTCTTGATGATGTTGTAGTAGTCTACCTGTCTGAGAGTCTCATCTACTATGTCTAGGACTATCCGCCGACCCTTTACCATGTCTCCGGAGAGAAGCTCTTCCCTATTCGCTATGACCAACCGTATCTCGTCTCTTCCCGCTAGCAGGGACAACTAGTATTCGTCGTCAATGTTGTCTAGAGTGGTTTCCTATAGTTTCTCCCCGCGTATCTGGCCGCTTTCCCCAGCTCCTCCTCTATCCTCATTAGCTGGTTGAACTGTGCTGTTCTTTCTCCTCTAGTCGGGGTGCCGTTCTTTATCTGGCCGGCATTTATGGCAACTGTCAGGTCCGCTAGCCAGGTATCCTCCGTCTGCCCAGACCTCTCCGAGACTATGAGGCTGTACCCACATTCTTTCGCGTAAGAGGCCGTATCCAATGCCTCGGTCAGGGTCCCCACCTGATTGACCTTCAGGAGGATACTGTTTGCGGCATGCATACTTACCCCCTTTATCAAGCGTTTGAGGTTTGAGACGAACAGGTCATCCCCAATTATCTGGATGCCGAGGATGCTCGTGGCCTCCGCGAATCCTTCGTAGTCGTCCTCGTTTACGGGGTCCTCAATAGATTTGAGTGGGTAGGCCTTGGCCAAGTCCTCGTAGACCTCGAACAGCTGTTCTCGGGAGACCATCTTTCCCCGGTACCTGTATCTGCCTGTCTGCCGGTCATAGAGATGCGTCGAGGCCGCGTCCAGGTATAGCACGAATTCGTCTTGGTAGCCCTTCTCCTCTATGGCTTTCATAATGACTTCAAAGGCGTCTCGCGGGTCGCTTGTGCCGTGAGGCGAGTATGATCCCTCGCCGCTCGTGTTGAGGGCATATTTCCCATATTTCCCGGACACGAGCCTACCCAAGACACGATACACCTCTGAGCCCATGCGCATCGCCTCCGCGAAAGACTTGGCACCGATTGGCATCGCATTGAATTCTTGGAAGTCAAAGTCCGTATACGAGATGCTTCCACCAGTGATGTAGAGGAACATTGGCACAGGGAGCACATAGGAGTTCGAGCCCCCGACATAGCGGTACAACGGTAGATGGACAGAGCAGGCTGCTGCCTTGGCCACCGCCCAAGACACGGCGACCATAGAATTGCCGCCAAGATGGGACTTGTCCTCCGTCCCATCATGCTCGATCATAGTCTGGTCGACTTCTCTCTGTTCTCTGACATCCATGCCCCGGAGCATGGGAGCGATAACCTCGTCCACTGTTTTCACAGCGTTCTCGACGCCATATCCATGGTATCTTTCCCCGCCGTCCCTCATCTCGAAGGCCTCATGTCTCCCCCTAGAGGTCCCAGCGGGCGTGTCAGCCCTCCCCAGTATCCCAGCCTCTGTAGTCACATCGACCTCCACGGTGGGTAGCCCTCTACTATCTAGGATCTCTCTTGCCTTCACGCTCTTGATGCCGAAACCATTCACCACAGTCTCACCCTCCACTTCGAATCGTCTACGATTCTTCCTTCTCTCCGAGAATATCGCATCGGGTTATTAGGCATCCCTTGCTCGTATATCATATTCGCGCGCTTGCCTCAGCGCTCCCCCATGAGAGGCCACGCAGGGGCGCGCTGGAGAGCAATGGATGGATCATAATGAGATTCCCAAGCGAAGTGTAATCCTCTGTGCTGACCACTTCTACCTAAGCGGTGACGCCTCGAGGAGGCTGAACGAAGCAGGCGAGGTTGTCTGGTCAAAAACAGATACGGAGGAGATGCTTGTCAGAGATGCTGAGGACGCGACTGTCATCATAGCCGAGTACGCGAGGATAACGTCCCGTATCATAGATTCAGCATCTAAACTCAAAGCGGTAGCCGTCTGGGGTGTAGGCTATGATCACGTCGATCTTGAAGCCGCCTCCAACCGAGGTGTCTACGTAACCAACTGTCGAGGAGCCAATGCAGAATCTGTCGCAGAGCACGTCTTCGCCCTAATCCTCGCCCTGAGCAGAAAGGTCATCCAGATGGATGGCCTCGTCCGAGGAGCGCGATGGTCTGTTCAACAAGAAACGGGCCTAGGAGAGACCCTCATCCCCGAGGACCTCCAAGGGAAGACCATCGGGGTCATAGGCTTTGGAGAGATCGGGTCCCGCGTCTCGCGAATCGCCCACGGCTTCGACATGCGGGTTCTAGTAAACGACCCCTATGTCAGTCCCGAACGCGTGAGGGACCATGGCGCCGAGCAGGTCGATTTTGAGTCTCTTCTAAGAAATGCCGACATTGTCACCATTCATACCGTCCTCACGCCTGAAACAAGGGGACTGATAAGCCGAAGACAACTCGCAGCCATGAAGCCGTCGGCAATCCTAATCAACGCCTCGCGCGGCGCGATCGTGGACCAAAACGATCTCGCTGAGGCGCTGAAGGAAAAGACTATCGCCTCTGCAGGCCTCGACGTCTTCGACCGCGAGCCGATCGATCCGTATGACGCCCTCCTAGAGTTAGAGAATGTTGTCCTCAGCCCCCATATCGCTGGCGGCTCCATGCAGGCTTTGAACGCCACCTCGATGAATGTGGCCATGGAAGTGAGCCTAGTCCTGAGGGGCAAGGTTCCTAGGAATCTGGTCAACCGGGACCAGCTCCAGAAACGGGGATTCATCTGACAACCAGCTCATCCCTGCACTATGGCGGCCTATGGACTTAACGGGTCCGACTCACCTAGGAAATGCTCGCCGAACACCTAAAACGCCGACCTGTTTACGCGCGATGCTACACTGGCCGAAGGATAGGGGACTCGAGGGGGTAGAGCATTCTAGGTGCACCATCAACAAGACTCCGACACGGCTGAAATGGATGACATGCGCGCAGGACAGTGCAGTTGTTTGGTGGGAAAGGCAATTATTCAGTGACGTCATGTTCTACCCTTGGATGCTGGTTGTTGAGCGACGCGCAGGCCTAATTGCTTTCTTGCTGCTTTTTGCCATGGCTGGGTTGGCCTTCCTGAGTATGAGAGATGACTCGGCGACCATTGACGAAGTCCCCCACATCATTGCGGGCTATTCTTATTTGATGAAACAGGATTATCGCCTGAACCCTGAGCATCCTCCACTCCTGAAAGATTTGGCTGCCCTGCCGTTGGTTCTCATGGGCCTGCCTTTCCCAGACAGTAGCCCTTACTGGGAGAACGATGTCAATGGGCAGTGGGGCCTGGGACGCGTCTTCCTATACGGCTCCGGTAACGACGCTGACCGCATACTATTCTGGAGCCGGTTGCCGACAGTGGCTATGATGCTCTTGCTTGGAATATTCCTCTACAAGTGGTCAAAGGAGCGCTATGGCCCAAAGGCTGGACTCCTCGCACTGGTCCTGTATTCGTTCTCGCCAACCGTGCTCGCTCACGGCCGCTACGTTACGATCGACATGGGAATCGCGGCTCTGACCTTCATAGCCTTCTACTACTTCTGGAGGTATCTTGAGAAGCCGACTCGCCTCAACTTCGGGTTGGCTGTGCTCAGCTTCACGTCGGCTCAGCTCAGCAAGTTCCCAGCGGTACTCCTAATCCCTGCGTTCATCTTACTCATCTATCTTAAGGGTCGTTCCTGGAGAAGCCTCGCCCTATTACTGCTACTGAGCGCCGTAGCCTCCACTCTGTTCTATCAGCTTCATATGTTGAACATGCCGCTTGATGTGCAGCACCGCCTCATTGAGACGTCCATCAGCGTCGAGTCCGGCGCATACGCGCAGGCCGTCCTGCTGAGTCTCCTCCACAGTATGGTTGACACGGTTGTTCTCCGGGCTCCCGCCCAGTACCTATTGGGTCTGGCAATGGTTGGAGGCCACGCAGTCGGCGGTCACACCAATTATTTCCTGGGGGCGGTTGGGGGGCATCACTGGCAGTATTACATAGTCGCCTACCTGCTAAAGGAGCCATTGGCATCTCAGCTACTTCTGCTCGCCGCAGTGTGGCTTACGGCGAGGAGAAAAATGCGACCAGGAGACCTTTCTCTCGGCATTCTCAGTTACTGCCTCCTTTCCTTAGTTGTCTTCTCAGCCTTCAACACGCAGCTGGGTATCAGGTACATCCTGCCCCTTTTCCCGTTCATCTATCTGCTCACCTCGGGGCAAATAGCCAAGTACAAGGGAGTCCTCAAATTGGGAAGGCCACTCCTAATTGCTTGGCTGGCAGTCTCCAGCCTCCTAGTCTTCCCATCCTACCTCGCGTACTACAACGAGCTGGTCGGAGGGCCGAGGAACGGCTACCTATACCTCGTCGACTCCAACGCGGACTGGGGCCAGGACCTGAAGCGCTTGGCCCAGTTCGTGGACGAGAATAGTATATCCAGAATCTGGGTGAGCTATTTTGGCGGTGGAGACCCAGCGTACTACCTAGGAGAGAAATATGTGCCCTGGGAACCCGCTAAAGGACCGGTGGACGGCTGGTTTGCCGTAAGTGAGAGCCTCTACCAGTCTCACCGCGACGACTACTCTTGGCTACTTGGGAGCCAGCCAGTCGCCCAGATAGGATACTCTATACTAGTGTATAACAAAACATTCTAGCCATTGAGCCAGTATCGTAGCCTCGATCACCGCGCTTTGGGTTGCACATTGGAGATGACTCGGTAGAGGTCTACCTCAACTTGGTAGCGCTTCTTCGTGTGGAACTCGTAGGTCCTTGGAATCTCCAGCTCCATGTTGAAGATAGCATCAACCTCTCCGCCGAGCTTTTCAACAGCATTCCTGAGGAAAACCCTGTTCTGTTCACCGGTCTTGTGGAGGGAGTAGACGAGTACTGAGACACTCATGGCCTTACGTAGGAATGTGACATCGATGCCCCTAAGGCGGGTTCCGAAGGGAGGGTTCATAATGGTGACGTCCAAGGGGCCTCTGACAGCCTCAATGTCTCCAGCGACCAGTTGGACACTCGCTCCACTGAGCCTGGCATTGGCCCTAGCCATCTCCACGCTATCCAAGTTTATGTCGACGCCCACAACCATTTCTGCACCCATCAGGGCTGCACCTATAGCGAGTATACCTGACCCACACCCAAGATCCAGGATGGCGCGGTCTTTCACGTCTCCGAACCTTGACTCTGCTAGGAAAAGGACCTCAGCAGCCGATGACGGGTCTAAATCATAAGCTTCATACGCGAGCTGTGGCGAAGGACTGGGCTTGAGATGTGAAAGCGCTATCTCTAGTTGTTGTCTCCTCAACGAATCGTCCTTCGGTTGAAGGCTAGAATACTGGAACTGGGAGGGTTAGGCTGCCTCTTCCTTTGTTAGGTGTTCAACCTCGACTCGGCAGGAT
>Ga0315274_10009919_pt1 | contig 13735 bp, 8 predicted proteins | sample YL17G02_20_MG_FD_203700 | JGI IMG/M metagenome (GOLD analysis project Ga0315274, IMG submission 203700) | Sediment microbial communities from Yellowstone Lake, YNP, Wyoming, USA - YL17G02_20 | ecosystem: Environmental > Aquatic > Freshwater > Lake > Sediment | place: USA: Wyoming | collected...
CGGCGGCCTCGCCGGTGTTTTTCCGTCGTTTTGCGGCTGAATCCCGGCTTAAAATACCGGCGAGGCCGCCGGCGCTCCGACGTATGCCTGATTCTGCAAGAGGCTCGCTTGTGATTTGCACCCTGGTCGCCACCGCGTGGATTGCCGTTAAAATCATTGTCTTGTTCCCGAAGCAGACCCTGCCGGAACACGGATGTTCTCGATGGCTTCACCGATCCCGATGTCAAGCGCGTCACAGAGATTCGCGATTAGGCGGACCAGGCGTTCACGGCGACGGTGACGTTCACGGGAATCCGAAAACGAAGGAGGCGCCGGGACAATGGAAACGCTGCCAAGACATGCGGTGATTACGAGTTTCCTCAGCACGACGAAAGATCGGTTTCACGAATACAATCCTCCGAAGACGATGCCCGAGCGGCTGCAAATGGCCTCGGAGATCGAAGGCGTCTCCGGCGTCGAGAGGGTGTTCCCCTATGAGGTCCTCGGCGACCCGCACGAGATGAAGCGGCTTCTGGCGAAGCACTCGCTGGCTGTTGCAGCCATCAACGTGAATGTGAAGGCCGAGCCGGAGTTTCGCAACGGCAGCCTCACCGCGGCGGATCCCGCCGTCCGCGCCAAGGCTGTCGAGTTCATCCAGCAGGCGAAAGACTACGCTCGGGCGGTCGGCGCAGACAAAGTCACGTGCTGCCCTCTGGCCACGCAACACTCACAACGTTTTTCAATAGGTTGTAATGATCCCCATGAGTTGTTCGACCTGCTGAAGCGTGCCGCTCAGGGCGCGGCGCGTGGGTCCGGGGCTGCCGTGCAGCATTCGGTCGGAGAGCAGCCGACGCTGCGCTGGCGGACGGTCGAAATCGCGGTCAAGAGTCCTCAGAAAGACTCGCGTGACCTCGAGGTCGAACTGGCGGCCCAGACCGTCAATCAGTTCGCCGAAACACTCGCCCAGGCTGAGGGCGCGGCGGTAGGGCCGGTCCGACGTCATGGCATCGAACGAATCCACCAGGCCGATGATTTTTGTGCAGAGGTTCAGGCGGCTGTGCGATCGCGGCGGCGAAAACTCGTCATAGGCCGGACGGTCGTGGTGGTGCAGGATGGAGTGGACGAGGTTTTCCCACGGGAACTGAATCTGCGAAAGGATCTCGGCGCCCAGGCGGGTGTGCTCGCTCATCTCGGCGTACTCGGTCAGGTCGAGACTGCCGCGTTTCGTGAGAATATCCTTGTCCACGAGGATTTTGCCGATGTCGTGCAAGAGGCCGGCGAAATAGGCGCCTTCGATTTCGTGCTCGTTGAAACCGACTTCGCGGGACAACGCGGCGGTCATCTCGGCGACCCGCAGCGAATGCTCCTTGGTGTAGCCGTCCTTGATATCAATCGCGGTGAGAAAGGCCATGATGGCCTGGCGATAAATCTCCTTCACCCGGCCGCAGAGTTCTTCGATCTGACGGTGCTTCTCCGTCAGGCGCGCCAGGACAATTTGGTTGTACAAATAGACGGCGAGATTCTGGCACATGCTCGACAGCAGATCGCTGCTGTGTTGGTCGAGCGGGGGCCATTCCGACGAGCGCTCGAACACAAACAAGCCGACCAACTCGCCGCCGGTGACCAGCGGCACGAGCGCCGACCGGTCGAGGCTCAGTCGGTCCGCCCCCGGCGCCGTCAGCGAATCGGCGAAGTCGCGGGGCAGCGAGGTCATCGCTCGAACCTGTGGCCGGGCGATCAGGGTTTTTCGCAAGCGAAGCGGGACTTCGAGCGGGACGACGACCTCGACGGCCAGTCCCCGCGCCGCCACCGGGCGCAGCCGCCCGTCGGCGTCGTGGACAATCAGGAGCACCGCGCGCTTCAGCTCGAAAACATCCTCCATCGCCGAAAGAGTCGAGGTTAGAATCTCGCCGATTTGCGCGGACGAGTTCATCTCGCGGCTCAGTTCGCCCAGCAAACGGAAGTAGTCGAGGACTCGATCGGTGTTTGGCACGGAACAAGCATCGAACATCAGCTGACCTCCGTGTGTTTCGCAGGGATTCGACTTCCTGAATCCACGCCCGGCGCACTTTGATATCGTCGAAGACAGGTGGACCCGGTTTGGCGAAACACAGTCGCACAAGCTCCCCAACCCCCGTGCGGGTCGTGAACAGCCGCGACCGTCCTCACAACGGTCGAAGAACTTGTGCGACGTGTTTGCGGCCCCTCGAAGCCGTCTCCCGGACTCCTCATCCCCTGTCTGTCTTTCCTTTTGAATTGATCTATCGTCGCTGCGCGGTCGGCCCGCCTGGCGCAGAACCGCACAAACCCTCTTGCCGCTACGCATTGGCTTCTTGCCGTTGGCCCCCGCCGTCCGCTGCCTGCGCTTCGCGGCGAAACGTCAGTTGAATCTCCGTGACCCCCGCGTCCGACCGGATCGTCACCTGGTCGGCCAGCGAGTAGGCAAGGTGCAGTCCCTTGTCGGCCGCCTGCGACTGGCTTTCGGGCGGCGGCTCGGTCGCAAGCGGCGGCGGAGACGGGCCCCAGTATCGCAACGAGACATCGAGCCGATCGGCCAGAGCGCGGTGTCGCAGGAGGAGCCGGTTTGAAGGATCCACGCTCGTCTCGGCGGCGAGAATAACGACCTCGAGCAAGGCCAGTTTGATCTGGCCGATCCGGGCGAGCGAAAAGCCGGCGGCCTGGGCGACTTGCTCGATAATCTCGGCGGCCCGTCGCTCGGGAAAGTGCTCCGCCGACAGGAGCGTCTCGGCCGCGAACGGCTCTTCGAGCGCGGCCGCCGCGGGACGACCGATCATCTCGGGAACGGGAGGCGGCGTCACCGATTCCGCGTAGGGCGATCCCGGAGCGGACATCTGGTCGTGGATATACTCGACCATGGCCATGTTGCCGGTAAACAGGTTCGATTGGGCGCACCGCTGGCGCGCCTCGCGCGAAAAGGTCGCCTTGCCGATCAGCCAGACATGGCTGACCGCACGTCCCGTTCGTCGGGCGATTTCGTCCTTCACCCGAAGAGTCTCCTCGACGTGCTCGACGCCCACCGGATCGGCGGTCAGCCAGACCACCGCGAGCCACTGCGTCTCGTTGCCCGGCGTCAGTTGCCGGTCGCGAAAGCCCGAACCCCGAAATACGATCGGTCGCAGGCCGGTGCTCTCGCCGCGCAGCGACGCCACATCCGTCCGCGACACGGCCATCAGGAAAGGCAGGCGGACGAGCGTGTCGGACGAACCCAGTGACCGCCGGATGCCTTCGGCGCCGGTCCAACCGGCGCCGAAGTCGTCGCGATAGTGAAACCACTCGGCCGGCAGATACTGGCCGCGAAACGACTGAAGGAACCGCTGAAGCCGGTCGAGGCACTCGGCGTTCGTTTCTTCGGCGGGCGGCGTGCTCGCCCCGCACACGCGACGGGCGGCCAGCCGCCTCAGCAGTTCGGCGTCGCTGGTCGAGGAATTCTCGCCCCAGGCCAGAACGGTCACCACGTCGCGCATCACCGGATCGTCCGTCAGTCCAACCGTTCCAAAGGACCGATCGAGGACTCCCATCAGCTGAAGTTGCCGGATCATCTCCTGGAGTCTCGCGGGTTCGAGCGACAGGCGGTTGCTCAGCTGGGCCAAAGGAATCCTTTCGGGATGGCAGGAGGCGAGATGGGAACACAACTCGGCGGCGACCTGTCGGTCGGCCGATTGCGGAAACTGCGTCGAGAATTGCACGCGCCAATACCAGTGGATCATCCCGTCGCGGATTTCCTGGGCATAGATCGTTCCCACGTGCTCCGTGGTATCCAGCGCCAGCCCCGACAGGTGGGCGCGGCGCACCAGGCTGTGGACGGTCAACGGCAATCCGCCGAATCGGGCGAGCATCCGCTCGACCGTTCGGACGCTCAGACCCACTCCGAGCCGCTCGCAGAGCGTCTCGATCATGGCCAGCGCCTCGTGGGGGTCGAGACGCGCCGGTTCGAACACCGCGATCTTGTCGCCGGCCGACTGCTCGCCGAGCAAGGTCCGCAACGCCACCGACGAATCGGCCAGAAACAAAGGGGAAGCCGAGGATTCGAGCGTGTCGGCCAACTGACGAAGCAGGGGAACCGAGTGACCGCGGCGGTGGACGTGCCCCAGATGGCGCGCGTGATCGAGAATCACCACACAGCGCCGGCCCTGAAGCTCGGTCAGATAGCGCGGCAGGTTCACCAGAAGAGAGATCGTGTTGGCGACGTCGCGCTGGGCATAGGCGCGTCCGAGCGCTTCGCACATCTCCCGGAGCACCGGTTCGGTGCATCGCTCGCACTGCGGCGCCTTGCTGTGCCAGGCGTCCACACACTCCTGCAGATCGGCCTGGTCGCGGTCGCGGCAATAGCGATGCTGCCGAACGAAGGTATTGAAGTAGCTGCGCGCCAGATCGAACAGCTCCAGCGTGTAGGGCTGAATCGGATAGTAGATAAGAATGGACGAAGGATCGTCGTTCAGGCGGGAAAGAATCGCCCGGCGAATCAGGTCGCTTTTCCCGATTCCCCGGGGTCCCTCAATCAGCCCGCCGGCAGTTTGACCGCTGCTGGCGCGGCTGAAGATACCGCTCAGCGCCGCCACCTGCTGGGCGCGCTCGAAATACTCATGCTCCGCAACGATCGGCTCTCCATAAGCCGACCGGCCATACTCTGTCACCATGGTCCAGGCTTCCTACGTGTGCGTCAACTTGGGCGACCGGCCGAAGCCGGCCTTGCTCGACAGCGACATCGCCAACCGGATCAGTGCTGCTGTTTGCCTGTTCCACCGCCGGTATGCTCCTCTGTTACGGCGGGGACCTGTTCTCTTACGTCTGGTCCTCCCTTTGCCGGAAATCCTTGCTCTTGGCACAACTCACCAAAGTCTAAGCAGGTTCGGGTTTTCTCCGTCAAGCGAAAAAAGCGAAAATCTCTTGCGAAATCCAGGGCCGGCGTGGCAATCGAAGGCGGGTCGTTGCGAGAGTAAGGGCAACGAGGGGACGGTTCGCCCCACACATCTCGGCTTGGGGACACCCATGGAACCGGAACATCTGTCGCCTTCAGTCCCCTCGGACACCGCACCGGCGTCGGCGCGCGAGCATCTGACGAGGATTCTCGCGATGGTCGGCGACGGCATTAACATCCTGTCCGGCGACTACGTTCTTGAATATCAGAACGAGGTCCTCATCCAGCAATTCGGCGACCAGCGCGGCAACAAGTGCTACAAGGCCTATGCAAAACGCGACGAACCGTGCGAAAGCTGCGCCATGCTCCGGGCAATTCAAACCGGCGCCGTGCAGCGCGCCGAAATGACCGGCCCGGACGGACAAGTCTATGAGATCTCTTCTTCGCCGTTTGTGGACGTGGACGGGCGCACCAAGGTCATCCAGGTCGTTCGCGATGTGACCGAGTCCAGGAGAACGGCCCACGCCCTTCGCGAGAGCGAGGAACTGTTTCGCACCCTCGTCGAGTCGTGCCACGACGTGTTTTTCATCTATGACGCCGATGGGACGTTCCACTACGTCAGTCCGAACTGCGCCGATCTGTTCGGAATCACGATCCCGGCGGGCGCCTATCGCTGGCGCGAGTTCCTGACCGACAACCCCGTCAACCGCCGAGCGGTGGCCCTGGCCGAAGAAGCCATGAGGACCGGCCAGAAGCCTCCTCCGTGCGAAATCGAGATCCGCAGCCCCGACGGGCGAATCTTCTGGATCGAGGTCACGGCGGCGCCGCAAATCCGCAATGGCCAGGCGGTCGGGATGATCGGGGCGGTTCATGACATCACCGATCGCAAACTGGGCGAACAGCAGCTGCGCGAAAGCGAAGAACGCTACCGAATGCTCATTGAAAAATCGCCGGTCGCCATCTGCATCGTCCAGGATGGCCGATTCGCCTACGTCAACCCCAAAGGCTGCGAGATGATCGGCTACTCGGCCGAAGAACTGATCGGCCTGGAGACCTGGACGGTCGTCCATCCCGACGACCGCGAGATCGTCCGCGAGCAGACCTTTCGGCGGCAGCTGGGCGAGGAACTGCCGACGCACTACGAGTTTCGTATGGTAACCAAGAAGGGCGAGACGCGCTGGGTCGAAATCGGCGCCGTTCCCTTTCTCCACGGCCCGCGCCCGGCGGTGATCATTCACGTCATGGACATCACCGATCGAAAACGGGCCGAGCAGGGGCTGCGCGCCGCCGAGGCGCGCTATCGCGATCTGTATGAGAACGCTACCGACATCATCTTCACCCACGATCTCGATGGCCATTTCACGTCGGTCAACGCCGCCACCGAGCGCGTCTTCGGCTGGCCCCGCGAGGCGCTCGTCGGGCGCAACATTCGCGATCTGATCCATCCCGACTCCCTGGCCGTCATGCAGCGGGCGCTCGAAGAGAAACTCCTCCATCCCCATCGGCCGTCACGTCCGTTCGAGCTTCAGATGTTTGACGCCAAAAGGGAGACGCACTGGCTGGAGATCAACTCGCGCCTGATCTTCGGCCAGGGCGAGCCTCTCGGAGTGACGGGAATTGCGCGCGACATCACCGAGCGCAAGCACCTGGAAGCGCAATTGCGCCAGGCCCAGAAAATGGAAGCCCTCGGCAAACTCGCCGGCGGCGTCGCCCATGACTTCAACAACCTACTGACCGGCATCCTGGGCTATACCCGGCTGCTGGCCGAGCGGCCGGACGCCGACGCGACCACCCGGGACAGTCTGGCGCAGATCGAGCGCGCCGCCCAGCGCGCGGCCACGCTCACCCGACAGCTGCTGGCGTTTTCGCGCCACCAGCAGCTGTCGTCCGTTTACCTCGATCTCAATCGCGTGGTTGGCGATATCGGCAAACTGCTTTCGCGCACCGTCGGCGAAGACATCGAAATCCGGACCGAGCTCGCCCCGGTGCTGCCGGCCGTGTACGCCGACCGAATCCAGATGGAGCAGGTTCTTCTCAATCTGGCCGTCAACGCGCGCGACGCCATGCCCGACGGCGGGCAACTGACGATCGCCACCGCCCAGGTCGAGTTTGACGCCCCGTTTGTGGTCGCCCATCCCTGGGCGCGCCGGGGACGCTTTGTGCAAATCGTGGTGGCCGACACAGGAATCGGAATGGATCGCCTCACTCGCGAGCGCGCATTTGAGCCGTTCTTCTCCACCAAACCGCCGGACAAGGGAACCGGCTTGGGCCTCGCGATTGTCTATGGGATTATGCAGCAGCACGAGGGCTTGATTGATTTGGAAAGCGAAGTCGGCCGCGGCACAACCTTTCACCTGTACTTCCCCGCCGCCGAAGCGCCGGCCGAAACGGGCATCGAGCCGCCTGTCGTCTCTCCTCAAGGCGGCCACGAGATCATCCTGCTGGCCGAAGACGAACCGATCGTGCGCGAGCTGGCCACCCATATCCTGACCGAGGCCGGCTACCGCGTGGTGGCGGTTTCCGACGGCGAACAAGCGCTGGAGGCCTTGCACGAGTGCGCCGAGCAGTTTCAACTGGTGATTCTCGACATGGTCATGCCCAGGAAGGGCGGCGCGGAGATTTGGAAAGACGTGCGCGCGATGGCTCCCGGGGCGCGGATTCTTCTGACCAGCGGCTATGCTCCCGAATCGTTCGACGCGCGCATGGACGACCCGGCGGGACCGTCTTTTCTCCCCAAGCCCTTTACGCCCCTTGACCTGATGCACAAGGTTCGTGAGATACTGGACGCGACGCGGTGAAGACTGCCGGAGGCGCGCGGTGAAGGTTTTGATTGTCGAAGACGACCTCAGCTCCCGCGAAATCCTGCGCCACTTGATGGCCGCGGCCGGTCACAACGTCCGCCTGGCCTCCGACGGCATCGAGGCGCTCGAACTGGCTCGCGAGGACCCGCCGGAGATCGTCCTGACCGACTGGATGATGCCCAACCTCGACGGCCTGGCGTTGTGCCAGCGTCTGCGGGCAGTGGGACCCGGTCAACCCTACATCTACATCATCCTGTTGACGGCGCGCGACCAAAAGCAGGATCTCCTCGAAGCGTTGGAGGCGGGCGCCGACGACTACGTCGCCAAACCGTTCGATCCCAACGAACTGAAAGCCCGCGTGGGAGTCGGCGAGCGAATCGTCCGACTCGAAGCCGTGCTGCGTCATCGCAATCAAGAGCTGGAAGACTCGCTTCAAACCATCCGCCGACTCAAAGGCCTGTTGCCCATTTGCATGTACTGCAAGAAAATCCGAAGCGACGAGAACTACTGGCAGCAAATCGAAACGTACATCCACGAGCAAACCGGAGCGGATTTCTCGCACGGCATTTGCCCGGAGTGCCTGAAGAAGCATTTTCCGAAGTACCATCGCCGCGTTCAAGGAGAGACCCCGGATCAACCGAATCTGCCGGCGGCCCCACCGCAACCGCCGGCGGACAAAGGATAGTATGAACTACAGACTCTAGACCTCAGACGTTCGGCCAAGAGCCGGAGGACAAGCCGTTCACAAGTGCCGAAGAAGATCTTCGCAGAATGCCTGGACGGTTCTCCGTCAGAGTCAAACGTCGAGAGTCGAATGTCGAGCGTCGAGAGTCGAGTATCGGGAGTCGAATGTCCGAAGTCCAAGACCCAGGGGGTGTTCATGATTAATCTTCGCGACAAGGTTTTCGGCTGCTACATCGGCGCGGCCGTCGGCGACGCCCTTGGCGGACCGGTCCAGGCCATGCACGCCGACCGAATCCAGATGCTGTGGGGCGGGATCAACGACCTGGTTCCCTACCGCAAGCCTCCCTGCTTCTTCGAACTGGGACCCGGCTACGCGCTTCACGGCGAACCGGGAAGCGTGACGGATGAAACGTTGATTCGCGCGCAATTTGCGAACTTTGCGACCGAGCATCCGCGCTCGCGCACCGCCGTCGAATTGGTCACCCATCTCCTCCGCTATGGCGATCTCAACGTCTGGCCGCCCCGGATGGTCGAGTCCCTGAATCGCGTCAAGCGCGGTCTGACCACGCCCGAGACCGCCGGCCAGTCGCAAGAGCCGGGCGGCGGATTGGGCTGGTGGACGCCCGTTGGAATCGCCAACGCGGGCCGACCCGAAAAAGCGGTCAGCGAAGCGACGCGCCTGTCGGCCCTGTGGAAACGGCCGCTCGAGCAGGACCTGATCGCAGCGGTTCAGGCCGGCATTGCTCATGCCGTGACCGCCAAGGCGACGCCCGAAAGCGTCGTGGCGACGGCCCGCTCGGTGGTCGGCCCGTTGGCGCGAAACCTGATAGACCGGGCCGCGGCGGTCGCCCGTGAAATCCCGCGCGGCGAGATCGCGGCGTTCACCACGCGGCTTTACGAGACCGCGCTGGTCGAATCGGTCTCCGACGCTTTGGACGGACCCATGCCGCCGCCGGCGACGCTCCCCCAAAGCCTCGATGTCCCGACCTCGTCGCCGCTGCTGGCCGAGCAAGTCCCGCTGGCGTTCGCCGCGCTGCTGTTTGGCGACGGCCGTTCGCGCCTCACGCTGTGCGCCGCCGCTTCGTTGGGCCGCGACGCCAAGGCCATCGGCTCGACCGTCGGGTCGCTGATCGGCGCGCTGGTCGGGCGGTCGCGCCTGCCGCGCGAGTGGGTCGGAGCGGTGATCACCGCCAACCACGCCGAGGTGGACCTGGTTCAGCAGGCCAACGACCTGGCCGACTTCGTCGAACCCAAAATCCCGGAAGAGGTCTGACGGGCGAGAAAAGAAGGCAAGAGGAAAAATGAGGTAAGCCCGAAGCCCTGATCCCTGAACTCTATTCCCTGATCCCTGCGTGAGCGGCAACAGCGGACCGAAGGATCGAGGTCCATGCAGCCGAATCGCGCTTGATACAACTGCCCGCCAAAGATATCCTTCGGTTCGTCGTCAGCGAACCGGCGCTCCGCGCCGATCGAGAGAGCGCAGTTGTGACCGCGCGTGCACAGCGAGAATCCCTGGCCCATCGCCTGCGCGATCGCCTTCTCCGGCGGTCGCCTCGACGATTCCGCTACGACCTCGCCGGCCTGGGCCGGACGCTCCTTATCCGCATGGACGTCATCAATCGCTGCAACATGCGCTGCTTCATGTGCCCCTATCCCGCGTCGCTCCCGGCGGGCCAGCCGACCCAGATCATGGACCCGCCGTTGTTCGAGAAAATCGCCGACCAAGTGTTTCCTTACGCCGCCCACGTCACGCTGTCGTGCGCCTACGAGCCGTTGCTCCATCCGCGCCTCGAAGAAATCCTCGCCATCGCCTCGCGCCACAATGTCCCCGAATGGGGAATGGTCACCAACGGCTTGTTGCTCGACGAGCGCCTCATCGAGGCGATGATCCGCACGCGCTTGACCGTCCTGAGTGTCTCGATGGACGGGGCCACGCGCGAAACCTATCGGAGCATTCGCGGCGTGGACGCCTTCGATCGCGTCCTGGCGAACGTTCGCCTTCTCCAGGAAACGAAGCGCCGCGCCGGAAGCGAATTGCCCCACCTCTTTATGAACTTCGTCGTGATGCGCCGCAACGTCGGCGAGATTGCGCCGTTTCTCCGGCTCTGCCGCGATCTTGGCGCCGCCGACGTGACCTTCGTTCACATCATGCCGCGCTCGCACGAAAACGGCGAATCGCTGGTCAACGCGCCCGAAGTTTACGAGAGGGCCTGGAACGACGCCCAGCCCGTCATCGCGTCGTCGCCCATGCGCGTCCTCCTGCCCGCCCCGTTTCGTCCCGACGAACTCGCCGCCGTGGACACCGCTGAACGCGAGCGGCGTCTTCAGCAAACGCGCGCGAATGACCTTCGCGCCGCCGGCGCGCGCGCCACTTCGCTTCCCGTCGAGGCCGCCGGCGACGACATCTTCTGCGCCTCGCCCTGGATCATGCTCTTCCTCTCGCCCAACGGCGACGTCCATCCGTGCAGCCACCGCCAGAACGATCCGCCTTTCGGCAATCTGGCCGCCGCGCCCTTCGAGAAGATTTGGAACGGCCGCGCCTTTCTTGAACTTCGCCGCCGCCTCTACTATCACGACCTCGAAGGGCGCTGCCTGACCTGCGAAGCCCAGACTCCCAACAGCGAGCCCATGGTCCGCCGCCCGATTCGTATCCTCTGAGAGCGTGTGTGCGAAGTACGTAGTTCCCGCTTCAGCGGGTGTTTTTTTCAAAGCACGGCCCCACTGAGTGGGGACTACGAGCACTATCCGCACTTCCCAGCTTGACTGCCGGTCGAGCGTCGTTTGAGAATGAAGTATTGGTTGCGGGAAGTAAAGAGGGCGCCAAAACCTGGGGAAGGCCAAGAGTGAAGGGGGCGCAGAAACTGCCGCCATGATGACCGAAAGCGACCGCCGCATTCTTGAGCAGTTTGCAGCGCGTCTGCGGGAACGTTTTCCCGAGGCGCGGCTGTGGGCGTTCGGTTCGCGCGTCCGCGGCCAGGCCGACCCGGAATCCGACCTCGACGTGTGTGTCGTTATTGGGCAACGGACCGAGTCCACTCGGAAAGAAGTCAGCCACATCGCCTGGGAGGTCGGCTTCGAGCACGATTTGGTGATCTCAACGGTCGTATTCTCCGAGGAGGAATTCGAGAGGGGGCCTTGCTCGGTGAGCCCGCTGGTCTGCACGATTCACGAGGAAGGAGTCGCCGCGTGATCTCGCCGGAGCTTCAAGCACTGGTTCGGTATCGGCTGCGACAAGCCGACGAATCTTTGCAGTCCGCTCAACTGCTTCATGAGGGTGGGCGCCTCAGAGATGCAGTGAATCGCGCTTATTATGCGATGTTCTATGCAACGTTGGCTCTTTTGATCTCGCAAGGAAAACGCGCCTCGAAGCACACAGGAATCGTCTCGCTTTTCGACACCACGTTCGTGAAGACAGGAACATTGGAAAAACGATATTCTGAATGGCTTCATCGGGCTTTTGACCTTCGACAGGATTCCGATTATCGCGAGATGTTCGAGGTTTCCGCAGTGGAGGCGAAGGAGGTGCTACAACAAGCCGAAGTTTTTGTTTCGGAGGCGAGAAAACACCTTTCCACGTTTCTCTTTTCTTAACGATCCTTTATCCGAGTTCCGAGAATTGCAGCATTCACATCCCCAAGGATACCATCCTTGGGCCGACGCCTCCGAAAGGGGGCGTCTGTTCTTTCTTCTTCTCGAACACATCCCCGCTTGCATTCTTGAACAGTCATTCCGAAGATTGCACGCTGAAAGGGATGCTCTGCTGTATGCCAGACGTGGAAAACCTATATCAAGGGGAACATCTATGAACAAGAAAACAATTCGCGCGGGGATAGTGGGGGCGGGGTTTTCGGGGTCGTTTCATTACGAGGCGTTGCAGAAAGTGCATGGCGTCAATGCTGAGGTGAAGGGCGTCTTCGATCTCAACCCGGAGAAGGCGGCGGCGTATGCCGCCAAGCGGGGGATTCGCGCCTATGAGTCGCTGGAGGCGCTGATTGACGACGTGGACGTTGTTCACGTGTGCGTGTTGGTCGCCAGCCATGAATCCGTGACGGTTGCGGCGCTTGCGCGCGACAAATATGTGATTTGCGAAAAGCCGTTGACGGGTTATTGCGGCGACGGCTCGGCCGATTTCCACGGCGATCGCTTCCCCAAGCAGCAAGCCCTCGACTTTGGCCTCGCGAGCGTCGAGCGGATGCTCGAAGCCGAACGCAAGAGCAAAGGCAGAATTCTCTACGCCGAAAACTGGGTCTATGCCCCCGCGATTCAGAAGGAGCGCGAGATTATCGAAAAGACCGGCGCGCAGATTCTTTGGATTCACGGCGAAGAAGCGCACAGCGGCTCGCACAATCCTACTTATGCCTATTGGAAGTGGTCGGGCGGCGGCGTGATGATCGGCAAGGGTTGTCATCCGCTGACCGCCGCGCTCTATCTGAAGCGCGTCGAGGGCCGCACGCGCGACGGCAAACCGATCCGTCCCAAGTCGGTCTCGGCGCGAACGGCCGCCCTCACGCGGCTGCCCAACTTCCGCGACGAAGGCCACATCCGCCGCGACTATTATGACATAGACGACTTTTCAATTATGCATGTTACATTTGAAGACAATACGATTGCGACTGTTTTTGCTTCCGACATCATCCTCGGCGGCATTCACAACTGGCTCGAAGTAGCGGCCAACAACCATCGCACGATCTGCAACATCAATCCCAACACGGCGATGCAAACATATAATCCGGTGGACGCGAATTTCGCCGACATTTACGTCGTGGAAAAAATCGGCACCAAGCAAGGCTGGACTACGCCGCTGCCCGACGAGGACTGGTTCACCGGCTATCCGCAAGAGATTGAGGCGTTCTATCGCACGGCGGCCTACGGTGAGCACGCCGAACCGGTCGAGAGCGACAGCCGTCTGGCCGCCGACAGCATCTCGACGATCTACAGCGCCTATGTCTCGGCCGAACGAAAAGGCGCCGAGGTCGCGGTGCGGACGTTCTGAAACGCAGCCTCGGGTACGAAAGGCGGGGATTCTCATCGGTATTCGGCTCCTGCATCGCCAACCGACTCGCCAACGTGGCGCTGAGCGTCAGGGAAATTCCCGAGAAGGTTCTCACGCGAAGACACCAAGCCGCAAAGAAGTGAAGAAGCCCATGCTGAATCAGGGCCCTTGCGTCTTTGCGCCTTGGCGTGAGAAAAGAGACCCGCCATCGGACCGGCGCTTGCGTGCGTGCGAGTCTCGCGGCTCAGATGATCTCTCTCACAGGCTGACAGCCAGAAGCGTTTAATGGTTTTTCGCGTGGCGAGAACCCTTTTGACAGGATGACAGGATGAACCGGATGAAACGCGACGAAGAATCCTGTGAATCCGGCCCACGGGGCTTCTCCCAGCGATCGGGCGG
>Ga0315274_10009920_pt1 | contig 13735 bp, 9 predicted proteins | sample YL17G02_20_MG_FD_203700 | JGI IMG/M metagenome (GOLD analysis project Ga0315274, IMG submission 203700) | Sediment microbial communities from Yellowstone Lake, YNP, Wyoming, USA - YL17G02_20 | ecosystem: Environmental > Aquatic > Freshwater > Lake > Sediment | place: USA: Wyoming | collected...
GAGACAGAGTATCGATGGCAAGTGTGCTTAAAAGCAGAATTTTGAATCAATGTAAGGACTGAAGAATTCAGTAAAGCGAAGACTCTATCAGCGGATGGGCTGCACATGAAGAGCGATTTGGAGGATTCCTTTCACTTCATCGCTTCCAATCCCGACACCGGCCGCCGGTCCGCCTTCTTGTTCTGCGCCTTCCAGTAGAGATAGAAGGGAATTCCGGAAAGGACCAGTGCGGTTCCCACCATGGAATCCGCAGGCTGTTCGATGATCGTGTTCGCCACGAACCACGTCGCGGCCAGAACGAAAAGGACGGGAACCGCCGGGTATCCCGGCACGCGGTAAGGCCTCGGCAGGCGGGGAAACTTGCGGCGGAAAATAAAAACCGCAACCGCTCCCAGCAGATAGAAAATCCATCCCGCGAAAATCACGTAGGTGAACAGCTGATCGAAGGTCCCGGTGAGCGTGAGCAGGCAGGCCCACACGGTCTGGGCGGCCAAAGAACGCGTCGGTGTACGGTATTTGGAGTGGACTTTTGCGAGGCCCTTGAAGAACAGCCCGTCGTTGGCCATGGCGTAAAACACGCGCGCCGTGGCCATGGAATTGGCGTTCACCGCCCCGATGGTCGAGAGCATCACCATTGCCGAAATGAGGGCGCCGCCGAGACCCGGAAAGACCCGGTCCATGACGTCCGCGGCCACGAGTTTGGACGAGGCGATTTCTCCGATGGGCAGGATGTAGAGGTAGGCCAGATTGGTCAGTACGTAGATGACGATCACGGCCAAAGTGCCTATGAGCAGGGCGCGCGGAATGGTCCTTTGCGGATGTACCACCTCGCCCCCGAGATAGGTCAGGGCGTTCCACCCGTCGTAGGACCAGAGGGTGGCGATCATGGCCACGCCGAACGCGGCCGCGAAATGGCCGGATTCGGGCATGCCCCACAGGGGAAGGAAATGGGAGGCGCTGCCCCTGCCGAAACAGAACACGGCGAGGACGAGTCCGCCGATCGCCGCCATCTTGGCCATGGTGAAAATCGTGAGCACGGCGCCGCCGAACCTGACGCCGACGCTGTTGATCAAGGCCATGGCGATGATCGCGGCGATGGCGACGCACGTGACGCCGAAATCCTGGAACGGATGGATGTGGCCGATCAGCGGAAGCCTCCACGCCTCGATCTCAGGGGGAAAATGCGGAAGGCGGAGGAAATATCCCGTGTATTTCGCGAAAGCCACTGCGATGGCGGCGATGGTGCCGGTCCCGTACACGGTGAAGGTCATCCACCCGTAGAGGAAGGCCGTGAGGTCCTTGAACGACACGCGGAAAAAGACGTACTGTCCGCCCGCCTCGCGGAACAGGCTGGCCACCTCCGCGTTGGTTAGCGCGCCGGCCAAAGTGAGAAGCCCGGTGAGAATCCACACCGCGATCATCACCCCGGGCACCTGCACGGCGGCCGCGACGTTCTGTGGCGTCAGGAAAATGCCGGACCCGATGACCGAACCGATGACGACCATGACCGCGGGGACCAATGACATGTCGCGGTTCAGCGGGGACTGTTCCTGTCCTGAAGGTTGGGTTGAAGGATTTCCCATGCCGTTCCCCCGATTCAATCCGATTCAAGATAAAGCTTTAGTAACAATTCCGCAAATCAATTTTCTTGATTTTGATGCCTGTTTTTATAATATTCTTATATCCTTTGCATCTTTGCGCCTCTTCGTCTTTGCGTGATCAATCACCGATAGAGAGGACAACATGACATTACAGACCGTCCTGAAGGAATTGAAATCAAATTCTGATCCGGAAGCGGTCAAGGGCATGGCGCGCTTTGCCGTAGGCGGGGAGAACACGCTGGGAATTTCCATCCCGGTTCTGCGGGATATGGCAAAGAGAATCGGGAAGAACCATGACCTCGCGCTCGGTCTCTGGAAAACTGGCATCCATGAAGCCCGCATTCTCGCGTCCATGGTCGACGATCCCGCCCGGGTGGACGCCCGGCAGATGGAGGCTTGGGTCCGGGAGTTCGATTCGTGGGATGTCACGGACCAGTGCATCATGAATTTATTTGAAAAGCTCCCGGTTGCGTGGGACAAGGCGAAGGAATGGAGCGTGGCGGAGCCGGAATTCGTAAAGCGCGCGGGATTCGTGCTCATGGCCCGCCTCGCGGTGAGCGACAAAAAGGCGGAAGATCGAAGGTTTCTGGATTTCTTCCCGCAACTCCGGCGGGAGGCGACGGACGAAAGGAATTTCGTGAAAAAGGCGGTCAATTGGGCGGTCCGCCAGATCGGCAAGCGGAATGCCCAGCTAAACCGTGAAGCCCTTAAGCTATGCGGGGACCTGCTTAAAATGGATTCCAAAAGCGCCAGGTGGATCGCCTCGGACGCGGTCAAGGAATTGGAGAGCGAGGAGGTCAGCAATCGTTTAAAATAAAAGACCTGAAGACACGGTGACCTGCGCCAATTGCATCCACGCATTCAAATGGTGGAGGTTTTTCGATGACGCCGCAAGAAGGGGGACGCTCCCTCTTAAAACCAATCGTCAAATATGGACCCGATCACATCCCAGAAAGACTCACCCCCGGCGTCCCAACTCCGGCTGTTCCAATCGTCCGTTTTGCGGTGCCTTCCGTATTCTTTTTGGGTGATAATTTGGACCGGTCCCTGATAAATGCCGCCCTGGCCCCATACATCGTATACCCGGACTGCAAGGATGTTTTCCTCGCCCCATCGCGCGCGGTCCGAGGGGATGGAATAGGCGCGCCGCCGGTTGAAAAATTTTTCATTCGACTTTCCGTATTTTTCACCGGGGAAGTACCCCGTCCGTCCGATCCTCCGGCCGTTGAGATAGACTTCATCCGCGTCATCGACCGCGCCCATGGTGAACAGGAGCTCCTTGCCGGAGAGCTGTTTGGGCAATGTCAGGCTCAGGCGGTACCAGGCGTAGCCGTCGACGTCGGGATGGCCCTGGGATTCCCATTGCGCGGGAACGACGATCATTTCCCAGGTCTTGTCATCCAATTCGGGGCGCGCCCAGAGCGTGTCGTCCCCGGTCTTGAATTTCCAGCTGCCGGTCAGGTCCAGCGTTGCCTCATCGGGATCGACCGAATAAATGCCGATTCTCCCTGAAACGAATCCGCCCTCCCCGCCGTCGTCGTAAACCTGGACTGCCAGGCAGTTCATCCGGTCGAAGCGGAGCGTCCCATCCGGAATCCAGTACCGACGCCGGATGTTGTACGCGGTCAGGTACTCGGGCGAACTCTCTCCCTTTCCCCCGATCAATCGTCCGTTGAGATAGACGCGGTCCACGTCGTCGATCGTGCCCAGATCGAGAATGAGGATTTTGTCTTTTAAATCGGCGGCAGCCGTAAAGTCCGTGCGGTACCAGGCGTAGCCGTTATAGTCCTCGTAACCCTGACTCTCCCATACTCCCGGCACCCGGATTTTTTCCCATTTTGAATCATCGAATTCCGCGGAGGCGAACGAGGCATTGTTGCCGGGCATGAAACGCCAGCGGCCCCTGAGATCCTTTTGAAGCCGTTCCGCTCCGGTTGCCACCGCATGCGATACGAGCAGAATCCCCAATGCAAGGTGAAATACGCTTTTCATAAATCCTCCATTTCCTCGATTTTTTAGGATGATACAGGATATACGAATATTTTCTCCGGAAGTTATCGAAAAAATGTAAAATTTTGTCATGAAAATCAACCAAAAATAATCAAATTACCGCAAACCGCTCCTGGATTCCCGCGGGAGCTTTTTTATTGATTTTTTTAAAAAAAATGTTATCTTGTCGTTATGTTCTCGGTAACATTCTTACTGCCGGCAATATGAACTAACTTCATACAATACAATGAGGTGAAAAATGAACGCGAAAACGAATGTTCTTTGGTCCGCCTTAATGTCAATCATGGCGATTTTCATGCTTCAATCCGCGTATGCCCAGCCGTACATTCTCGACGAAGCGGCGCCTCTCGTCTATCCGCAGGCACAGCATCCCCCGGAAATCGACGGCGTTATGGACTCGATCTGGACCAACACGCCCAGGTATCCCATGGCCCATGTGGCCACGGGCTATCCGTCCGAACCTGCGGGCTGGTACGACATGTCCGGCGAATGGCGCGCGATGTGGGACCACGAATACATGTATTTCTTTGTCGACATTCGCGACAACATTCTCAATGCCGGCCCCGATTACAATTGGGACAGCATCGAATTTTATTCCGATGCAGACTACAGCCACGGGCAGGACTACGACGGCCTCAACGACTTCCAGTTCCGGATTCATTACAACGACGACAACCGGAGCGTGACATTGTGGACCAATGAGAAAGGCCCGATTTTCGAGACCGTCAATATCATCTGGGCCCAGCAGGAAACGGAAAACGGATGGACCGCGGAAATCGCCGCCCCGATGTCCGACCTGCTGATCGATCCGGAACCGGGTCTTCTCGTGGGCACGGACATGGAATACAACGACAACGACGAGGGCGCCGTGTGCGACCACAAAATCATCGCGTTCGGCGACGTGGAACTGTCCTGGTCCGATCCCAGCTATATGGGCGAAGCCGTGTTGAGCGGCTGGATGGCGTCGAACGCGCTGCGGGTGGTGAAGGCGCCGGCCGCGCCCCTCATCGACGGCGAATTCGACGATGCTTGGAAAAACGTGCCCGTCATCCCCGCCGGCCATTACATGTCCTGGAATAAGCTGGACGATTTTGATGATCTTTCCATGACCACCCAGGTCATGTGGGATCCGAATTATCTCTACGCGTTTGTCCGCGTCTGGGACGAAAAGTTCGTCAGGGACGGGTCCGGCGACTCGGATGATGACGGCATAGAACTGTACTTTGACGGCGACTACAGCCACGGAACGGCATACGACGGCAAGAACGACATGCAGATCGGCTTCGTCTATCAGACCTCCGGCGACCCTCTGGCTCCGGCCAAACAGGTCGGTTCCACGTCGGGGTTCGACCTGTCGGGTGTAGTCCAAGCCTCCAAGAAGACCGCCGATGGAGTTGTTCTCGAAGCGGCGTTCCCGATGTCGCTCGTGCAGATTCCGGCCGTCGAGGGAAGTGTTTTCGGAATCGAAATGGATTACAACGACGACGACGACGACGGCGTGCGGGACACCAAGCTGAAAACATACTCCAAAACCGACGATACGTGGCAGAATCCGAGTTTAATGGCGCCTGCCGAGTTGGTCGGCGCGTCCGCGGTCGCGGTGCGGGAACGAGGCGGAAAAGCGACGGCTGCGTACCAACTGGCACAAAACTATCCCAATCCGTTCAACCCGTCAACGACCATCGCGTACGTTCTTGACAGGCCCGGGCAGGTGAACCTGGCGGTTTTCGACATGCTGGGAAGGGAAATGAAAACTTTAGTCAATGGGATTCAACCGAAGGGAAAATACACGGCGCGTTTCGACGGATCGGATATGCCCGGCGGAATGTACCTGGTCAGGCTTCAAACCGCGGACCGGACGCTGATCCGCAAGATGATGCTGGCGAAATGACAGGAATCGGGTGACCGCCGCAAATTGTCCGCAATCAAAAAAAAAGCCAGGACTTTTGGTTCGACACGGCTTACAATAGTATGGTTAAAAGGTAACGACAAGTTGACTGGTCAGTCCTGATTTGACCGTGGCCATGGCATATTCATGCCCTTTTATGGATTGTATTTTATAGATCAGATCAGAATTGTCTGTGTTTATGCTTTTTATTTTTCTTCCACCGCATATCGCTGGAACCATGAATGTGAGTCCGCTGCCGTGGTTCAACGAAGAATTGATTTGAAATGACAATCGGTGATTTGACCAGCGGATGGAGCTGAACGTGGCTTGATCTTTCACCTTCAAAAAGTCAAGCAGTTGACCTGCAGTCCATACAGGGATTTTGTTGTCATTTGAATAATCCAGCATTTTCATCAAAGGTTTTTTCGAGAAGCGGTACTCGTCGGTGTGGGCTTTGATGCAGATACATGAATAGACTTCGTCGTTCAGGCTTCTGTCCATCAACCCCTTGAAGCAGTTGTAAAATCCGGTAGTATCACCATTTTCCATGTACTGTTGGTCGTATACATTGTTGAGAAGCTGGTAAACATTCAATATTTCGCCGCTGACGTCCGCAAATTTCATTGCGAGACCGCTTCCGGTAAAGTTGCCCTGGTCCGTTCCTAAAGGGCCCAGAAAATGGCCCCGGTTTGAATGATTATCATAATGGGCATAATTGACATCCATCTCCAGGCCCTGATCCTCTTCAAGGCTGGCCTGCGCGCCGAAATCCCGTTTTCCGTCGGCATCCATCCCGCACCAGATAAACCAATGGTTGACAACGGTACGCATGGTTATTCCATACCGGCTGCCCATGGTGCGTTTCATGCGGGTTATCGCGTTTTTCATGCCGTTCCATCGGGGGTTGGCGGCTTCATCGGTGTCGTCCGGATGCCCCGATATTTCATGGCCCCTGCGGTCCCATGCCTCGGCGGAAGCCGCAGACACCCTGGTTGTATCCAGAATGTACAGGGACATTCTTGCGCCTCTTGATTCGATATCGCCGAACTGGGCTTCAAAATCCGCTTCTCCGCTGTGCTCTCCGTCGTTGGTAAGCGTGACGAGGCATTTCAACATCTCAGGGAAGTACCAGAATCGCGGCAGAGGTTTCTTATACGTGCTCATCTTTTCGATGCAGCGGGACAATAACCTCATCTGTTCGTCAGCCTGGTTTAAGGTGTTCTTTGATATGTCCACCCACCCATCGTTAAACATATCCATCGCGCGGAGTCCGTCAATCCCGTCCTTTTCCAGCCCTGCAGATTGAGGGTTACCCTGCCGCGTATAAACAATATTACTTGAAAGATTGTAGGTAAAAGCGATTGTATGGCCGCTTCCGTGGTTGTGAAATGTCGTCCCGGGATAGCCAGTCGGTGTTGAAGGATCGGTGTATAAGGTTGCAATTTTTTCGGCACCATTCAAAGCGTACTTGTCAGCGCTGCAGTGCAGCTGCAAGGCTTTGGACGGGAGGCCATCCCCTATGTCGGTGCCGGCATCGATGCTGAAATAACCGTTTTCAATGCAACCCGTTGCATCGGTCAATCCGAACAATGACGCAAGCCGCTTGTCGGGCCGCAGGGTAATGAGGTTGCCCCCGCCGTCAACGTAAAGGGTGATCATATTTATCTGGGCTTTTGTAAGCGGGATCTCTCCCATGATGACTATGTCAAAACAGTTCAGGTAATCGAGATCTATTTCCGAATCCGAAAGGGATCCGATCTGAAATTCGTTAATCCCTTCGGTTTTGAGAATTTCACCTATATATGCGTTAAAATCTTGCGGATGCGTGATTAAAAGGATTGGATATGATGGTGTATTGGCAGCAAAACTTTCAAAGAGCACGAGGCCTATCGTCAGCATCAACACAATGAGCGATTTCATTTTCATGAATTATCCGGACTGGTTCGGTTCATTTTCAATCGTGGCAGCACCCAAAGCCATGATGGAATCACCCGATTGCTGGAGTTGATCGCAAGCTTTGGGTGCTGCCACGACGGGTTGGATTCCCCGCCGCTTGCGGCGGGGTAGTTCATTTTGACTGGAAAACCGGATGTCCATTCCAACGTGGATTATTGTGAATCCTTTTGCGCTTCAATTGAAATCTGATTGTAGATTTCCCTGGCTTTGTGATATCGGTTCCGCACACCATCCAGGTCATGAGTGAAATAACGGTTCCACGCTTGACCCGGTGATGTCTTCTCCGACAGATGGTCGATCCACTTCATAAAATATTGTGCATCTTCGACGCTGGCCCTCACGGGTTCATGGTTTACCGTAACGAACACCGCCGCCGTATGCGATTGATGCCCCTTGTCGTCCATGCGGCGCGCGCACAGCCATCCACTCCTTTTAAATTCAAAGGTTTTCTGCAGCTCGAGCGGAAAACCGGGTTTGACCGATCCGGCCCGGCTGACCGCCGCTTTTCCGTTGCATACCACTTCAATCTTTCCGCTGAGATCCTTCGCTGAAGTCCATTTGACCCAGACCTTCACTGTTCCTTCGTCTTTTAACTGTATCTCATCCCCGGGTGAACAGTCGTCATTGACTTTCATTTCCAGGAATTCATCGTGTCCGTTCCGCGAAATAACCGTTCTTCCTTCCTTTATTCCATGGATCCAATCAGGATAGGTCATCGGATCGTTTTTTATTTTTACATAGGTTAGTAACGTACCAAGCGGTTCGCCGTTGTTGCATGGAAAATCGGTTCCGGCCGCCAAACCGGGCCTGAATCCACAATTTAACAATTTGTAATATGCGTGGATGGCCGGTTCACTGCCGTTGACGTCTTCCGACACGAAGTCGATATTCCCCAGGGCCGCTTCCACGGGATACTCGATCGGGATACAGCAATCCAAATCGTTTTGCATCTGATCATTCAAATACTGCATGTGCGCAAATCCGCATATCGCATCCTGCTTTTTAGCCCATTCCAAAATCTTGTAGGGCGATTCGTCCCAGATTGAATGCGCCTCCCTGAGACCCAGGATCACCAAATGACCGCCCAACGCCTGATGGACGAAATTGCCGTAGGTCGCATCCCAATGCCATTCCGCATCCCAATGCACGATCCGCCCTGATCGTGACTGCGGAGCATCAACGCCGTTCACCTTCGGTAAATCCTCCCCGGCGTCCTGAACCTCCGCGTTGCCCATGTCCGCCAGGACCGAGATGACGGCCAAATCATTCCGCTCCATCATGCCCGGAAGTTCGTGATCGGGTACGACGGTTCCCCCGCCGCAATTTCGATGCACATGGATGTCTCCTGCGATCCAATCCGCCGGCTCCGGCCTTGACCGGGGCATCCCGGTATGACCCTCCAGTCCCGCAATGCCTGAGAGCGTAAATATGCAATTGGCCGGTATCGTCGCAGTAAACGTCTTGACTTTTATTGGAATGTCCCGGTCCTTATACAGGTCCTTCGAACGGTCGGTATAAACCGTCTCCAGGCGATTTATTTTGGGCAAATGATCAAGCGTCCCTTTTATCGTAAAGGCTCTGCTGTTTTTATTGATACCGGTGATGCTTATTCTTCCCGTCAGGGGTTCGTGAAATGCCAGAATATTGAAGCCATTGCCCGGATCAGTGGTGGCAATTCGCCATGAACCTGCAGGTACGTATTTTGATACTTGTGAAATGGCAAAAAAATGTTTTCGCGGGAAATAGGTTTTCGTTTTTTGGTCATATCCCAAAATGCCCCATAAACTCCAGGTGCTTGGCGGATGCTCGTAAAGACTGTCCCATCCCTCCCAAACGATTCCCGCTGAAGCGCCGTTTTTGATCAATTCCAGGAGATAGTTGACGCATTCACTGGCAAATTGATAATCGTATACTCCTGCCTGGCCGTTATCCAATCCATCGCGCCAGGCATTCCATTCCGTCAACCAGAAGTTCGATCCCGGATAAGTCGTTTTTTTTAATGCCGAATCGACATTGGCATAATACCCGCCGTAACTGTGCAGTCCGAAACGCGCCAATTTCGACATGATCACCGGGTCCTCCATCAGCCGGGGGATGTAATCCCTTATTCCGCTGACCAACGAGGCGACATCCGGCGCGACGATTCGAATATCGCCCAGACCCGATGCGTCCATGCGGTCTACCAGTTTTCTCAGCAGCCGGGCATATTGATTTGCGTCCATCGTGGGACCTTCATTTCGAATATCCGATTCATTCGTCGGCGATATAAGCCCGATTTGAAGATGACGTACAAGTTTTGCATATTGAAGAAATGAAACCTGCATTTCCACCAATTCGTCCTCATATTCCGGTTTAACGGCTTCTCTTCCCATCCATGCTGGCACGCGTCCCATGAAATTGATCATGACTCCCTTGGTAATCCCGCGCCGATTGAGAGTTTCGATCATATTCCAGGCTTTCATAAATTTCGGGCTCTCATACAGCCTGTTGTAGTAATCCCAGTTGAATACGAATGGATCGTCATTGTCGTTTGTATCCTCCCAATTTTTTTCCATCTCCACAACCACCCGCCAGATTGCACAGTTCATGGAATCGAGCAACAAATTCATTGCCGGCTCCAGTTCTCCGTCGTTCCAACTGGCTGTATTTACATTCACGCCAAATCCATCCATCTGTTGGTACCGCTTTGAACCGTCGATTTGCAGAAGGACTTCCGAATCAACTCCATGAATGGGTGGAATGGAACCCTTGACTATCACAGGACCCGCCCGCATCCTCTTGATGCTCACCGCATAATCCCCGTTCCCGAGATCTCTCAAGGTATGACCCTCCCGGCTTTGGTCCGTACGCGGAGGAATGACAACTCCGTTCACGGTGATTTCGGTCGGCTTGAAAGACAGACGCAAGAATTCCGTCCCTGCGTCCTCCGCGGGCGTGTACTGCACCTCTTCGGTTGCATAGGATACGTCCTTCAAGATCCCTCTCGAATACAGAATATGGTTCTCTCCGGGCGGCCCCCATTCGGGTACCGCGGAAAAGGCGTAATAATACATCCGGGGACCCTCACCGTAGCAGTCGGACCACCAGTGTCCGACTTGTTCGGTAGGGCCGTCGCACGCCAAGCCGTTCTCATCGACCATGTAGGTCGACCAGTTCAAGGAACGGTAAGCCCTCTCTTTATATACGGTATCGCCCGAACCCGCATACCACAAGGCGCATTGTGCGGCGTATCTGGATGTCTGGTAGCCCATTTTCCATTTGAATCCATCCTGCTCGGCAACCGCATAAGCGCCCCACTGGACTCCCGGCTCTTCACAATTAAAGACAAAATGGTCTTCGGTCCATTTTAAAAGTCCGGGCACATGGGTCCGCCAATTCGGATCAAAATCGGGATGTTCCAACAGGTACAGACAAGCGTTGCTGGCACTCATGTTGCTCAGGTTGCCGGTGCCCGTGATGAAATTGTCGCTGTGCCCATCCACCCAGAGACCGTTTTGCATCGGATATTGCAGTATCCAATCCCTGACTCTTTTGCGGGCATCCCGGTACGCATCCACGTGACCGAGTTCCGCATCGATTAAAAGGTCGAAAAGCGTGATACAGCCGAACCAATTGGCGCAATAATCCGAGGCAATGATCCCCGTTTTTGCATTCACGACATAAGGCCAGGGCGACTGCGTCCGATTGCCGGTTCTCACGTTTTTCGCCAGCACATCGGCCGCATGAACGGCGGCAGTCTTGTATTTATCCTCCCCGTAAAAAAGGTACATCCCGCAGTACGTCGTTCCCATATCGCCGGCAAGATCGACGTGCACGTCATCCCTTGAAAATCTTTTCGCAGTCGTAAAGCCGCGGAATTCCTTTTCGCCTGCATCGGCGCAAGTCTGTGGAAAGTTCGGCCAGGCATACGAGGACGGAGTTGTCCCGTGATCAAGGGAGTAATCGATCAGGTTTTTCACAACGTTCATGGCGGCGATATCACCCGTGTAAGCATAATACAAACGCGCGGACTCAAACCAGTTCGGGATCTTTTCCCCGACGTCATTCATCCATGTGTCCGCCGTGATACCGGCCTTGGAGGTTTGAAATCCGCAGTATAGGGTATACATCGGCAACGGGGCGGAAGGGCCATTGGGGACCTTGTTTAGGATGTAATCCCAAAGAAGGTCGAGCATTTTATCGTACGCATGGGTCTGCGGGATTATCCACGAAACGATTTTTAAGCGCCCGTCCAGCACAACCGGATGGGTACATAGGGTGTCGGTAAAACCCGCCTGAAAGGCGAAAAGAAACGACAAAGGTACCAGTAAAAATAGTTTGATATGCTTCATGTGACTCTCCTTCCGGCTGCCGCTGAGTGCTGTTTAATGCTGAAATGCGAGACCCAGCGGAAACCGGCTGACCGCAAATCCGAGGATCACCTCGTTCCTCTGCCCCACCGCTGCGAACAGTGCCGGAGAAATTCCGGCGACCCGGACAAGCCCGGGAAAAACATTGATCTTCGCCTTGTACGCCCGCGATCCGGAAACGAGAAAAGAAGCCATCAGCGATCCATTTCTGTCATAGTATATCCCCGCGTTCCAGATCAGGTCCACGGTCATCGAGCGTCCCGGCCCGTCTGACTCGACCTTTTTAAGATCCTTCGCCATGGCGCCAAAGCCCGCCGACCAGCAGGTTCCATCCTCCCGCGAACACGATAAACCGAGAAGTCCGTTCAACCCGAAGTTGTAGAATATTCCCCACCGGCGCTGCCCTGGAAGCAACCATTTGATGGAGTAATTGTCGCTGTTGTTCTCGATCGTTTTCGTCCATGGATTGTAGGCCGGGAACGTGGACCAGTCGCGCAGGTGGAGCGTTTCGCCGAAGAACCGCGCCACACGGTCGGATGAGAAAAGGATCATGCCCAGCGGATCGAAGATCCACAGATCCGCGACGGGGTCCACGTTGTTGCCGCGGTAATTGTCGTTCTCGACGACTTCGTTCAGGAAATGGTAGGCGTAGCTCGTGCCGAAGGACCATAGCCGCGCATGCCGCAGGCCGTGCGCGTCATACCATTCCGCCATCGCCCGGTAAATCATGCCCCCGCCGATCAGGTGATCCTGGTAATTGGGTACGTACTGCGCGCTTTTCGGCTTGAGGCTCGTCGGAAATACCTCGGATGTTAAAAACCGTTTCCATCCGAATATCCGGATTTGACGGACCGGATCGGAGACGTTGTCCCATACGTTGTTCCACCCGGCCCGGTAATGCACCCCGAACACTTTCTTGTCCCGGTTCCCGACCTGAAAAATGCTGTAACCTTGGTTGAGAATGACGGAAAGGGGATTGTACATAGCCTCGGAACCATAATTGAGGTTGTGATAGAAAAGAGGAGGATTCGTCTTGGAAAATGACGTTATCGGATGAAACGAAAAACAGATTATTGCTGTGAAAAAAAGGAGAGAACGCCTCATAACCCGGCTGATTTCTTTTTAATCGCTTCGATGAATTTTCTTGGGCTGACGACTTGAATTCCCTGTCGTTGGTGAGCTGGAAAATGCTTCAGGTTTCCCGTAACCAGGAATTCCGCCTTTGATGCAAGCGCAACTTCCAAAAACACCGCGTCTGCTTTATCCGTCAGGTTCGACAAAGCAGGAAAAGTATCCACATGGATGCCGTTCTTTTCAATTTGCGTCAGAAAATCGTTGACCTTCTGAGGATCAAAACGGAATTTGGGTCGCTGGAGCACCATGCGATATTCGCAGAGGGTGCGCCAGTCCAAACACAATTGCAGAACCCCGGAAGCGACCCAGTGGTCGATTTCCGCCGGTGGTCCCGAAGGGGAAAGCAGCCCTGAAACGAGAACATTCGTGTCCAAAACGATTTTCATGAACGGCTTTTTCGCCGGACGGCCCCGATTTCCGCGTTGATCTCTTCCTTTGTGATTTTTCCCGTGCCTTTCCTGACGGATTCCGTCTGCAGGGAAGACACCGCCATGACGGCCTTCGCACGTCGAATTGCGGTGAGTTGATCCTCCAAGCCGTTTTCGGAGACAGGAAAAAGAATGGCCTTGGGTTTGCCGTTCGATGTGATTATGACTTCCTGATCGCCCTTGAGGTCCTTAAAAACTTGCGAGGACCGATTGCGAAGGTCTCTGATGCCGATGAATTTCACAAAAAATCCCTCCTTATTGTGCTACAATAGTATACACAATAATTACCCATTTATCAACCGATTTTATCTTTTCGCCGCTTGATTCACAATACCGATGGGGCAATCCGTCAAGCAATGTGAAATTCGG
>Ga0315274_10009921_pt1 | contig 13733 bp, 9 predicted proteins | sample YL17G02_20_MG_FD_203700 | JGI IMG/M metagenome (GOLD analysis project Ga0315274, IMG submission 203700) | Sediment microbial communities from Yellowstone Lake, YNP, Wyoming, USA - YL17G02_20 | ecosystem: Environmental > Aquatic > Freshwater > Lake > Sediment | place: USA: Wyoming | collected...
TTCTAGCTGCCATTCCAAAGCTCAAACAGGTCTCCTCAGGCTTCTCGCAACCTTTGCCCATTATGCGCATTTCCTGCCGACAGATGCAATTGCCCACAGCAAAACTCTTCTGAGCGCGCACCAGTTCTTCGGCCCGCTCGTAGAGCATCACCTCAGTCTTCGTGCTGATGCTCTTCCCTACAGGGATCGTTCGTAGTTGGGGGACTCCTGGTCCAATGTTTTGTTCGGTGTAGAAGGGCAGGTACTCTTCAAAATCTTGGATAAGCTCTCGGCTCAGTCTATTCACCTGGCCTTCCCAGAAGCCGACGATGAACTGCTGGGCCATGTACAAAGGTGACCTGCTCTTCGGATAGACTCCAGAGATGAGGCCAGTATTAACCATTCTCTCCAATCGGCGGGAAGCCTCCTCGACCGGGACCTTGGCGCGGCGGGCGATCACCCGAGCTTCCTCTGGGATCAGTGTCAGGTGCAGGGCAAGTTCGGCATCATCAGGGGTGAAGAGTCGGCGAAGGATACGAATTTCCACACCGCTCTCAGTGCGGGGGAATCCCGCTGGCAGGTCGTCCAGATGCTGAGCTAGTCTTTCGTAAACGTCTATTGCCATCATAACCTCCTGTCTACATAACAGACAACGCCTTTAGCTCTTCGCTGCCGTTGTCCGCTTTGTAAAAATATTTGACCCCAAAATACCATGAATATAATATTTGTCAATCCCCCCAATGCGATTCTTAAAATTATCTTATTAAGGATTACCACTCGAAATTTTGGATGGGAGTAGGGAGTTCCGAAATCAAGACTTCAGGAAGGAAGAAAGTAACTTTGAGTTATTCTGATTCTATTTGAGAGAGAGGGTTTCTATTTTAAATGTTAGAGTGCCGATAGAGTTGATTCCAGGCATTTTAAATTTATCTACCGTGTGACAATTTAAAGCCGAAAAGATGGACAGAGGGAACACTGAATAGTCAATTACATTTCCAGCCAGGAATCGGAGTAGAGGATTTGCCCCATCAAGACTTTGGTGGTCTTTACATAATCGGCCTCTTCCTTGGCCAGAGATTTGAGATCGATCTGCTCTTTGTCGAGGACGTGATAGATTAATTTTTTCAAATCTTCTCGCTTTCCTCTTGCCAGTTCTTTAAGACCCTCATCGAAGGCATCGATGATAGCTGATGACATCCCGTATCGTTCGAGCATGATCAGATAGGTCTGGTTGAGAATAGGCCTGAGGTGATTCGGAGCTCCGTTGGAGACATTGGAGAGTCCACAGGTCGATTTCATTCCGGGAGCCAATTCTTGAAGGTCTTTGAACATCTTCATAAATTCGACACAACTGGGGACTTGAACCTGGCTCTGGGGACTGGTGATAGGGGTGACGATAGGATCAATCCAGGTATCTTCGTTCGGGATACAAAACTCCGGGAGAAAGGGGACATAGTCCAGTTGCTGAATTAATCATCGATTACTCAACGAACGAAGAGTCCCAGTTAAAAGTTAGTCGACAATTTAACCCCGTTCCCCTTCTATTCAAGTATCGTAACATTGTCTTCTCGAATGTATTATGAAATCCTGTTAGATCGGTTAATATTCATCCTCTGCCATTTCTAAATTTAATGTCTTGATAAATGCCTTTGGAGTCCTATACTCTTCAAAAGGTTCGAAATCTCTATCATAAGAGATCAAATATTTTATCAAAATATGCCAGAATACCCCCCAGCTCTGCTTGGGGGGATGAATGACCTACCCTCTCCCCTGGGGGGAGAGGGTTAGGGTGAGGGGGAAATGATCTAATCATCACCCCCACCTTAATCCTCCCCCATCAAGGGGGAGGAAAGTTTTTTAGAGAATTAGATGCCCCGCAGCTCTGCTGCGGGGCACTTCATTCCGAGCATTTTTACCACGGTTATTTGCTCCAAGTCTTTCTCTTTAATCATCTCTCTATATTGTTTCATTTCCTCCCGAACAAGGAGAGAGGGAATAATAGTACAACTTAGAAGAAGATAATTTCGAAAGGCAGCTGCTAAATCTTTGTCGTAATACTTACGAAAATACTTTTGGACTTCCCGTAATACACGTTCAGATATCACCACTTCGATCTCTGCCCGGTTTAGTAATTCTATGATCTTCCTTGAATTGGATCGAGGGAATTCAAAGGCATAGATAAAGACATTGGTATCTAAGAAAGTCCTAGCCTTCATCCTCAAGGGTCTCCAGATCCTTTGCTAACTGTTCAGGTGTAACTTTTCTCCTTTTAACCTTCTCCATTTCTTGCCAGATTGCCTGTCGATTTAATACTCCAATATCCATGGCATACTTAAGGATAGCTGCTCGCGCAGCCTCGTCGCGATTGGTGAAAAGTCCCACCTTAACTAAGTGATTAAGCGCCTCTTCTTCAGCCTTCTCAAGGTGAAGTTTTAATCTTTCCATCAGACATTCCTCCTTTCTCTAATCTATTCTATCTTTTTAGTCTGAATTAATCAATAATTTATCCTTTATCATTAGATACCTCATTAGGTAAGGGAAGAAAACAAGGAGGGAAAAATTGGGGTCAGACATAAATAATTAAATATTGAAGCGGGGATCTAATATAATATCAGACAGTCTTGGCAGGAAAACAAGTATTCATAAATAAGAAATTAATCATGCCTGACCCCATTTCTCATATCGTTCCAACACTTTAATATTACTAAAATAACTCATTGCACCAATGTAAGAGGTCTCAAAAAATAGGATCATTAAAGGGAGAGCGCTCAACAGGAGTTTAACAAGAGGAACAGAAAAGTCAATGAATTTAATTGGGAATAAATGCTGTCCAATATTACACTTCCTGGGGCCATTATTTCTACCGACTCCACCTACAAGTCAATATGGGGTACGATGGTGGAGAGTTGAATATTATCGATTGAAAGCATTAACGTAAGGCTCACTGAGAGCCCCATGTGTCGGCGATCCGGTGGAGCGCCTTGTTCGCTACCCCGCTGGGCTTGATATCCACATAACCAGCGCCGCTGCCGCTTATCTTCTGCAAATCCGTCCAAGGGCAATGCGCATCACTTGTGCCACTGCTCCCGTATCGCACTGAGGCCAGAAATCGAGGACGGCGTCACATCGGTCATCATGCAATCGCCGTCCGCGTTTCGGGAAAAGGATGCATTTCGTCCGGGTCAAGGGCGCCGGCAATTGCCCCTTGACCCGCAGCACGAGGCAGGTTAACAGACCTCCTGTTAGCAGAGAACCGCGTTTCTTACTGCGTGGGCTTCTGAAATTTGAGCACCATGGAAGGCAGCGTGAACTTCGAGTCGGGCCCCCGCTGCGTCCCCACCGCCATGTAATCACGCTCGACGAACGAAGCCTTGACGCCGGGCGGGATCACGAGCTCTGTGTCTTTCACCGACAAGCAGAAGCCGTGGGTCAGCTCTTCCAGGCCTTCACACTGGCGGGTGAAATAGTAGACATAGAGCTTGTCCAGGTTATCCACTCCAGGGTACCAGGCCGGGTCCGCGCTGCCCATGAGCTTCGTGCCGTCGACGTTTGCTGCGCCCAGTCTCAGGCGGGCGTTGTTGATTCCCAAGCTAACGTAGGTGGCATTTCCAGTTGCCGTGCCCAGGGTTCCTACCACGGCATAGACTTCGTTGTTGTCGAACCCGAAGCCGCCCAGGAATTGGTAACTTGCGTCCTGCGTGTCGGCGAGACAGTCCATCCCAATGTTGTCGCACAGCGGTCCAACCAAGTTGAACGGGTACGACTGCGTATCGATGAAGCTGATAGCCCGGTCCAAACAATCGACCCGGGTGCAAGGTTGCCCCCATGCCGCGCTGACTTTCGCTACAAGACGGGTGAGATAGGGTCTAAGGTACCCTTCGTGTACCGCTGTCCTCCGTTCGGGGCTGTCGTCCACCCAAGCCGGGTAAAGCTGGGGCCGCCGGTGCGATCGGGTATCCCGGATGCGCAGAAGCGTCAGGGTTGGGTTGTGCCTCCATTCATATGAGGGCGTGCCTTCCTCGCCGCCGTCCTCTGCCATGGAGTAACGAATGGCCGACACGAAATCATCGGCGTCTGGATCAAGACCGATCCTCCTGTTTGAGGGGATGCCCTCGGTGAAGATGTTTTTATCCTGGACCGACAGCTTGTGCAGGACCTGACGAACCTGCTTATCCATGTACCGGTCCGGCGTGATGATGAAGTAGCGGAGCTGGTTGAAGCTACTACCTGACTTCCGTTCGATCACCACATTGTTATTGCTGTTGCTCAGGCTGTCGAAAGACCCAATGCGCTCGGGATTACCCGGGACCGTGTGGAAGAAAATGTCCGCGGCGCCGAGCGTGGTGATAAAGCCGTGCGTATCGCCGTAGGCATCGGTGTCCGTCTGATAGTCGCCCTTGCGTGTGAACAGGTAGCTCTGGATGCCGAAGTAGGCGGCCTCCGGCGGCAGGAACCCGAAGATGACGATCGCTTCTCTCGGGTCAAAACGGAAGGTCGTGCCGTAACCGGGGTCGGTCGGGCCGAATGCGCCCTGGGTTGCCGGGTCGATATACTCATCCGACCAGTAGGGCACGACCGCCAACACATACGGCGCGGCGGGGTTGTTGAAGTAGCAAGTCCCCATTTTTTCAAAGGACTGCAGGCAGTCCTCGATCCTCCACAGCTGGAAACCGCCCTCGGCGACCTCGAAGCCCCGTTTCTTCAAGTCAGCCACGAACTGATCGACGCTGTTGCCGAGTTCTGCCCAAGGGGACGGGGGTAACGGGAACTCAGCACGGCAAAAGTTCTCAAACGTGCAGTCGGCGAATCTCTTCCAGCATTCTCGATTCCAGTATCTTATGTTGGTAGTATTACCTTCACAATTCCAAGGCGAGCAGCCATCCCAGCCAAAGCAGGTAGGGGTAGAGAATGAGCCAATAAAAACCCGAGAGACAATAAAACCCAAAAAAGTATTATACCTATAGCACTCTACCAGGTCAGGACAGTCAGCCTGGGCCAAGGGAATCATTCCAAAAGCCAGTCCAAACAGCACCAAAACCACCAAAGCTAAGATAGATGACCGTCTCATAAAGACCTCCTTATAAAAAGGTTTGTATTGTCAAAAGTTATCTCCCCTCTCCCTCAAGGGGAGAGGGTCAGGGTGAGGGGTAAAAAGGGCATCTCGGATGGTCTCCAAAACACCTTCTAAATTGTTGAATACCTCGTAATCCCGGAACCGCAGCACCTTATCCCCTTCAGCCCGCAACCATTCATCACGAATCCTATCGCCTGGATGGAGTGTGTGCTGCCCTCCGTCCAACTCTATGACCACTTTCTTTTCGAGGTTCACAAAATCCACAACATAACTGCCAACGGGTTGTTGGCGACGAGACTTGAAACCTTCTATCTGTCTATCTCGCAGATACCTCCACAAATGCCCCTCTGTATCCGTAGACTGTTTCCTGAGTCTTCTTGCTACAGCCGTCAGGCTATCCACCCCCACCCTTTTCCCTCCCCCCTCAAGGGGGAGGGTTTCCCTTGCCTTTCGGTATGGCTATTTTCTTTGCAAAACCAAGGTCTGCAGCCCTTCAAGAATCTGTAACAGATAGAAGTATGGATATGGCCAAGTATATAATGACCTACATCTTCACCAAAGGGAACAGTACCATACAATCGACTCTGTCGGGGCAGTCGGCACGGGGTAATGGGATTGTCTAAAGCAATTCCCACGCCATTCATGAATCCTTTTAAAATCAATCCGTTTATGTCTATATTTCCATAAAAGAATTCGAAAAGTGCCAACATTGTAGGTAAATGCCAACTTTTTGGTCGGTATGAACTATTCTTGTCTAAAATGATAATGATAAAAAATAATAAGAACTTGCTTTAGGATGAGTCAAATTTACTACAAAGGGAGTTGCTTGTCAAGAAATCAATACCCTCCGATGATTACCATTTCAAATCAAGCCTGTTTTACCAAAATGTGTGTTTGTGGATTACAGGAAGAAAGAGAGTAGGATCGGGTTATTCTGATTCTGTGTGAAGGAGGAAGCCTTTGCCTTTTTAATGTCAGAGTGCAGATGGTACAAATTTCTATGCATTCACCACATTGTACGCACCTTGACCCAGTAAATGGTCCAATTCTTAGCAGATTACATTTCCAGCCAGGAATCGGAGTAGAGGATTTGGCCCATTAAGACTTTGGTGGTCTTTACATAATCGGCCTCTTTCTTAGCCAGAGATTTGAGGTCGACCTGCTCTTTGTCGAGGACGCGATAGATTAATTTTTTCAAATCTTCTCGCTTTCCTCTTACCAGTTCTTTGAGACCCTCATCGAAGGCATCGATGATTGCCGATGACATCCCGTATCGTTCGAGCATGATCAGATAGGTCTGGTTGAGAATAGGCCTGAGGTGATTCGGAGCCCCGTTGGAGACATTGGAGAGTCCGCAGGTCGATTTCATCCCAGGAGCCAATTCTTGAAGGTCTTTGAACATCTTCATAAATTCGACACAACTGGGGACTTGAACCTGGCTCTGGGGACTGGTGATAGGAGTAACGATAGGATCAATCCAGATATCTTCGTTCGGGATACCAAACTCCATGGCCTTTTGCATCAGCTCTGCTGCGAGTACTCCCCTTTCGTTAGCGTCTCGTGGGAGACCGGAAGGACCCCAGAGGAGGGCAACGACTCCTGCGTCATATTTTTGGGCGAGAGGGAATTTGGTTTCCATGCTTTCCGGACGAGCCATGATGGAATTAATGACAGCCTTTCCTTTTCTATTTTTGTAGACCCGAAGTCCTGCCTCAATGGCTTCTGCATTGATGGTATCGAGGGATAAAGGAGTGTCGACGACCTCTTGAACGGTTTTGACGACCCACTCCATCAACTCCCCTCCACCCTTTCTTGCAGGACCGAGATTGATATCGATGTAGTGGACACCGGCATTGGCCTCGGCAATGGCCAACCCTTGGATAGGCTTAGGATCCCTCTCCTTCATCGCCGTTCCAATCTTTTTGACCATCACATTGAGATTCTCTCCGATCAGGATCATCTATTCTCCTTTAAAGTTCGGAATTAGGAATGCGGAATTCGGAATTTAAATGGTAAATTTCAGATTGTTTGTTTGATTCCCCAATCCGCAATCTACATTCCGCATTACAGATCAGGCTCCCATCTTTAGATAAGCGGGTATATGAGCAGCTTCTCTCGGCCCGATCTTGACCTTCCAGTCCTTACCCAATTCCTCTTCAAGATCTCCGCTCACTGCCGCTACAGCTCCAGGAATGATCACCCGGCGATGTTTGACCTTCTCGGTAATCCCGCTCTTTTTGATGAAGGTTCCCATTGCATCACCCACAAATTTTCCTGCAGCCCAGGCGGTAAGAACGGAGAGTCCTTCCGTATCCATCACCAAAAGCCAGCTTGGCACACGACTCGATTCGACCTCACCGGAGACGATGAAGTAAGTCAGTGAGAAGTTAACAGTGATCAATACAGGAGAATCTTCACCCGGATTGCCGATTGGATAAATACCCTCCTGCATCATCATGGGCCGTTGAGGGTCAGTGTAAATGTTCAGACGTTCCACGAGAAGCGGGAAGAGGCTTTCCCCCTGGAAATCTGACAATACAATGATACCCGCATACTTTGCCACAAAGGTTGCAGCGATCAAGGTTTCCTTCATGGGATCTTTTGTCATCTCAGAGGGGAAGGTAATGGTTGGAAATCCGAGGGAGCGGTTTTTCTTGATGAGGGCTGCCCGACGGATGAAAATTTGATCTTCAAAGGCCCTGCGAACTGTCCTCGACCCGGAGTCAAGGACGAGATCCTTGAGACCCGAAGCGGTCAGCTTGTCGGAGAGCTGGGAGAGGGTTTCTATATTATCCGCTTTGATCGCCAGAGGGCAGTGATGCTCCTTGGCGAGATGGGCTAATGCTTCGCTGTTGTCATGGGTGGCAGCATAGATTAAAGGAACACGATCCGCACAAGCCTTCACCCCTGCTGTCAGGGCCTCTGTCATGTCGCTCATTAAGATGAGAGCAGCATCTGTTTCAGCCTTCACCTTCTTAATCAGGGCTTCAAATTTTCCGGGATCTCCTGTTTCGTTCTTCACGGCGACTATCTCCGGTCGAAGGACAAGGCCCACTCTTTCATATTTTAACTCCTTGAATCGGTTTAAACGGGCATTGACCTCAGCCTCTGGCATCGCATCGCTGATAAGAATGGCAAAACCGGGTTTGTTGACAAAGGTCTTTTCATGGCGGAACAGAACCGTTTCTCCACCGATCTTCACCGCATTGTCCCCAGAACCAATGGTGAGAGGTCGAATGGGTGGGGCAGCTGCCTCGGCAAGCAATGCCTTCGCCTCTTCTGACACATAAGGGCAGGCAGACAAATCTGCTTTTCCTGCCGCTAAGTTCATGGCAAAGGCGAGACAGGTCGGGACGCCACACTCCTTGCAATTGGTTTTGGGTAGCAATTTGAAGATCTGGATTCCAGTCAGTCCCATGGTTACCTCCCCCTTCATCGCTAAGTACTGTGTTTCATAAATTTGGTCACGTATTTTGAACTGTATTGAAAGGTCCTTCGGCGGAAAAATCCCCCCTCACCCCCCTGAAGGTGTGAAAAAATTAGGGGACGGTAGCCCAGACGGGGGAATATTTCCAAAAATGTAGAATGCGGGTATTTAATTTAATGGTCCTGAACGCTTTTAAGTTATCTATTTTACATGGTCTTTCCGTCTTTGTGAATAAAACTGGAAAAGGTAACCGCTCTACATTTTTTCCGATATCCCCCCGTCCTGGCTTTGAGTCTTGGATTTTTTCACAGCTTCCCTTTGATAAAGGAGGGAAATTGTTCTCCTCCCTTTTGTAAAGGGAGGTTGGGAGGGATTTAACGGGGTTATTTTATACGTTACCATATTTACGAAATGGACTACTAAGCGCTAAGCGCATGGCGTAAAAATAATATCGCTATGCGCTATGCCCTATGCGCTCTGCCCTATGCGCTCTGCATATATATCCTTAACCAAGAATGGGGTCCATCGAAAGGGCTGGATGATTCTTCTCCGTCAGGAAGGGAAGAATCTCCTCTTCGGTTTCCCCGATGGTTTCGTCTGCAATCATATCGATGAAATCCGGTATGCCGATTTCTTCGCAGCGTTTTCTCAGCCGTTCCGAAATCTCCTCTTTCAGCATTCTCGGCATCCAGACCAATCGTTTGATTCCACCATCTCCTACGAGCCACTTTCGCTGGGTGATATTGTATTTACTGTGGCCTACAAATCCAGGCGTGACCGCACCCCCTCCTACAGAGCCTGCCAGGGTAGTGAACTTCATCCCGCAGGGGGTCATGCGGGGATAGTCCCGATTTACAGTCATCACCCCATTGCACATCGGAAGGACAGCAGCAATGCATTCGCAACAGCCGCAAGTTGTCATTGGATCATAGACCAAGCTATAGAAATTGTAGTGATCGATCTTCTGTCGGGAGGCCTTGAAGACAAATTCGTTGACTCCCTTCCATTGACCCAGTTTCGTATCAATCATTTCCCCCTTTGGAACAGGTTGGTTCGGTCCAGTGGGATTAATCTCGAAAGAGGCCTTGCAATCCATCCAGTTGTAAGCACCGCAAAGCCCCGTCCTTTCCGGACTGATGACACACACATGGTTCGGTGCAAAGGATTGGCAAAGGGTACAGGAGTAGAAGATGTCTGTGGTCTCATCCGTCATTCCCTCGATTCGGGCATCCCTTTTACCGTAAACTTCCCTCGCCTGTGCAAGAACGCGATCGACCTTTTCCGTGTCGGTATAGACCTTTACCTGGACTTTATCAAAGATGGCGCCAAAGTCCTGATGGAACTTTGCATGGAGGATCTTACCGAGATGGGAAAGTCGGAATCCCTTATCCACAGCCCCTTTACTAATTCGCACCCAGGCAATATCCCTCTGACCGATATGCATGACCCCTTGAGCATAGTTGATGAGATGATGAATCTGTCGTTCCAAGATGGGCTCGAAATCCTCTTGCACCTGTCGTCCCGCCACCTCAGCGACGACGGCAAGGGGGAGTCGTCCTGGAGGCTGTATCTGATCCAAGTCAGGGCCGATAAGTTCAACCTTACCATCCTCTACTTCGTCCATGGGTTTGGAGGTGACCCATTCTACTGCATGGGTTCTTCCTCCGCCACACTCCAAGTAGATATCCTCACCCCTCACCCTCTCCCCTTCAAAAGCAGGACCATAGGAGACAGGGATAGGGACTTCGGCCACTGCTACTTTAAGTCCCCTTACTTCTACAGCCCTTTGGACGATCTGTTGGTGAGGAATATTTGAGACCACATGTTCGTAGGTGCATACTCCGGTAGGTAGAATTTCTGGAATGGGTGTATCGGCAATGGTGGGAAATCCCCAGTTGATGGCGCCTGCGGCATTGGCATACCATTCATCCGTGACAAATCCCAGGGGCATCACAAAGGCAAAAGTTCGATCCTTGTTATAAATCAAATTCTTTCGAAAATCTCCGGGCTTGATTCCGCCAAAAGCCATGGCAACCCGGCAGGCAAAACCTATGGCAAAGACCGCCGCTGAGATATCAGGCCCGAAAGAGACGAGACGGGTTGGCCACCCAATCTGAACGCCTGCCTCCACCAACTGTTCGGCGAAACGTTTCCCTTCATTTTCGGCACACATAAAGACATAGAGATTCTTTTCTTGAAGTTCAGTGGCGATCTTTTTGGCAATCTCCGGCGAGGGTGCAGCGCCAGCAATGGCAGCAAATCCTGGTGCTGTACCGTCCACAAACTCAATCCCTCTTTTCCGGAAGATGACATCATCGGCCGCTCCAAGCCAGATGTTGTTGGGCAAGGGATCCTCTAATTTCGTATAGAAATTTGGGCTCTCTAAGTAGCGTATCGCTTCGATGATCTCTTCAGCAAAAAAGGTTGCCATCCCTGCATCGAGCGCTGGACCCAGATAAGGAAGATTCACCTTTTCTTTCACCAATGGGGGCAAGAGGGATCGGCATCTCTCCAATACCGGCTTCATATCACCCAGCTTCTGGATGGGAACTCCCAAAATGGCATAAGTGATCGGGAGATAATAAGCCGTGTTAGGGAATCCCACATCTTGATTGGGTCCCCACTTCTTGAGAGCTTCCTCATATTTTCTTTCAGCCTTCTCCACAACCTTATGAGATCCTCTTATCGCAGCAGATGCGATGATCTTCGACACGTTTTAGCCTCCTATAATTAAATCCCAATAAGCGAATCCCAAATTCCAAATAAATCCCAATTACCCAATGTTCAAATAACCCAAGTGCCCCTCACCCTTCCCCTCTCCCCTGGGGGGAGAGGTCTTCACAAGTGAAATTACCTTGGGCATCTTTGCCCTTCCCCTCTCCCCTGGGGGGGAGAGGGATGGGGTGAGGGGGATAAAATTTTGGATCATTGGGATTTTGGACATTATTTGATTATCGGTGCTTGGAAATTCGTTATTTATCAAATTGCTTTTAGTTAGGCGGCCTCCAACTCTCGACGTTTGGCCATGTCGAAGAGAACCCGCTCTCTGGCTTTGTCGATGCCTAAGGCCTTTCGTTTCTTATCGATATGTTCAATCATCAATTTTGCAGCCTTCATGGGATCGGGTTCAAAGGCCCATTTCCCTTTAAATGTATTTTCAAACTCCTCGAAGAGAAGTTTAGTGACCTCCTCACTTCCCGTCGTTGGCCAGGTGACGCCAAATACTGTAAAGACGCCTGAGGCAACAAAATATTGGCCGATAGCAATCGCCTTCTCGCTCATCCACTCCAGAGCAGCACCCGCTGCGGGAAGATCACTGATGTCATCGCCGAGACCTCCGTCCTTTACCACAGCGGTAGCCGCCATCAGTATGCGGCTATTATCTACGCAGGCGCCCATGTGAAGGACGGGAGGAATGCCTACTGTCTCACAGACAGAGGCAAGCCCCGCTCCAGCATATTGCTTGGCTGCCTCTGGAGTGAGGAGACCTGCCTTTCCGCAGGTTATGGCACTGCAACCTGTGGCGAGCACGATGACATCGTTTTTTATCAATTCCTTAATTAAAGTGAGATTGGGATCATCGTGGGTGACACGAGCGTTGTTGCAACCCACGACACCAGCAATACCTCGAATCCGGCCATTGATAATATTGTCGTTGAGAGGCCGGTAAGAGGCACGGAAGATTCCGCCCAAGAGATAGTTGATCGTTTCATGGCTGAACCCTACTACGGTATCCGTAGTTTCGGACGGAATTTCTACATTGGGCTTACGATTCTTGAAGTTCTGAATGGCCTCCATCAAAATCTTCTTTGCGACATCGTGGGCATGCTGCTCGGCAAACTCAATGTGTATCGCCCCTTCGATCTTGGCCTTGGGCGAGGTGGTGATGAGCTTGGTGTGATAACATCTGGATACCTGAGCCAATGACTGCATTTCACACTGGACATCCACGACCATGGCATCGACTGCTCCAGTCACAATAGCCAGTTCTTGCTGGAGAAAGTTCCCAGCTACAGGAATTCCATGTCGCATTAAAATCTCATTGGCGGAACAGCACATCCCTGCTAAATTGATCCCCTTTGCTCCCACCCGTTGGGCTGCTTTCTGAATTTCATGATCTTGGACCACCTGAACCAGAATCTCGGGGAGGAGAGGTTCGTGGCCATGGACGACGACATTGACTTCGTCCTTTTTCAACACCCCCAGATTGATCTGACCTAAGACAGGGACTGGGGTTCCAAAAAGGACATCTTGAAGCTCAGTGGAGATCATCGAGCCTCCCCATCCGTCAGCCAGAGAACAGCGGGCGGCTGCGATTAAGAGGTCTCTATAATCCTGATCGACACCCATATGTGTGCGGTGCATTAATTCCACAACCTCCCGATCAATCCCCCGAGGGATGACTCCCAGACTTCTCCAGATCTCCTGCCTTTTAAGAGGAGCCCTCTTAATAAAGAGGAGTTCTCCTTCCTGACGTCCAAATTCAGCAAGGGCCTTATGACCCACATCGATAGCGATTTCCCGTATGGATCGATCTCCAATCTCAACCCCGAAGTCCATTGCGAGCTGGTAAAGTTTTTGCTCATCTTGGATTCGGAATCCTTCGACTTCACCTTTGGCAGCTGCCAGAAAGACCTCCGTCACGCCGCGGGCATGGTCGGAGTGGGCAGAAGTCCCTGCGGCCACCATCCGTGCAAAGTTGCGGGCTGAGATGGTTTCTGCTGTGGCACCGCAAAGGCCCATTCGTTTGGCTTTTTCTGCAGCCCCCTCTTTCTTCTTAGGAGCGGGCACCCGACAGGGCCCCATGGCACATTGCTTACAGCAACTGCCTTCTGCTCCGATGGGGCAAGGTTTCATGGCATCGGCCCGGTCAAAAATCGTCTCGCATCCATCGGCCTCTGCCTTCTTTAGCATCTTGATCGTTGCTGGATCGATACTCTTCTTTTCTAAATCGGACATATATTCCCCCTTCAATTTTCCCCCCCTAATTTATTGTCTCCCGCCTTTATCAAAATATGCCAGAATACCCCCAGCTCTGCTGGGGGGATGAATGGCCTACCCTCTCCCCTGGGGCCTGCCTGCGCGAAACCGCTTCGGCGAAGGCAGGGGAGAGGGTTAGGGTGAGGAGGAAATGATCTAATCATCACCCCCACCTTAATCCTCCCCCATCCCCGCCATAATTCAGCGGGATCTTCGACAAGGGGGAGGAAAGTTTTTTAGAGAATTAGATGCCCCGCAGCTCTGCTGCGGGGT
>Ga0315274_10009922_pt1 | contig 13733 bp, 12 predicted proteins | sample YL17G02_20_MG_FD_203700 | JGI IMG/M metagenome (GOLD analysis project Ga0315274, IMG submission 203700) | Sediment microbial communities from Yellowstone Lake, YNP, Wyoming, USA - YL17G02_20 | ecosystem: Environmental > Aquatic > Freshwater > Lake > Sediment | place: USA: Wyoming | collected...
GAGGTGCTGGAAAAATATCAATCACGCTATCTCCATGTGATGATAGACGAGTTCCAGGACACCAATCTGGCACAGTATATCTTGTCCAGGCAGTTGGCGGGGAAGTATAAAAATATCTGCGTCGTCGGCGATCCTGACCAGTCTATCTATTCCTGGAGGCAGGCTAATCTGCGTCACATTCTGGACTTCGAGAAGGATTATCCCGATGTCAAGATTGTATTTCTGGAGCAGAACTACCGCTCCACCCAGACCATTCTCAAGGCTGCTGAGCACGTAATCGCTGCCAACCAGCAGCGGAAGCAGAAGAGGCTGTGGACAGAGAATAAGGTAGGTGTACCCATAACTGTTGTCCAGACCTACAACGAGCAGGAGGAGGCCCACTTTGTGGTTAACGAGGTGGAGAAGCTGGTGATGAGTAGTCGCTACAAAGCTGGCGATTGCGCCATAATGTACCGCACCAACGCCCAGTCGCGTGCACTGGAGGAGGAATTCGTTCGCTATGGCCTCCCTTACAGGCTGGTAGGCGGCACCCGTTTCTATGAACGGCGCGAGGTCAAGGATGTTGTCGCTTACCTCAGGCTGATACATAACCCGAACGATACCGTCAGCCTCACCCGTATAATCAACGTCCCCGGACGGGGCATCGGGCAGCGCACCATCGCTGAACTCACCACCTGGGCGAATGAGAAGGGGCTGTCTTATTATGACACGCTCAAGCTCATCGCACAGGGTGAGGAATCTACCCCGCTATCCTCCCGAAGCAGCCAGGCGCTGAGCAGTTTTGTGAACATACTCGATGAACTCATCGCCAGAAGCGGGGAACTGAGCCTGGTTGACCTCCTCGACCTGGTGTTGGAGAGGACAGGATATAAGAAATACACAATGGAAGGTGCTGATGGGGAGGAGAGGTGGGATAACATCCTGGAACTGCGCACTGTGGCTGCCGGATACCGTGATCTCGAGCCCAGGGAGAGCCTGTCTGCTTTTCTGGAAGAGGTAGCGTTGGTCTCCGATGTGGACGAGCTCGACGAGAAGGTCGATGCAGCGACCCTCATCACCCTGCACCAGGCTAAAGGCCTGGAGTTCCCTGTGGTGTTCATCGTAGGGATGGAAGAGGGCGTCCTGCCTCACTTCAGGTCACTGCCTGACCCGGAGCAAATGGAGGAGGAGCGCCGCCTGTGCTATGTGGGTATAACCAGGGCTAAGGACAAGGTATACCTTGTCTATACCCTGCGCCGCAGCCTAATGGGGAGCAGCGCCCATAATCCCCCATCACGTTTCCTCAAAGAGATCCCATCTAATCTGCTAACTTCCCCCACCGCACATGCCACAGAAGCGTCTGAACGCTCTGCGGCACCAGCCGTCACCCCTTCGCCATCCAAGCCAGCCCTTAAAGCGGGTGAACACGTGAGCCACGCTATATTCGGCGAGGGCATTGTGGTAAACTGTCTGTCCTCTGGAGACGACCACGAGGTCACTATAGCTTTCAAGGGTGATGCAGGGATAAAGAGATTCCTCCTCAGCCTGGCGCCGCTGGAGAAGCTATCGTAGCGGCCTCATATCCGCGGTCACATCCCAGGATCATAGTCTGCAGATGCAAAGATTGAAAGCATCCCCAAATTGTGTTAAGCTCGCCTCCTGATTGCTCTGGGGAGCAGTGTAGTTGACAAGGATATTATGTTAAAGCGTAAAGAGGTCGGAGCTATGGGCGAGAAGCTGGCAGCGGGTTTGCTGAAGAAGCGTGGCTACAAAGTAATTCAGAGGAATTTCCGCTGCCGCGAAGGCGAGATTGACATAATTGCCCAAAAGGACGAATGTATCGTGTTTGTTGAGGTGCGAACTAAAAAGAGCACTGCGTTCGGCACTCCCGAGGAATCGGTTACATTAGCCAAGAGGGAGAAGCTTATCTCTTTGGCGAATACCTATATCCAGGACTATGACAAGCCGCCGCAATCGTGGCGTATCGATGTGGTGGCGGTGGAACTTACGCCGGACAATAGAGTCTCACGATTGGAACATATTGAGAACGCCGTAAGCTGAACTTCTCTGCGGGGATTCAATTGAATTCTGCCCAATAGGGTAACCTTGTAGGATTTAAGACGCTAAAAAGCTTGACCTGCTCGCTGTTTCTATCTATACTAGGGCGAAATTAATTGGGGAAGGTATAGCCTTTCTGTTGCATAGCTATGTTCGTTATATGATCGATAGTAGTGAATAAAATCCCGATTAAGCCTAGAAAAGAGAGAGAACGTAGAGGGCTTACAGCCCAAATGATATTGGCGATGACGCAAAGGATGCTGAAGAGAGATGAATGTATACCTCAGTATTGTTGTTGGCTCGGTGACTACCAAGTGCGCTGTTATCACCGGGGTGGGTGAGTTCATCGCCGGTAACTATCTTTGTACCCAGGGCAAGCCAACCGCTGTCGTCAAGCGGGGACTCGGGGAAGTTGAGGGACAACTTCTCGCTGATGTCAGGATCCGTGGTGAATGCACTACAGGCAGCGCCCGCTATCTAGCGGGCGCTATTTTGGGCGCTGATGTAGTGAAGAACGAGATTACTGCTCAGGCTGTGGCTGCCCTTTATTATGTCCCGGACGTAGCGGATTGATATGAGGACTGAAGATTTCGGGGAGCAAGCGCTTTAGAGCAAGAATCCGGTGCATACCGCAGGAAGGTGCACTGTAATCGCCGAGTCAGATATGATACATAAGCGGCAGACGGGATATCAAACAAAGGACATGATTTACGGGCTGTGCCAGGCCTTGTTTCGCAATTACCTGAATAATGCGGTTCTATGAGTGAGCGCTGCGACCCTGGGGAAAGGATAATCAGTGGGGAAGAAAAAACCAGCTAACAAACCTGAGACTAAGAAGATTAGGATAGCTCTGGATGCCATGGGCGGCGATAATGCCCCTCAGGATATTGTGAAAGGCGCAATATTGGCATCCCAAGACAGTGACATAGAGTTGGTTTTGGTGGGACCGGAAGATGTAATAAAAGCAGAATTAGAAAAATGTGGCTATGCCGGCTCTGCTGGCTCTGAGATTAGCATCGCCCAGGCCAGCGAGGTCATAGAGATGGGTGAGCCTCCGGTGCTGGCGATTAAGAGCAAAAGGGACTCGTCCATTGTAGTGGGGATCGACCTGGTCAAAACCTGGGAGACGGCAGCGTTTGTTTCAGCGGGCAATACCGGAGCTGTCGTAAGTGAAGCTACCCTGACCCTGGGTAGAAAAAAGGGCGTCAGCCGCCCTGCCTTGGGCGCTGTCTTCGGCTTTCCTGTGGGGCCTATCCTTTGCCTCGACATCGGAGCCAATGCTGAGTGCAAACCCGAGATGCTAGTCCAGTTTGCCCACATGGGCAGCATCTATATGGAGAAGGTATTCGGCATATCTGAGCCTAGAATCGGTCTGCTTTCAAATGGGGAGGAGGAGACCAAGGGCTGCAAGACGGTTCAGAAGGCACATAAGATGCTGAAGAAAGCTAAGGTCAATTTCATCGGCAATGTGGAAGGCAGGGACCTCTCCAGGGGAGTGGCCGATGTGCTCGTGACCGATGGCTTCACCGGCAACGTGCTGCTGAAGATGGGCGAAGGCCTTGGCGAGATGCTTCTTCATTCCTTGAAGGAGGCTGTAGACGGTAACCCTCAGCTTAACGAGGCTGCTGCTCTGTTCAGTCCTATATTGCACTCTGTTATCAGAGCTTTGGACTATACTGAGTACGGGGGCGCCTTCCTTCTAGGAGTTGATGGCATTATCGTTGTTGCGCATGGCCGCAGCAATGCAAAAGCGATAAATAATGCCATAACTACAGCAAAACGGGAGGTGGTGCAAGGGGTAGCGGAGGCTATGAGGGGCTAGCCCGCGAATAAGAATATTGCCGAAGAAGAAATTCGGGAAGCAACCTTGAGCTTTGGGTTTGGTTAAAGTATTGAGCTGAAGTTGTTCTGGAGGTATCTATGGCTGAGCCGCTTAAGGTGGATGATAAAAGCTTCAAGGATGTTGTAATTGAGGCTAAGGTACCCATTCTGGTAGATTTCTGGGCTCCTTGGTGTGCCCCATGTCGCAGCATTGCTCCTGTAGTGGATGAATTGGCCGGGGAGTATGCAGGGCGGGTGGGTTTCGCTAAAGTGAACGTGGACGAGAACCACAAGCTGGCGACAGATTACGGCGTTCGCAGTATCCCTACCCTGTTGATTTTTAAAGATGGAAAACCTCTCACGCAGATCGTGGGACTCAGGCCCAAGGCGGAGTTGAAGAAACACTTGGACGCTGCTCTGACTGACAAGGGTTAGATATGAAGTTTTAACCCCCACAAGGGCTGATGGGGTTGTACGACAACTGAGGCTTGAAAAGGGTTTCTGGTTCCCCTGCCCATCCTTAAATAGTAAGGGAAAACTCGGTCTCCGCTGCGGCTAGCTGTAACACAATCAAGCTACTATTAGAGAAGATGGCGCCGTAATGTTTGCGAAACCATCGGAAGTGGACGGATTAAGAGGTGGATAGGACTCACCATTTGATTATCATAGGTGGTGGCCCTGCCGGGCTTAGCGCCGGCCTGTATGCCTCCAGGTCAAAGTTGGACACCTTGCTCATCGAGAAAGCTGGGCTGGGTGGCCAGATATTGAACGCGGAGATGGTAGAGAACTATCCCGGGTTTCCCCAGGGAATCTCGGGCTCTGAGCTGGGCGCCCTGATAGCTCAGCAGGCAACAAAATATGGCCTGCTAACTGCTTTCGCTGAAGTGCAGGGTATTGAGATTCGTGGAGCGGAAGAGGTAGTGAGCACAAGCGAGGGCCAATACCGCGCTAAGGCGGTTATCATCGCCGGGGGCTCTGAGTATAGCAAGTTGGGTGTGCCTGGTGAGGAGGGGTTCACCGGTAGAGGGGTATCCTACTGTGCTATGTGCGATGGCGCATTCTTCAGGGATCAGGTAGTTGCGGTTGTGGGTGGGGGTAATGTCGCTCTGAACGATGCCCTTTTTTTGACCAGATTCGCCACAAAAGTGATCGTCATTCATCGCCGTGACCAGCTCCGGGCAACCAGGATACTTCAGGATAGAGCATTTGCCAATCCCAGGATAGAGTTTCTCTGGGATACATTGGTCGAATCTATCGAAGGGGATAAGCTGGTCAGGGAAATCAGGTTGCGAAATGTGAAAACCGGAAAGGGTTCGAGCCTGGAGGTTTCCGGCGTTTTCGCAGCTGTGGGGCTGCGCCCTAACACAGGCTATCTCAAAGGTCTGCTTAGGCTGGATGAGGGAGGCTTTATTCCGGTCAATAATCAGATGGAGACTGAGGTTCCAGGTATATTTGCAGCGGGAGATATTCGAGTAGGGTCGATACGGCAGGTTATCTCTGCTGCGGGTGATGGCGCCACCGCTGCGATCGCTGCTGAGAGGTTTCTTTCTTCGGTGTAATGCGATGGGTATTGGAAGCCGTTTCTCAAAGGTGTTGAAAAGAGGCGCAGGTTACTTTGCTTCAAAGGGTAAGAGGAGTCCTTCTGTCTTTGAGGTTCCCAGGGATTGGGAGGTGGAGAAGTTCGATTCGGACTATTTGGGCGATCTTCTTTCGGTGTTCAAAGGAAAGCTGCCCGCAAATAGCGGCAAGGGTGGTGGTGAGGGTGCTGCACCAGGTATAGCCAAAAGAGAGCCGAGTATTAATAAGATTACCTGGAAGAACCTGACCTGGATAAATATCGAGAGACCGACACGGAAAGAGATGGACGACCTCGCCCAGGGCTACCCCTTCCATCCCCTTGATCTGGATGACTGCCTGAGCAAGGTGCAGCTTCCCAAAATTGACGAGTATGAGAGCTACCTCTTCATAATTCTGCATTTCCCTGTTTTCGACCACCTCATCCGCGTTACCAGACCCAGCCAGGCAGCTATCTTCCTGGGCAAGGATTTCGTGGTAACTGTTCATAGCGGCGACCTGAAGCCGCTCACCAGCCTGCCCAATAACTGCCAGCAGGATACCAAGACCTGCGAGACGTATATGGGTAAGGACTCGGGTTATCTCATGTATCGCATTGTGGACGCTCTGGTGGACTACTGTTTCCCCATGGTGAACAAGACTCTGGCTAATCTGGATGAGATAGAGGATAAGGTATTCGACGATAAAGTCAGCGCATCTCACGATGTTGCTATGTTGCGACGCGATATCGCTTCCCAGCGCCGCATCATAGGCCCGATAAAAGGTGTTGTGGGCGACCTCGAGAGGAGAGCCCAGCGCTTCACCCAGGAGGACCTGAAGGTTTATTTCGGCGATATCAGCGACCATTTGGCTCGTCTCTGGAGTAACCTGGATGAATGTCAGGAGAGTATAGATATCTACAAGGACACCGATTTTTTGTTGAGCCAGGAGCGCACCAACAGGATACTCTCCCTGCTCACCATCGTTTTCACTATCAGCATCCCGGCTACGGTGATAGGTGCCTTCTATGGGATGAATGTCCAAGTGCCAGGCGGGATAGAGACTGGAGCCTGGACAACCTGGGGCGCCTACACTACTTTCATAATTATTCTTCTCGTGTCACTGATACCAGCGGTCATTATGTTTTGGCTTTTCCGCCGCTTGCGCTGGATTTAGTCACCCCGAGATATAAAGATAAAGATGATTGTTTCTCAGCGTTTTTTAGTTATCGCGGCGCTCTTCATAACCTGCCTGATTACGGCGAATATCATCGCAGTTAAGCTGATAACACTGGGCATCGAGCCTATAAGGCTGGGCGGGTTCCAGTTTCCGGCGCCGTTACCTGCCGCTATAGTCATTTTCCCCTTGAGCTATATCTTCGGCGATATCCTCACCGAGGTCTACGGATACCGTCAGGCTCGCAAGGTTATCTGGCTGGGCTTCTTGTGCAACCTTATCGCAGTGATTGCCTTCTGGGTGGCGGGGCTGATACCCGCGCTGGATGCGGATGTCCAGAGCGCGTACGAACGCATCCTGGGTTACACGCCTCGGCTTCTGGCAGCTTCCTTTTTAGCGTACCTTGTCGGGGAGTTCGCCAACTCCTTTATTCTGGCTAAGATGAAGATAAAGACCAAGGGGCGTTTTCTGTGGACCAGGACCATCGGCTCGACCTTTGTGGGTCAGGGGCTGGACGCCACGGTGTTCATCGTCATCGCCTTCGGGGGCACGATGTCATGGGCTTTAATCGTCGGTATAATTCTGACACACTGGCTGGTGAAGACCGGCTACGAGGTAGTGGCTACTCCTTTCACCTACGTGGTGGTCAACTTTCTGAAGAAGAGAGAGGGCATCGATACCTACGACCACGATACCGATTTCAATCCGTTTTTGGTAACTCGCTGAGGTCAGCTTTTTAGGGAGGGGATAGGGATATGGAAATCAGGATTTTAGGAGCGCACAACGTTGAATCGGCGAACACTAGGCTGACCTCCGTGCTGGTGGACGGCGTTTTAGCATTGGACGCAGGTGCCCTCACCTCCAGCCTCACCTTTGCTGAGCAGGAGAAGATAAGCTCTATACTGCTCACTCATTGCCACTACGACCATATCAGGGATGTGCCAGCCATAGCCCTTAATATCTCCTACGTTCGCAAGTACATCAAGGTTTATGCTCAGGCCAGCACGCTGGATGCGTTGTTAAAGCATATACTAAATAACATCATCTATCCCAATTTCACCGAGAGACCCAGCGAAAGGCCATCACTCAAATTCCACCCTCTGGAACCGTACCGGGCTGCAGATGTGGATGGCTATAAGGTGGTGGCACTCCCGGAGAAACACGCTGTCCCTGCGGTGGGCTACCAGATTAACTCTAAAGAGGGGAAGAGCTTTTTTTATAGCGGTGATACCGGGCCTGGTCTATCCTCATGCTGGGCGCATATCTCGCCGCAGTTGCTTATTATAGATGTGACCATGCCTAATGGGCTGGAGGAGCACGCCATCCCTGCCGGACATCTCACCCCGCGGCTGCTTGGAGAGGAGTTGGCCCAGTTCAAAAAGGTTAAAGGTTATCTGCCGCCGGTGGTGGTTATCCATTTAGCCACGCTGTTTGAAAACCAGATCAGGGAGGAGACAGCTCAGTTAGCCAAGGAGCTGGGCACGAAAATTACCCTCGGCCACGAGGGGATGAGGCTCAAATTGTAGTGGTCAGCGGTCAGCTATTAGCTTTCAGTAGGGGGTGGCGGATGCAACCCTCACCTCTCCCAAACGACGAATGAAAAGGGTGGGTTTCGCTATATTCCACCCACCCTACCGCTCCCGCCATCCAATTCCTTCAATACCCAATCACTGCAATTCAAAATATTCGTATTTACAATACAAGTGTATGCGGTTTACATGGGTTGCGAAACTAAGGGGCTTTGTTTGAATTCTGGAGCTTGGGAGTGGTGTTGGGCATGTGGACGATATAGGGGCTGGGCTATACTACATTACTCCACTTTGAGGAGCCACTGCTTATTCAGGAGATTAATGGCCTACCCCGCCGGACTCTCCTAACCTTATCTGTCCAATCATAGGAGTGCAGTCCAGAGTCATATTATTTACTTACTCTGATATTATAGGGTATTATAGTGTTAATGACTAGCTACGGTAATTAGTGTTTGCTTAACCGATGATAAAGAATAGAAAAATGAAGTGGAAAGCAAGAATTCGATATACTATTCCACCCTCTATGTTAAATAGTATCCTATTGCAATTTCCTTTTCTTTATCGAACTAAGCTAGTATATTACGAGACACATCTTCAAGCAGACCATGGGATTGATGACCTTTTAACACAATTGAACCTGGTTATTGACATACCAGGTAACATTATTGAGTGTGGAAGCGCACTATGTGGCACTAGCATAGTTATGGCCAACTACTTACACTCAAAAGAGGTGCATAAGATAGTCTATTCCTGTGATTCCTTTGAAGGATATGATCCTGCCGAATTAGATAAAGAGCGTCAAGCAGGGCTCACTTTAGCGCAAAACTCTTCTGTCACCCTCGCTTCGTCATATGACTATGTAAAAAGAAAGATAGAAAAACTCGGGGTAGGGGACATAGTATTTCCTGTAAGGGGCTTTTTCAAAGATACATTATCAGATATAGAATCAGATTTCAGTTTAGCTCTGATTGATTGTAATCTAAAAGAGAGTACCATCTACTGTGCGGAGACCATTTGGTCAAAGATCGTTAGAAATGGACGTTTATTATTTGATGATTACACTTATGAGGAGTTCCAAGGAGCACGACTTGGCGTTGAAAGCTTTCTAAGCAAACATGAAAGGGAAATCTCAGAACACGGTTTGCTGAATCGTCTTTATTATGTTTGCAAGGCGTAATATATTGGTATAAAATAAACTTTGGTGATTATAAAGGATTTGCCACAAAATCACAGAGATATTTATGGGGGCTAGCCTGCCCTCACCAACGATACCACTTGTTAAGTTAGTCCCGGCGCTAGAATAGCCTCAAGGCTGACGTGCCCACGGAAATGGTACCACTTACAGAGTTAGAGTTACGAGCGTTTTAGCTTCAGGAGCAGGTTAAACACCAAACTCTCTACACTAAAATACTTAACTGTAACCACCCCTTAAAGCACTACAATATATAAGATTTGTATTTACAATACAGGTGTATGGGGTTTATATGGGTTGGGAAATTGAGGGGCTTTACTTTGAATTTTAGAGCTTGGGAGTGGTGGACAAACATGATTGCACTTTTTGACGGATTGTGCAATAGGCAATAACCAAACTACTCCGCGGATGCCCCAAAACAAAGTGGTTTTGGGGCATATCGGGATACGCTAAAATCAGCTTTGATTAGTGAGAGGGATTGCTGCTCACCTAGCAAGAGGCCTTCCAAAATGGGCCATTTGATTATTGGGATTACGTGAATCGGTTGCGGTGGCGCGGGTCGTTTTTTTGATGGCGAGTACAGGGCGAGGGCACCTGGATTCCTGCTTCCGCAGGAATGGCATTTTGTGAGCTCTTCGACAGCTTAGGACAGGGCTCACCACGAACGGCGCGTATTGGTGCTTGGTAGGAGCATGTGCTCCAAGCTACCCTTTAGAGTCCCATCTCTTTAGCTACTAGCTCCAGGTGGTAATCGACGTCGCCGAAGGCGATTTCCAGCGCCTTGGCACGGCGATAATAAAGCTGCATATCGTGGTCCTGGGTGATGCCGATGCCCCCGTGTATCTGTATACCCTCGACACAGGCCTTGCGATAAGCTTCGGCTGTCCAGGCCTTCGCCATTGAGATGTCCTTCTTGCTGGGAAGGCCCTGGTCAAGCTTCCAGGCTGTCTGATAGGTGAAGTCCCTCGCGCCGGCAACATCGACCACGGTGTTAGCCATCTTGGTCTGCAGTGCCTGGAAACTGCCTATAGCGCGCCCGAACTGAGACCTTTCCTTGGCGTAGGCCACCGCCATGTCCAGGGCCTGCTGGGTACTGCCTACCATCCAGGGACACTGCAGGAACACTGCCAGACCTAATAGCTCATCTACCATCTTCCAGCCCTGGTCGAGCTTGCCCAGTATATTGGACTTGGGGACTCGCACGTTCTTAAAAACGACCTCGCACTTCTTGTCGCCAGTGAAGGTCTTAAGAAGGGTGCAGCTTACACCCGGGCTTTTAGCATCTACCAGGAAGAGGGTTATGCCATCCTGCTTGTTCCTGCCGGACTTAGTTCTGGTGACACAGAGTAAGTAATCCGCAACATGGGCGTCGGTAACGAAGAGCTTGGTGCCGTTGATAACGAAGTCATTACCATCGGCGACTGCTTTTACCTTTATCCCCGTGGCATCGTAGGTCGAGCTTGCCTCAGTTAGCGCCAGCGACATTATAGCGTCGCCTCTGGCTATCCTGGGCAGTAAGTCCTTTTTCTGGGCTTCGGTGCCCCATTTCAGGATAGCCAACCCGCAAAGCACAGTGGAGAGGAAAGGCCCGGGGACAATCGCCTTGCCCATCTCCTCAAGTAGTGTGGTGAAATCAACGAAGGTTAGCCCGCTGCCGCCGTATTTCTCTGGATAGACCAGGCCCATCCAGCCCAGGCCTGCTATCTTCTTCCACAGCTCCGGGGAATACCCCTTTTCGTCCTTTTCCATTTCCCGTACCAGCTTCTTGGTGCATTCCTTTGCCAGGAACTCGCTGGCTGACTTCTTAAGCATTTCCTGCTGTTCGCTAAGGGCGAAATCCATGTTGCCTCCTTAAGGTTAGCCGACCCCGACTTCTAGCCCGTAAGACTCAAGGTCGGCTTTAATCTTCGCCACCTCACCCGCTTCAAAGGGTTTGAGGTCGCTTAGTTTGTATTCCATGCCTAGTCTTTGGTATTTAATCTTGCCCAGAGAATGGTAAGGCAAGAGGTCAATCTTTTTAAGTCCCAGGCCGAGCATAAACTCTGCCAGCGCCTTGATGTTCTCTTGGGAATCGTTATGCCCTGGAATCAAAGGCACCCTGATTATCATGGGCTTGCCCATGCTGGCAATCATTCTGGCGTTTTCTAAAATGAGACGGTTATCGACGCCGGTGAGCTCTTTGTGCTTTGCCGGGTCCATGTGCTTGATGTCGTAAAGCACCAGATTGGTGTGTTCCAGAAGCTTCTTCAGGACGTCAGACTTGACAAACCCGGTAGTGTCGAGAGCGGTGTGAATGCCGCTTTCCTGGGAGCCCTTGAGGAGGTGCCAGAGGAATTCGGGCTGCTGGGTCGGTTCGCCCCCTGAGAAGGTGACACCGCCGCCGGAGTTTTGATAGAACAACGCATCCTTCTTAACCTCTTCCATTACTTCCTCGACGGTCATCGGCTTCCCGCTTATCTCCCTGGCTTTATTGGGGCATGCCTCCACGCATTTCCCACAGGCCTTGCACAGGCTGCGGTTGATTTCCAGTGCGCCCTCAGGGGTCTTGGTGGTAGCCTTGTTAGGACATGCTTCAACACAGCGGTAGCATCTCGTGCATAAGTTTTCAAGGTAAAAGAGCTGCGGCACCGGACTCATGGATTCCGGGTTGGCGCACCACAGGCATCTCAGCGGACAGCCTGAGAGGAAAACGGTGGTCCTGATACCAGGGCCGTCGCGAATGGCGAAGCGCTCTATATTGAACACATAGCCTGCGGTGCTGGCTTTTTTGCTGTTTTCTGGCTTACTCAAAGATGAATCTCTCAAATTGACCATGCACAAAACCAATTCTTCAACCTTGCGGATATGGCTTCGCTTGGCGCGTTAGAGTTACCCTCTGGGGAGCCCCAGGGTTCTGGTGGCGAGAATCTGCCTCTGAATCTCCGAAGTACCGCCGGCTATCTTGTAATGCGGCGCCTCCTGATACATATGTGCAAACCACCCCTGAAGCTCGGCCCATTTCGAGTCTGACTTCAGCTCCCCGTAGTGTCCCAGTATCTGCATACCGGTATTGGCCAGGTCGAATATAACCATCTCAGTGCTGAGCAGCTTGGTTATCGCCACCTCGGTCAGGGTGAACATCTTTTGCACCTGCATCCATGAGAGACGGTAGGAGAGGACTTTGGTCACGGCGAACTTCATCTCCATCTCAGCCAGCTTGCGCCTGATGAGAGGGTCTGCCGACAAGGGCTTGCCGTTGCGTTTGGTAGTCTTGACGTACTCTACCAGAAGCTCCAGCGGGCGGTGGAATCCGCTGACCGCAACTGCACGTTCGAATAGCAGGGCAGCGCCTATGATGAAGAACCCGTTGTTCAGGTCGCCCACCAGGTTTTCTTTGGGAACCTTGACATCGTCGTAGAAAACCTCGGTGGAATGGTATCCGCTCATATTGTATATGGGGCGGATGGTCAGGCCTTTGGTATGCTTGAGGTCGATGATGAGCAGCGAAATCCCCTTGTGCTTCTTGGGATTCTCCAGGTCGGTCCTGACCGCAACCCAGCCGTAGTCGGCGAAGTCGGCCTTGGTGCTGAACATCTTCTGGCCGTTGAGCAGGTAATAATCGCCCTTGTCCTCTGCCTTGAGCGACAGCGAAGCCAGGTCTGACCCCGACCCCGGTTCGGTATAGCCCATGGAGAACTCGACCTCGCCGTGGGCTATCATGGGCAGGTATTTTTTCTTCTGCGCCTCGTTTCCATGTAGCAGAAGGGTGGGCCCTACCACCATAGCACCGATCACAGCGAAGGGGGTTGGGGCGAAAGCATAGGACAACTCGTCCTGGATAACATAGTTGTCTAACGGAGAGGCAGCCATGCCGCCCCATTCCTTGGGGTAAAGCGGGCAGAGCCAGCCTCTTTCCCCCAGCTTGCGCAGCAGACTCCAGGTATCGGGACTATAGGGCCGGTCGAACTTGAAATCGGTTCTGCTCTCATCGGTAACTTCTTTTTGCAGGAACTTGCGCACCTCAAGGCGCAGACGCTCTTGCTCTGGCGTAAAACTGAAATCCATAGACATGCCTCCGTTTCTCAAGACCATGGGTAGGTCAGAGCATCCGCTCTGTTCTACAATGCTGGAGTCCGCCTCAGGCGGACTCCAGGCTACCCGAGTGGTTATTTTTCCAGGCCGAGCACCTTTCGGGCAGTGTTAAGGTATACGTTCTGCAAAACCTCGGGCTTGTAACTACTCGCCTCCCAGTCTCCAAACAGTGTGGCATAAGGGAAGAAGGGGTAGTCGGAGCCGAACATTATCTTATTCTTGATACGGGTGTTCAGTTCCCTCCTGAAGTTATGATGGAAGTACTTAGGCCGCCAGCCGTGCACCTCGCAGTACACATTGTTCTTGTGTATCATCACTGCTGTCATCTCGTCGACCCAGGGGAAGGGATAGTG
>Ga0315274_10009923_pt1 | contig 13732 bp, 11 predicted proteins | sample YL17G02_20_MG_FD_203700 | JGI IMG/M metagenome (GOLD analysis project Ga0315274, IMG submission 203700) | Sediment microbial communities from Yellowstone Lake, YNP, Wyoming, USA - YL17G02_20 | ecosystem: Environmental > Aquatic > Freshwater > Lake > Sediment | place: USA: Wyoming | collected...
GAAGCCGGACGCCTCGTGCTCCGCCGCTTCAAATCCCAGACGTCTCAGCGTCTCGGCGCCGACGACGTGAGGCGAGAAGGCGTGCTCCAGTTCGAAGGCGCTCGGCAGCGCCTCCTCAATCCGCCGCAGATCATCCGGCAGGAAGCCCTTCTCTTCCAAGGTTGCGGCATTGACGTAGGGCGACGCGCGAAGGTTCTGAGAGCCCAGAACGTACGTGACAATGTCGCGAACCTGGTCGTCCGTATAGGCGAGACGCCGCAGGGCGCGGGGAACGGACTGGTTGACGATCTTGAAGTGTCCCCCCCCGGCGAGCTTCTTGGATTTCACGAGACCGAAATCCGGCTCGATCCCCGTGGTGTCGCAGTCCATGAGCAGGCCGATCGTGCCGGTGGGGGCCAGGACGGTGACTTGGGCGTTGCGGCATCCGTGGCGCTCGGCCGCGGCCGTCGCCTCGTCCCACTGTCTGCGAGCGCAGTCGAGCAGTTCGGCGGGGCAGAGGTCGGCGTTTATCCCGCCGAGAGCGGCGCGGTGTTTGCCGAGGACGCGCAGGATCGGCGCGCGGTTGCGCTCGAATTCCTCGAAGGGTCCTCGCGTCGCGGCGATCTCGGCGGAAACAAGATAGGCGCGGCCCGTCAGGATGGCGGTCAGAGCGCCGGCCAGGGCGCGCCCGCCGTCGCTGTCGTAGGGCAGGCCATAGACCATGAGGAGCGCGCCCAGATTGGCGTACCCCAGTCCGAGGGGCCGGAAGCGGTGGCTGTTGATCGCAATCTCGCGAACCGGATAGGAGGAATAGTCCACCAGGATTTCCTGGGCCAGGATGAGAATCCGGACGGTGTGCAGGAACGCTTCCGTGTCAAACGACCCGTCGTCGCCGACGTACTTGAGGAGGTTGATCGACGCGAGGTTGCAGGCCGAGTTGTCCAGGAACATGAACTCCGAGCAGGGGTTGCTTGAACGGATGCGGCCGGAGTTGGGGCAGGTGTTCCAGTCGTTGATGGTGGTGTCGAACTGCACGCCCGGGTCCGCGCACTCCCAGGCCGATTCGCAAACGTCGCGCATCAGATCTTTGGCGGGGAACGTCTCGCACACCTCACCCGTCGTCCGCAGGCGGGTCTGCCACTCTTTTCCCTCCCGGTAGACCTTCATGAATTCGTCGGTCAGGCGCACGGAGTTGTTGCTGTTCTGCCCCGAGACGGTGTGGTAGGCCTCGCCGTTGAAATCCGCCGGGTAGCCGGCGGCGATCAAAGCCCGGACCTTTCTCTCTTCCTTGCGTTTCCAGTTGACGAACTCGCGGATCTCGGGGTGGTCGGCGTCGAGACACATCATCTTCGCCGCGCGGCGCGTCGTGCCGCCGCTCTTCGTCGCCCCGGCCGCCCGGTCAAAGACTTCAAGGAAGCTCATCAGGCCCGAGGAGGTGCCTCCGCCGGAGATCTTCTCTTGTTTGCCGCGCAGGCTCGAGTAGTTGGTTCCGACGCCCGATCCGAACTTGAAAATTCGGGCCTCGCTCTTGACCAGTTCGAAGATCGACATGAGATCATCGTCGACCGACTGGATAAAGCAAGCCGAGCACTGGGGGCATTCGTAATCGTTGTCGAGCCGTCTGACCTCTCCCCGTTTGGAATCCCAGTGCCAGTTTCCGCCGCCGTTTTCGATGCCGTATTCGCGATGAAGACCGCAGTTGAACCAGACCGGAGAGTTGAAAGCGCCGCGCTGCGTCAGCAGCAGGAAAATCAGCTCCTGCTCGAAGATCTCGGCGTCTTCCTCCGCATCAAAATACCCCCCCGCCTCCTCACCGGCGGCGCGGATGGCGCGAGCGATCCGGCCCACGACCTGCTTGACGCTCGTTTCGTGGCCCGTCTTCCCAGGAACGCCCGCCTTGCGCACGTACTTGGAGACCAGGATGTCGCTCGCCAGCTGGGACCAGTCCTTCGGGACCTCGATGCCGTCCATTTGGAAGACGACCGAGCCGTCGAGGTTCCTGATGACGCACTTACGCCTTGCGTACTCGATGGAATCGAAGGGGTGACGGGAATCGGCGGTGAAATGGCGCGGGACTTTCATGGGGCAGCAAGGTTCTTCTGAGTTTCTTCTTCCGCGTGACCGACGGGGGGGATCTCGGCCACCCGCGAGGCGACGGTTGGGATCGGGTTTTCCTGGTTGGGCTGGCGGCTCTGACCCCGCTGTGACACGCCCTCGCAGGAAGCGAGAAAGGGGTCTCAAGAGAGACACCCCAGATCCAGAAGACACCCCCGCTACTCGCCTCGAAGGCAACCCCACGGATACAACCCGTTGTAGGCTTTGTCAACATTTTCTTTGTATATTGTATCGGGGCGAAAACGGGCCGGATGGAGGGTGGGCGCCTGCGATGGCGCTTGGCCGGCTGGGGGCTGGGGAGGGTTGATTTTCCAGGACTTCCGGCTGGAGGGGAGCCGCCCCGAGCCCCAGTGTGGGTAGCGTTTTCCGTTGCGCAGGGCCGAGGGGCGCCCCATAATGCTCGGGCGATGGAACGCAGAATCCTTCACTTGGACATGGACGCTTTCTACGCGTCGGTGGAAACACTGGACCAACCCGAACTGGCGGGCCGGCCGGTGATCGTCGGCGCGTCGGGCGCTCGCAGCGTGGTGTGCGCCTGCTCGTACGAAGCGCGCAAGTTCGGGGTTCGTTCCGCCATGTCGATGCGCGAAGCGCGCGAGCTCTGTCCGCGCGCGACCTTCGTCAGGCCGCGCATGGCGCGCTACGCCGAGATCTCGCGCGCCATGTTCCACTACCTCGAGAGCGAGGCGCCCCTCGTCGAGAAGACATCCATTGATGAGGGCTACCTCGACATTTCCGGAGTCGCGCCGAACGACGAGGCGGCCCTCGAACTCGGCCGGCGCCTCAAGAAGGAGATCCGCGACCGGTTCGGCCTCGTGTGCTCGGTCGGCATAGGCCCGTGCAAGTTTGTTTCAAAGATCGCGTCGGATCTCGAAAAGCCTGACGCTCTGGTCCTGGCGCCCGAGGCCGATGTCCTGGAGTTCCTCGCGCCCCTCGGTGTGGATCGCATTCCGGGCGTGGGCAAGGTGGGAACGAAGAAGCTGCGCGCCATCGGCGTGCGCACCATCGGGGACCTCAGGCGCCAAGGGCGCGAGGCGCTGGGCTCAATGTTCGGGAAATGGGGCGGGCGGCTCCACGACTTCGCCCGCGGAATCGACCCGCGGCCCGTGGTCGCCCATCACGAGCGCAAGTCGCTGGGGCGCGAGAAAACCTTCGAGCGCGACCTGCTGGACCTCGAGCCGCTCCGCGAGACGCTCGCGGAGCAGTCGGCGCGAATCGCCAAGGATCTCGAGGCGAAAGGCCTGTTCGTCCGGACGGTCGTCGTGAAAGCCCGCTACTCGAACTTTCAACTCATCACGCGCCGGCGCACTTTTTCCCGCCCGATCCAGCGCGCCGCCCAGATCGCCTCGATCGCTCAGGGAATCCTGGCGAACCGCACCGAAGCGGGCCGACGCCCGATCCGCCTGGTAGGCGTTTCAGTCTCCGGCTTCGTTCCCTCCGCGGGGGAGCAGGGCGAACTGCCGTTGTTTCCCGCGACGCAGTAACGCGGCCTCGCCGACCCTGTCGGCTTCACCGACCCTGTCGGCTTCAACCGGAGACCCAGGACCACGCTCCGAAAGCGCGAGGCGCCGGAGTTCACCCTGTCCGCTGCTGAGACGCGATGCGTTCCTGAGCCGCTTTCAGGACCATGAGCAGGAGGTCGGCGTACCGAAGTCCTCTGAAGCTCGCCATCATGTTCAGCTTGCCGTCCCAGCACCAGCCCGGATTGGGATTGACTTCGAGCAGTTTGATCGTTCCCTCCGCGTCCGTACGGAAGTCGAAGCGGGCATAATCCCGGCAGCCGAGGCGTTCAAACAGAACGTTGGAATAGTCCTGCATCTGGCGACGGGTTTCGTCATCGATGCTCGCTTGCTTATAGGAGATCTGACTCCAGTAGGGTGAGTCCGGGACCCATTTCGACTCGTAGCCGAGAATGGGGGGCAGATCCGGGTCCAAAGCGGAGTAGTCCACTTCCAGCGGGGGAAAGATCGTGTACGTCAGACCGGGGTTGCCGGCGATGCCGATGGAGTACTCCGGTCCCGTGAGGAACTCCTGGATCAGGATCGCGCATGATCCGAACGTGTTGCGCAGCCACTCAACATGGCTGAACAGTTCGTCGGGGCTGCGGACCACGGCGTTTTTCGTGATGCCCATGCTGCTGTCGCCGAAGTTCGGTTTGACGAGGGCGGGGAAGGCGGAGGGCAGGGTCGCCACCGTGTCGTCGGGGCCGACGTAGGATTCCATGGGAACCGGCAGGTCTACGGATTGGGCGATTCTGCTCACGAGATTCTTGTTGTAGCACAATCCCAGACACGCCGGCCCGGCGCCGGAGTATGGGACGCCCAGCATTTCCAGGACTGCCGGCACGTGCAGCTCCATGAAGGCGTCGTTCCTGTACCCTTCGTCGCAGAGGTTGAACACGAAATCCGGGGGGGCGGACACCAGCGAGCGCAGCAGGTTCTGGTGATTGTCCACATAGGAGAACTCGAATCCCTCCAGTTCCGCCAGCGCGTTTTTCATTCTCTGGATCGTGTCGAGATCCTCGGCGTTGAACCGCCCTTCCTTCTTCACCCGGTCCGGAAGAGTGGGGTCCCCCAGGAGAACGGTTACCTTCGGGAAGGGCTCAGCCTCCGGCGACACCTTGGCCGTTCTCACGGGCATCTGGGCGGTCAGAATCAGACGATGGGCCATCATGCCGAGGTCCTGCCCTCGGGTGGAGGCGGTCTGCAGCGCGTCTTGCATGCGGACCATCTCGTAGCCGACCTTCTCCAGGAGCCCCACGAGTTGCTCGCCGGTGTAGAGGCGCTCGGCGTAGAACTGGTCGGCGATAACGCCCTTCTCGGCATGGGTGATGACTTCGCGCGTGACGATTCGCCGGCCGTCCTTTGTCAAAGCCCTCTCGCGGCAGACGAAGTGATCTCCATCGATCCATTCCCAGGAACGGGCTTCGAAGTGTTCCCGCATCCATTCCCCGTCGACGACGTCCAGAATGAGGATGCCCTGGCGTGCCAGCAGTTGCAGTATGTTCTTCAGAACGGCTTCGTCGTCGGCCTGCTGCTCGAAGTAGCCGAAGGAATTCCCCAGGAGCATGACGCAGTGGAACGAGGACTTGCTTCCCCGGAGCTTGCGGGCGTCGCCTTCGTGAAACGCCACTTTGAGGCCCTCGGCCCTGGCCCGTTTCCGAGCTTGGCGGATCAGGTATCGAGAGCGGTCGATGCCCATGACGTTGGCGAATCCGCGCCGGGCCAACTCGAGGGAGTGGCGCCCCTGTCCGCAGCAGAGGTCCAAGATCCGGTCGTTGGGCTCCAGAGCCGCCAGTCGAATCACCATGTCCACTTCCTGGCGCGTGTTCTCCGGGTTCTCGACCACGTCGCCGTCCGTTTTCAGGTAGAGGGAATTGAACAAGGTGCGCCACCAGTCGGTGGGAAGATGCCGTTCGAGATCCGACAGCGGTCCCAGTGTTCTCTGCGGCGAGTCATCGGCTTTCGGCTTCTTCGCCGGGAGCACGGCGACTGAATTGCCTTTCATGCTTCTCCTCCTCGTGCGCCGGCGGGCCCGATCCGAATCTCGGAGTCGGCCCTGTCCAGCGAACGCGCAAGCGAGACATTGTTCCCCAAGAAGGGGAAAAAGGGGAATTGGGGGGAACCTCTGAGAAGAGGGGGAGCGCCTGCCATGGCTTCTCCGCAACGAATGTGGGGCTTTGGCGTCCAGACCGGGCGTCCCCAGCGGACGGCCCGAGCACGGCCCGCCTCTGTTTCCCCAGCCGGGCGGATTGTAGATGCTCGGCGGACCGAATCAAGAGAAATCGCGAGGGAGCTGCAGACTCAGAACTGCACCTTCGGCGCCTCGCGCTCCGCGGGCGCTTCGGTCTCGAAGAACTCTTCCTCGGCGAAGGTGAACATGCCGGCGATGATGTTCGTCGGGACGGTCTTCGTCTTGGTGTTGTACTTCATGACCGAGTCGTTGTAGAACTGGCGGGCGAAGGCGATTTTGTTCTCCGTCGAGGTGAGTTCCTCGTGCAGGGCCAGCATGTTCTGGTTCGCCTTGAGGTCGGGATAGTTCTCGACAACGGCGAAAAGGGAACGCAGCGTCGAGGTCAGGAAGTTCTCGGCCTTGGCCTGCTCGGCGACGCCCGAGGCGTCGATGGCTTGCTGGCGCGCCTTCGTGACCGCTTCCAGGGTCCCGCGCTCGTGTTTGATGTAGCCTTTGGCGGTCTCGACGAGGTTGGGAATGAGATCGTAGCGCCGCTTGAGTTGGACGTCGATCTGGGACCAGGCGTTCTTGACCTGCTGGCGCAGGCGGACGAGGCCGTTGTAAAGCGCGACGGCTATCAACGCCAACAAGCCGAGGAAGACGAGCAAGATTGCCATCGCCGCTAAAGTCGTCATGGTTTCGCACCTCCCCTCTGTCGGGACTTCAACCGCGCCGCTCTCGGAGCCTCTTTATCCTTCACACGATCCGGCCGTGTGTCAAGGCCCGAATTGGGCTTGCTCAGTTTTCCGCGCAGCTCGCGCTCGACGTGGGGCGGGACCACGGTGGAGATGTCGCCGCCGTTGGCCACGATCTCTTTGGTCAACGATGAGCTGACGAACTCATGACCGAGCCCGGGGGACAAGAAGACCGTTTCGATCTCGGGCGCCAGGCGCTGGTTCATGAGCGCCATCTGCAGTTCCGACTCGAAGTCCGACACGGCCCGCAATCCCCGAATGATGAAATGAATGCCGCGGCGGCGGGCGTACTGAACCGTCAGACAGTCGAACTGATCCACCTCGACGTTGGGCAGGCCGTCCACCGCCTTGCGCAGCATGCCGAGGCGTTCCTCGACCGTGAAGAGGGGCTCCTTGTCCGTGTTGGCGGCCACGGCGACGATCACCCGGTCGAAGAGCCGCGAGCATCGCTCGATCAGGTTCAGGTGCCCGTACGTCAAGCAGTCGAAAGTGCCCGGATAGAGCGCCACCTTGCGCGACATGCCTCAGACCTCTTTTCCTCCCGCCGGGGATCGGCGGGCGCGCCGCCGTCCTGCTGGAGAACCGGGTTTGCTCGGGTCGGCGTCCCTTGTCCCCTGCGAGGAGTTCGGAACCCTTTCGCAGGCAAAGCCCCGAGACGGCGCTCACCGTAGCGGATTGCGCGTCCGTCTTCAAGCACAGTCTCCACACGCGGAAAGGGCGGGCGCGCCCCCGCGGGGAGGGCCTTGTCACGGCAGGATCCAAAGGTAGAGCGCAAAGAGCCCCCCGCCAAAGGCGACGACGGACAGCGAGAGGGGGATCAGAAACGCGTAGACCCGCAGGAGCCGCGACTTGAAGTACTCGTTGGTGACGACGAGGCAGATGTGAACGGGCGAGAGCATCATGCCCACGTAGCCCATGACGTAGGCCAGGAAGTAATAGGCGAGCCGCTCCGTTTCCGGAACGGCGGCGACCAAGGCGATAACGAGCGGAAAACTGGCGCCCACGAAACCGACGGCGACGCCGATCACGAGTCCGGCCGCGAAGGGAAGCAGGGCGACCACGAGGACGAAGGGGACGTTCCTGCCGGTGAGTTCGTCGCGCAGAGCCGCGGTGGCGCCGCAGGCATCTTGGATAGACTTGAAAACCATGAGTCCGAAGACGAGGAAAGCCATGTCGAGGACCTGGCGGCGGAAGAAGATGCGCCCCAACGTGCGCCAAGTCAGGCCGCGCCGCCGGAAAAGCCAAGCCATTGCCAGGGCCACGGCCGCCAGGATGGCGGAGTGGCGCAGCACCATGTTTTCCGAAGCCAAGAGCCGGGTCGCGGCATCGGCAAGGGGGGAGAGCGCGATGACGGCGACCACGACGATCAGAATGGGGCTGAGCTCGCGCAGAAAACGCGCCAGGCCGGCCCCAGAGTAGTTGCGGCGGCGAACCTGGTCCAAGCGGATGCTGTGCAGAATGATCGCGTATCCCCAGGCGAGGGACCACAGCGTCATGGGGAATTGAGCGAGGATGTACTTCGCGGTCGGCATCTTGGTCAACGCCAGAGCGGTGATGACGCCCGGGTAGAGGGGAAACCAGTACTCCCAGATGTGGCGGAACCAGTAGTTGGCCACCATCACGCGAGCGGGCGAGAGATCCGCCTCCTCCACGGAGGCTTTGACCATGGGGGCGGAGAAGATGGCGCCTCCCGGCATGGGCAAGAGACCGATCAGAGCGGGGAACGCGACCAGTCCCATGCGGCTTGTCCCCACCAGGGCCTGAAAGGAGTCAATGACGCGCTGGATCTGTCCCGTCTCGTGCAGCGCGGCCGAGAAAACAAGGAGCCCGACGACGATGAGGAGCAAGAAGACGGCTTGATCGTCGATCAGGCCGAGAACGGCGGCCCCGGCGGCAATGCGCCATGGCATCGGGAAGAAGAGGGCGAGCAACAAGGCCCCTGCCAGCAGAGCGGCCCCCATGGGAACGCGGCCGCGCATAAGGGAGACGATCGCAACCAGAGTGGCGCCCAGCTTGAGCGTCGGGGAGACGGCAAGGATCCATTCATGCATGGCGTCGCGCTTCGACGGGAGGGCGAATTGCGCTCGCCCAGAAAGAAGAGGAGCGCCCGAAAGATCGGACGCCCCTATTCACATGGACATTCGGCGTCTTCGCCTGGAGAAGAGTCGAGCCGGGATCAATTCCTGCCGCCGCGCTCAGGCATCGGGCCGGGACAACAACACGCTCGGCTTTGCGCCGACGCGCCGGCCGTCTCAGACGGCCTCGTTCAGCACTTCTTGCATGCTTTCTTCTTCGCCGTCCTCTTCTTGGCGACTTTCTTCTTGGCGACCTTCTTCTTGGCGACCTTCTTCTTGGCGACTTTCTTCTTAGCCATTTTCAGTTCACCCCTTCCGTGCAATGTGGATGCCCGTTACACACCCGCTGTTTGAATTGTTCGGGCCGATCCCAGGCGGTGTCGTCGATCGGAGACATTCGCGGCGCGATCGAGAAGAAAACGTTTAACCCGGCTTGAACAACTCAAACGGCTCGACTTCTTCGTCACGCAACACTCGACGAGATCGTCGAGCCACATCCTTTTTCGCGAAACGGCATGGTCTTTGTCAAGATGAAATGGAAACGTCGCGCGATTTTTTTTCTCTCCGTCGTCTTCCTGAAGAGAGCAACGCGCGACGCGGCGACGCGCGTCTTCACCTTTGATCGCGCGCGCGCCTTGCGTTCCCCTCGTCCGCGAGATCTCCAACGCGCTGGGAAAGGCCGGCTGTGTGGAGTATAAAGGTCGCGACGGCGGAACGGCGCGCGCGCGAAACGGCGCAGCATCAGAGGAGAATCCCTTCACGATGGATGTCAAGTCGTTCTCCAACGAGAGGCGCCGATGCTCATGGTGTCTTGTCCACCCCCTCTACGTCGCGTACCACGATGAGGAATGGGGCGTGCCAGCCCACGACGAGCGGAGGCTGTTCGAGATGCTCATTCTCGAGGGGGCGCAAGCGGGTCTCAGCTGGCTCACGATTCTCAAGCGCCGCGAGGGGTATGCGAGGGCGTACGACCAGTGGGACGTCGAACGCGTTGCGCGCTACGGCCGGAGCGACGTCGCCCGCCTTCTTTCCGATCCAGGCATCATCCGGAACCGGGCGAAGATCGAGGCGTCCATTGCCAACGCCGGATGCTTTCTCGAAACGCGGGAGGAATTCGGCAGCTTCGACCGCTACATCTGGCGGTTCACCAACTACGCGACCCTTCGCCCGGCCCGGCCTCCCACGACGCTCGAGGAGATCCCCGCCACCTCGCCGGAGTCGCACACCATGTCGCGCGACCTGCGCCGGCGCGGCTTCCGGTTTGTCGGCCCCACGATCTGCTACGCCTACATGCAGGCCTGCGGCTTGGTGGACGATCACATGGAAGGATGCTTCAGATGCAGGGAACTCTCGCGAGGCGCCTCGGGCCTCAAGGCAATGTAGATTCTCTCAAGCAAGGCGAGACTGAGAGGGAGAGCCACAAACAGCAGCGCCAGGCCGCCGGCGAGGTAGAGGGGCGCGCCCCAGGCATAAACGTCGATGGGGGGCAGAAACTCGGGCCAGTAGGGGACTGTGGCGCGGTTCAAAGACAGGTCGCGGCCGCTCATTTGCAGGAAAGCCCACAACGCCGCCATGGCGACCGAAGCGACCGCGAGGAGCGCCGTCAGCGTCGCGGAGAAAAGGAAGATGGCGATTCGTCCAAGGAGCGCCACGGTTTCTTTCCCGCCATGTTCGTCCCGCGCCGCCACGCAGGGTCGGCTTGGGATCTCCGGACGGACTTAGATCCGGCGCCACTCCGTTCCCGATGGAAGGTCGGTGAGTTGGAAGCCGATTTCTCCGAGGCCGTCGCGGATTAGGTCGGCCAAGGCCCACTGCTTTTCCCTGCGGGCCATGGAGCGGACCTCGATCAGGAGGTCCAGGAGCTGCCCGCTCAGATCTTCGATCGCTTCGCCCCGCGGCTCGCCCAGGTCCAGGCCGAGAACGCCGGAGGCGAGTTCGTCGAGGAGCTCGTCGAGCTGAGCGGCCTCGGCGCGGTCGGCGTCGTCGACCCGGCCCCCCGTTTTCTCGATCTCGATCGCCTTGTGATGGATCTGGTTGATCCGCCCGGCGGCCTCGAAGAGGGCGGCGAGGGCTCGGGGGGTGTTGAAATCGTCGTTCATCGCCTCGACGAAGGACGACTGCAATTCCTCCGCGGCGTCCGTCACGGGGAATTTCTCGACCCGGAAGACATCCTTGGTCGAGCGTTCCTCAGTCAGCCGCCGGGCGTTGACGCGCGCCTCGCGCAGACGCCCAAGCGCCGAGGCGGCTTCTCTGAGCGCCGCGTCGGAGAAATCGAGGGGGACTCGATAGTGGGCGCTCAGCAGGAAATAGCGAACGGCGGAGGGTTCGAATTGCTCGAGCACTTGGTCGATGGTGAAGAAGTTTCCGAGGGACTTCGACATTTTCTCGCCGTCGATGTTGAGGAAGCCGTTGTGAATCCAGTACTTGACGAATGGCTTTCCCGTGAGCGCCTCGCACTGGGCGATCTCGTTCTCGTGGTGTGGGAAAATCAGGTCCGGCCCGCCCATGTGTATGTCGAACGACTCGCCCAAGAGATCCATGGACATGACGGAGCACTCCAAATGCCAGCCGGGGCGGCCCGGCCCCCACGGACTTGGCCAGGACGGCTCGCCTTCTTTCGCGGCCTTCCAGAGGGCGAAGTCAACGGGGCTTTCCTTCTTCTCCGACACCTCGACCCGCGCGCCGCTCAGGAGCTCGTCGATCTTGCAGCCCGAGAGCTTGCCGTATTCCTTGAACCGGCTCACGCGGAAGTACACGTCGCCCTCGACCTCGTAGGCGCATCCTTTTTCTATCAGCCGCCGCGCGAAGTCGATCATCTTCTCGACGTACTGGGTCGCTCGCGGGTGGAAGTCCGCTTCTCGGACGCCGAGCTGGGAGGCGGACGCAAAGAACGCTTTCGTGTATTTCTCGGCGATCCGGGCCGCAGAAACGCCTTCCTCCTTTGCCCGGTTGATGATCTTGTCATCAATATCCGTGATGTTCTGGGCGAACCGGACCTCGTAGCCGCGGTACTCCAGGTAACGGCGGATGACGTCGGCGCAGATGAAGTTGCGGGCGTTCCCCACGTGAAAATAATCGTATGCGGTGGGACCGCAGTTGTACATGCGCACTCGGCCGGGCTCGAGAGGCTCGAAAGGCTCTTTGCGGCGCGTCAGAGTGCTGTAGACGGTCAGGGTTCCGGGGCTCGAGTCAACAGATGCCATGGTGCGCCATCCTGGTTGCCTGTGCGGTTGCGCGAATGGACCGCGCGGGCCTTAGGGGGGATTTAAGCCGAAACGGGGGGAAAAGTCAACCGAAGCGCCCAAGCAGCCGGTGCAACGCCCAGAGCGGGGCCCTGCGGGGCCATGCGTGCGTGCTCAGGCTGCCACCAACCGGAGGAAACGACGCCCCGTGGCGCGAGCGGCTCCTTGCGTTCCCCCACCCCAGACGCGGCCTGAGGTTCCAAGGAAAAATCGCAAAAAAAATCGCACATTCTCCTTGCAATAAATGAAAACGGATGCTCCAATCACTTACACCCGGGCTCCGGGGGAACACCCCGGGGAGCCGAACGTGGAGGTTCCACGCCCCGTACGCTGTTCGGTGTCTGGGCAGGGGGAGGGCGGGATCTTAACATTATTTGCAGGAGAGGGGAGACGTCGAAGATGATGAAACGTTACACATGGACCATTCTCGCCACGATTCTTTGCCTTTCGGTGGTTGCCTTCGCAGGCTGCCGCCGTTCCAAACCGCCTGGCCCCCCGTTGCCCCCGCTGAGCCAGACCCCGAAGACGCAGGTCGGCGCCGAGGAGACTACGGACCGCGTGAAACCGACTGGGAAGGGGGGACTTGGCGACGACGGACGGCTGGTCACGGTCTATTTCGACTTCGACAGATCCAACATTCGCCCCGATCAGACCGATAGTGTAGAGAAAAACGCCAAGTACCTGCTCGATCATCCCGACCAGAAGGTTCTCATCGAGGGTCACTGCGACGAACGCGGCACCAATGAGTACAACTTCGCTTTGGGCGAGCGCCGCGCCAACGCCTGCAGCACCTTCTTGATCTCCCGCGGAGTGCCGGCCAAGAACGTCAGCGTGGTTTCCAAGGGCGAAGAAGAGCCGGCGACGCCCGGCTCCAACGAGGCCGCCTGGGCCAAGAACCGCCGCGCGGAATTCCTGCTCGCCGAATAGGAGAGCCGCTGCCGGCGCCCTCGGGCGCGGCTGCACGCCGAGAAAAACGGACACGGTACACAAGCCGCCACCCAGCGACAAAGCGTGGGTGGCGGCTTTTTTTGCGCGCGCCTGGATCCTGAAGAAATCCCGTCAACCTGAAGGTTGGGCGCCAAACCGCCCGTACCGTCTGCCACGGCAACTTGAACGGATGTTCCTCCCCCGGTTTTCGATAGAGCGTTGAGCCGGGTCGAGTTATCGCTTTTCGCGCCTCAAATGTAGCCACTAATAATTCTTTTCTGGATGCAATTTTCCCTTGACAAGTGGTGCGAAATACGCTTCGATCATAGCCACTATGTATGTCGACTCCTCCCAAACCACCCTGAACGGCAAGACCTACCGCCGCCATCTGCTGCGCGAGTCGTACCGCGAGGCGGGGAAGGTCAAGCATCGCACCATCGCGAATCTCTCGCGCTGCAAGGCCGAGGAGATCGAGGCGATTCGCCTGGCGTTGCGCCACAAGGGGGAGTTGGGCGGCGCTCTGCGCGAAGCGCGCGGCGGCGGCGGCGCGTTGTCGCTGCGTCAGGGGCTTTCGGTGGGGGCGCTCTGGACGGTGTTCGACGTGGCGCGGCAGATGGGGATCGCGGGGGCGTTGGGCGATTCGCGCGCGGGGCGCCTGGCGCTCTGGCAAGTGGTGGCGCGTGTGATGGATCGCGGCTCGCGCCTGTCGGCGGTGCGCTTGGCGCGTTCGCATGCGGCGTGCGACGTGTTGGGCCTCGGCGCGTTTAGCCCGAAGTTCCCCCCGGGAGCATCCTCATTCTAATCGCTAATTCCAAGCATATCAAGGGTTTACGGCTCTTCGCTTTCTCGTAAATGTTCCCATGTAATACAGTCGATTTTCCTTGACAACACGCCGTAGCGTCTCTATTCTGTTCCCAATTGCGGCCACGGATCTGGCGCGAATCGCCGCCCCGCCGCCATGCGAGAA
>Ga0315274_10009926_pt1 | contig 13728 bp, 16 predicted proteins | sample YL17G02_20_MG_FD_203700 | JGI IMG/M metagenome (GOLD analysis project Ga0315274, IMG submission 203700) | Sediment microbial communities from Yellowstone Lake, YNP, Wyoming, USA - YL17G02_20 | ecosystem: Environmental > Aquatic > Freshwater > Lake > Sediment | place: USA: Wyoming | collected...
AAGATTTGGGTGTACAAACCCCTTGCATCAACCTCTCCTCATGTTCTTCGGAATACCCATTCGCTATTTTCAACACAGACCTCACCTGTTCTCCAATGTGTTGGGCAAGGAGTTTATTCGGGGTGAGAATCAGATCCGGGAGTTTCTTTAGAAGATTCATCACCTCCTGGAAAACATCATTGATTTCCTTAACCCCTCGATCACTAAAGAGGAGTTGGTTCTGAACCTTGCTCTTCAACCGATCCACAATCCCTTCAATATTGTAGCTGATTCGATCGAGACTGGATGCCATCGAGAGGTAAGGTTTCGCCCACTCTCTCCCTTTCTCATAGGGGGAACTCTTTAAAATCAGAAAATGGGCCAATTCTGAGGAATATTTTCGAACCTCATTTTTAACTTTATCCACCTCCCTGATCGATTCCTCTGTATATTTACGGAATCCCTGGAAGGACAACTCCAACATCTTGATCAGACTTTGACAAACCTTGATCATCATCTCTCCTACATCCTTATCCATCTTTTCCTCCCTTTTTTGATGGGAAAACCACAACAACTGACTTTAATCACCTAGGGCGTTCACTCCTCTATTCTGTCATTCCCGTGGAAACGGGAATCCAGACTCCGTCCCCCGTATCAAGTACGGGGCAGGCTCTGCGAAGCTTGTCCCTGTGAAAACAGGGAGCAGGGAACAATTAAGAACTGGATTCCTGTTTTCTCAGGAAACCCTGGATTCCTGCTGGAGTTTACCCCGTTGCAGAACGGGGCAGGAATGACGAAAGGGTACTTTGAAAATTAAAAGAATAGCCTAGAATAACTTCAGCTGTTCTTTCGATTCTTCCCCTCCCTTTTCCTCAGGGAAAAGATTAATTTTTCCATAGACACCATCATGGCCTGGAATAATCGAAACCTTCCCCTGCCTCATGCGAATGATCCCTTCCAGAGTCTTTGCCGGAACAAAGGATGCCAGCTCCTCCGGAGTGGCATCGAGAAGAATCTGAAATTCGGACCCCCCTCTTTCTATCAACCTTTCATACTCTGCTTCTCCTGCCTTTGTCCCCACCCGGTAACCCATCGCCTCTGCAATGATCTCCTCTAACGGAATGAGGTGGATGGAAGGAATGGCATTTTTCGGGATAAAGCCTTCAGGCCGATCAGAGAGTTCTTCAACGCGATGCATCACCCCTACGGTTAGCTTCCTATTGCAGTTCGGGCAGAGGTAATTGTTCGCCTTCGTTTGAGACGGCGAAAAGATCACTCCACATCGGCGATGACCGTCATAGTGATACTTTCCTTCCCCTGGGAAGAATTCGATGGTGAAAAGAAATTTCTTCCTATCTTTCTTTCGAATGGTCTCTATGATTTCTTTATAATCCAAAGCACAAGCGAAGGCATTGGCTTCCCTTCCCAGTCGGTTGGGTGAATGAGCATCTGAATTGGAGAGAAGGGTTATTCGATCAAGGGCTGAGAGCTTCCAGTTCATTTCAGGGTCGGAGGAAAGACCCGTTTCAATCGCATAGATATGAGAAGAGAGTTCCCCAAAACATTCCTCGAAGGAATCGAATCCTGAATTAGCCCCGAAGATCGAAAACCATGGTGTCCAAGCATGGGCAGGGATGATCAGACAATCTGCAGAAATATCCAGGATCATTTTCACCAACTCTTTTGCAGTAAAACTAAAAATGGGCCTCCCGTCCGAAGAGAGCTTCCCGAGGTTTCCCAGTTTGGAACGGAGGGCCTCTGCTACTTCAAAACTTGGGGCGAAGATGAGATTATGAATCCGCCTCACCTTCCCCCCCTGGGTGTAGATATTGCTCACCTCCGTGGTTAAGATGAATTTCACCCCTTTCTCCCTTTTCTTCAATTCAAACAGGCCATTACCCAATGGGATGAGTTTCGATTTCAACTCCGCAAAATACGTGGGATGAGTGAAGTCTCCTGTTCCGAGAAGGGAAATCCCTTTTTTCTTCCCCCACTGAGCAAGAGTCTCGACCTCCATATCCTTGCTTGTGGCCCGACTGAACTTAGAGTGAAGATGAAAATCAGCAATAAATCTCATGGCTGAAAACCATAAATTCAAATGTCAAAGCTTAAATGCCAATCCCCCTTTTTTTGAAACCCCTCGAAGGACTCCAGTTTTTCGAGTCCTCAGACCACAATAACCCCATCCATCTTCTTCTATTTGACACTGATTGGCAAAAATCTTGCGAAGAGTACCAGAAGCATCTCGTGGAGGAGTGGTCACTAACTGGAAGGATATTCGGGAACGATGATGCGCTTTCTCAATGAAGGGCTTGACCGTCTCCTTCCCTGATCGGAGACAATCTAAACAGATGGGTAAAGTTTGTGAAAGTTCAGCTATCTCTTGTCCACAAGAATGGCATCCTTTCTCCTTCAGTGCCTCAAATTTCTTTGAACCCACCCTTTACCCCGTTAGAAAGCCCCGCCATAATTGTCAGTGATGATCTAAAATAAAACATTTTAGTTCTTTATTGAAAAACGGGAGTTAAAGCCCTCCCCTTTCTAACGGGGTTTACCCCACGACTTTATACACGACGTCGTGTTCCCTTACCCGATCCTTCACCTTGATCCCAATATCTGCACCCGGTCCTGCTTCTTGAACATTTTTATTCTCAATCTGCATGGAATCGATGAATTGAGTGAAATCGGATGTATGACCGACAATGTGGATGGTCTCTCCTACTTTTAATGATCCTTCTGACAACCGAATGGCTGCAACACCGATCTTCCCAAAATATTTGATGACCTCACCTATTTTTTTCTCTTCCATCTTTCTTCCTCCTTCCCTAAGAATTAAATGTTACCCCCAGCCTCTCCAATCCTTTGAGGACATCCTCTATCTTAATTCCTTTCAGACATTCCGCGTCGATACATTGAAAGAGCCTCTCTCGAGTGCAGGGCGAGCAAGGGATCTCCCTCCGAACCACACAGACCTTTTCGCCCCTCGGAGACCATACCCTGGGATCTGTCGGTCCAAAAAGTGCCAGGGTGGGAATTCCCAATGAAGAAGCCAGATGGGAGATGCCAGAATCATTGCCGATGAAGAGTTTGCACCCCTCCATCACAGAGGCGAGCTGGATTAGAGAAAGTCTTCTCACTTGAATAAACGTGTGAGGATCCATTCCTTCAAAGACCCTCTCCACTTCTGATCCCTCGGCTGGACCAAGTATGATAAGAATCTTTGAACCGAAACGATCTTGAAGAATTTTGCCAAGGCTTAAAAATCGTTCCAATGGCCAAACTTTCCTTTTACTTCCACTTCCCGGATGGAGGATGAACACCTTTGATCTTCCCTCCACAGTGAGCCCCTTACTTCTCCAAAATTCTTTCCCCCAATCCTGATCCGACTTCTTCAGATGGAGCTTGGGATTGAGCAACGAGATGGGAAAGCCATATTGGGAAAATTGTATGAGGAGATGGTCGGTCAAATGAATCTCCTCGCCCCATGATGGAAAAGGGTTGATGTGAAGTATATGTCCATGACAGACCCGTTTTAGATTTCCGATGAGCGTTCCTTCTTCATCCCTTCCAAAAACGACAATGAGATCGAATTGGCTAAAGAGTTGAGAAAGGGAAGGATCCAAAGGCCCTCCACACACAAAGAAAGAGGCCATCCCTCTCTGGTCGATGGAGAGGATTCCTTCGGCGTAGAATCTCTGATCCACTAATTCAAGAATTCTGGGATAACCGATGATGATAAATTTGGCTTGGGGGAAGGTCTTTCGAAGCGTTTCGAGTGCGGGCAAAGTTAAAATGAAATCACCCAAGGCACCCTGGTGAATCACGAGTACCGATTGGACCTGATGATTTTTCCAAGGCATGAAAGGAAATCGGCGCATTTTCTCTTGTTCAAGAGATTCTTTCCAAACGCCTTCGAACATCTTCATCATCCGGTGTGATTTCGAGAATCTTTCGGTATTCCCTCCTTGCCTCACCCCACTTTTTCTGATCCTCATAGAGGACGCCCAAATTAATTCTTGCAAAGAGGTAGTTGGGATTGATGCGAAGGGCCTTTCTCAATTCCGTAATGGCTTTCTCATAGCTTTTCCGATCACTGTAAAGGAGAGCCAAATTATAATGCAGATCGGCATAACGAGGATTCAAGCGAACTGCCCTTTCCATATATCGAAGTGCCTCCCGGGTCCGGTTCATCAAACCGTAGGTATAACTGAGGTTGGCATATCCCATCCCATAGAGAGGGTCGAGCTCCAGAGACTTTTTATATTCTTGAATGGCCTTTCGATAGGCCCCTTGATAATAATAGACGGTCCCGAGGTTCGCATGAAATAAGAATTCATCAGGCTTCAGTTTCGCAGCCTTTTGGAGTTCTCGAACGGCTTGTGTCGATTTGCCCTTCTTGGCAAGGTAGAGGCCGATGAAGTTATGGAACTGGGCGTAATGATAATTCAGATGAATCTTCTTAAAAAACCTCTCTCCTTTTTGATCAAGGTGAACCTTTCCTCTGTGCCAAATCCCTATCTTATGATAATAATCTCGATAGTAAGGATGACATTGGATAGCCTTACGAATATGACCCAATGCCTCTTTCCGCCTCTCTGTCTGGAGATACAGAACCCCTAAGGCATGATGAAGAAAACCATCCTTTGGATGTTTCTTTGCTTCGGATAGAAAGACCTCTTTGGCTTCTTTCCAGCGTTTCATTTCAATATAGAGAAAACCCAAATTAAGAGTAGCCTCTCGATACTTTGGGTTAAGAGAGAGGGATTCCAAAAAATGGCTCTCTCCTCCTCCCGGATCCCCTTCCACCATCAAGAGGAGACCGAATTGATTGTGGAGGTCTGGATAGTCGGGATGGAATTGAATCTCTTTCTCGATCTCAATCGAAATCTGCTTGTAGAGTTTTACCTGCTTCCCTTTGAATTGCCTTATTCCACTGCTTTTGTTGGTACCCATTGTCCTCTTTCCTTCTTCCAATTAAGAAATTGGAATCTGACGTCAACGACTCCAGGAATACTCCTGATCTTCAATTCAAATGAACGAAGGGTTTTAGATACGATGTCCTCAGTATCCTTGGAATTTGCATCTGATGAAGTGCCAGAAACTTTGACAGTGCCTTGAATATAGACCACACCTCTCACCGTACCAAAAGTGAGATCTGAATAATCGACGTTGCTACGGATCAGGATTCTTCTAATATTTGTTTGGATAACGAAATCTTCTCTTAACATCTTTCACCATCGCGTGTTAGATTGAGCACACTCACCGAGCCTTATGAACCTTAAAGATCGGAAGGTTTTGTCTCCAGTGCTCTTTTCACCGCATCCAATAGCTCTTCTGGGTCATAAGGCTTCTTAATATAAAAACGAGCCCCCAGTCCCATGGCCCTTTCCTCTGCGTTCCTTTCCGGACTTCCTGTCAGGAAGATGATGGGGATCCGATCGGTTCGATTGGATTGCTTCAGTTTCTCCACGACACTGAATCCATCACCGGCTGGCATCCGAATATCTATGATAACCAAATCCGGCATCTCTTTATAGGCCATGAAAACACCTTGGGCACCATCAAAGGCCGTAATGACACCGTAACCGCTGGACTTTAACCGAATCATGAGCGCCTTGACAATATCCCGCTCATCATCCACGATAAGAATCTTCTTCTGACTCATGATCTCCTTCTCTCTACCCCGTTAGAAAGGATGGCCCGCTGCTCTTCAGCGGGGCTACATCTTCATACAATTCCGGCGGGGTTTGATGCCCTGCTGGAATTTCTAACGGGGTCTACGGGTTTACCCCGTTAGAAAACCCCACTATTGATGGGGGGTAGAAAAAAATATTCATCCCTTATCTACCCCGTAGAGTAACGTATGGATTAATCCTTGTTTTTGCACGCCCCTTGGTTTTCCTATCGGCTGCAAAGGCCCGGAATCCTTATACTCACGGGGTGAAGGCAAGGTTAAAGCCCCGACCCGTTAGAAATCTACTCCCCCGAGGGTGTAGCGGCATCCGCTCAGTGAGGCTTATTTCTAACGGGTCCCGTCCTTTCTAACAGGGTTTATTCTTCCTAACATATCTTGCGGCAATCCTTCAACCTCATCCATTCTCTTAGAGAAAGGGTTACCCCCTTGAAGCCATGCGATCATCTCGTCTCTTCTCTTTTGAAACCTTTCCATCTCTTCTCTTTTGATGGGAAGACCTGCTGGAAAACTCTCTTTTAAAGGGTTCTGAAGTTGGCCACCCTTGGCCAATCGATAATCCAAATGAGGTCCTGTCGAAAGACCTGTTGAACCCACATATCCGATGATCTGTTTCTGGTTCACGCGTGCTCCCTTTCTGATCCCAGAACCATAGCGAGAAAGGTGGCCGTAATAGGTCTTATATCCATTCGGATGTCGGAGGACCACCTGGTTCCCAAATCCTCCGCTCCAACCAGATGAAAGAACCGTTCCATCTGCTACTGCCCATATCGGAGTTCCGGTTGGAGCCGCATAATCCACACCAAAATGGGGCCGAACCCCACCCAGGATCGGATGTCTTCTCGCCCGACTGAACCTTGAACTAATACGGTTAAACCGAAGGGGTGCTTTTAAAAAAGCTTTTTTTAAAGAGATCCCGTTCTCATTATAATATTCCCCTTGATATCCAATCCCCCTGATCTTCTTCTCAGTCCCTTCATACTCCACCACATGGATTGGCCCATATTGAATGAACTGGTCTCCTTTATAGACCTTCTCCACCACCACTTTGAATCGATCCCCTTCTCGAACATCTTTATAAAAATCGATCTCCCAGGCTAAGATTTCGGCGAATCCAATCGCTAACTGGTCTTGTTCTCCAATGGCATCTATTGCTTCGAAGAGAGAGGAACGAATCTCCCCCACGACCTTAACCCAATAGGTTTCCAGGGGAACTTCCTTTCTTTGGGCAGTATATCCTTGGGAATCCTTTTCGATTTCGTAAACTTCGGTTGGGCTTGCTTCAAAAATAAACTTTACCAACTCTCCTTTCACATCGGTGAATAGATGGTAAGTACCTCCTTTGATTTTTTTGAAATTCACAAAGAGCTTTAATTTTGAAACGATTAGTTCGATCCAATGGTGGGGGATGTTCTTATCTACCAAAGATTTGAAGAGAGTGCTCTTTTTTTCGACTTCCCCCTTAATGACCTGGTGTTGAGACTCCTTCGATGAGGAGCTGATGGGCCCGGTGGGACCTGTTAAAGGCGGGTGTAGTTTAGCAGGGAATATGAAAAAGTAGGTGATGAGAAGAAGAGCAACGAGAATGGTTCCTGAAAGAACTATCCACTTTCTCTTCTTCTTTTTGACTTCTTTCATTCGTGACTCGTCACTCATCACTCTTAACTCTTCAGTATTCTCTCTTTTTCCAATTCCGAACTCTTGTAGGGAACGGTTTGAAACCGTTCCCTACCGAACTTCTCATTCTACTCCCCTCAAATAAGCAGTAGCATCCTCAGGAGGAGTAGGATTTACAAAAAAGCCGGCCCCCCATTCAAAACCTTCTCTCAATCCAATGCGTAACCGGGTTTCAATATGCCAATGGTATTCTGACCGATGGAATTGACTTTGAATCGGTGAGGTATGAAAAGCAAAACTATACGGAGGATCGGAAAGCAATTTATAGTAACGGAGGAAGAGGGACTGGATCACCACAGAAAGATCTTCCATCTCCTCTTCTTGGATGTGATGAAAATCAGGGGAATGAATCTTCGGAATGATCCAAGTCTCAAAGGGGAATCGAGAGGCAAAGGGGGAGAAGACTAAAAAATGAACGGTTTCTAAAACAACCCTCTTCTTCATTGAGATCTCTTCTTTGATAAGGTCGCAAAAGATGCAACGTTCCTTGCGCTGATAGTAATCCAATGTTCCCAAGATTTCTTCATCGATTCTTCTCGGGATGACAGGCATAGCCATCATATGAGAGTGGGGATGGCGATTGAAAACTCCTGGATAATTCTTCAAGATGAGGAACTGCTGAAATCGTTGATCCCTCTCCAGATCGATCATTCTTTCTTGATAGGCCAAGAGGATCTTCTTGATATGAGAGGGCTCCAGGGTGGCGAGGTTCTGATGATGTTCCGGTGCCTCCACGACAATCTCATGGGCTCCTATGGCCTCCATCACATCGTACATCCCCTCAGGCCGCCGGTCGAATTCTCCCTCGACATGGAAGAAAGGAAATTTATTGGGAATGACGCGAACAGACCATCCTCCGCCTTCACGACTTGAAGAAAAAGTCTCCTGGGGGGTCATCCCTTCATTTCCTGGACAGAAAGGGCACACCCCTGTTTCTTCCAGGCGTTGGTAAGGAGGCTTAAAAGAAAGATAATCCGATGGCCCTTTGGGGTTATCGGTCGTTATGACCACCCACATTCTTGTAATCGGCTCTCTTCGAAGCTCTGCCAATGGATCCTCCTATGGGAGAAGAGGCTGATAAATAAATTGCTTTCCTCGATGGAATTCATCCTTTCCCTCCACCAATCCTTCTACTCTCACCACAAGTCGTTTCTTATAGAGATTGAGGAGCCTCGTACCGCTCGTATTCATCCCGATGCCTTCTTCTTCAGATAATTGCTTCAGTGTCAGGTGTCTTTTTTTCATAACCTGATTTAAGGTATGGGCTAAATAATTGTTAAGGGAACCAATGATCTGCCATCCTTCTGATCCCGTCGCCAAGGCAGCTAACCGCTTTCTTTCCAAGGCGACGTTGATGTTCTCAATTTGGGAGGGATTGAGGCTTTTCAAAACAAGAAATTTTTCCCCATACTCCCCCCCCCATAATCGGGATACGATCTTGGCGACCACTTCATCGGCCCATGAATAATCGATGGATCCGGCACCCGAAAAATCGAGGATGATAAGAAGGGGCCCCTTCTCCTCTTGCAAGATCTTTTCGATGAACTCACGAAGCTTTGCACCCCGAGATCGGCCGGTCATTCCTCTCGAGCCGTTCTTCAACAGGGCCGTAGTCAGTTTTTTTAAAGAAAGGACTTTCTTATTCATTCTGTTGATTCAATTGATTCAGTTGAACAAATTTAACATATGATTTTATCTTTTGTCAAGAAATATTTTGCAGGTTGTGAAGACTCATGCTGCTAATAATAACAAACAGGGTGTCATCGCCGGAGCCGCCGATAAACTCCTATCGTCAAGTTGTTTTAGAACCTACGTCCCCCTGGTTACAGTGGCTGTCAAGAATCACTGCGGACCAATCCTCTCAGCTTTATAAAACCCCAATCCCGGCCAATCCCTCTGATTTCGGAAATTAACGCCTCTGAGTTTGAGTTGCCAAACGATCTCCCCTTGGGGCGTGAATTCAACGATCTTTGTTGATCCGGTAACCAGGGTGTTGCCATTTGGCAATCGGTTGGCATCCCTCATGGGTGTGGCATCCCGCTCGAACCCTGGAGATTGCCAAACGATCTTACCCGTGTTGAGGTCAACCTCTATTGCCCGATGAGGTTTCTGGTGGTTTGCGAGCAGGAGGTGATCCTGCGGGAGCATTTCCGGGTCGTGCTGTCTATTAAAAATCCCTTCCCCGATTGTCCTCACGACTGCCCCCCGGGGATCAACCTCAACCACAAAGTTGAAGTTTCGAAGGCTGATCAGCGTATTGCCATTCGGTAATCGACTGGCGGCATTTGTATGAGTCCAGCCCTCGTCATGGATGTCCTTGTAGGGTGGTTTGTTGAAGTGATCCCTCGCATACCAGGCCCAAACGATCTTTCCCTTTGAATCGATTTCTTTGACTTGTGGGTCACTTGTTCCATCCCCACCACCAAAAACAACAAGCGTGTTGCCGTTTGGCAGACGATCTGCATCATGGGAAACTTTGCTATCCATGTAGGACCAGACGATATCGCCGGAACGATTGATCTCATACACTCCCTTGAGAGGCAATACGAACAGAATGTTATTGTTCGGCAGGCATTCCACATCAAATCCGGGGTTTGTATATTCTTTTAGATATCCTGGAAGGCCATATTCCCAGACAATCCGGCCTTGCATATTCACCTCGATGATTCTCGAGCGATCCAGCCGATGGTTGTCCGCCAGCAAGGTCGTGCCCTTCCATGCCTTGTCAGGATTGTAAATATCTACATGGATATCTGAATCTGCGACAGGGTCTCTGTAGGTAAACGCCTTGTTTTCCAGGGTCGCGCTGCATCCGCAAACAAATACAGTTGCAAGCACGATACAAGCAATCCAAAAGGTGTTGCTCTCATCTCCAAACATGATATCTCCTCTTGTGACAAGAATTGCACCGAGTCATCAAAATCCCTACGATTGAGGGCAACGGTGACTATCAGGCATCCGCTGAAACGAATTGTTCAAGCAGGAAACTAAAGGGGACGTAGGGGTAAATGCAAATTACTTGTCCCATCCACAAAAAGGGGACGTTGGTTCTAAAACAACTTAAGATATTTCTTCAAATCCGATACTTCCTCGGAAACAACCAACCGATTGACTGAAGAAGTCGTCACCCCAAGAAAACGGGCAACTTCAGCACCAGGATAACCCATCCTCCCTATTGCCAACTGACAAAACACCCTCCTTGCTCTCACCACCCCTCTCTTTCGTATCCCTGAACGTAATTCCGATTCCTCTATTCCCTCTCCCCTAACGACCCTCTTTGCCAACGTCAGTAAATCAGGCACTTCACGACCCAGCCTAAGAGTCTCTTTCTCTCTCTCCTCAGCTTCAGACATCAGCCTTTGAATAAATCTATCCCCCCCCAAAATCCTCTCATCCGAGGCAACTTTGATCCCCTTCCTCCTTAAAGACAGCACCTGCGACCATCCCCCTAAACTCCGTATTAGCCCCCCTCCCACCAACTCCGGCCTCTTCCCATGGAACACCCCTTCTTCCACATACTGCTCATACTTCTCAACGGCCTGACGTCCCTTGCCAAAATAGGCTATGACGGTCTCGATATCCTGCCAATCCCGCTTCACCCTCCCCATAATTGCAGAGTGACCTGCCCAACGATAATGGCTCAATCCTTCCAGATCACCCACTATCCCTGCTCTCAACGGATTCAAATGAATATATCTCGTCAATTCAAGCAAATAAGGGTCATCTTCACAAATGATGGATTTATACCTGTTCTGAAAGAGATGACCATACCTCTTATGCCGCAGGTTAAAATTGACCACATACCCCGTAAGAAGTTTCCGCATACTCTTGGAAATAGACTGCCGACCCGTCCGAACCAATGAAGCTCCCCGCCGCGAGCGGCGGGGTATCAAGCGGAATTCCGCCGAAGCAAACCCGCCTTCGCTCTATGAGCTTCGGCGCGGTTCGCCTCGCCATTCATCCCTGTGGCAAGCCGCAGGGTATTCTGGCGAAGGCGAATAAATGATTTTTCATCAAAGCGTAAGCATAAAGGCGGAAAGGACGTCTGCTCTTATATTCTACAAGATAGGCAAGGAACTTCTTCATATCTTTTTCATCAAGGAATATACCCTGTATTCGATTTCCTCTGGTGATGACATGATATAAGGCTCCTGGAAAATGGATTCGAGGTCTACGGGCCATAGAGAATTCTTCACCTAATGTTTTGACATTCTCTTATTCCTTTTTGGGATTATCTCTTCGATTTCTTGCCTCTTTTGTCCCACTCCCCCCCATGGCTCTGATGATCCCGATTTTCTATGATCATCTGATCGACAACCTCTCCACAAATTAAGCACCGCCAGCTAAAGAAGGTACCATTTGAACCGAAAAACTCCTCATGAATCATCATCCCGCTACATCGATCGCATTTCACATTAAGCTCCAAAAAATTGTCCCTGTGAGATTATGGGGATTTGAATAAGGTAAACGCCGTATTTTACTAAAAAGATGTTAGATCTCAGGGCGAAGTTGCAGGTAAAACATCTTTATCCACCCAAATCCGTTATGAAGGTGGGATAGAAGCAATAAAAAAAGCTAACTTAACCTGAAACGATTAGCCTTTTGTTTTTTCCATTCTTTCGGAAACCCAACCTAAAGTGATTTTTCTCTTAGCCTCCCTTAAGTTTTGAGTTTCCTTTTTCAAACTCCAGCGGGTTTCTAATGTCTTGGGGGATCGGCGTGGAACCTACCCCCTATCAACAGGACATTTCCATCTCTTAATTTGGTTGTATATCGTTCTGAAAGCAACTTTTATTCTGCTTTTTACCTCATATTTTCCCTCTATTATAACCTACTTTCCTTTTTAGGACCATCTGATGTTTTCAAGAATCATTGAGAACCTTGGGGACGTTCGTGCAGAACGTGCTTGGCGTTCTTTGTTTGTCGACATCAAGTTACAAATGGACGTGGCAGAGGGGTCAGTCCGTGAATTTAGGAATCAATCATTGATCGTGGTCATCGGGAACATATGCGACCCCCCTTATTTCCCTGCCAAAAATCCAAGAACAAAAGCGACCAGTCCTAATAACCCCTGCAACTCCCAATTCGACTTGGATTTTCCAGCCTCGGCCAACTTCAACGCGCGGTCGGTAAGATCCTTTTCTTTCTCGAAGGCGGTCCGGTCTCTCTATCCAAAGAATCGCATAGCGCAGAGAGCACCAAAGCCTCCCCCAGACCTACCTGTTCTTCTTCTCCTTCTTCGTCTTTCTCTTCTCTTTGAGGCTTTTCTGCGGCGCCTTCTTGTTTTCCTTTACCCCTTTGCTTTTCTCTTTCATAACACCCTCCTCTCTTCAGTCTTTCTATGTCTTGGTCTCTCCCTCTTATGAAAAAAAGTGGACAACCGTCCCAATTTTTGTTTTGGGACTCTTTCAATAAAAATCGGAACCCGTCCCCAATTCCTCAGGTCCTTGAATCCGATATTGGTTTAGAAACTGTTCTTTTTAATTTGTAACTCAATAATCAGCCTGACCCCAGATTCCTTACATTATTTTTTTAACCCGACCAATTTCACCACTTTCTAAGCGGACCTTAATACCATGGGGGTGAGTAGGAGATTTTGTCAGAATGTCTTTCACTATACCTTTGGTTAGTTTTCCAGAATGCTGGTCTTTCTTTAATACAATTAAAACCTGTAAGCCTGCTTTCATATTTGCACGATTTGTACCGTCCATGCTTCCACTTTCATTAAGGATTATTTTAACCTCAAATTTGCAGCCCTAAGTCCAAAATTGCCCCTATTTTTCTCGATATAAACTTACGATTCAAATGGTTAGCTTGGTCCGACCCATAAAACTGTGCAGGGTGGCGCGTTTTCTGGGGGTGACGACTTCCTTAGTAAATCCTTACGCGAGTTCTGAAAAGTTGACCGCAATGGATCAATAATAATGTAAAGTTGCATTTGAATCAATGTCTCCCTAATTCGGAACCCTCATTTCCCATCCCCTTTGTGCCTCCTTGTTTGAGCAGCCAGAATCTCCCGGCCGAAATGATCTTGCAGCCATTTTTTCAAGCCCGGAATCTCTTCCATCTCTTTTATCGACCTGGGATTTTTCAAAGCGAAACCATTGATCAAGGTGTTATTCAAAAGGATTCCAGGCTCCACCCCTAAATTTTTTGCCCGCATATCCCGCCAGGTTTTTAGCGCTTTGACCCTTTTGCGTAAGGGGGATGACAAATCCGGCCTCGCTTCCCGGGGGTACACCGGAAGATCTTCATCGGGAATGTCCATGGCCCGGTGAATTTCCTGCAGCAGGCGTGTCCCATATCTGTCGATTTGCTTCCGGCTCAGAACTTTCCCCGTTTCCAATTCTTCCAGGCGCAAAGGTTTTTTCATAGCCAAT